>Ga0070669_100000029_pt1 | contig 163005 bp, 157 predicted proteins | sample KBSS53metaG_FD_64680 | JGI IMG/M metagenome (GOLD analysis project Ga0070669, IMG submission 64680) | Switchgrass rhizosphere microbial communities from Kellogg Biological Station, Michigan, USA - KBS S5-3 metaG | ecosystem: Host-associated > Plants > Roots > Rhizosphere > Soil ...
AGATTCCCACGCGTTACGCACCCGTGCGCCACTAGATCCGAAGATCTCGTTCGACTTGCATGTGTTAGGCATGCCGCCAGCGTTCGTTCTGAGCCAGGATCAAACTCTCAAGTTTGATGTCCGATTCAAGGGCAGGAGGAATAGTCCCACCCAAGAACCGCTCATTTCAAGGAGCCGTTCCTGCACAATCTTACATGGTGTGTAGGACATATAGGAACGACTTAATTTACCGAGTTACTGACGCCTTAAAACCGTCAGACCCGTAAGCCGCCGCCCACATGTCCCTTCATCATAATCACAATGTCAAAGAGCCGTCCAACACTAGAAGCGGACACTTATCGTTCCCCGTTATTGCTACCGGGGGACCTAGTGTCCGAGTGTGTTGGCGACCGGGGCAACTGGGTGGCTGGAAGGCCGCTGCATCGCTCCGGTGGAGTGGCCTATATGGGCGGTCGCCATGCCCGTCAAACAGTTTTTGCACTTTTGTTTCAGATTTTTCGGACCCTACCCACGGGAAACCGCCGAATTCTGGTCATACCCCGCGAGACGGTCACAAATTAGACTCTGAAAAGGGGCCGCGGCAGGCCCCGGAGCACCGGCCGGAAGTGCCCGCTGCCGAATCTGCCGCAGGAAATCGTGCCGAATCAACCGAATCACGCACTCCAGGCCGAATCGCCAGACCGAATCGGAAGCGCCCGCGCGGCGCGCTCGGGCTCAGGCGCTCTGGATATACTCGCGCATGGCGGCGGCTTCGGCCTCGATCCGGTCGATGCGCGACTTGACGAGATCGCCGATGCTGATGAAGCCCACCATCTGGCCGCCCTCGACGACCGGCAAGTGGCGGATGCGCCGCCGGGTCATCAGGGACAGGGCCGTGAGGATCGCCATTTCCTTCTCTATGGTGACGGCCGGTTTGGTCATCACCTCACCGACCGGCATGTCGAGCAGCGCGGCGCCCTTGGTCGACAGGCCGTAGATCACGTCGCGTTCTGAAAAAATGCCCACGACCGCGCCGCCTTCGACCACCGGAACGGCGCCGATCCGGCGCTCGGCCAGCAGCGCCACCACATCGGTCACGCTGTCGGTCGCCTGCGCCTGATGTATGGGCCCGCGTGGGCTATCCAGGACTTTCGCTATGGTCATTGCAAACCCTCCCATTTCGCGCTGCCCCGCACGTGGCGCCGGCGGCGCTCCCGATCGCTATGAATGCAGTATGCCCGCACGGCCGCTGCGGGTCAAAGGCTGTTGATTGCGTTGGCGATCCCCCTTACCTCTTTGTCATGGACCAGCGCAGGGGCCTATCCGATCCCGCCGATGCCAGCTTTGCCTGGGCGCGCTTCCGGCGCATATTGGGCTATATGAACCTTGTCGCGCTGGCGGCGGCCGGCGGCACGATCGTGCTGCTCTGGCACGACAGCGATCCCGTCCCGTGGGTCATTGCCGGCGTCACCTTTGCCGGCATATATATGACCATCATGCTGGCGGCCGCATTGATGGGCCTGATGTTCCTGTCCAGCGGTACCGGCCATGACGAGGAAATCATCAATCTGGCCGAAGGAGCGCATCCACTTGACGATGAATGAGAGCGCCGAGCTTCAGAAGATGGGTCGGCGCGAGCCGATCCTGCGCGTCGTGCCGCGGCCTGCGGACATCAATGCCAATGGCCATATCTTCGGCGGCTGGGTGTTGTCGCAGATGGATATGGCGGGCGGCATCGTTGCCGGGCGGGAAGCGGGCGGGCCCGTGGCCACCGTCGCGATCGAGGCGATGAAGTTCATCGCCCCCATATTGCTGCGCGATATCGTGTCGGTCTATGCCGAGGTGGCCCGGCGCGGCCGCACGTCCCTGGCCATCAGGATAGATGTGACGGCCGAACGCGCGGGCGGACAGGGGCCGATCCCATTGACCAGCGGCGTCTTTACCTTTGTCGCCCTCGACGACGACGCCCGGCCGCGCGAACTGCCGGCCTGATCGGAACGCCGCGCCGAGTTTCAGCTCGGCCGCGACGCCCTCCATAGTTGAATAGAAGCGTTATTCCGCCGCCTGTGCGGAAGGCCGTGCGCGGCGGGTGCGCCGGGGTGCCGGTTCATCACTGCCCTGATCGGCGCTGTCGGCCGGACGCCCGATCGACGGCGGCAGTATCGCCGCGTCGAAACTGGCCGGTTCCGGCTCGCTGGCGACGCTCTCGGCGACCGGCTCGCGGCGGGGACGCCGCGGCGGGCGCGGGGCGCGTTCCCGGCTGGGCAGCTCTGCCCGCTGAACGTCATTGCGCTGAATGTCGTTGCGTTGAGCGTCGCTCCGCTGCGTGTCGCTGCGCTGGTCGTCCCTGCTCGGCTCGGCGGGGGCCTGCGCCGCTTCGCCATTGCCGGCCTCGGCCGCCCGGGGCTCGCTGCGCTGGCTGGTATAACCGCCATAGGATTGACCGCGCTGCGGATCGAACCCGCTGACGCCCTCGCCGGGATTGCCGAATCCGTCGTCATTGCCGGCGAACTCTTCGTCCTGGTCCTGCTCATCGGGCCGGCGAAAACGCCCTTGCTGGCCCTGCTGCCCTTGCTGCTCTTCCTGGCGGGCGCGATTGTCGGCCAGGACGCGGAAATAATGGTCCGCGAACTGCAGATAATATTCCGCGTTCACCCGATCGCCCATCATCTGCGCATCGCGCGCCATGTTCCGATATTTCTCGAGCAGCTGGGTAGCATTGCCACGGGCGCGATTGTCGATCCTGTTGCCGGAATCACCATTGCCACGATTTTGGCCACCGCTACCACTCTGACGCGGATTATTAGTGCGGCCGCGACGGCGACCGGCCTGACGATTGTTGATCAAGTCGTTAAGTCCCTATTGTACGGTATTGCTCTCAATCCCAAATCGCCGTTCCCATAACCGCACTGCATGCGGCGCCCACGGCGGCGAAAGCTCTGACTTCCGCGATCCTGCGCCAACGGCGCTCGGACAGCTGCGCCGTCATGACTGTGGGAGCGGGCGCGCCGCGCCGGAGACAATACCACCGATACGCGCGATCCATAGCGCGCCAGATAGCGACTGCGACCTCCAAAACCAAGAGAAAACACGTTGGGCCGTTAAAAAAGCGTGACCGCGATGCAGCGATCACGCCCACCAAGGTCTCGTTGAAGCGCCGGAGCGAAGCCCGCAGCTGCGAACAGGGCCGAAACAGCCGCGCCCTGCTCATGCCCGATCTCGAACAGCGCGATGCCGCCGGGCGCCAGCAGCCGGGCCGTCCCGGGCGCCAGGCGCCGGTAGCAGTCAAGCCCGTCGACCCCCCCGAACAAGGCGCCGTGCGGCTCATGGTCCATCACGTCGGGGGACAGGATCGCGGTGGCTTCTATATAAGGGGGATTGCACAAGACGAGGTCGAACCGCTCGGTAATCCCCTCGCCCCAGTCGCCCGGCGCGAAAACCGCCCGATCGGCAAGGCCGCAGCGCAGCGCATTGTCGCGCGCGACGGCCAGCGCCTTGCTGGACAGGTCGACCCCAAGGCCGGTGGCTTGCGGCCATTCGCTGAGCGCCGCCAGCAGCAGCGCACCCGACCCGGTGCCAAGATCGAGGATCCGGCGCGGCCCCGCCCGCCCCTTGAAATGCGCCAGCGCGGCCTCGATCAGCGTCTCGCTGTCGGGCCGGGGAATGAGCACGTCCGGCGTCACCTTCAGCTCCAGTGTCCAGAAACCCCGCCTGCCAGTGATATGCGCGACCGGTTCGTGCGCGAGCCGCCGGGCGAGCAACGCGTCGGCACCGCCCGGCACGCCCATGTCGCGCAGGTGGAGCAGCATGGCCTCGCGCTCCAGCCCGGCGGCGTGGGCGGCGATCAGCTCGGCATCGAGCCGGGGCGAATCGCTGACCGCCGCCAACCGCGCCGCCGCGTCATGCAGCCAGTCGGATAACTTCACTCCTGGCACCCCACATCCGTTCGCTTCGAGCGAAGTCGAGAAGCCTTCGCGTGGGTGTCTCGACTTCGCTCGACACGAACGGGGTCGGGAGCTTGGTGCGGCCTCACCCCACCTCATCCAGCTGCGCCAGCCGCGCCGCCTCATCCTGCGCGATCAGCGCCGCGATGACCTCATCGAGGCCCGGTCCTTCGAGGATTTCGGGCAGGCGGTGCAGGGTCAGGTTGATGCGGTGGTCGGTGACGCGCCCTTGCGGGAAATTATAGGTGCGGATGCGCTCGGAGCGGTCGCCCGACCCCACCATCGCCTTGCGCGCGCCCGCCTGCTCGCTCTGGGTGCGCTCGCGCTCAGCCTCATAGAGCCGGGTGCGCAGGACTTTGAGCGCCTTGGCCTTGTTCTTGTGCTGCGACTTCTCGTCCTGCTGGGTGACGACCAGGCCGGTCGGCAAATGGGTGATCCGCACCGCGCTGTCCGTGGTGTTGACATGCTGCCCGCCCGAGCCCGAGGCCCGGTAGACGTCGATCCGCAGGTCCGTCGCCTCGTTGATCTGCACGTCGACTTCCTCCGCTTCGGGCAGGACGGCGACGGTCGCAGCGGAGGTGTGGATACGGCCGCCGCTTTCGGTGACGGGGACGCGCTGGACCCGGTGGACGCCGCTCTCGAACTTGAGCCGCGCGAACACGCCGGTGCCGGTGACGGACGCAATCACTTCCTTGAACCCTCCCGCCTCGGACGCGCTCGCCGAGATGACCTCCATCCGCCAGCCCTGCGTCTCCGCATAGCGCTGGTACATGCGCAGGAGGTCACCCGCGAACAGCGCCGCCTCGTCGCCGCCGGTGCCTGCACGGATTTCCAGCATGGCGGGCCGCACATCGGCGGCATCGCGCGGCAGGAGCGAGAGCGCCAGCGCGCGTTCCGCCTCGGGCAGGCGGGCGCGTACCCCCGCCAGCTCTTCCTCGGCCATCGCGCGCATCTCCGGGTCGACCAGCATCGCGTCGAGCTCGTCCAGTTCCTGCCTGAGCGACGCCACCTCGCCGGCCGCCTTGGCCACCGGCTCCAGCTCGGCATAGTCCTTGGAAAGCCTGACGAATTCCTGCGGCTCCAGATCCGGCCGCGCCATCGCCGCCTGCACCTCGTCCCGCCGCGCGAGGAGCGCCGCGATCCGCTCGGGGGAGATGGTGGTCATGGCTTATTGTAAGCGTCAAGTTGTTCAAGAGTTAGGCGATTACGGACCGCCTGAATGCGTGCGGCCTCAAATTCCACATCGCGCAGTGGGCGTGCACTGTATGCGGCAGTGCCATCACGAACGTCCAAAGACACTATTCCCGCCGGATTTGCCTTAATCGCTCGATCGTACCGCTTGCGCGGGCTCCCCGATGCGAACAACTCGGCATGCATTCCATCGGCTCGTAACGCTGTGACCAACTTGATGGCGTCGAGGACAAGCCCCGGATGCTCTGCCACTACTGCCACGTCCAAAGTCTTATTTTGGTCGAACTCCAACAACATCGCCAACCGCTCAATCCCGGCCGCCCAGCCCACAGCCGGCGTCGGCGGACCGCCCAGAGTCTCGATCAACCCATCATATCGCCCGCCGCCCAGCACAGTCCCCTGCGCCCCCAGCCGGTCCGTCACGAACTCGAAAGCCGTATGCCGGTAATAATCCAGCCCCCGCACCAGCCGCGCATTCCTCTCCCACGCCACGCCGGCCGCCTTCAGCCCGTCCGTCACCTTCTCGAAAAACGCCCGCGCCTCGTCCGTCAGATAGGCATCTATATCCGGCGCCGTCTCCACCACCGCCTTGTCGCGCGGGTCCTTGCTGTCGAGGATGCGCAGCGGGTTGCGGGCCAGCCGGTCGATGCTGTCCTCGCTCAAACTCTCGCTGTGCCCCTCGAAATGCGCCACCAAAGCCGCCCGCCACGCATCCCGGCTCGCCGCATCGCCCAAGGTGTTGAGCGTCAGCGTCACCCCCTCGCTCACCCCCAGCTCCTTCAGCAACTGGTCGGCAAAGATCAGCAGCTCCGCATCGGCCAGCGGCTCGGCCGCGCCGATGATCTCGGCATCGAGCTGGTGGAACTGGCGATAGCGCCCCTTTTGCGGGCGCTCATAGCGGAACAGCGCGCCGTGGGTCGCGACCTTCAACGGCGCATATTGCTGCCAGCCCTCGGTGATATAGGCCCGGGCGATGCCCGCGGTGAATTCGGGGCGCAGGGTGACGCTGTCGCCGCCCCGGTCCTCGAAGGTATACATCTCCTTGGACACGATGTCGGTGGCCTCGCCGATCGAGCGGGAGAACACCGCCGTCGGCTCGAACATCGGCACCTCGATCCGGCGAAAGCCGTAGAGCCGCCGCACCCGGTCGAAGGTGTCGACGACATGGGCGAAACGACCGGCCATGTTGTCGCCGTGTCCTTCCAGCATATCCTGCGTGCCCCGGATCGGCCGGGGTGTTTCTATCTTGGCCATGGGCTGCGCCTCTAACCGCAAACGCCCCCAAAGGAAATATGGCGCGCCGGGGCTGGACGGACGGGCGGGAGCGCGACATGTTCGCGCCCTATGCATATAACAATCGTCCGGGCCTTGCCGCTCCTCCTCTCCCTCGCCACGCCGCTGCCCGCGCAGACCCGATCGGCGCCCGAGGCGAGTCCCGTCACCGACACCGTTCCAAAGGCGCGCGACATCGCCTGGCCCGGCGGCACGATGCGCCTGGAGGTCGACGCGACCGACACCACCCGCCGGATCATCCGGGTGCGCCAGACCATCCCGTTCGCCGCCGCCGGTCCGATCACCCTGCTCGTGCCGCAATGGCTGCCCGGCCATCACGGCCCGCGCGGCGAGATCGACAAGATCGCGGGGCTGCGCTTCACCGCCGATGGGCGGGAAATCGGCTGGAGCCGCGATCCGGTCAATGTCTACGCCTTCCATCTGGACGTGCCGGCCGGGGCCAAGAGCCTCGTCGCCGAATTCCAATATCTTGGCGCGACCGAGCCGGATCAGGGCCGGGTCAAGATCAGCGAGAACATCCTGAACCTTCAATGGGAGAATCTCTCGCTCTATCCCGCCGGCTATTATGTCCGCCGCCTGCCCGTCCAGGCGACCGTCACCTATCCCGCAGGCTGGCAGGATGCGACCGCGCTCCGGGGCAAGCGGTCCGGCGCGACCGTCGCCTATGACGCGACCGATTACGAGACGCTGATCGATTCGCCGGTGTTCGCGGGCCGCATTCAGCGCGCCTTCCCGCTCGGCAATGCCGCGTCCCTCACCGTCTTCGCCGACGACGCCAAGGAACTGGCCGCCACCCCCGACCAGATCGCCCGCCACGCCAAGCTGGTCGACGAGGCCATCGCCCTGTTCGGGGCCAGGCATTTCGACCATTATGATTTCCTGCTGGCGCTGAGCGACCAGTTCGGCGGCATCGGCCTGGAACATCACCGGTCGAGCGAGAATGCGGTCGGCCCCGGCTATTTCACCAAGTGGAACGAAGGGCCGGGCGACCGCAACCTGCTGCCGCATGAGCTGGTGCACAGCTGGAACGGCAAGTTCCGCCGCCCGGCTACGCTGTGGACGCCCGATTATACCGTGCCGATGCGCGACGACCTGCTGTGGGTCTATGAGGGGCAGACCCAGTTCTGGGGCTATGTGCTGGGCGCGCGGTCGGGCATCTACAGCAAGGACCAGACCCTCGATGCGCTGGCCTCGATCGCCGCGCGGCTCGACGCCACGCGCGGCCGGCAATGGCGGTCGGTCGCCGACACCACCAACGATCCCGTCATATCCGCGCGGCGGCCCAAGGCCTGGCCCGACTGGCAGCGCAACGAGGATTATTACAATGAAGGGCTGATGATCTGGCTGGAGGCGGACGCGATCATCCAGCGCGGCACCGGCGGCAAGCGGGGCATGGACGATTTCGCCCGCGCCTTCTTCGGCATGACGGACGGCGGCCTGAGAGATGGGGATTGGGGCGAAGTCACCTACACCCGCGCCGATGTGGTCAAGGCGCTCGGCGACGTCATGCCCTATGACTGGGACGGCTTCCTGACCGCCCGAATCGACCGAATCACGCCCGAAGTCACCAAGGCGGGGCTTGGCGGCTATCGCCTCGTCTATGGCGATACGCCCAGCAGCGTCACCAAGGCGCGGGAGACCGACCGCAAGCTGATCGACCAGAGCTATGGCATCGGCCTGATCGTCAAGGAGGACGGCGCGGTCGACGCCGTAAACTGGGACAGCCCGGCCTTTCGCGCGGGGATGACCAGCGGCGACCGCATTTTCGCGGTGAACGGCATCGAATATTCCAAGGCGCGTTTCCTCGAGGCGGTGGGCGCAAAAACCCCGCTGCAACTGCTCGTCAAGCAGGGGCGCCGATTCACCACGATTGCTCTCGATTATTCGGGCGGCATTCGCTATCCGCGCCTCCAGAAAACAGGAGAGGGCGAAACGAGCCTGGATCGGTTGCTGAAACCAAGGCGCTGACGGGATCGTCAATCCGTAACATAATATTGGCAAGGCCCCCATCATGAACATCCAAATGATTCCCGTGGGCGAAAATCCGCCGCACAGCCTCAACGTCGTCATCGAAGTGCCCACCGGCGGCGAGCCCGTGAAATATGAGTTCGACAAGGCGTCCGGCGCGCTGTTCGTCGACCGCATCCTGCACACGCCGATGCGCTATCCCGCCAATTACGGCTTTGTCCCCCACACCCTCTCGCCCGACGGCGATCCGCTCGACGCGCTGGTCGTCGCGCGCTCGCCCTTCATCCCCGGCTGCGTCGTGCGCGCCCGCCCGATCGCGGTGCTGAACCTCGAGGACGAGCATGGCGGCGACGAAAAGCTGATCTGCGTGCCCGACAATGCGACCTTCCCCTATTATTCCAACGTCGCCGAGAAGGACGACCTGCCCGACATCGTCTTCCAGCAGATCGAGCATTTCTTCACCCACTATAAGGACCTCGAAGCCGAGAAGTGGGTCCGCGTCGGCACCTGGGGCGACGCCGCCGAAGCCAAGCGCGTCACCCTCGAGGCGATCGAGCGCTACAAACTGGGCAAAGCCGCGGCTTGAGGTGATTGGGCGGGCGGCGCGAAGGCGCCGCCCGGAGCCCGCTATTTGCTCATCTCGTGGATGCTGAGCCTCTCGGCCGAGCTCAGCCGGCCTTGGACCGCACCAGGCCGCGCGGCTGCACGATGCCCGACGAGCGGATCGAGGCGCTGGGGGACTGGCGGGGTGCGATGCTGGCCCGGCTCCGCGCCTTGGTCAAACAGGCCGACCCCGAAGTGGTCGAGGAGTGGAAGTGGCGAGGGTCCGAAACTTTCATCGTTCACATGGGCGGGTTTTGCGAAGTTCGGGCATCCTGATACCGCCGGGCGGGCTCGGCCACCCCGTTTTCCCTTCCCCCCCGCGCACCTATTCCCTATAGGCTTGGCATGGCATCAGAACCCGCGAACACCTCCAATCAAAATGAATATGGCGCCGACAGCATCAAGGTCCTGAAGGGCCTCGACGCGGTGCGCAAACGGCCGGGCATGTATATCGGCGATACCGACGATGGATCGGGCCTGCACCACATGGTGTTCGAGGTCAGCGACAACGCGATCGACGAGGCGCTGGCCGGGCATTGCGACCGGATCGACATCACCCTCAATCCGGACGGATCGGTCTCCGTGACCGACAATGGCCGCGGCATCCCGACCGGCATCCACACCGAGGAAGGCGTCTCGGCGGCCGAGGTCATCATGACCCAGCTGCATGCGGGCGGCAAGTTCGAGAACACCAGCGACGACAATGCCTATAAGGTGTCGGGCGGCCTCCACGGCGTCGGCGTCTCGGTCGTCAACGCGCTGTCCGAATGGCTGGACCTGACCATCTGGCGCGACGACCAGGAGCATTATATGCGCTTCGCGTTCGGCGATGCGGTCGCTCCCCTCAAGGTCGTCGGGCCCGCCCAAGGCCAGAAGGGGACGCGGGTCACATTCTTCCCCTCGCCCGCGACCTTCAAGATCACCGAGTTCGATTTCGAGAAGCTGGAGCATCGCTATCGCGAGCTGGCCTTCCTCAATTCGGGCGTGCGCCTGTTCCTCAGCGACGCGCGGCATGAGGAGAAGAAGACGGTCGAGCTTTATTATGAGGGCGGCATCGCGGCCTTCGTCAAATATCTCGACCGCAACAAGACCCCGCTGATGCCCGAGCCGGTCGCGATCACCGGCACCCGCGACGACGTCACCATCGACGTCGCGCTGGAGTGGAACGACTCATATTATGAAAACGTCCTCTGCTTCACCAACAACATCCCGCAGCGCGACGGCGGCACCCATCTGGCGGCGTTCCGCGCGGCGCTGACCCGCACCATCAACAATTATGGCGACAAGTCGGGCCTCCTCAAGAAGGAGAAGGTAAGCCTGACCGGCGAGGACATGCGCGAGGGACTGACCGCGATCGTCTCGGTCAAGCTGCCCGACCCCAAATTCTCCAGCCAGACCAAGGACAAGCTGGTCTCCTCCGAGGTACGCCAGCCGCTCGAAAGCCTGATGGCCGACAAGATGCAGGAGTGGCTGGAGGAGAATCCCGGTCACGCCAAGTCGATCATCCAGAAGGTCGTCGACGCCGCCGCCGCCCGTGAGGCCGCCAAGAAGGCGCGCGAGCTGACCCGGCGCAAGGGCGCGATGGACATCGCCTCGCTGCCCGGCAAGCTCGCCGACTGCCAGGAGCGCGACCCGGCCAAGTGCGAGCTGTTCCTGGTCGAGGGCGACAGCGCCGGCGGTTCCGCCAAGCAGGGTCGCGACCGCCATTTCCAGGCGATCCTGCCCCTGCGCGGCAAGATCCTCAACGTCGAGCGCGCCCGCTTCGACCGCATGCTCTCGTCCAAGGAGATCGGCACCCTCATCCAGGCGATGGGCACCAGCATCCGCGAGGAATTCAACCTCGAGAAGCTGCGCTACCACAAGATCGTCATCATGACCGACGCCGACGTGGACGGCGCGCATATCCGCACGCTGCTGCTCACCTTCTTCTACCGGCAGATGCCGCAGATCATCGAGAGCGGGCATCTCTACATCGCCCAGCCGCCGCTCTACAAGGCGACGCGGGGCCGATCGGAAGTCTATCTCAAGGACGATGCGGCGCTCGACCAATATCTGGTCGACAACGGCATCGACACCATGCTGCTGGAAACGACGCAAGGCCCGCGCTCCGGCGCCGACCTGCGCGACCTGATCGAGCATGCGCGGCGGATGCGCACGCTGATGCGCTATGTCCCGCGCCGCTACGACCCGGCGATCGTCGAGGCGCTGGCGCTAGCGGGCGCGCTCGACCCGGAAACCACGCCGCAAGGGCGCGAGGCCGCGCTGGGGCTGGCCCTGCGCTGGCTGACCGAGGCGGACAATGAGGGCCGCTGGAGCGCCGCGCTGTCGGCCGAGGGCGGCTATCATCTCGAACGCATGCTGCGCGGCGTCGTCGATCATCACATCATCGAGGCGGGCTTCCTCCAGTCCGCCGAGGCGCGCAAGCTCCACGCCCTCGCGCAGGAGCAGGCCGAAGCCTATCTGGCATCGAGCCGCCTCGTCACCACCCGCGCCGCCGCCAAGGCGCAGGAACAGGCCGAAGTCGTCGAAGCCGACGATGGCGACGAGGACATCGCCGCTGCCGCCGCCGCTGCCGCGACCGCCAAGGGCACGACCATCACCCGCCCCAGCGAACTGCTCGACGCGGTGCTCGCGGCCGGGCGCAAGGGCCTGTCGATCTCACGCTACAAAGGCCTTGGCGAGATGAACGCCGAGCAGCTGTGGCAAACCACGCTCGACCCCAATAACCGCTCGATGCTGCGCGTGGAGATCGACCAGGCCGATGTGGCCGACGAGATCTTCACCCGCCTGATGGGCGACGTGGTGGAGCCGCGCCGGGAATTCATCCAGGAAAATGCCCTGAACGTCGCCAATCTCGACGTCTGAGGCAGGGGCCCCCTCAGTCCTTGCGCAGTTCAACGATCACATGGCTGGTGATGAGGTCAGCCACCAGCGGCAGGTGAGAAAGCGCGCGTGTGACCGGCGCGATCAGGGGCTTGTTGCTCAGGACGCCGTGCCGTTCGTAGCGGACGAAGGAAAAGCCCGCCTTGGCTGCCATGCGCCGGAAATCGCGGGTCGATAGCTCGTTGATATAGCCCTGCTCGGCAAAGCTGCGCCATTGTCGCCATTTGTTGGGCAGCTTGTTGCCTCCGGCATCGAGATCCCAGTGCCGCGGCTTGAAATCGGGGTCGTCATAGAGGCGCTCTGCGGTCTCGAACATGGCGCGCTGGCCGAAGAGGTGATGCGCCCAGGGGATGGGAATGCCCGATTCCATGTGCGGGCCCCATGGCCCGGCATAGGGAAACCACTCGATCAACGCCTTGCCGCCGGGACGCAGGACGCGGTGCCATTCGGCGAGAATCGCCTCCGGGTCCATCACATGCTCCAGGCAGTCGAAGGCGAGGAGCGTGTCGGCGCTCGCATCGTCGACCGGCATGCCGCTGTCGGCCCCGACCAGAAAGCGGACCGGCATGGCGGGCGCCGGGTCCATCCGCGCCAGTGCCGCCTGCGCCCGCGCGATCGCCTCGGCATAGAGGTCGACGCCGGTGATACTGCCAGGCGAGCGGGTGGCGGCCAGGAACAGCGACAGCGGACCATTGCCGCAGCCGAAGTCGAGCACGTCGCGGCCATTGACATCCGCATCCGAAAAGCGTGCCCAGCTGGCCGCCAGCGCCGCATTGCGCCAGGCCTGATAGTCGTCGATGGTGGCCGTCTGCTCGGGCATCGGCCGCTTGAGCGCGGGGCGGCACAGGGCAAGACACAACCGTCCCCGCAGCGAAATCGGCCTGTGCGGTGGCAGGGGTGTCGCGGGCGTCACGGTCATGGGGCAATTCCATATGGCCCCTTGTTTAGGATTACGTTACGCCGCCATGCTATCGCGGCAGTCGCGATGCCACAGGTCCTCATCACCATCGATACCGAGCTGTCCGCCAGCCGTCAGGAACGCGGGCTGGCGCTGGAGGAGAATTTTCGCCAGTCGTTTGTAGGCGGCACCAACCGGGGCGACTTCGGCGTGCCCTGGCTGATGAGCCGGATGGAGGAGCGCGGTATCAGGGGCGTCTTTTTCGTCGACCCGATGCCCGGCCTTATCCACGGCCCCGGCATCGTCGCCCGCATGGTCGAGCCCATAATCGCGCGCGGCCATGAGGTGCAGATCCACATCCACAGCGAATGGTTGCAATGGGCCAGGGACTCGCCGGTGGAGGGCCGGACTGGGCGGAATATCGGCGATTTCTCGCTTGAGGATCAGATCGCGCTGATCGGCTGGGCCAGCGATGCCCTGGTTGCGGCTGGCGCGCCGCCGCCCAATGCCTTTCGCGCCGGGAATTTCGGCGCAAACGAAGACACGTTGCGCGCGCTCGATGTGCTCGGGATCCGCTGGGACAGCAGCTATAATGCCGATTATGCGGCCAGCCCCTGCCGGATCACCCTCTCGCCCGGCACCATCGATCCGGTCCAGATCGGCAATGTGTGCGAGGTGCCCGTCGCGGGTATCTGGGATTTGCCGGGCCATTTCCGTCCGGCACAGGTCTGCGCCCTGTCCGCCCTCGAAATGCGGATGGCGCTCAACCATGCGGTCCAGAGCGGGGCGCACAGCTTCATCGCCGTCACCCATGGTTTCGAGATGCTTTCGCGCGACCGGCAAAGGCCCAATCGCATGGTGATGCGCCGTTTCACCGCGCTCTGCGATGGCATCGCTGGCCGCAAGGCGCTGGTTCCGGCTGGCTTTTCCGACCTCGCGCCGCCACCCGCGACGCCGTCCATCGTTCCGCGCGGCCGACTCGCGCCCAGCCGCCTGCGGACATGGGCGCGCATGGGCGAGCAGGCGGTCGCGACGTGGCGCTATGAGCGGCGTTTGCGGCCCCTATGAACTCGGCACCCGCCCTGCCCACGGCGCTGGTCCTGGGCGTCGACACCGCCATCGGCCTCACCGTCGTGCGCGAACTTGGACGGCATGGCGTTCCGGTCGCCGCGATCGGCAAGAGCGGCCATGCGATCGGGCGCTATTCCCGGTTCACGCGGGCATTCTTCGTGCGGCCAAAGGATCGGCCAATGGCCGAATGGCTCCCCCCGGTCATCCGGCAAACCGGCGCGGCGGTGTTGCTCGCGATCGGCGAGGGCGACCTCCTCGCGCTGGCCGAGCTGCCGGACGTGATCGACGGCTGCCAAATCCTCACTCCGCGCCGTGATCGTCTCGCGATCGTACTCGACAAGATGCGCACGCTCGAAGCGGCCAGGGCGGTCGGCATCGACGTGCCGGAAAGCTGGCAGCCCGAGCGCGGCGAGGACTTCGCCGCGCGGGCGCAGACTTTCCTCTATCCCGTGATCCTCAAGTGGAGCGATCCGCCCGCCATGTGGACGCGGCTGGAGCAGGCCGGGATCGCCTTTGAAAAGGTCGAGCATGCGCGTGGGCCGGACGAACTGCTGGCCATGCTCGCGCGCTATGAGCGGCTGGGGGCCTGGCCGCTGGTGCAAAGCTGGTGCGGGGGGCATGGTTTTGGCCAGATGCTGATGATGGCGGATGGCAAGGCGCGCCTCCGCTTCCAGCATCGGCGCCTGCGCGAATTTCCGGCGAGCGGCGGCGTCTCCACCCTGTGCGCAACCGTGCCGGCCGGCCTGCACCGCGACCAGATGCAAAAGTCGGAGGCGCTGCTGGCCGCGATCGGCTGGGAAGGACCGGCTATGGTCGAGTATCGCCATGACCCCGCGACCGGCCGCTACTGGCTGATGGAGATCAACGGCCGCTTCTGGGGCAGCCTGCCCCTTGCCAGCCAGAGCGGTGCCTGCTTTGCCTGGGAGCAATATCGCGCCGCCGTGCCGTTGGCGGGCTCGAAAGCGCAGCCGCCCTATCGTCCCCGGCGCGCCCGCTATACCATCCCCGACTCCAAGCGGCTCGTCCAGGTGCTGCGTTCGCCGGGCCGGTGGTGGGAGTTGGTCGCCTACCTCATCGAATTCCTCAACCCGCGTACCGGCTATTATGTCTGGAGCTGGTCGGACCCGATGCCATTATTTGGTGACTTGGGTGCGATCCTCAGTCGGCGCAGGCGTTCGGAAATGCCGCCTTCAGCACCGGAATCGCGCTTTCGATCCGTCTGAGGCAAGTGCGCATATAGGCCGGGCTCAAGCCATAGGGATCGTGCAAATGCGGCACACGAGGCTCCATATAGAGGCCCAGCAGCGAGCGCGGCAGATCCGTCAGCCGAACATCAGCGGCGATCCGGCGCAACTGCCGCGTTTCCATCGCTAGCAACAGGTCGCCGTCCTGGGGCGCATAATCCTGCAGCGCCGTCGCGCGGTGGCGGGTGAGATCATGGCCCATCGCCGCCGCCGCCTCGATCGCCGGCTCATGCGCGGGCCTGCCGCTTCCTGCCGACAGGCCGAAAGAACCCACATTGATCCCCGCCTGCCGTGCCGCGACTTCGGCAAAGGCACTGCGGCAGATATTGCCATGGCACACGAACACGATGCGCCTGACCGCGGCCGGTACCCCGGCGCGGATCGCACCCTGTCCAAGAGCAACCTCGACCTGCGCGAGCCGGAGCCGCACCAGGCCCCGGAATGTGCCGTAGCGATCGTTCATCCGATCAGCTCCGCACCGCAAGCCTTACCGCACCGAGCCGCCGCTGTTTCCACCGGGCGAGCAAATAGCGTGCGGCCGGGCGCTCGACATAGCGATTGACGAGCGCGCCGAGCAGGAAGGCGCACGAGAGCGCCATCGCAAAGCCCCAGAGCGGACCAAGCCCGGCCTCGTCCGCCTTCAGCATGATGGTAAAGCCGATATGCTGGTGCACCAGATACAGCGAGTAGCTGATCCGGCCGACCCAGAGCAGCGGCGACAGGCTGATCCAGCCGAGATAGCCTTCGACCATCGCCCAGAACGCGGCGACAATGGCCAGGCTGACGAGGAGCACATCCTCGGTCTCGCTGGCCGCGATGGTGGCGACGATCATGAGCAGCACCGGCGCCTGCTGGCCCCAGCTGCGCTGCCCCGCCCACACCCGGTAGGTCACCATGCCGATCGCGAAAAAGGCGACATATTTGAGATTCAGGAGGAGGCTGAGGCGATCGGGCATGTCGGGCCAGAGCCACAGGCAGAGAAGTTTCAGGACAAGCCAGCCGAGGATGACCCGCTCGATATGGCGCAGGCGGAGCAGCAGCCACAGCGCGAGCATGCAGATGTAGAAGGCGATCTCCACGGTCAGCGTCCAATAGGCGCCATCCACATGGGGAATGTAGAAGAAGCCCTGCAACATCGACAGGTTCACGACCGTCGCGAACGGCGAGACATAGAGCCCGCTGACATGGCCAAGATGCTCGATGGCAAGGGTCAGGATCATCGCTGCCCAATAGGCGGGCAGAAGGCGCACGGCCCGCCCGGCGATGAAATCCCAGGCGGTTTCCAGCTTCGCCATCGAGAAGAATATCGCAAAGCCCGAGATCGCGAAAAACAACAGCACCCGGTAATTTCCGCCGCCGATATGGAACTGCACATGCGGCGCGCGCGGGAAAAGCTCGTGGAATCGCGTCGTGAAATGGAAGTTGAGGACGAGCAGCGCCCCGATCCCGCGCAGGGCATCGAGCTCGGTCAGCCTGCCACGGGACGCCTGGGGAGCGATCATTCCGCCGGCTCCGCTATGGCCATGCCAAAGGTCCGGCCGCGTCCGGCCACCAGCGCGGCAAGCTCCTTCACCGTCTCGGGCGACACAATGGCAAGGACGGCCATGTAGCTGACAGCGCCGATGCCTGCCAGCAGGACAAGGCGCAGGCCGGCCGCCATGGGCGGCAGCATCCCGTCCGCCAGCATGACGATGATCGCCATGACGACAGCGGCGATGAAGCCGGGGGCAACCGCGCGCAGCAGGCGGCGCAGCTCCAGACCGATGACCCGCCCGGCGATCCGGGCGGTCAGCAGCGCGAACAGCGGATAGCCCGTCAGCCAGGCCCAGGCGAGGCCGAGCGCGCCGAACTGGATGCCGACGAGAAAGGCGAGCGGCATGATGACAGCGCCGATGAGCGCGATCCGCGCGCCCAGGCCCGGCCGGCCCATGGCATTGCACATCGGCGGAAACATCACCTGCAGCGTCAGGAACGGCATGGCGAGCGCGAGCAGACGGACGAAATCCGCCATCGCCGCCCATTTCTCGCCGAACACGGTCAGCACCAGCGGCTCGGCGGTCACGGCCATGCCAAGATAGAGCGGGCAGGCGACCAGCATCAACAGCTTGATCGCCTTGCACAGCGCGTCGGCCACGCGGCGTTTATCGGCCTGCATCCGCGCATAAATGGGGAAGGCCACATCGTTGAGCGGCGGAATGAATTTGCTCACGAAGATCTGCGTCAGGAACAGCGCCTCGGCATAAAGGCCAAGTTCGTGCGGTTCGAGCACGCGGCCGCCGATGAAGACGTCCGCCTGGCTCTGGATCAGGAAAAAGAGCTGGCCGCCGAGCAGTGAAACCGCGAACGTCACGGTCGGACCGGCCCCGCGAAAATCGAAGCTGGGCCACAGGAAAAAACGCGTCACCAGCAGATAGCCGATCGCCCTGACCCAGAAACCGATAATCGGCGCCCACACCAGCGTCCACACCCCCCAGCCGCTGAGCGCGCCAAGGATCGCCACCCCGGCCGCCGCGATCCCGGCCACCAGATTGACATAGGCGGGCCGGCGGAAATCGAGGCTGCGGCCCATCAGCACTTCGGGCAGCGCGATGAAGGGCGTCGAGAGATAGATGATCGCCTGCACCCGCAGCAGATCGGCGACGATCGGCTGGTGATAATAGGCCGCCACCACCGGGGCGAGGCTGAGCTGGGCGATGGCAAGCCCGCCATTCATGAGGAGCATCAGGCCGAATGCCTGCCGGAGGCGCCGCATGTCGATGGTTTCGGATTGCACCAGTGCGCTGATCAGCCCGTAGCCGTTCAGGAATCCCAGGAAGGCGATCACCGCCTGGGTCATGGCGAACAGGCCGTAATCCGCCGGATTGAGAATACGGATGACCATCAGCGTCGACGCCCAGCTCAGCAGCTGGGTGATGATCTGGCCGCCCGACCGCCAGAACACGGCGCTGCGCACCCGCGCGCCAAACCCGTCATGGCTCGCATCGACATCGACGGCCGCGATCGGATCGATCTCTGGCGGTGGCAGGGTGGAGCGCATCGTCTCCCCATAACCGCAACATTCGAACAAACTCTAAAAACCTGCATATGGCGGCGGACGCCGAGGGGCGCTATCGCCTCCCATCGGAAGGATCACCATGCCCAGCAACCTGTATGACACCCTCGCTACGGCCTTTCCCGCCGACCGCAGCCGCCCGGTATTCCTCTATCCCGATGGCACGGCCCTGTCCTACGGCGCGTTGGAGGAAAGCGTCGCGCGAACCGCCGCCCTGCTGGTGGAAGAGGAGGGCGTGCAGCCCGGCGACCGCGTCGCGCTGCTCGTGCAGAAAAGCGCCGAATCGGTCATCCTCTATCTCGCGACGCTGAAAGCCGGCGCCATTTTCGTGCCGATCAACCCGGCCTATACAGCGGCCGAGATCGACTATTTCGTCGAGAATAGCGAGCCGCGCCTGCTGATCGAGGATGCCACGGCCTTCGTGGCCCGCGCCGCGTCGATTGCCCCGATGGCGGCCAGCATGCCCCGCGAAGCGGACGATCTGGCCGCCATCATCTACACCAGCGGCACGACCGGCCGGTCGAAGGGCGCGATGCTGAGCCACGGCAACCTCCTGGAAAACGCCCGCACCCTCAATGCGCTATGGGGTTTCACGGCGGAGGACGTCCTGCTCCATGCCCTGCCGATCTTCCATGTCCACGGCCTGTTCGTCGCGCTGCACTGCGCCCTCTTGAGCGGCGCGCCGATGGTCTGGCTGGCGAAATTCGACGATGCGCACGTCATGGCCGCGTTGCCCCGCGCCACCGTGATGATGGGCGTGCCCACCTTCTACACCCGCCTCCTCGCCAATCCCGCCTTCGACAGGGGAAGCGCCGCGAACCTGCGCCTCTTCATCAGCGGATCGGCGCCGCTGCTGGAGGCGACCTTCACCGATTTCGAGGCGCGCACCGGCAAGCGCATCCTGGAGCGCTACGGCATGTCGGAGGCGGTCATCATCACCTCCAACCCCCTGGATGGTGAGCGGATCGCGGGCAGTGTCGGCTATCCCCTGCCCGGCGTCGAGCTGCGCATCGAAGGCGGGGACATCGGCGTCATCCAGATCCGGGGGCCCAGCGTCTTCCGGGGCTATTGGCGCATGCCGGAAAAGACCGCCGAGGAATTCACCGCCGACGGCTGGTTCATCACCGGCGATGTCGGGCGGCAGGACCTGGACGGGCGCGTCTGGATTTCCGGCCGCGCCAAGGACCTGATCATCTCGGGCGGCTATAATGTCTATCCCCGAGAGGTGGAGCTGGTGCTGGACGACCTGCCCGGCGTCACCGAAAGCGCGGTCATCGGCGTGCCCCATCCCGATTTCGGCGAGGCGGTTGTCGCGGTGGTGATGGGCGAGGCGGAGGAAGCCGCGCTGATCGCGGCGGCGCGGCAACGCCTGGCGCCCTATAAGATCCCCAAGCGGGTCGTACGCCTCGCCGAACTGCCGCGCAACGCGATGGGCAAGGTGCAGAAGAATGTGCTGCGCGAGCGGCTAGCGGAGCTGTTCGCGGCGGAGTGACGCCTGATCGCCGGATCAATTGGTACAAGTCCAATACCCAAGAACCGTGATCCCCGCCTTCGCGGGAATGACGAGAGTGAGGTGGATCGCTGCGATCCCCCTCCATTCAGGGAGGTCGATCGGAGTCCCGTGCCTCTGATCGAAGGGGTGAGTCGAGTGAAGCGAGCCGGTAGCGCGAAAGCGCCGCTGACGCGGCGCACCCACCCCCAGCCCCTCCCTTGCAGGGAGGGGAGTTGAAGCATTCCTCCTGTCCTACACCCTCTCACCCATGCCACATCCTGCCATGCCGGTGTTCGCGCCGAGCGATGGCCAGGGCTCATTCTCATTGTGGCGGACCATTCACATCCCGATGGCGGCGGGACGTGCGTTGAGACCCTCGCCCCCAAAAGCGGATTTATTTATCCACCCCGTAACCTTCGTAACCTTCGGCGAATCAGGAACGACGCGGCCCAGCCCGCCCCAGCACCCAGCAACGCAGCACGCTGGCGAGATTGGCGGACGCCCCCGCCTCCACCCGCTCGGCATCGATCCGCGCCACCAGCGCATTGAGCGGCAGCGCCAGATCCAGCGCCGCCGCTTCGAGCGCCGTCCAGAAGGGCGGCTCCAGGCTGATCGAGGTGGCATGGCCGGCGATGGTCATGCTGCGCTTGATCGGCCCGGCATAAAGGTCGGGTGATGGGTGCAACAGCCCGGCCCGGCGTCAGTACATATGCTGCCCGCCATTGATCGACATGGTCGAGCCCGTCACGAAGCCCGCATCGTCGCTGCACAGGAACGCGACGCCGCGCGCGATTTCCTCGGCATGGCCAAGGCGGCCGACCGGGATCTTGGCGACGATCTTTTCCAGCACCGGGGCGGGCACGGCGGCCACCATGTCGGTGTCGATATAGCCCGGCGCGATCGCGTTGACCGTCACGCCATATTTGGCGCCTTCCTGCGCCAGCGCCTTGGTAAAGCCATGGATGCCGGACTTGGCGGCGGCATAATTGACCTGGCCATATTGGCCGGCCTGCCCGTTGACCGACCCGATATTGACGATGCGGCCCCAGCCCCGGTCACGCATGCCGGCAAAGGTGGCCTTGGCCATGTTGAAGCAACCGCCCAGGTTGATCCGCATCACCTCGTTCCAGTCGTCGAAGCTCATCTTGGCGAGCACGCCGTCGCGGGTGATGCCCGCATTGTTGACGACGACGTCAATGGGACCAAGATCGGCCGCGACCCTCGCACATCCCTCGATGCAAGCGTTGTGATCGCCCACGTCCCATCGGTAGGATGCAATACCCGTTGCCCTGGTGAAGGCGGCGGCCTTTTCGTCATTGCCCCCATAATTGGCGGCGACGGTCATGCCCTTGTCGCGCAACATGATGCTGATGGCCTCACCAATGCCGCGTGTTCCACCGGTAACAATTGCAATTCTCGCCATCGTCTCTCTCCCGTCGGAGGCCCCCGCCTGCGCGAGGCCACGTTTCAGCCACCAGCATCCTCCACCCACCCCGCAAGCTCCCGGGACAAAATGGATTCATATAGAGAGATAGCGGCCGGCCCGGCATTTAGACAGGGCAAATAGGCATAGTTCCGTCCGCCAGCAGAAAGAAATGCATCCATTCCGCGCAAGGCAATTTCCTCAAGGGTTTCAAGGCAATCCGTCGCGAAACCCGGCGTCACTACGGCGATGTCTTTAATGCCGGCGGCGGGCAATGCGCGCAGCACCGAATCTGTCGACGGGTCCAGCCATTTTGCGCGGCCGAATCGGGACTGGAAGCTCACATAGATTGGCCGTCCCAGCGCCTCACCCAGCAGCCGCGCCGTCTTGCGGCACTGGCAGTGATAGGGGTCGCCGAGGTGCAGCGTACGCTCCGGCATGCCGTGGAAACTCGCGACGATCCGCTCCGGCGTGAAGCGGAGCGAGTCGACATGGTCCCGGACCGATTGCGCCAGCGCGGCGATATAGGCCGGGTCGTCATGATAGGGCGGCAGCATCCTGATGGCCGGTTGCCAGCGCATTCCCGCCAGAGCCGCGCCCACCGCGTCCATCACGCTGGCAGTCGTCGCGCCGCAATATTGCGGATAGAGCGGCGCGATCAGGATGCGGTCGCAGCCGGCCTCCTTCAGTGCCGCGATCCGCTCGCCGATCGCGGGGGCGCCGTAGCGCATGGCCCAGTCGACGATCACGCCCTCGCCCCAGTGCCCATCGAGCCCGGCGGCAATGGCGCGGGTATGGACAGCGAGCGGCGAGCCATCCTCCATCCAGATTTCCCGATAGGCCCGCGCCGACCGGCCCGGACGGACGTTGAGGATGATCCCGTGCAAGATCGGCTGCCACAAGGCAGGCGGAATCTCGATGACGCGGCGGTCGGACAGGAACTCGCGCAAATAGGTGCGAACCGCCGCCTTGGTCGGCGCCGTGGGCGTGCCGAGATTAACGATGAGAACGCCCACCCGGCGCGGTGCGACAGCGGGATGCGTGGCTGGCTGGGCGACGGGCGCCGCGCCCGAGAAGGGATCCAATCCTGCCATATCCCTCAGCCCTCGCGCAGGAACGGGAGCGTGCGCCAGCGCCGCCCCGTCACGGTATGGAGCGCACCGGCCAGCGCGGGTGCGACGGCGGGCACCCCGATTTCGCCAATGCCGCCCGGCGCATGCGTGCTTGCGATGATCTCGACCGCAATCTCGCCGACATCGCCGATATGCGGCAGGCCCATTTCGCCCAGTTGCAAGGCGGTCGGCATGCCGGCTTTATAACGCCCCGCGCCGCCCAGTGCGGCCGCAAGGCCGAAGATCAGCCCGCCCTCGATCTGCTGGCGGACAATGTCGGGATTGATCGCGGCGCCGCAATCGACCGCCGCCACCATCCGCTGGACCACGATCCGGCCACCTGCCAGGCCTGCCTTGATCAGCACCGCGATCGCGCTGCCCCCCATCATATGGCAGGCAAGGCCCTGGCCGCTGCCCGGCGCGCCGCCCTCCCATGCGCCCATGGCCGCGACGGTGGTCAGGCAGTGGGCAAGGCGCGGGTTGGCGCCCAGCATCTGGATGCGGAACGACATCGGCTCGACATTGGCGACCTGCGCCAGTTCGTCGATGAAGCCTTCATTGAAAAAACAGCCATAATGGTCGGCATTGGAGCGCCAGCGCCCGGTCGGCAGCGCGATCTCGGCGGGATGATGATCGACCGCGAAATTGGCTATGCCATAGGGCGTGTCCATGCCGGAGACCGCCAACCGGTCGGCAGCCGTGGTTGCCTTGATGGCGTCGGCGGGCGTTTCGCCCTTGCCCACGCGCGCCCATGTCTGGGCGAGGGCAGCCGGCGCCCCGACCTTGGCGAGCCAGCCCTCGATCAGTCCGCCGCGACCGAGCCTGGCCGCCATTTTCGCCAGGGCGGGCGGGCGCGGGCGGTCCTGAATAATGTCCTCCGAGCGGGACCATTGCAGCTGCACCGGCGCCTTGGCGTCGCGGGAAATCAGCGCAGCCTGCACGGCGGCGTCGACTTCCATCTTGCGGCCAAAGGATCCGCCCGCGAACAGCGGATAGACGGTCACCTGCGCCTCCGAAAAGCCGAGTGCGCGTGCCACAGCCTGCCGCGCAAGGCCGGGGGCCTGGCTGGGCAGCCAGATTTCCGCGCCCGCGCCCGTGACCCGCGCGGTCGCGACCATCGGCTCCATGCACAGATGCAGCGCGGGCGCGACGCTATAGGTCGCGACGACGATGCGTGCCTTGTCGAATATCGGCTCCAGATCGCCCCGCGCGAAAAAGCGCTCGCCCTTGCCGCCCGCGATCGCCGCCTTGAGCGCCTTGTTGATCGCGCCGTCGGACAGCGGCGGGCCTGCCACCTCGAACACCGGATCGAGCCGCCCCAACCCCTGATTGGCGGCCCACCAGTTGGTCCCCGTGACGGCGACCCAGCGCTCGTTACGGATGATGTCGATCACGCCGGTGACCTTGCGCGCATCCGCCTCGTTGACCGACTTGAGGCGGGCGTCGCCGACCGGGCCCTGCCGGATCGACGCATAGATCATGTCCGGCAAGCGGATGTCGGCGGCGAAATTGGCGGAGCCGTCGATCTTGGACGGCAGGTCGAGGCGCGGCACATTGGTGCCGATCAGGCGCACCTCATTGTCCCTGTCCTGCCGGAAGGGCAGAACCTCCGGCACGTCGAACGCCACCGCCTCATCGACCAGTTCACCGATCTTGAGCGTGCGCGTGCCGTCGGTGACCAGTCCCTTGACGATATCGCAGCTCTCCCAAGGCACGTCCCAGCGCGCCGCCGCCGCCTTGCAGAGCAGCACCCGGGCCGCCGCCCCGGCATCGCGATAGCTGTCCTGGAACATGGCAAGGGACGTCGATCCGCCCGTCAGGACGAGGCCGGTGCGCCTTACATATTGGTCGAATGCATAATCACCCAGTGCCCCGGTAGCGCGCAGCGCCGGGCCGTCCAGCCACTCGCGCGCAAGGAGGGTATTGGCGTAGAGCGGGCCGGGGACCGCCGGCTGGACCCCGACGGTCCGCCAGTCGGCGCCCAGTTCATCAGCCAGGATCTGGGGCAGCACCGTATAGACGCCCTGCCCCATCTCGGTCTGCGGCACGATCACGATGATCTGCCCGGTGCGGTCGATCTTGAGGAAGGCGCCGATCGCCTGTTCCCCCGGCGCCAGATTGAGATGCGGCGTGTAGCTGCGCGGCCACAATGCCCAGGCAATGGCCAGTCCGCCGGCGCCCGCGCCCCCGATCAGGAAAGCGCGGCGGGAAACCCTGCCCTTGCGCGCGTTCTGCACCGCCCCGATCTGTCGCACCCTCATCGCAACCGTGTAGACGGGGTAGCGGCGGGTGGAAAGAGAGGATCAGGCCGATCTGCTTGCCACCTTTGACGCAACGCACAAGGCTGTGCGATAGGCTCGCCCATGATTTTCCGGCTCCTGCGCCCACTGCTGTTCCGTCTGGATGCCGAGTTCGCCCACCGGATGACGATCGCCCTGCTGCGCCGTCTGCCGATCGCGGGTCCGGCGGACTGTGCTCCCATATTGCGGCAGCGGCTGTTTGGCCTGGATTTCGCGGGGCCGGTCGGTCTTGCCGCCGGCTTCGACAAGGATGCCGAGGTTTTCGACCGCATGGGCCGCTTTGGCTTTGCCTTTGCCGAGGTCGGGACGCTGACGCCGCTGCCGCAATCGGGCAATCCGCGCCCGCGCCTGTTCCGGCTGGCGGAGGACGAAGCGGTCATCAATCGCATGGGCTTCAACAATGGCGGCCAATCGGCAGCCATGAAGCGCTTGTCCCGGCGGCGGCCAAAGGGTCTCGTCACAGGCGTCAATATCGGCGCCAACAAAGATGCGGCCGACCGGACCGCGGACTATGCCAGCGGCGTCGGGGCCATGGCATCCCAGGCCGACTATCTGACCGTGAACATCTCCTCACCCAACACGCCGGGGCTGCGCGCGCTGCAGGATCGCGGCGCGCTCGATGCGCTGCTGGCGGCGGTGATGGTAGCGCGGGGGACGGATGGACCACCAGTGTGGCTCAAGGTCGCGCCCGATCTTGAGCCCGAGGATGTCCACGATATCTCGGAGGTGGCCCTGGCGCATGGCGTGGACGCGATCATTGTCTCCAATACCACCATTGCCCGACCGGCATCCCTGCGCTCGGCCCATGCAGGCGAGAGTGGGGGCCTGTCCGGCGCGCCGCTGCACGATGCGGCCTTGGCGCGCCTCCGCGATTTTCGGATCGCCACGCGCGGCGCAATGCCGCTGATCGGGGTGGGCGGCATCGCCAATGCCGATCAGGCCTATGCGCGCATCCGGGCGGGCGCGTCGCTCATCCAGCTCTATTCGGCGTTGGTCTATGAAGGGCCAATGCTCGCGCGCGCCATCAACCGGGGCCTGGCCGAGCGGCTGGCCCGGGACGGCTTTGCAACCATCGCCGATGCCGTGGGTGTCGATTGCCCGCTTGCTTGAGCCTTCGCGACGCGCGAGTGTTCGCCGCATGACAAAGCTGGCCCATCTGCTGCTCGCCTTCCTGCTGGTTCTCGTCCCGGCCGGGGCATTGGCCAAAGGCGGCATGGTCTCGTCGGCCGACCCGCGCGCCAGCGCGGCCGGGCAGGAAATCCTGCGCAAGGGCGGATCGGCCACCGACGCTGCCATGGCGATGATGCTGGCATTGACGGTTGTCGAGCCGCAGTCGAGCGGCATTGGCGGTGGCGGCTTCCTGCTCCATCACGACGCGCGGGCGGGGCTCATCGAGAGCATCGACGGACGCGAGACGGCGCCCGCTTCCGCCCGTCCAGCCATGTTCCTCGGGCTGGATGGCAAGCCGCTGTCCTTTGCCGCTGCCTTTCCGGGCGGCCGGTCGGTCGGTGTGCCCGGCAACATCGCCCTGATGGCAAAGGCCCATGCGCGCTGGGGCAAACTGCCTTGGGCGGACTTGTTCGCGCCCGCGATCCATCTCGCCGAGGACGGTTTCGTGGTGAATGATGCGCTCTATGCCCGGCTGAAAACCATCGCGCCCCTATGGAAGGATTTCCCGGAGGCGCGCGCGCTCTACTGGCGGGATGGCGCACCGGCTCCCGTGGGCACGACGCTGCGCAATCCGGCTCTGGCGGCCTTTCTGCAACGGCTGGCGGCTGATGGGCCATCAGCCTTTTACAGCGGTGAGAATGCCGAGGCGATCCAGCATGCCGCCGCCGGATCGGCGGTCAACCCGGCGCCGATCACACCGGCCGATTTCAGCACCTATGCCGCCAAAACGCGGCCACCGGTCTGCGGCGCCTACCGTGTCTACAAGATCTGCGGCATGGGTCCGCCGTCGTCGGGCGCGGTCACGGTACTCCAGGTCCTGGGCATGCTGGAGCGCTTCGATCTCGCCAGCCTCGGCAAGGACAATCCCGAAAGCTGGCATCTGATCGCGGAGGCCATGCTGCTGGCTTATGTCGACCGCGACAAGTGGCTCGGCGACCGTGACCGGGTGCCCGTGCCGGTGGCCGGCCTGATCGACCCGGCCTATCTGCGCGCGCGCGGCCGCCTGATCGATCCGGCCCATGCACGCACGGCCTATCAGCCGGGCACCCCTGCTGGCGCAAAACCCCGCACCCCGGCCCTGTCGTCGGAGGTGCCGGCCACGACCCATTTCGTCGCCATCGACGGCGCGGGCGATATCGCGACCATGACCTCCACGGTCGAGGGGCCCTTCGGCAGCCAGCTCATCGTCAATGGCTATGTCCTCAACAACGAACTGACCGATTTCAGCTTCGCACCGGAGAAGGACGGCGCGCCCGTTGCCAATCGCGTCGAGCCCGGCAAGCGCCCGCTCTCGTCGATGGCGCCGACCATCGTCTATGACGCCCACGGGCAGCCCATTTTCACGGTCGGCGCGGCGGGCGGCCGCACGATCATCATGCAGGTCGCCAAGGCCATCATCGCGCATCTCGATTGGCATATGAGCGCGCGCGATTCGATTGCGCTGGGCCTCCTGTTTTTCGACAAGGACGGCCTGCTGCTCGAACAGGGCGGCAACCTTGATGCGCTGGCGGCTCCGCTGGCGGCGATGGGCCACCGGGTCAGGATCGCCCCGATGGCGCTCAAGGCCAATGCGGCCGAACGCATGGAGCATGGCTGGGTGGGCGCTGCCGATCCGCGCAGCCCGGGGCTCGCGCTTGAGGAATAGCTGCGTTATCCTTGAGCCGGAATGGCGGGGGAGGATTTAGGTTCATGCGGCAGTTCGAACGGTTTTCGAGCCTCACCGCGATGTTCTTTGCCCGTGCGGCCGAACTGGGTGATCGGCCGTTCCTGTGGACCAAGGCGGGCGAAAGCTGGACCCCGCGCAGCTGGGCCGGTGTCGCGCGCGAAGTCGCGGCGCTCGCGGCGGGTTTGCGGGCCAATGGCGTAATGCCCGGCGACCGGGTGATGCTGGTCAGCGAAAACCGGCCCGAATTCTGCATAGCGGACCTTGCCATCATGGCGGCCCGGGCGGTGACCGTGCCCACCTACACCACGAACACGACCCGCGACCACGCCCATATCATTACCGACAGCGGCGCGCGGGCGGTGATCCTTTCCAGCGCCAGGATTGCAAAGGCGCTGTTGCCCGCGGTGGTGGGATCGGACATCCGCCTCGTCATCGCCATGGAGCCGCTGCGTCCCATGCAGGGCGAGGACATCACGCTGCTCCACTGGAACCAGATCATCGCCGACGATCCCGCCGATGTCGCGGCCTGTGCAGCGGCGCAGGGTGCGACGCGCGACGACCTCGCCTGCATCATCTATACCAGCGGCACCGGCGGCGCACCGCGCGGCGTCATGCAGCACCACGGCGCGATCCTGTGCAATGTCGAGGGGGCCGTTGACATCATCGCCGCCGATTTCGGATGGACCGACGACGAAGCGTTCCTGTCGTTCCTGCCGATCAGCCACGCTTATGAGCATAGCGGCGGCCAGTTCCTGCCGATCGGCCTTGGCGCGCAGATCTATTATGCGGAAAGCCTGGAGAAGCTGGCCTCCAATATCGCCGAGGTACGCCCGACGATCATGGTGGTCGTACCCCGCCTGTTCGAGATGCTGCGCACGCGGGTGACGAAACTGGTGGAAAAGCAGGGACGCGTGCCGGAATTCCTGCTCGCCCAGGCGCTGGCACAGGGTGATCGCAGGGCGCGCCGGGGCGGCCTGCCATTCTGGGAAGCGCCGCTCAACCTCCTGCTCGACCGCACGATCCGGCCGAAGATCCAGGCGCGTTTTGGCGGGCGGCTGAAGGCACTCGTATCCGGCGGTGCGCCGCTCAACCCCGATGTCGGCCTGTTTTTCCAGTCGCTGGGTCTCACCCTCCTGCAGGGCTATGGCCAGACCGAGGCGGGGCCGGTGATCAGCTGCAACCGGCCGAGCGCGGGCCTGCGCATGGACACGGTGGGGCCGCCGCTCAAGGGGGTCGATGTACGGATCGCCGAGGACGGGGAAATCCTGGTGCGCGGCGAGTTCGTCATGAAGGGCTATTGGCGCAATGAGGCCGAGACCGCGCGGGTCCTGCGCGATGGCTGGCTGCACACCGGCGACATCGGCGAATTCGACGGCGAAGGGCGCCTGCGCATCACCGATCGCAAGAAGGACATCATCGTCAACGACAAGGGCGACAATGTCGCACCGCAACGGGTCGAGGGCATGCTCACGCTCCAGCCCGAAATCTATCAGGCGATGGTTCATGGCGACAAGCGCCCGCATCTGGTCGCGTTGATCGTGCCCGATCCCGACTTCGTGCGCGGCTGGACAGACGCGCGCGAACAGGATGGCGATACACTCCGTGACGACCCGGCGTTCCTCGCCGCCATCCGCGCCGCGATCGACCGGGTCAGCGCGGACCTTTCTGTCATGGAGAAGGTGCGCCGCTTCGCGCTCGCCGACGAACCCTTCAGCATCGACAATGGCGAGCTGACCCCCTCGATGAAGATCCGGCGTCACGCCATTCGCGCGCGCTACCAGGGCAGGCTGGACGCGCTGTACAAGGGGTGACCTACGGGGTGATCCCGGTCAACGCGTCACTTGCCGGCCGTGCGATAGGGCACGAAGCTGCCCAATCCGCAGGAACCCACGTGCATGCCTGTCGTCAGATCGACGGAATGCACAATGTCACCACGGCAATATTGGTCGACGGTCGGCTTGAGCACCATGGTGTTGCCGGTGCTGATGCCATTGCATGATCCGCTCAGGTCGTTGCGGTACACGAGGTCCCGATTGACCTTGTAGATCAGTATTTCGTCGCTGACCGCGTGCAGGCCATCGCTACCGAGCACCCTGCTGACGCACGAGACGGGCTTGCCCGGCACCTTGTCCTTGAGCGCGGTCGCGAGTTCCTTTGCTTGGCGTTCGGAAAGGCGCGGTGGCCGATCATTCGCCGCCATGGCGCATCCGGCAATACCGGCAAGTGCGAGTATGGCTAGGCTGGCTGTCTTCATCTTTACCTCCATCCTATCCCCCGATGTTTTCAAGCCGCCCATATTAGAACCAGCAATTTCAACCTAAGCTGAACGTATCAGAAATTATCCTTCTCGGTGCGCCGCCGTGCAAGTTCCGCGACGTCGCGGGCGCGCATGAACGGATTGGTCGCGCGCTCCTCGCCAATGGTCGTGGGCACGGTGGCCTCGCCCAGCGCCCGCGCCGCCTGGACCTCGACGAGGCGCTCGGCGATGGCGGCGTTGTCCGGCTCGGCCACGATCGCATAGCGGGCGTTGGAGAGGGTATATTCATGCGCGCAATAGACCGCCGTCTCGTCGGGCAAGGTGGCGAAACGCTGCATATTGGCGAACATCTGCGCCGCCGTCCCCTCGAACAGGCGGCCGCAGCCCATGGCGAACATGGTGTCGCCCACGAAAATCACGCCAGCGCTGGCCATGTAATAGGCGATGTGGCCCGCTGTATGCGCGCCCACTTCCCACACCTCGGCGCGGCGGCCGCCCAATGTCGCGATGTCGCCTTCACCTACCGCCACGTCCAGCGTGTCGATCTTCGCCGCCTCTGCCGCGGGGCCGGTTACCGTGCAGCCGGTGGCCGCCTTGATCGCCGCATTGCCGCCGATATGGTCGGGGTGCCAGTGGGTGTTCCAGATCTGGGTGATGCGCCAGCCGCGCGCCTCCGCCTCGGCCAGCACGGGTTCCGCCACGGCCGGATCGATCACAACCGTCTCGTTCAGGACCGCATCGTGCATCAGCCAGACATAATTGTCGTTGAGCACGGGCACGGGAATGATCTCGAGGCTCATCTTACCACTCTCCGGTGTTGGGCATGGAGGCCCAGGGTTCGACCGGCTCCAGCTTGCCGTCCTGCAGCAGTTCGATCGAGATATTGTCGGGCGTGCGCACAAAGGCCATGTGCCCGTCGCGCGGCGGCCGGTTGATGGTGACGCCGGCATCCATCAGGCGCTGGCAGGTCTCGTAGATATTCTCCACCCGGTAGGCGAGATGACCGAAATTGCGCCCGCCCGTATAGCCCTTCTCGTCCCAATTATAGGTCAGCTCCACCGCAGCGTCTTCGTCACCGGGCGCGGCCAGGAAGACGAGCGTATAGCGGCCCGCCTCGCTGTCGTGACGGCGAATTTCGCGCAGGCCGAGCAGCGCGAAAAAGGCGATGGTGGCGTCGATGTCGCTGACGCGGATCATCGTGTGGAGATATTTGGGCATTGGGCAATTTCCGCTTTCGGGTTCTGGAGTGACTTCAAGTCAGGTGGAATCACCTGACGACTCGGAAATCACGAAAAACTAATAATAATCAGCGCGGCCACATGCGCTGAAGCTCGGGCTGCTTGTCCAGCCACTGATGCTTGAGCGCGCCCGCGACGTGCATCGTGAACAGGGCATAGAGGAGATACGACCCGATTTCGTGCATCTCCCCGAAACTATCATGAATCGTCTTCTTTGTATCGGGGTCGAGCGCCATGATGAAGCCGATGCGCGGCCATTCGAACAGGTTCATGAAAATCATCGGGTGGCTGGCCGCGTCCTTCCAGGCCGAATCCATGATCCAGCCCGACAGCGGCATGCCCAGCATGATCACATAGAGCAGGACATGGGTGAAGCCGGACAGGCGGATTTCCCATTTCTGGAAGCCCGCCGGCAACGGCGGCGGTTTTTGGGCATAGCGCCAGAGCAGGCGCATGATCGCCAGGCCCAGCACCACTATGCCGATCGACTTGTGCCAGTCGATAGCAGGGCGGACCTTGGCATCAGGCAAGAGTTCCAACTGCCAGAGCCAGGCCAGCATGACGTTGAAGAGGATGAAAAAGGCGATCGCCCAGTGCAGGATGATCGCCGGCCTCGAGTAACGTTGTATTCCCATCGATCTTGCTTGTCCTTCTTGCTGGCAAGTCTGTGTCGCGGGGGATAGTAGCGCAAGCCTGCGTTCATCCCCAACAGACGAATGAGTGGTCGTGAATTCCCTCAACGCTACTTTCGAGTCTTTTTCTCCGCGCCTGCACCCGCGCGCTGTGCCGGTTGCAAGCCGGGCGATCAACCTGTTTGCCGCGGCGCTGTTCCTCGCGCTACTGGCACAGGCCTTTATCCGGCAGGGCATTGGCGCCTGGTCGGTGGGCATCGTCTATATCGTCTATGACACCTGCCTGCTGGCTTTCACCACCTGGCATATCTGGTCGCTGGGGGGCGAACAGCCCCCGCTTGCAGTCGTCGCGCGGCCGAGGCCGACGCTGACCGTGATCGTGGCCGCCCATGATGAAGCGGCGGTGCTGGGCGTCACGATCGACACGCTGGCCGCGCAGGACGATCCGCCCGACCACATCCTGCTCGCGGACGATGGATCAACCGATGCCAGCGCCGCGACCCTCCACCGCCTTTACGGCCTCGATCGGCCCGCGATCGGTGAAATGAGCGGCCCCGCGCCGCGCCTGCCGAGCCTGCGCTGGTTGCGACTGCATCATGGCGGCAAGGCACGCGCGCTCAACCAGGCGATCGAGCGGATCGACACCGAGATGGTGCTGACGGTCGATGCCGACACGCTGCTCGCCCCCGGCGCGCTACGCGCGATGCGCGATGCCTTTGCGGCGGACCCCAGGCTTGTCGCCGCGACCGGCGTGCTGGTGCCCGCTTGCGGTCCGAGCGCGATGGGGCGCTTTTTCCAGTGGTTCCAGCGTTATGAATATGTCCGCAACTTCCTGTCCCGCCATGCCTGGATGAAGCTCGACAGCCTGCTCCTCGTCTCCGGCGCCTTTGCCGCGTTCCGGCGCGCGGCGGTGGTCGAGGTCGGCGGCTTTGACGCGGCCTGCATGGTGGAGGATTATGAGTTGATCCACCGCATCCACCGTTACGGCGCCGACCGGGGCCGCGACTGGCGGGTGGGAGTCGTCGGCGGGGCGCTGGCGGTCACCGACGCCCCCGCGACGCCGCTCGCCTTCCTGCGCCAGCGGCGGCGCTGGTTCGGCGGTTTCCTCCAGACGCAATATTGGAACCGGGACATGGTCGGCAACCCGGCCTATGGCCGCCTGGGCACCGCGATGCTGCCGGTGAAGGCGCTCGACACCCTCCAGCCCATCTATGGCCTGGCGGCGTTCGCGATCCTGATCGGCTTTGTCGTGGCCGGCAATTACCGCATCGCCCTGCCGATCCTTCTCATCATGATCGCCAAGATACTCGTCGACCTGACCTTCCACCTCTGGTCGATCCGCCGGTACAAGGCGTGGACCGGCCAGGCCGAGGGCCTGCATCTCGGCCCGGCGATCCTCGCGTCGGTGCTGGAGCCATTCTGCTTCCAGCTCCTCCGCCATGCCGGCGCCTGCTGGGGCTGGATCGCCTTCCTGACCGGACGCGAGACCTGGAACCGGCAGAAGCGGACCGCCCTGGCGGGAATGGCGGGGCGTTAGAGCGTGAACATTTTGGCTGCACCGTTCGTGTCGAGCCCTTCGACTGCCCGCAGGGCGGACGCTCAGGATAAACTTCAGCCCGGGCTGAAGTCGAGACACCTTGCGCAAAGGGTTCTCGACTTCGCTCGAACCGACCGGAAAACTGGATGATACTCGCGCCCGGCGCCGCAACACGCTATGAAGGCGCCAATCCATTCCTCCCATCCAAGCGGAGCATATCATGTCCGAGCATAACCCTGGCTTGAGGCCCTGGCGCGATATCATGCGCAGGCAGTGCCGCCAGATCATGGTGGGATCGGTCCCCGTTGGCGGCGGCGCGCCGATCACCGTGCAGACCATGACCAACACGCCAACGTCCGACGCCAGGGCGACGATCGACCAGATCCGCCGCTGCGAAGAGGCGGGCGCGGACATCATCCGCGTGTCCTGCCCGGACGAGGAGTCGACGGCCGCCCTTCGGCAGATCGTGCGCGCGGTCACGGTGCCGATCGTCGCCGACATCCATTTCCACTATAAGCGGGCGCTTGAGGCGGCCGATGCGGGCGCCGCATGCCTGCGCATCAATCCCGGCAATATCGGCTCGGCGGCGCGGGTGAAGGAAGTGGTCGATGCGGCCAAGGCCAATGGCTGCTCCATCCGCATCGGCGTCAATGCGGGCAGTCTCGAGCGGGATCTCCTTGAAAAATACGGCGAGCCCTGCCCGGAGGCGTTAGTCGAAAGCGCGCTCGATCATATCAAGCTGCTGCAGGACCAGGATTTCCACGAATATAAGGTCGCGGTGAAGGCATCGGACGTGTTCCTCGCGGTCGCGGCCTATGCGAGCCTCGCCGACGCGGTCGACTGCCCGCTGCATCTCGGCATTACCGAGGCGGGCGGGCTGATCGGCGGCACCGTCAAGAGCGCCATCGGCATCGGCAATCTGCTGTGGGCCGGGATCGGCGACACCATCCGCGTCTCGCTTTCCGCCGAGCCGGAGGAAGAGGTGCGCGTCGGCTATGAGATACTGAAGTCGCTCGGCCTCCGGACGCGCGGCGTTCGCGTCGTCTCCTGCCCCAGCTGCGCGCGCCAGGGGTTCGATGTGATCCGCACGGTCGAGGCGCTCGAAACCCGCCTCAGCCACATCCGCACTCCGCTCTCGCTTTCGGTGCTGGGCTGCGTGGTCAACGGCCCCGGCGAGGCGCGCGAGACCGACATCGGCATCACCGGCGGCGGCAATGGCAAGCATATGGTCTATCTCTCCGGCGTCACCGACCATCATGTGTCGAGCGAGGCCATGCTTGACCATATCGTCGCCCTGGTCGAGGCCAAGGCGGCCGAGATCGAGGCCGACATGACCGACGCGCCCGCCACGGTCCAGGCGGCGGAGTGAGGCGTAAGGGCCTGGGTCATGATGACTTGAGATTGAACCGTTCGTGTCGAGCCCTGAGCGCCCGCCCTGCGGGCAGTCGAAGGGCTCGAAGCGAACGGAGAGGGTGTAATTCTCCAAAGTCATCGAGCGCAAACTGAAACCCATGACCAGCATTTCCAGTCCCTCAGCGTCAGGGGCGCTCCCCTTTGCCGCGGCCTTGCTCGGCATCGCGATCTTCTCTGCGATGGATGCGGTGATGAAGCATCTCTCCATCGAGATTGGCGCCTATAATGCGATGCTGTGGCGCACGATGATCTCGCTCGTCGCGCTGGGCCCCGCATTTGTCCTGCGCGGCGGGCGCTGGCCGGCCTGGCCTGTGCTCAAGCTGCATATGGTCCGGGGCATCGCCACCGGCCTGTCGCTGCTGCTGTTCTTCTGGGCCCTGAAACGCCTGCCGCTGGCGGAGGGTATCGCGCTCAGCTTCATCGCCCCGCTGCTCGCGCTCGCGATGGCGGCGGTGTTCCTGAAGGAGAAGATAGCGCGTTCGTCGCTCGCCGCGTCCGTGCTGGCGTTCGGCGGGGTGCTGGTCATCGTCATCTTCCAGCCACGCAGCGCGGCCGGACCGAGTGACTGGCATGGTCAGGCAGCGATATTGGTCGCCGCCGCGCTCTATGCGGTCGGCATCGTGGTCGGGCGGCGCCAGTCGCAGCTTGCCGCACCGCTGGAAATCGCGCTGTTCTTCAATATCGTCGCGGGCGGGATGGCCCTCATGGGTGCCCCGTGGCTGGCAATCATGCCTGCTGCGGTCCACATTCCGGCGCTTCTGGTCGCAACCGTCGCCGCGAACATCTCGATCATGCTGATTGCCTGGGCCTATGCCCGCGCCGAAACGCAGTATCTGCTGCCGGTGGAATATACCGCCTTTCTGTGGGCGGCGCTGTTCGGCTGGCTGGTGTTCGGCGAAACCGTCACGGCCGCCACGCTGGCCGGCGCAGGGCTGATCGTCGCGGCCTGCCTGCTGGCGGCACGGGGGAGTCCGGCCATTGCCCATGTCGACGCCGCCGGACCGGCATTACCGCTGCCCGACCCGCCCGCCATGCCATCCACGGCGCGCAAGTCCGCGGACTCTTGACGCCGAGTCCGTGAAGGGCGATTGTAGGGCACGGGAACATACAGTGTCCGTCGCTGCCGGAATCGCGCGACTGACTGCAATCGGGGACAGGCGAAATGGCAAGCCGTGCTGCGGCCAATCGGACAGCTGAATGGCGCGTCATGCTGCGACGCAGCCTCATGCGCCTTGGTGCAGTCGGCGCGGCGCTGCTGCTGTGCGCGATGGCCGTGTTCCTGACTCTCGCCTTGCTCAGCTATCACCCGGCCGATCCGTCGATGAACACGGCGGCGGGTCCGCATACCGCCAACATAGCCGGCATGCCCGGCGCCTATGCGTCGGATTTCCTGCTGTGGCTGCTTGGCGTGCCGGTGGGCCTGGCGCTCCCGTTGATGGTCATTTCCGCCCGGCGCATGTGGTGCGACCAGGATATGCGCGGCTGGCAGGGACAGATCGGCAAATGCGTGGCGGGCATCTTCCTTGTCGGCCTGGCGCTGTCGCTGTTCCAGCCCAATCCCCTGGTTGGCCTGCCCGCCGGCTGGGGCGGCATAGCCGGGCTCGTCGCGGCCCGCAGCCTGCTCAGCCTTGCGGCCGTCATCGATGCGGGCGTGCGGCGCTGGGTGGTCGATGGCGCGATTTTCCTCGCCCTCGCTGCCGGCATGCTGGTCTGGGTGCGGTCGCTCGCGCTCGAAAAGCCGCTGCTGCGCTTTCCCCAGCCGTCGGTGCCGCGCATGTCGCTCGCCCCCCTGCTCCAGTTGTTCCGCCGCCGCGAGCCGCGTGAGCGGCCCGTCGCGATCACCGAGAGCGAGCGGTCCGCCGAGCCCCGCAAGCCGGTCGATACCAGCCCCAAGCCGCCGATCACGATCCAGACCGGATCGAGCGCCCCCGCGCAAAAGGCGATTGCGCCCGTTGCGGGACAGGACGACCTGTTCGGCAATGCATCGCTGCCCTCACCGGATCTGCTCGCCGCCCCGCCGCCGTCGCCCGAGACCAAGATCGACAAGGCGGCGCTCGAACGCAATGCCCGCCTGCTCGAGAGCGTGCTCGACGATTTCCACGTCAAGGGCCACATCACAGAGGTTCGCCCCGGCCCCGTGGTCACCATGTATGAACTCGAACCCGCCCCCGGCATCAAGGCGAGCCGGGTGATCGCGCTGGCCGACGACATCGCCCGCAACATGTCCGCCCTGTCGGCCCGCGTCGCGACCATCCCCGGCCGCACCGTGATCGGCATCGAGCTGCCCAATGCGAACCGCGAGGCTGTCGTGCTGCGCCAGCTCATCACCAGCCGCGCCTTTGCCGACCAGAACGCGCAGCTGCCCATCATCCTGGGCAAGAATATCTCGGGCGATCCGATCATCGCCGATCTCCAGCCCATGCCGCATCTGCTGATCGCGGGCACGACCGGATCGGGCAAGTCGGTCGGCCTCAACTGCATGATCCTGTCGCTGCTCTACCGGATGACGCCGGACGACCTCAGGCTGATCATGATCGATCCCAAGATGCTGGAGCTGAGCATCTACGACGATATTCCGCACCTCCTCTCGCCGGTGGTGACGGAGCCGGCCAAGGCGATCCGCGCGCTCAAATGGGCGGTCGAGCAGATGGAGGACCGCTATCGCCTGATGGCGTCGGTCGGCGTGCGCAATCTCGCCAGCTATAATGAACGGGTGCGCGCCGCCAAGTCCAAGGGCAAGGCGCTCGGCCGCCGGGTGCAGACCGGCTATGACCCGGAATCCGGCCAGCCCATCTATGAGGAGGAAAAGCTCGACTGCCAGCCGCTGCCGCAGATCGTGATCGTGGTCGACGAGCTGGCCGACCTGATGATGACAGCGGGCAAGGAAGTCGAATTCCTGATCCAGCGGCTGGCGCAAAAGGCGCGCGCGGCCGGCCTCCACCTCATCCTCGCGACGCAGCGCCCGTCCGTCGACGTCATCACCGGCGTCATCAAGGCGAACCTGCCGACCCGGATCAGCTTCTTCGTGACCAGCAAGATCGACAGCCGCACCATATTGGGCGAACAGGGCGCCGAACAGCTGCTCGGCAAGGGCGACATGCTCTACATGGCCGGCGGGAAGGGCCTGACCCGCGTCCACGGGCCTTTCGTATCGGACGACGAAGTGCGCGCGGTCGCCGACCATTGGCGCAGCAAGGGCAAGCCCGACTATATCTCGGCCGTGACCGAGGAGCCGGAGGATGGCGGCTTCGCCCTCGACGGCGTGGACCTGGGCGACGACAGCGCGGACGCCAAGCTCTACCGCAAGGCCTGCCAGCTGGTGTTCGAGAACCAGAAGGCCTCGACCAGCTGGCTCCAGCGGCAACTGCGCGTCGGCTACAACAGCGCCGCGCGCCTCATCGAACGGATGGAGGAGGAAGGGCTGGTCGGCGCCCCCAACCATGTCGGGCGGCGGGATGTGCTGCGCGACGAGAATGGGCAGCCGATCTAGTCGGACTCGCGCCGATCTCTAACCTTTGGGCACGCTCGGCCTTCCCACCCTCTACCCTCCGGGGAGAGGGTAGCGCCGCTTGCTCCATCAGGCGCTAGCGGAGCTTGGAGAGGGGGCGGCAAAGCCTTTCACCTTGGCACCGGCCGCGACGGGCTGGATGCGACAAAATGCATTTCGTTAACCATATTTTAGCGGCCAAGGCTGACAATGTCTCCAGAACCACAGGCAGGAGGCCAGCATGGCTAGAAGCACTCCAAGCGCACGCGTTCTTATCGACAGCCGAATGCAGGATGCCCTTGAAGGCGATCCCGGAGCGTGCTTCGATCTCGGCGTGGCCCACAGTTCCGGCACCGCTGCCGAGGTCAACCTCATCGAAGCGCATAAATGGTTCAACCTGGCCGCGCTCGGGGGATACGCCCTTGCCGAGAAATGCCGGGCGAACCTCGCTTGGAAGATGTCCGCGCGAGAGATTGCGGAAGCCCAGCGGAGGACAAGGCTCGTACAGAGGTCCAACGTCCGGCAGGTCGCGCGCTTTTCCGCTTCTGCGTTCGCTTGACCAAATCTGCGGCCTAGCTCCATTCCGCCTGTCCTACAGCGCTTCACCCGTGCCACATCCTGCCATGCCGGTGCTCGCGCGCGGAGTGGCGGCCAAGGCTCTTTCTCAGTGCTTCGGATAAACGCTCCCGACAGCGACGGAACGTGCGGTTAGTCCCTCTCCGCAAAGTGGAACAAATTCATCCACCCCGTAACCTTCGTAACCTTCGCCTGCCTTCACCCCCGCGCGGCATTCGCCTTTTCCACCAGGCTACCGCTCAGCATTTCCCAGTTCTGGATGTCCCAGTTGGCGGGCATTTCGCGCCCGACGATCGTTTCCCCGCCAGAGCTGGTGGCAAGGTCGATGTCCTCGGGCCGCATATAGCCGCGCTGGTCGATCGCATAGAAGGCACGGACCCGGGGCTGGGTCAGGTCATGGGCGTTCTGGTCGTACACCACGGCGAGGCGATCGCTGCCCAGCCGGACGAGCGACCCGATGGGATAGATGCCCACGCCCTTGACGAACGCCTCCAATAGCTGGGGATCGAACCGGTCGGTCATCGCGCCCAGCTCGAGCAGCGCGACGGACGGATCCATGCCCACCTTGTGCGGCCGGCGGGAGGTCATCGCATCATAGGCGTCGCAGATCGCGGCCATCCGCGCGAACAGACTGATCTGTTCACCCGCCAGCCCGTCCGGATAGCCGTTGCCATCCATGCGCTCATGATGATGCAGGCAGACGTCGAGGACGGCCTCGGGCATTTCGCCGCCGATGGTCAGAAACTCGTTCGCCAATGTCGTGTGGCCGTGGACGATCGCCTCCTCTGCGGCTGTCAGAGTGCCGCTCTTGTCATAGATTTCCTGCGGGACATGGCCCATGCCGATATCCATCAGCAGGCCCGCCAGACCGGCCTGGCGCATCTGCTCGGGTCCAAGGTTCAACTGCTGCGCCAGGTTGATCATCAGCGCGCAGACGGACAGCGCGTGCGAATAGAGATAGTCGCTCGTCTTCTTGAGCCGGGCCATGCCGGAAAAGGCATGGGGGTTGCGCTGGATCGAACTGCTGATCTCGTCGACCATCGGCGCGAGGGTCGCGATCTTGATCGCCTTGCCAAGGCGGGCCTGGCTGAAGACCGCCTGCATCACCTTGGTGGACCGGCGCGCAAGCGCGGTCGCCACAGGCAGTTCCGCCCCAAAGGACCGGGGCGCCTTGGACAGCGGATCGAAGGCGGACGCGCTTGTGGGAAGGACGCGGGCAACTGCCCTGTCGTCGTGCGCCTGCCGGGCGCGGACCAGAATCTGCTGACGCCGGTCAGCGTCTGGCCGGGACGTGGGCCGTTGCGGCGCGGCGGCGACATCATGCCCCTTGGCAATGTCGATCTGGACCCATTCAACGGCGCTGGACTTCAGATCGGCCAGCTGATCGGGGTCTTCTAGGAGGAATTTGCTTTTCCAGAAGGGATGCGACAGCCACGAACCCTCCAGCTTGTGAAGGAACATTCCCAGCCGAACATCTTCTGTTTTGACGCGTTTCAACATGGTGGTTTCGAAATCCAGGAGGGCACCCGTCCGGTTTTCGCAGGCACCGCTTTCCATTCGGTAAATGGGGTGACAATTCTAGCGGAGCCCGGTTCAGTGGACATTCAACGACAGACCCTTACATCTGCGGCCATGGCTTTCACCTATTCGCGATTTTACAGGCCCGTCCGCTTCGCGGCCGCGGCATTGCTCTTTCCTCTTGGACTGGCCGGTGGTGCGCTGGCCGCTGCGCCTGCCGCCGTGCAAAAACCGGTTCCGGACGACCTTGCCTTCATCCAGCGGCACATCCGCTCGATCACGACCTTGACTGCGGCCTTTACCCAGACCGACCGGAACGGGCAGGTGCAGACGGGCAAGCTCCTGTGGAAACAGCCCGGCCATATCCGCTTTCAATATGAAGGCGGCGTGCCCCTGCTGATCGTCGCGGACGGCAAGTCGCTGACCCTGATCGACTATGAAGTGGGCCAGGTGCAGCGCTGGCCGATTCGCAATTCGCCGCTCGGCGCCCTGCTCGATCCCGAGCGCGACCTGACGCGCTTTGGCACCCTCATCCAGACCGGCGATCCCCGGGTCGTTTCCATCGACGTGCGCGACCCCGCCCACCCTGAATATGGGGTCATCAACCTCGTTTTTCAGCGCGACGAGCGGGCGCCGGCGGGGCTGCGCCTTTATGGCTGGGTCGCCAAGGACGCGCAGGGCAACCGTACGAGCATCCGTCTGACGGGGCACAATTATGGCGCGGCCATTGCCGACTCCGCCTTTCGCTGGACCGATCCCCGGCGTAATATGAAGGGACCGACGCGGTAGGATGAGGCAGGGCGTCGACGGTCGCGATTTTGCCATATTCCATTCATCCGCCGCTCATGTCCGGGGCGATATTCAGAACAGGTGGCGACGGACGGAGCCGCGGGATTCCCCCCCTGTTACCCGTCCCTTCCTCCGTCGCCACATGACAATGACGAGACCCCCGTTCCCAGCCCCCGGAGCGGGGGTCTTTCCTTTGGATCAGGGCGCGGATGCATCCTGCCAAAGCGAGGGATAGCCTGCCTTGAGGGCCGCCAGCTTGGGCGCGTCCCACGCGAGGATATAGGGATGGCGCGGATTGCGCTTCAGGAAATCCTGATGATAGCCTTCGGCCTCCTGAAAGCCGGCAAAAGCCTCGACCCGGGTTACGACGGGGTGCGACCACAGCCCGGACTTCGCCAGCTGCGCGAGATAGGCCCGCGCCGCCTTGTCCTGCGCCGGATTGAGCGGGAAGAGCGCGCTGCGATACTGGGTGCCGTGATCGGGGCCCTGATAATTGAGCGTGGTGGGATCGGCGACGACCGAGAAGAAGACGCGCATCAGCGTGCCGTAGGAAACGAGGCGCGGATCATAGGTGATGCGGACCGCTTCGGCAAAGCCGGTATCGCCTTCGCTCACCGTCTCATAGTCGACCCGGCGTAATGAGGGCCCCGCATAGCCGGAGACGACCCGCTGCACGCCTTTCACATGGGAAAAGACGCCTTCTACACCCCAGAAGCATCCGCCCGCGAACACAGCGGTCTCCTGCCTGGCGCTGGATGGCGCATCGATCTTTGGTGCAGGAGCCTGCACCGCCTTTTCGGCGGCAGAGCAGGCGGAAGCACTCCCCAGCGCGACCGCCGCAGCCAGGGATATTATCCAGCGATTCGCCCGGTCAGGAGACGCCACTGAAAAGCCCATGCGCGGCGGCGAAAACGAAGGCGCAGCCCACGGCAAAGCCGCAGAAAAATCGAATCGTCACATCGCTGGTCAGTACACGCATCATGGTCCGTCTCACGTCTTGTTTGATATATTCAGCCGCCCGGGCGACTGGCTGCAATGGTAACCCGGGCCAACCGCAGCATCGTGACGCCTGTCACAACCCAGTCGCAAGAGACCGCGATACCAGTTTCATTGTGCAACCAGATGGGCCCGGTCGCGCACAATGCAATGCGATCGCGACGGCCGATCTAACGGTTCACCGCGCCGCCAGCTCATTTGAGCGCGGAACATGCTTCCTGAATACGGGTGCAGGCGACCCGAAGCACTTCTTCGGATGTCGCGTAGCTGATCCGGAAGGCGGGCGAGAGGCCGAAGGCGCCGCCATGCACCGCCGCGACGCGATGTTCGTCGAGGAAGAAGCTGATCAGATCCTCGTCGGTCTCGATCCGCTTGCCGCCCGGCGTCGTCCTGCCCATCAGGCCGGTGGCGTCGGGATAGACGTAGAAGGCGCCCTCCGGCACCGGGCAGGTGAGGCCCGGCGCGTCGTTCAGCATCGCTACCACCAGGTCGCGGCGACGGCGAAAAGCGGCGTTGCGTTCCTCGAGGAAGCTCTGGTCGCCGTTGAGCGCGGCCACGGCGGCGGCCTGGCTGATCGAGCAGGGATTGGAGGTCGACTGCGACTGGAGCTTCGCCATCGCCTTGATCAGCCATTGCGGGCCACCGGCATAGCCGATGCGCCAGCCGGTCATGGCATAGGCCTTGGAGCAGCCATTGACGGTCAGCGTGCGGTCGTAAAGGTCGGGGCACACCTGCGCGATGGTCGCAAAGGGGGTGGGCGCATACCAGATCGGCTCATACATGTCGTCGGTCAGGACGAGCACGTCGGGGTGACGCAGCAGCACTTCGCCCAATGCCCGCAACTCCTGCGCGCTATAGGCCGCGCCCGAGGGGTTGGAGGGCGAGTTCAGCAGCACCCAGCGCGTCTTGGGGGTGATCGCCGCTTCGAGCTGTTCGGGCAGGATCTTGTAGCCCTGGCTCGCCGGCCCGTCGACGAACACGGGGGTGCCGCCCGCGAAATTGACGATATCGGGATAGCTCACCCAATAGGGCGTCGGGATGATGACCTCGTCGCCCGCGTCCAGGGTCGCGACCAGCGCGTTGAACAGCGTGTGCTTGCCGCCAGCATTGACGCTGATCTGCGCGGTTTCATAGACCAGATCGTTGTCGCGGCGGAATTTGCCGGCGATCGCAAGCTTGAGCTCGGCGGTGCCGTCGACGTCGGTATATTTGGTCTGGCCAGCGCGAATCGCCGCAATGGCAGCGTCCTTCACGAAGTCCGGCGTGTCGAAATCGGGTTCGCCCGCCGACAGGCCGATGACGTCGATGCCTTCGCGTTTCAGCGCATTGACCCGGCCGGTCATGGCCAGGGTTGCACTGGGCTGGATGCGGCCGAGAGCGACGGACGTGCGGGGCATGAGGAGGCCTTTCACAACTGAGCTGCCATGCTGGCTGATTCGCCGCGGGGCATGGGCCCGCCGCGCGGCGCAGGCTCCTTAGCCGTGAACGGGGCGCCGGGCAACCAGCGTTGCGGCGACGAGCCCGCGTACCGAATTGCCTATGTAGAAATTATGGCCGGTGAGGTCATAGGGCCGCAGGTCGCCCTCGACCGCTTCGCCCAGATCCAGAAGATGTTGCCGCAGGATACCGGGCAATATCCCGCGCGCCAGCGGCGGCGTCACCAGCATGTCGTCGCGTTCGACGAAGATGGACGTGAACGTCCCCTCCGTCAGATAGCCTTGCTCGTCCGTGAGCAGCACCTCGAAAGTGCCGCCCTCTGCCCGAGCGTCGTCGTAAAGCGAGCGCGCCGTCGTCTTGTGGAGCAGGCGGATATCATCCGCTGATGCGTGCCTCGGCACGATGCTCACCGGCACGATCGCCTGCGGCCAGCCAGCGAGCGGCCGCACCTCGATCGCTACCGCCCCGGTTGGCGATAGCAGGATGCGCACGCGGCTCGGCTCGGCGATCCGGAATGTCGCCGTCTGCAACTCATTGCGGAGCGTATGACGGTCGAAACAAAAACCCAGTGTCTCGGCGCTCGCGCGCATCCGGTCGATGTGCCGATCGAGATGGGCAATGCCCTCTTGGGGATCAAACGCCATGGTTTCGAACAGATCGAACCGCGCCTGCCTTTCGGTCAATCCTCAATCCCCTTCGCACGGCCGCACAAAACGGGCTTTGTCCAGACACTCGGCCCATTCACTTGCGGGCATCGAGTCCGCCACGATGCCCGACCCGATCCCCATAATGCCGTGTCCAGCGCCCTTTTCCACCGAAATGGTCCGGATCGCAACATTGAAGCGGGCGTTACCCTCCGGATCGATGCTGCCAATGCAGCCGGTATAGATGCCGCGCGGCGTTTTCTCGACCTCGCCGATGATCTCCATCGCGCGGATCTTGGGCGCGCCGGTGATCGAGCCACAGGGAAACAGCGCGCGCAATGCCTCGATGGGCCCGTGGCCGTCACGCAGTCGTCCGTTCACCCGCGAGATCATCTGGTGGACGGTGGGATAGGTTTCGACCGCGAACAGCTCGGGCACCGCCACGCTGCCCGGCACGCAAACCCGCGAGAGGTCATTGCGCAACAGGTCGACGATCATCAGGTTTTCGGCCCGCTGCTTGGGGTCGGCACTTAGCTGCACCGCCGCCTCGGCGTCCGCTTGACCGTCGGCAAGTCGCCGCGCGGTGCCCTTCATCGGCCGAGTTTCGATCATGCGGCCGACGATCTCGAAAAAGCTCTCCGGGGAGAAGGAGAGGACATGGCGATCGTCATGGCGCATGAGCGCACCATGGCCCATCTGCGCGCGGGGCCGAATGCCGGCATAGGCGGCCAGCGGATCACTGCCGATCGGCACCGTCGCGGGGAGGGAGACGTTCGCCTGATAGATGTCGCCGGCGCGGATATAATCGAGCACCCGGTCGATGGCACCCGCATAGGCTTCCATGGTTTCGAGCGGCTCGGCAGCGCGGACTTCGGCATCAACGGCAGGAGGCAGCATGTCCGGGATGTCTTCGGCCAGGATCATCGTGCAGCCGGAGAACAGTCCGAACCACAGCAGCGGCTGATCGCTCTCGCGTTCCGACGCGGCCAGGGCGGCCTCGAATGCCGGCGCCGCGTCATAGGCCAGATAGCCCGCCGCATGGAGCCCGGACTGCAAAGCCTTGCGAATCCGCTCCAGCGCGGGCGCGACGTCCTGCAGCCGCCAGGCGGTGACGATCTCGACCGGATCGCGATAGAGCCGCGCGCACGTCCCCGGCACCGGCCGCGCATCGTCGAGCAGCACAAAGGGGGCGGGCGGTGAAGGCAGGGTGGCCGGCACAGCCCGTCTCATAGGGACCGCCGCAGCTCTTGCCAATGCGCGCCCCTTATTTGAACAGGCTGCCCAATATCCCGCGGACCAGCGAGCGGCCGAGGCTGTTGGCGACCTGGCGTCCGACCGACGAGGCAGCGGAGCGCGCCGCCGACTGCACGGCCTTTTCGAGCATGCCGGGCTTGGCCGCCTCGCGCGCGGCGGCGGCTTCGCGCCTGGCCTGTTCCTTCAGCTCCAGTTCGCGCTGTTTGGCTTCGACCTTGGCTTGCACGGCGGCGGCCTTGTCCGCCTCCACCTGCGCCTTTGCCGCTTCGGCGGCGGCAGCGGAGGATTCGCCGCGCGCCTTCAGGATTTCGGCGGCGGACTCGCGGTTGATCGTGTCGTCATATTTGCCCGCGACCGGCGAGATCGACTGGATGATCGCCCGTTCCTTGGGCTCGACCGGACCGACGCGCGACCGGGGCGGGGCTATCAGCGTGCGCTGCACCGGCGAGGGCGAACCATCCTCCTGCAGCAGGCTGACCAGCGCCTCGCCGACCTTGAGTTCGGTGATAGCGGTCTCGACATTGAGGTCCGGGTTGGCGCGGAAGGTGTCGGCCGCCGCCTTGATCGCCTTCTGGTCGCGCGGGGTGAAGGCGCGCAGCGCATGCTGGACGCGGTTGCCGAGTTGGCCCGCCACATCCTCGGGAATGTCGATCGGATTCTGGGTGATGAAATAGACGCCCACGCCCTTGGACCGGATCAGGCGCACGACCTGCTCGATCTTGTCGGTCAACGCCTTGGGCGCGTCCTCGAACAGGAGGTGCGCCTCGTCGAAGAAGAAGACCAGCACCGGCTTTTCGGGATCGCCCACTTCCGGCAGGGTCTCGAACAGTTCGGACAGGAGCCACAGCAGGAAGCTGGCGTAGAGCCGGGGGCTCTGCATCAGCTTGTCGGCGGCAAGGACGTTGATGTAGCCCTTGCCATTATCGTCGCAGCGAATGAAATCGTGGATGTCGAGCGCCGGTTCGCCGAAGAATTTGCCGCCGCCCTGGCTGTCGAGCTGGAGCAGCTGGCGCTGGATCGCGCCGACGCTGGCCTTGGTCACATTGCCATATTTGGTGGTGAGTTCGTCGGCATGGTCCGCGCAATAGGCGAGCATCGACTGGAGGTCGTCGAGGTCGAGCAGCAGCAGGCCCTGTTCGTCGGCATAGCGAAAGGCGATGGCAAGCACGCCCTCCTGCGTCTCGTTGAGGCCCATGAGGCGAGCGAGCAGCAGCGGCCCCATCTCGCTCACCGTGGTGCGGATCGGGTGGCCCTGCTCGCCATAAAGATCCCAGAAGATCGCCGGATTGTCGGAAAAGGCATAATCGTCGAGCCCGATTTCCTTGGCGCGGGCGATCAGCTTGTCCGCATTATGGGCGGTGGGGGATCCGGCCATGGCGATGCCGGACAGGTCGCCCTTGACGTCGGCGAGGAAGACCGGGACGCCGCGCGCCGAAAAGCTCTCGGCGATGCCCTGGAGGGTGACGGTCTTACCGGTCCCGGTGGCGCCCGCGACCATGCCGTGACGATTGGCGCGCCGCAGGTTCAGCATCTGCCGCTGGCCGCCGCCCAGACCGATATAGATGTCCGTATCGCTCATGAACGCCTCCTGATGCAGATGCTGCCTGTACCTTCTATCCGGTTAAATGGCGCATAGTCGAGACGTGTTCGCACGGCCTGCAGGAGGGACCGTCATTGACATGTTGGAATGTTCATGAAATGTTCCGGCGGCGGCCTGTGTTCAGGCCGGCGTGGCGGCTCTAGCTCACCACGCCGGCGCTCCGATCCCTACTGGTCTCGCAGCCTGATCGGCACGAACGCCGCCGGCTGGCCGCGCCGCAGGACTTGCAGCAGGATGGCGCTGCGCCCGGCGGCCTTGGCACTGGTGACTGCGGTGTTGAGTTCCGCTTCGTTGATGACCGGCTGGCCATTGGCGGAGAGGACCACGTCGCCGCGCCGAAGGCCCTTGGAGCCTGCATCGGTCGAGGGATCGACAGCGGTGACGACGACACCCTTGGTGGTTGCCGGCAGGCCGATCTGCCCCGCGATCGTCGCGGTGAGCGGGGTCACCGCGAGCCCGAGCTGTTGCTGGGCCGCCTGCTTCGAGCTCTTCTGGTCCTGATCGGAGAAATCATCCGGCGATTGCTGCGCGAAGCTGGCGAGCTGCTCCTCGGGCGGGCGCTGGGCGACCGTGGCGGTGACCGTCATGGGCTTGCCGTTGCGGATCAGCTCGATCGGCACCTTAGCACCGATCGGCAGTCCACCGACGATGAAGGAGAGCGTCTCGTCCGGCGTGACCTCCCGCCTGTTGACGCGGACGATCACGTCGCCGGGCTTGATCCCCGCCTTGTCCGCGCCCTTGCCCGGTTCCACGCCCTGCACGAATTCGCCGTGATTCTTGGGCAGGCCGAGCGATTCGGCGATGTCGTCCGACAGCGGGCTGATCTGGATGCCCAGATAGCCGCGCTTGACCGACTGGCCCTTGCGCAGCGTTTCGATGATCGAAACCGCCTGCTCCGAGGGAATGGCGAAGCCGATGCCGACATTGCCGCCCGACGGCGAGAGGATCTGGGAATTGATGCCGATGACATTGCCCTGCATGTCGAACATCGGGCCGCCGCTATTGCCCTGGTTGATCGACGCGTCGGTCTGGATGAAGCGGTCGTCAGCGCCCGTGGTGTTGCGGTGAAGGGCGGAAATAATGCCCGCGGTCACGGTGCTGCCAAGGCCGAAGGGATTGCCGATGGCGACCACCCAGTCGCCGACCCGCGCCTTCGTGCTGTCGCCGAATTTCACGAACGGCAGCGTTTTCTTGGGTTCGATCTTGAGGACCGCGAGATCGGACTTGCTGTCGCGGCCGACCAGGGTCGCGGGATATTCCGAGCGATCCGGCAGGATGACGGTGATGCTGTCGACGGTGGCGCCCTCCGCGCCCGGCGACACCACATGATTATTGGTGACGATATAGCCGTCGGCCGAAATGACGAAGCCGGAACCCAGCGACTGGGCCTGCCGGGTCTGGGGCTGGGCGTCGTCCATCCCGAACATGCCGCCAAAGGGCGTTCCGGCAAAGGGATTCTGCACCTTCACCCGCTGCCGGGTCGAGATGTTGACGACCGCCGGCTGAAGCCGCTCGACCATTTCGGCAAAGCTGCCGGGCGCGCCGCGCGGTGCCGCTGCCATGCCCTCATTCTGGGCGGTCTGGGCAACGACATTGGGACTGGAGGTGAGGCTCAGAGCGGTACCGCCCAGCAGCAGGGCGGCGGTGATGGCATAAGCGTAACGCACGATTGTTTCCTCTCAATCTCGGTCCAGTGGCGGTTGCTCTACAGGCCTGGCTCAGGCCAGCGACCGCCATGCGCCTGTGCGCATGCCCGCCGCAGGATTAACCGCCATTGAATATCATTGCTCGACACCGGCAGTTCAACGCCCCCTGAATTCCCGCAGGAAGTCATTGTCAGGCGACAGGATCACGCTGGTCTGGCCCCGCGCGTTCTGGCCGAAGGTGGTATTATAGGCCTGCATGGCGCGATAGAAATCGTAGAATTTCGGATCCTTGCCAAAGCTTGCCGCATAAACCTTTGCCGCCGCCGCGTCGGCATCCGCGCGGATCAGCTGCGCCTGCTTGGCGCCCTGCGCGCGGATCGTCAGCGCCTGCTGCTCGCGCGCGGTGCGCATGCGCTGAAAGGCGCTCTGCTGCGGCGTGCCGTCCGGCAGGTCGGCGCGCTTGATCCGGACGTCGATGATCTCGGCGCCATATTGCCGCGCGACGCGGTTCAGGCTGACGCGGATATTCTGCATGACGGTGCCGCGCTCGGGGCTGAGCATCGCCGCGAATTGCCGCTTGCCCAGTTCATTGCGGAGCGCCGAGCCGAGGATCGGCCGGAGCGCATCGGACACGCGCTCCTCGCTGCCCGCCGCAATGTACATCTGCAGCGGATCGGTGATGCGGTAGCGCGCGAAGGCGTCGACCTGGAGGCGCAGCTGGTCGGTCGAGAGGACCTGCTGGCGTTCCATCTCCACCGACTGAATGCGCTTGTCGATCCAGACGATCTGGTCGGTGAAGGGCATGCGGATGTGCAGGCCCGCGCCCGTCCGCCCGAACGTCTCGCCCGGCCGGTAGGCATTGATGATCCGCACCGGCTGGCCAAAGCGGACGATCACGGCCTGGCGGGTTTCCGGCACGACCGCGAAAGTCGCGCCAATGAGGATCAGCGCCACTGTCGCGAGGATGGCGATGACGATGGCATTGCGTAAGGGAAAGCCGTTCATTGTCCGGACTCCGCCGCGCTGGATGCACGCTGCGCGGCCGTGGACCGCTTGCCCACTTCGGGCAGCGGCAGATAGGGTGTCACATTATTGGTCTCGACAATGGTCTTGTCGACGCCGGACAGCACCTGTTCCATCGTCTCATAATACATGCGCCGGCGGGTGACTTCGGGCGACAGCTTGTACTGCACATAGACCTTGTCGAATGCGGCGGCCTCGCCTTCGGCCTTGGCGCGGAGCTGCTGGGCATAGGCATGGGCTTCGTTGAGATAGGTCTGGGCGGTCTGCTGTGCGGCCGAGACTTCCTTGAACGCATCGTTGACGGCGGCCGGCGGGTCCGCCTGCTTGATAGCGATGCCCTGCACCTGGACGCCCGAGTGATAGCGGTCGAGAATGTCCTGCATGCGCTCGCGCACCTGCTGTTCGATCATCGTGCGCCCGGCGCCCAGCGCCTCGTCGAGCGAAACCGTACCGATGACGGCGCGCATCGCCGATTCCGCGACTTCGCTGATGGTCTTGTCGGCCTCGGCGATCTCGAAGACGTACATCTCCGGGCTGCGGATGTTCCAGCGCACCGAATAGGCCAGATCGATGAGGTTCTGGTCGCCGGTCACCATCAGCTTTTCGTCATCGCCGCCCGATCCGATATCGATCGTGCGGATTTCCTCGACATCGATCACCTTGACCGCTTCGAGCGGCGCAGGGAGCGTGAAGCTGATCCCCGGCGTCAGGGTGCGGCTGAAGCTGCCGAAAAAGGTCACGAGGCCCCGCTCCTGCGGACCGATTCGGTGAACCGATGTCGTCGCCAGCCAAAGCACGCCGACGCCCATCGCCAGCCAGAACCACAAGGAGCGGCGGTCAGGGCCGCCGGGCAATCCCTCGCCGAAGGATGAGCGCGCGCGCCGCAACAGCTCCTCGAGCGCGGAAGGGCCGCGCGGGTCGCCGCCCGACGGACCGCCGCCCGATGGCCGGCTCCACGGATTGCTGGGACCGCCGCTGCCCTTGCCCCCGTCCGAATTACTATTGGAATCGCCCGGATTTCCCCAGGGACTGTTCTCGTTCATGCGCGCGGCCGTGCCGCGCTGCCTATGTGCCTCAAGCGTCATAGGCCCCTCTATAGGTATGCCGGGCCGGCAAGAACAGCGGATATGGGCGAAATCGGATCGGAAAAGAATAAGCGGCTGCCGCTTCACCTGGGCGCGCGGTGCGACTACATGCGCGGTCATGACCGAACCCAAGCCCATTCCCGTATCCGACGACATCATGGCCCGATTGCAAGCGGCGAGCGACGGCCGCGCCAGCGCCGCCAGGCTGCGCGACGGCATCCTGACGATGGTCCTCGACGTTGGCGGCCTCGATGCCGTGGAGCGCGCGCGCCTTGAGCGGGCACTGCGCGCCGAGGTGATCGGGATTGCCGGTGTGTCCGATGTGCGCATCGCCCAGACCGCGGAAAAGGCGGCGCGCCCGCGCCTCATCGCGGTCGGGTCCGGCAAGGGCGGGGTCGGCAAATCGACGCTGGCCGCCAATGTCGCGGTTGCGCTGCACCGCATGGGGCTCAAGGTCGGCATGGTCGATGCGGACATTTATGGGCCGTCGCTGCCCCGCTTGCTGTCGAGCGAGGGGGTCAAACCGCGCGCCGAGGACAAGAAGCTGCTGCCGATCGCCAATGCCTACGGTGTCCCCATGCTCTCGATGGGGCATCTCGTGCAGCCGGGACAGGCGATCGCGTGGCGCGGACCGATGGCGGGCAATGCGCTGGGCCAGCTGATCGACGCGGACTGGCGCGGCATCGACGTCCTGATCGTCGACCTGCCGCCCGGCACCGGCGACGTGCAGCTGACCATGCTCCAGCGCTATAAGCCCGCGGGCGCGGTGATCGTCTCCACGCCGCAGGATCTGGCGCTGATCGACGCGACCCGCGCGATCAGCCTGTTCGAGCAGGGCGACATCCCCATCATCGGCCTGGTCGAGAACATGGCGGGCTATGTCTGCCCAAGCTGCGGCGAGACGAGCGATCCGTTCGGGCAGGGCGGCGCCGAGGCGGCGGCCAGCACGATGGGCCTCGCCTTCCTGGGCCGGGTGCCGCTCGACATCATGGTACGGCGCGCGTCCGATGCCGGGGTACCGCCTGCGGCCGGCGATGGGCCGGAAGCCGCGCCGTTCGCGGCGATCGCGGCCAAGCTCGCGCGCTGGCTGGAAAACACGGCCGCGCGGGGATGACGATGCGAAAGGAGCACGCCCATGCCGCTTGAAGCCGATGCCGATATCGCCCGCCTGGTGCGGGAAACCCGCACCATCGCCATGGTTGGCGCGTCAGCCCGGCCCGACCGCGCCAGCTACCGGGTGATGCGCTTTCTGATCGATCAGGGCTACCGAGTCATTCCGGTCAATCCCGGCCTCGCCGGTCAGCAGCTACACGGCCAGTCCGTGGTCGCCAGCCTCGCTGACATTGGCGCGCCGATCGACATGGTCGATATCTTCCGCAACAGCGAAGTGGCGGGCGATGCCGTCGACGAGGCGATCGCCATCGGCGCGAAGGCGGTGTGGATGCAACTCGGCGTCATCGACCATGAAGCAGCCGCCCGCGCCGAGGCGGCCGGGCTCACCGTGGTGATGGATCATTGCCCCCGGATCGAGATCCCGCGCCTGGGTGTGCCGCCGGTTGGCTAGCGGGCATTGCGCCAGGGCGGGATTCATCAATCCGTCGCATTTGATGTCTGTTTCGTCCAATATTTCAAATACCGAATCACTTAGTCAGTCCCTGCGACCCGAAGGGCTCTGATGTCTTCTGACTTGAGAGACCTTGCAACTTTACGGCCTGCCCGACTCGTTCGGGCAGGCCTTTTTTTGTTCACATCCGTCCCGAAACGTGACAAGCATTACACTCTGTAACGGCAACAAGCCGTACGGGTCGCCGTGCCAACAAACTCGTGAGGATGGTGTGGTAAATCGTCTGTCAGGCGGTTCCGAGCCCTGCTTGCGCACTGCAACAGCTGTGGGATGACGGGGACAATGCAAACGGGGCTTAGCGCACCAGTCCCGTCTGGGGCTGTCGAACTCAGCTATCTGGCGCCACCTGAAGATCTCAGGCCGCTATTCGGTCCCATGTACGTCTTTCTCGCGGACAAGACCGACGTCTCCGACCACACGCGCGCCGATTTTGCACAAATCCGGTTCATGCTGGAGGGTACCGGCCATTATGTGTTTGGCGGCGGCCAATGCGCAACGACACCGGCGACCTGCATGCTTGGCCCCACCACCGCCGCGACCCGGTTCGAGGTCGCGGGTCCGATGCGCGTCGTGGGCGTGGCCGTCCTGCCGCTCGGCTGGGTGGCACTCGGGGCTGGCGACGCAAGCAAGCTGGCGGACGATGTTTTCGATCTCAGCGCGCGATTCGGGCGGGAGTGGTCCCATATGCTCGATGATCTGCGCCAGGTCACCGACGCGGGCGAGGCGGGGACATTGCTCTGGCCGTTCCTGCGGGAACGCACGCGCGCCGTCACGGACGCGGAAACCGCGTTCATCGCGGAAACCGACGCCTGGCTGGCCGATGAGCGATCGCCGCGCGTCGATGTCCTGCAGGACGCCACCGGCCTGTCCGCGCGGCAGGTCGCCCGGCTGTGCAACCGCTATTACGGGGCGCCGCCCAAATATCTGGCCCGCAAATATCGCGCGCTGCGCAGCGCGCTGATCCTGGCGCGCGACAATGTCGACTGGGCGGACCTGTGCGACGACACCTTTTACGACCAATCCCACTTCATCCGCGAGTTCAAGCATTTCATCGGCCTGACGCCCAACCAGCTGCGCGACGACGCCAGCCTGGTGATCCGGCTGACCATGAACCGGCGCGATGTGGAAGGCGATTTCGCCCATCTCAGCCGGATCAGCTGAGAGCTTGGGCTTGTTCCACCTGTGTCGGGGCAAAATAAAAGTTTCTTGATCCCGCGGCCCCGCATCGCCACATGCAAATCGGAACGAATCAGTCTGATTTGATTTTATCGAGGGCCCTGTGCGCATTTCCAGCCTTTCCGACCATGCCGTTGTCCTGATGCAGGCAGCCGCGACGCGGTGCGGCAGCTCGCGGGCGAGTGCCGCCGATCTCGCGGCGGCCACCGGCCTGCCCGTGCCGACCGCGCAAAAGCTGGTCAGCCTGCTCACCCGGGCGGGCCTGCTCCAGGCGACGCGCGGAACCGGCGGCGGGATCAAGCTGGCACGGCCGGCGGCGGCGATCAGCCTGGCCGACGTGGTCGAGGCGGTGGAGGGACCGATCGCGCTCACCCCCTGCGTCGAACATGGCGGGAGTCACGATTGCGCGCGCGAGCCGTTCTGCACGGTCCGTCCGCATTGGGGCCCAGTCAATGCGGCGGTGCGCCGTGCGCTGGCCGAGGTGACGCTGGCGACCCTCACCTCACCGGCCATATCCGAAGGAGTCGCGGCATGAGTGCGCCAGTCAAGAATGCGGATGCGCTGGCCGCCGCCAAGCGGGCCTCGGACTATGAATGGGGCTTCACGTCCGACGTGGAGCAGGAATTCGCGCCCAAGGGCCTGTCCGAAGACACCGTGCGCTTCATCTCGGCCAAGAAGAACGAGCCGGAATGGATGCTGGAGTGGCGGCTCAAGGCCTATCGCCTCTGGCTGACCCTGACCCCGCCCGACTGGGCGAAGCTCAACGTGCCGGCGATCGACTATCAGGACGCCTATTATTACGCCGCGCCCAAGAAGAAGACCGAGCTGGAGAGCCTGGACGAGCTCGACCCGGAAATCCGGCGGACCTATGAAAAGCTGGGCATCCCGATCGCGGAGCAGGAAGTGCTCGCCGGGGTCAAGGGCGCGCGCCGGGTCGCGGTCGATGCCGTGTTCGACAGCGTCTCCGTCGCCACCACCTTCCGCAAGGAACTGGAGGAGGCGGGCGTGATCTTCCGTTCGATCTCCGAGGCGATCCGCGAATATCCCGACCTGGTCCGCAAATGGCTCGGCAAGGTCGTGCCGATGCGCGACAATTATTTCTCCACATTGAACTGCGCGGTCTTCTCGGACGGCACCTTTGTCTATGTGCCCGAAGGGGTGCGCTGCCCGATGGAGCTGAGCACCTATTTCCGCATCAATGCCGAGAATACCGGCCAGTTCGAGCGCACCCTGATCATCGCCGACAAGGGGGCTTATGTCTCCTATCTGGAGGGCTGCACCGCGCCCCAGCGCGACGAGAACCAGCTCCATGCCGCCGTGGTCGAGCTGATCGCGCTCGACGATGCCGAGATCAAATATTCGACCGTGCAGAACTGGTATCCGGGCGATGCGCAGGGCAAGGGCGGCATCTATAATTTCGTCACCAAGCGGGCTTTGTGCCAGGGCGCGCGCTCGAAGGTGAGCTGGACGCAGGTCGAGACCGGCTCCGCCATCACCTGGAAATATCCGAGCTGCGTGCTGAACGGCGAGGATAGCGTGGGCGAATTCTATTCGGTCGCGGTCACCAATAATTACCAGCAGGCCGACACCGGCACCAAGATGATCCACAATGGACGCGGCACCCGCTCGACCATCATCTCCAAGGGAATCAGCGCGGGGCATAGCGACAACACCTATCGCGGCGCGGTGCGGGTCGGCCCGAATGCCGAGAATGCGCGCAACTTCACCCAATGCGATTCGCTGCTGCTGGGCGCGGGCTGCGGCGCGCATACCGTGCCCTATATCGAGGTGCGCAACCCGTCCGCCACGATCGAGCATGAGGCGACGACGAGCAAGATTTCGGACGACCAGCTGTTCTACGCGATGCAGCGCGGGCTCGGGCAGGAAGAGGCGGTGGCGTTGATCGTCAACGGCTTTGCCAAGGAAGTGCTGCAGCAGCTGCCGATGGAGTTTGCGGTCGAGGCGCAGAAGCTGCTGGGGATTTCGCTGGAGGGCTCTGTCGGATGATCGTCCTCTTCCGTCATGCTGAACTTGTTTCAGCATACATGGCGCCGTTGCATCCAGATGCGAGGCCGGAATGGACCCTGAAACAAGTTCAGGGTGACGGATTTGGTGTCCCGGGGGAAATTCAGTGAGCATTGGTTTCGCTGTACAGCGTCTACGTCACGAGCTTCGGAAGAAGCTGAAGGGCGGCCGTGTTGTGGCAGCGCATCCACATTGCGCCAACCATCGTGCGGAGGTTGAAGGCAGCAGTTCCGTTGGATGTTTTTATTGCTGCGAAACTTTCCCTGCGAGCGAGATCGAGGAATGGGTGGATGAGGGAAAAACCGCAATGTGTCCTCGCTGCGGGATAGATTCGGTGATCGGTGAAACGAGTGGCTTTCCGGTCAACGATCGGACCTTCCTTAAACAGATGAATGAGTTTTGGTTCTGACAATGCTGAATATTGAAAACCTCACCGCCACCGTCGCGGACAAGACGATCCTCAAGGGCCTCTCGCTCTCGCTCAACGCGGGCGAGATCCATGCGATCATGGGCCCCAATGGCGCGGGCAAGTCGACGCTAGCCTATACGCTGGGCGGCCGGCCCGGCTATGAAGTCACCGGCGGCGAAGTCGCGTTCAACGGGCAGGACCTGCTCGAGCTCGAACCGCATGAGCGCGCGGCGGCGGGGCTGTTCCTCGGCTTTCAATATCCGGTCGAGATCCCCGGCGTCTCCAACCTGCAATTCCTGCGCGAGGCGCTCAACAGCCAGCGCAAGGGGCGCGGCGAGGAACCGCTGTCGGGCGGTGAATTCATCAAGCTCGCCAAGGAAAAGGCCGCCCTGCTCGGCCTCGACATGGAGATGCTCAAGCGGCCGGTGAATGTCGGCTTTTCCGGCGGCGAGAAGAAGCGCGCCGAGATGGTGCACATGGGCATTCTCGACCCCAGGCTCGCGATCCTCGACGAGACCGACAGCGGCCTCGACATCGATGCGCTCAAGATCGTCGGCCACGGCATCAACACGATCATGCGCAAGTCCGGCAAGGCGGTGCTGCTCATCACCCATTATCAGCGGCTGCTCGACTATGTGCAGCCGGATTTCGTGCATGTGCTGGCCGGTGGACGGATCGTGAAGTCGGGCGGGCCGGAGCTTGCGCTGGCGCTCGAGCGCGAGGGCTATGCGGAGATGGCGGGGTGATGCAGTCGCTTTCCCACACCGTTCGCCCTGAGCGAAGTCGAAGGGAGCTGCCGAGCGGAGCGAGGCCAGACTTCGCCTCCGCTCAGTCCGAGGCTTCGACTTCGCTCAGCCCGAACGGAGAAAAGCTGTGAACGGCCTCGCCTTCCCCACCCGCAAGCTGGAAGACTGGCGCTACAGCGACATCGACGCGCTCGCCACCGTGTGGCCGGTGCCTGCGCCCTCGCGCATCATCGTCGGTCCGGGTGAAAATGCTGCGCAGCATTTGCTGCAGCAAAATGGCGACGATGCGGTCGCGATCCATGACCATCTGGTCGAAATCGAGGCGGGCGGATCCCTCAGTTTCCACCTGCTCAACGTCGGCGGCAAGCTCGGCCGCGTGACCTTCGACGTGACCCTCGGCGAAGGCGCGCGCTTCGACCTCAAGGCCGCCATCATCGGCGGCGGGGACCAGACGCTGGAGATCATCACCAAGCTCAACCATGTCGAGCCCAATGCCATCTCGCGGCAGACGGTCCGCTCGGTGCTGGGCGGCCATGCCACCGGCAGCTATCTGGGCAAGATCGCAGTCGCGCGCGGCGCGAACGGCACCGACGCCGCGCAGTCGGTCAAGGCGATGCTGCTCGGCCGCACCGCCACGGCCAACGCCAAGCCGGAGCTCGAAATCTTCGCCGACGACGTGAAATGCGCCCACGGAGCAACGGTGGGCGAGCTGGACAAGGCGGCGCTCTTCTATTGCGCCTCGCGCGGCATCGACCCGGCCTCGGCGCGGACCTTGCTGTTGCAGGCCTTCATCGCCGGGCTGTTCGACGACATGACCGACGAAGCCGAGCGGCACCGCTTTGATAAGGCCGCGCTGGCCAAGCTGGGGAAGATCGCATGACCGTCCTCGACTCCCTGATCGATGTGCGGGCCGATTTCCCCGGCCTGATCGGGCCGGATGGCGCGGCCTGGCACTATCTCGACACCGCCGCGACCGCGCAGAAACCCAAGGCGGTGATCGACGCCATCGCGCGGGCTTATGGCGCGGATTATGCGACCGTCCATCGCGGCGTCTATGCGCGCTCGGCGGAGATGACGCTCGCCTATGAGGCGGCGCGGCGGCGGATCGCGGCGTTCATCGGCGGCGAGGAGGATGAGATCGTGTTCGTGCGCGGCGCGACCGAGGCGATCAACCTGGTCGCGCAGAGCTGGGGCGGCGCCAACCTCAAGGCCGGCGACCGCATCCTCCTCTCGACGCTGGAGCATCACAGCAATATCGTGCCGTGGCAGCTTGTCGCCGAGCGGGTGGGTGCGGCGATCGACGTGATACCGCTGACCAGCGACAGCCGCATCGACCTCGACGCCATGGCCGCGATGATCACGGCCCAGCATAAGCTGGTGGCGCTGGCCCATGTCTCCAATGTTCTCGGCAGCACCCTCGACGCACGGCGCGCGGCGGAGATCGCTCATTCGGTTGGCGCGAAGATCCTGATCGACGGCTGTCAGGCGGTGCCGCGCATGGATGTCGATGTGGCCGCGCTCGGCTGCGACTTCTATGCCTTTTCCGGGCACAAGCTCTACGGGCCGACCGGCATCGGCGTGCTGTGGGCACGGGCCGAACTGCTGGAGGCCATGCCGCCCTGGCAGGGGGGCGGGTCGATGATCGACCGCGTGACCTTCGCCAAGACCACCTATGCGCCCGCGCCGACGCGTTTCGAGGCCGGGACGCCCGCGATCGTCGAAGTGATCGGCCTCGCCGCCGCGATGGATTATGTCGCGGCGATCGGCATGGACCGCATCGAGCGCCACGAAGCCGCGCTGGTGCGTGCGGCGCGCAAGGCGCTCGGTTCGATCAACAGCGTGCGGGTGCTGGGGCCGGAGGATTCGTCCGGTATCGTCTCCTTCGTGATGGAGGGGGTTCATCCGCACGACATCGGCACCATATTGGACGAGAGCGGTGTCGCGATCCGCGCGGGGCATCATTGCGCGCAGCCGCTGCTGGATGCGCTCGATCTGCCCGCGACGGCGCGCGCCAGCTTTGGCATTTACAATGACGAGAGCGACATTGCCGCCCTCGTCAAGGGCATGGAACGGGTAAGGAAGATCTTCGGATGAACGAGGAACGCAAGCTCAGCGTCGAGGAAGTCGAGACGGTCGCGCCGCCGCCCAAGGCACGCGTGGACGAAACGCCCGCGCAGACCCTGGAGCGCAAGCGCGACTATCTCGACGGCTTCCTCAAGGAAAAGCCCGCCGGGCTCACGCCGGGCGAGCCGGGCGGCGACGTCTATGAGGGCATCATCACGGCACTGCGCGAGATTTTCGACCCGGAAATCCCGGTCAACATCTATGACCTCGGCCTGATCTACGGCGTCGACGTGACGGATGACGGCCACGCTGTCGTCACCATGACGCTGACCACGCCGCACTGCCCGGTCGCCGAATCGATGCCGGCCGAGGTCGAACTGCGCGTCGGCGCGGTGCCGGGCGTCGGCAATGCGGAGGTCAACCTCGTCTGGGATCCGCCATGGGACCCGCAGAAGATGTCCGACGAGGCCAAGCTCGAACTGGGGATGCTGTGATGACCACCGCCGCCACCACCCGCGCCCGCTCCGCCGCCGTCATCCTGACGCCCGGCGCCGAGCAGCGCATCGCCGACCTGATGGCCCGCGCGCCGGAAGGGGCGATCGGCGTCAAGCTGTCGACCCCGCGCCGGGGCTGCTCGGGCCTTGCCTATTCGGTCGACTATGTGACCGAAGAGACCCGGTTCGACGAGAAGATCGAGACCCCAGGCGGCGCCTTCTACATTGACGGCGCATCGGTGCTCTATCTGATCGGATCGGTGATGGACTGGGTCGAGGACGACTTTACCGCTGGCTTCACGTTCGAGAATCCGAACGCGAAAGGGTCATGCGGCTGCGGCGAGAGCTTCACGGTATAGGGCGAGGGCAGTCGAGGCCTTCGCTCCGCTCCGGTCAAGGCTTCGACTTCGCCCGGCCCGAACGGTGACAGGATGGTTGCCCCACAAAACAGCATCATTGAGCGCCGCGCACAATCTACCTACACTGGGCGATTATGGTGACGACCGGCATCCAGGACCTCAGTGATCGCGCGCGCGACATTTTCCGCGTTGTCGTCGAATCCTATCTCGACGTCGGCCATCCGGTGGGGTCGCGCACCATCAGCCGGCTGTCCGGCCTCAACCTCTCGCCCGCCTCGATCCGCAATGTCATGCAGGATCTGGAGGAAGCCGGCCTGCTGGCCGCGCCGCACACCTCGGCCGGGCGGATGCCCACCGAAAGCGGGCTGCGCCTGTTCGTCGACGGCATGATGCAGGCGGGCGAACCGTCGGAGGAGGATCAGCGGGCGATCGAACGCCAGCTGACCGGCGAAGGTCCGATCGAGGAGGCGCTGACCGGCGCGTCGGCGGTGCTGTCGGGCCTCTCCGCCTGCGCGGGGCTGGTGATGATGCCGCGGCGGGAGATCGTCGTGCGCCAGTTCAGCTTTGTGCCCTTGTCGGAGGCCCAGGCGCTCGCGATCCTGGTCGGCGAGGATGGTTCGGTTGAAAACCGGGTGGTCGACCTGCCGCCCGGCATCCGCCCCTCCATGTTGATCGAAGCCGGCAATTTCCTGTCGTCGCGCCTCGCCGGCATGACCCTGGCGGAGGGACAGGCGCGCCTTGCCCTGGAACTGGAATCGGCCCGGAGCGCCATTGACGCCGCCTCGCGCACACTAGTCGAAAGCGGGCTTGCCGCCTGGACCACCGATCCCCTGGACCGCCCGATCCTGATCGTGCGCGGCCAGGCGAACCTCATTGATGCGGACGCCGCCGCCGATCTCGACCGGGTGCGGCAATTGCTCGACGAACTGGAAGAAAAGATCGAGATCGCGCGCCTGCTTGACCGTGCCCGCGCGGGCACATCCACGCGCATTTTCATCGGTTCCGAAAACAAGCTCTTTTCGCTGTCGGGCTCTTCGGTCATAGCGGCGCCCTATCGCGGGCCGGGCGGACGCGTGATCGGCGTGGTCGGCGTGATTGGCCCGACGCGCTTGAACTATGCCCGCGTGGTACCCATGGTTGACTTCACCGCACAGACCCTGACGAGATTGATGCAATGACCGGAACCGAAGACGCAATGAACGAAGCACCCGAGACCGACCGTGAGATCAAGGCGGACACCCTGCCCGAGACCGAGGGGGCGGGTGTGGACGAGGAACGCCTCGCCGCGCTCGAGGACGAGCTGGCGGCTGCGAAGCAGGACGTGCTCTACGCCCATGCCGAGACACAGAATGTCCGCCGCCGCCTCGAAAAGGAACTGAGCGACGCGCGCGCCTATGCCGCCACCGCCTTTGCGCGGGAGGTTCTCTCCGTCGGTGACAATCTGGAGCGGGCGCTGGCCGCCATTCCGGAGGACCTGCGCGCGGATGAGCGGTTCAAGGGACTGGTCGCCGGGCTCGACGCCACGGGCAAGGAGATGGAGAATGTCCTGCGCAAGAACGGCGTCGAGCGGTTCGAGTCGATCGGGCAGCCGCTCGACCCCAACCGCCATCAGGCGATGGTCGAGATTCCCAATAATGAGGTCGCGCCGGGGACGATCGTGCAGGAAATGCAGCCTGGCTACATGATCAAGGACCGGCTGCTGCGTCCGGCCCTGGTCGCGGTCGCCAAAGCGCCGGACTAGACAGGTGAGCTGGTTCCCGCGGGCGGCGGCCAAACCGGACCGCCCCCGCGCGACACCGGCTACGCCATCCATCGCCATGAGAAGGAAATGCGGCGGCTCCAGGACGTGCTGGAGCGGCAGCGGCATCGACGCCTGGCACCGCCATATTGATGAGCGGCCAGCGGTAAACGGGCAATGAAAATCGGGTCACAAGACCTCCAAATATCCAGCTAAAAAGCACTGGCGTCCTGGCGCGATACTTGTTCGCGCTCGTTTCGCAATAATTGCCGCCAAATGGGACTGTGCGGCAGTTGTACCCAAGCATTAATATGCTATTAACCATGCCGAAGATTCGCAAGGCACGAAAAAATGCCGCCGATGGTCGTGGGCACGAGATCTTTTCACGCAAACCGGATTGCCTCGGCATTCGGGACTAGTGCGGCCAAATAGCCGTTCCGGTAATCTGTTTGCACGAGGGGGATTTAATGACCGTCACTTCATTCGCCCGGCATTGTACGCCTGGCGCGGCCGCTATACTGGCTCTCCTCGTCGCCAGTGCACCAGCACAAGCTGCCCTGACCTTCAATTTCTCGTTCACAGCCGGCACCAGCGCTGCCGCGCAGAGTGCCTTCATCGCTGCCGGCAGCCGGTGGTCGAACCTGTTCAGCGACAATGTGACGGTAGACCTGACGGTCGGCACGGCCGTGCTGGGCGCTGGCATTCTGGGGCAGGCCCAGTCGCGCGAACTGAATTACAGCTATAGCGCCTTCAGGAGCGCGATGGTCGCTGACAGCTCAAGCGCGGCGGATGCAATGGCCGTGGCCAATCTGCCGGGTGGCAACAGCTTCAACATGCTGTTGAATGGCACGTCGAACAGTCCCAACGGATTTGGATCCGCCACCCCCTTTGTCGACAAGGACAATGACGTCAATAACAGCAGCATCGCCTTGACCGCCGCCAACGCGAAGGCGCTGGGACTGGCGGCGGGAACCGGCAATTTGGGCGGGTCTTGCGCGTCCACCTGCGACGCCTTCATCCAGTTCAACAGCAATTTTGCGTTCGATTACGACCCGAGCAACGGCATCGGCGCCGGCAGCTATGACTTCGTCGGGGTCGCCACGCATGAAATCGGCCACGCGCTCGGCTTCGTCAGCGGCGTTGATGTTCTCGATTACAACTTCGGGCCATTTCGCGACGATCAGTTCACCTTTGTGTCGGCCCTCGACATGTTCCGCTATTCCGCGCTGAGCGATGCGAACGGCGTGATCGACTGGACGGCGGACACGCGGGCCAAATATTTCTCAATCGACGGCGGCGCGACCGCGATTGCCGGGTTTTCGACGGGATCATCCCATGGTGATGGCAGCCAGGCGAGCCATTGGAAGGACAATCTCGGCCTCGGCGTCATGGACCCGACGGCGGCTCCGGGCGAGATCCTTGTGGTCAGCGACAACGACAAGATCGCGATGGACGTCATCGGATGGAACCGGCAGCGGCAGTCATCGGTCGTGCCCGAACCGGCAAGCTGGATGATGATGATCCTCGGCTTCGGCCTTGTCGGCCATGCCCTGCGGCGCAGGCCGATGGCCGTCCGCTTCACCTGAAAGGGGGCCCGCCGACGCACTGCGATTGTGCACCGCACGATGTTCGTGTAAGGGGGCGCCACAAGCCCGCCTCCTGTGCAGGGCGCCCCTATAATCGGAAATCCCTTTGACAGACATTACTGCGGCGAGTGCCGTTGACCGTTTTCCTGATGCTTTGGCCGGTGCGCTTTCGGCGCGCGGCTACACCGACCTGACCGCGGTTCAGTCGGCCGTCATCAGCCCCGATGCGCGCGGCCGGGACATGGTCGTCTCCGCCCAGACCGGCTCCGGCAAGACCGTCGCATTCGGCCTGGCGCTGGGGGACAATCTGCTGACGCCCGAGGGGCATGTCCACCCTGCCAAGACACCGCTCGCCCTCATCATCGCGCCCACCCGCGAGCTGGCATTGCAGGTCAGCGGCGAGTTGGAGTGGCTTTATGGCCAGACCGGCGCGCGCATCATCACCTGTGTCGGCGGCATGGACGCCGCCAAGGAACGCCGCAATCTGGCGCATGGCGCCCATATCGTCGTCGGCACGCCGGGCCGGCTGCGCGACCATCTGGAACGCGGCGCGCTCGACCTGACCGCGATCCGCGCCGTGGTGCTCGACGAAGCGGACGAAATGCTCGACATGGGCTTTCGCGAGGACCTCGAGGAAATCCTCGACGCGACCCCGGATACGCGGCGCACATTGCTGTTTTCCGCGACCATTCCCAAGCCGATCGAGGCCCTCGCCCGCCGCTATCAGCGCGACGCGATGCGGATCTCGACGCGGGGCGAGGATCGCGGGCACAGCGACATCACCTATCAGGCGGTGACGATCGCGCCCAACGACATCGAGAATGCCGTGGTCAACATCCTGCGCCTGCATGAGGCGGAGACGGCGATGCTGTTCTGCGCCACGCGCGACAATGTGCGCCATCTCCACGCCAGCCTGATCGAGCGCGGCTTTTCCGCCGTCGCACTGTCCGGCGAGCATAGCCAGAACGAGCGCAACCATGCGCTGCAGGCGCTGCGGGATCGCCGCGCGCGGGTGTGCGTCGCCACCGATGTCGCGGCGCGCGGCCTGGACCTGCCCAGCCTGTCGCTGGTCATCCATGTCGAGCTGCCGCGTGATGCCGAGGCGCTGCAGCATCGCTCTGGCCGGACGGGCCGTGCGGGCAAGAAGGGGGTCGCCATCCTGCTGGTGCCCTATCCGCGCCGCAAGCGGATCGAATCGATGCTGCGCGGTGCCAAGATCAACGCCGACTGGATTCCCGCGCCGGGGCTGGACGAGATTCGCAAGGCCGACCGAAGCCGCCTGCTGGAGACATTGCAGGCCACCGTCGAACTGGACGATGACGACCGCGAGCTTGGCGCGCAGCTGCTGGCGACCATGCCCGCCGAGCAGGTCGCCGCCATGCTGGTGCGCGCCCACCGCGCCCGCCTGCCCCGGCCTGAAGAACTGCTGGGCGCGGACAAAACGCGCGCCGAGCGGCCGGAGGGGCCCCGCCCGGGCTTCGAAGGCAGCGCCTGGTTCCGCATGAACATCGGACGGTCCCAGAATGCCGACCCGCGCTGGATCTTGCCCCTGCTCTGCCGCCGCGGCCACATCACCCGCACGGACGTCGGCGCGATCCGCATCACCGGCAACGAAACCCTGTTCGAGGTCGCCGGTCCGGCCGTCGAGCGCTTTGCCGCATCGGTGAAACGCACCGCCACGCCGGACAATGAAGAGGGCGAAGTGGTGATCGAATCCGTGCCCGGTGCCCCGCGCGAGGCCGCGCGCCGCAACAAGCTCGAAGCTCGGACCGGCCCGGACGCATCCAAGCGTCCCTTCCGCAAAGCGCCCCACCGGGCGCCGGGTGGCGCGCCCCCGTCCCGCGCGCCTCGCCCCTATAAGGGGGCCAAAAAGCCCCAGCGCTGATGGCCGCACCTGCGATTCTCGTCGATGCCGACGCCTGTCCGGTCAAGGACGAGGTGTACAAGGTCGCGCTGCGCCATGCGGTGCCCGTCACCATCGTCAGCAACAGCCCGATCCGCATTCCGGCCCACCCGCTGCTGTCGCGCATGGTGGTCGGCGATGGCTTCGATGCCGCCGATGACTGGATTGCCGAGCGCACCAATGCGCGCTCGGTCGTCATCACCAGCGACATATTGCTCGCGGACCGTTGCCTGAAGGCGGGCGCGGCGGTGATCGCGTCCAATGGCAAGCCGTTCACCCTCGCGTCGATCGGCGGCGCGATCGCGACGCGCGCGATCATGGCGGACCTGCGCGCCGACGGCTCCGCGATCGGCGGGCCGCCGCCCTTCAGCAAGACCGACCGCTCGCGCTTCCTTTCCGCGCTCGACGAGGCTCTGGTCCGCCTGAAGCGCGCCGGATAAGGATGGATTACGACGCCGTCATTTTGGGCGCGGGCGCGGCAGGGCTGATGTGCGCGGCCATCGCCGGACAGCGCGGACGCCGCGTCCTCCTTATCGACCATGCCGACGAGCCGGGGCGCAAGATCCTGATCTCCGGCGGTGGGCGCTGCAATTTCACCAATATCGGGACAAGCCCCGACCGCTTCCTGTCCGCCAACCCCCATTTCGCCAAGTCCGCGCTCAGCCGCTACACCCCCCGTGACTTCCTCGCCCTGGTCGAGCGGCACGGCATTGCCTGGCATGAAAAGACGCTGGGCCAGCTGTTCTGCGACGGATCCGCGCGGCAGATCGTCGCCATGTTGATGGACGAATGCGCGGCGGGCCAGGTATCCTTCGCCTTTGGCAATCCCATTGAGAGCGTCACCCATGGCGATGGCCGGTTCCGCGTCGAGACAGGCGCGCAGACGGCTTCAGCCCCTGCGTTCGTCATCGCCAGCGGCGGTCCGGCCATCCCCAAGCTGGGCGCGACCGGCCTTGCCTATGACCTCGCGCGCCAGTTCGGCCTCAAGGTGGTGCAGCCGCGCCCGGCGCTGGTGCCGCTGACCTTGGGGCAGGAGGAAGCGCTGTTCTGCTCACTCTCCGGCGTGTCCACCCACACCCGCGTGCGCGCCGCCAAGACGGCTTTCACCGAGGCAGCCCTCTTCACCCATCGCGGCCTGTCCGGACCGGCGATGCTGCAGATTTCCTCCTACTGGCGGCATGGCGAGCCGATCCATGTCGACTTCCTGCACGGGCAGGACAAGGGCTGGCTGCTCGGCCTCAAGCGGGACGAACCGCGCCTGACGGTGCGCGCGGCGCTGGCGCGGCATTTGCCCGCACGGCTTGCCGAGGCGCTGTGCGGGGCAAATGGCGCGGAACTCATGCTGGGCAATATGCAGGATGCGGTGCTGCGCGCCCTGTCCGCGCGCCTCTCCGACTGGCCGTTCCACCCCACTGGCACCGAAGGCTATGCCAAGGCGGAGGTGACGGCAGGCGGCGTCTCGACCGATGGCCTGTCGTCGCAATCACTGGTTGCGCGTCACCTGCCGGGCCTTTACGTTATCGGCGAGTCGGTGGACGTGACCGGCTGGCTTGGTGGCTATAATTTCCAATGGGCCTGGGCGAGCGCCCATGCCGCCGGAACGGCCCTGTAATCGCCACTACGGCACGGTCGGTCCATTTTGGAATACAAACGGACAAATAGCTGCCATAGACCATGGATTCGTTGAGGCCATTGGCCTCTGAACCGTGAAAACGCGGTCATACGTTCGCAACGAAGCAAGCTGATGCTCGGCAAATTTCCCCGACGGCGTTCGGGCCATCCGCCTGAGACTATCATTGGAACTGCTTTTGCCATTCACCGCGCGGCCGGATTGCCGCCTGTAGTCGGATGCTCAAGAAGAGCAAGCAAGGAGTAACAGAATGTCCAGAGAAACCGTTCGCCCGTTCCTGATCAACAAGGACGAAGAGGGCCATTTCCGCCTGACGGTGCGGGCCACGCGCTATAATTCGCAGGGCTATCCGATCGTGACGTCGACGCTGCAGCCCGAGACATTCCGGACCGCGGCCCTGGCCAAGGCGTTCGCCGTGGAGCAATTCCGCGCCGAAGCGGGCCAATACGCCACGAAATGAGCCAGCCGGCGGGCTGATCCATCAGCCCCCGCGCGGCCGGTGGCGGTCAGCTTACGCGCCGCTCCGCCAATGACTTGTCGATATTGTCGAAGAGGATGTTCAGGTCTGTCAGGCCGGCATTCTTCGCGTGGATACGCACGCCCTGGACCAGTTTATGGAGCTCGTCCGCGGTTGCCTTGTCGAGCTGGTCAACCTCGACCAGCCGCTTGGTCAGTACGCCCACCATCATCAGCGACAGCAATGCGATATGGTCGGTTTGATCCCTGAGTTGCATGGTATCCTCCATTTCCGCAGCTGGAATGTATCACCTTCGCAACGCCCCGGGTACGTTTTCTTGATGGGGACGGCGCTGCGCGGCCATGCTAATATTGCATGAATGAGGCTGCATATGTCCGGGCGGGAGGATCAGCAGCGTGGGTGAAATCATGGCGGGCGGGTCTACCGGCGACAAGGACAGCGATCCGGATGTCCCGCGACACTATGATCTGCTGGTAATCGGCGGCGGGATCAACGGCACGGCCATTGCGCGTGCAGCGGCGGTGTCGGGCCTGGGCGTTCTTCTGGTAGAACAGGGTGATCTTGCCCAGGCGACCTCGTCCGCCTCGACCAAGCTGATGCATGGCGGGCTGCGCTATCTGGAGCGCCATGAATTCCGGCTGGTGCATGAATCGCTCACCGAGCGCGGGATCATGCTGCGAGCCGCGCCGCATCTCGTCCGCCCGCTCGAATTCCGGATTCCCCATGATCCCGCGCTACGGGCCTGGCCGATCATGCGCATCGGCCTGTGGCTCTATGATCTGCTGGCCCGGCGGGGGTCGTTGCCACGATCGCGCAGCGTCACGTTGGACGATCCCGCCTTGGCCGATCCGGGAGGGCGCGGCTTCAGCTATTGGGATGCGCGGGTGGATGATGCGCGCCTGGTCGTGCTGAACGCCGTGGATGCGGCCGAAGCCGGGGCGGCAATCCTGACCAGGACCCGCTTCACCGGCGCAGTGCGGGGAGACAGGGACTGGACGCTGTCCCTCCGGACATCCGCCGCCGGCCGGACAGTCAAAGCCCGGATGATCGTCAATGCCGCCGGCCCGTGGCTGGAGCAGGTCTTGCGGAACGGATTTTCCCGCACTGGCCCGAGCCGGCTCAGGTTGGTGCGGGGGAGCCACATCATCGTGCCGCGCTGCTTTGACGGCGAGCATGCCTGGCTGTTCCAGCAGCCCGATCGCCGGATCCTGTTCGCCATTCCCTATCAGCAGGATTTCACCCTGATCGGCACCACCGATGTCGCGGTGGATGGGCCGACCGATACCCGGATCAGTCCGGCTGAGGTCGAATATCTGCTGGCCGCGGTGAACCGTTATCGCCGCGATCCGCTTGAGCCCGGGGATGTCGTCAGCCGCTATGCGGGCATTCGCGCCCTGTTCGACGACGGCGCGGGATCGGCGAGTGCGGTGAGCCGGGAATATCATCTCGACCTCGACCGCGACGGCCCACCCTTGCTGAGCGTCTTTGGCGGCAAGATCACCACGGCGCGGCATCTGGCGGAAGCCGCGCTTGCGAAGCTCGGCGTCGAGGCTGGCGATACGCGGCATCGCCCCCTGCCTGGCGGTGACATGAGCGATTTTGCGGCGATGCTCGATACGGCGCGCCGACGCTGGCCGTTCGTCGATGATGCCACCCTTGACCGCATGGCGGGCGCCTATGGCACGCGGCTGGTCCATGTCCTGGGGGATGCGCAATCTCCCGAGGATCTCGGTCGGCATTTCGGCGCGGGGCTCCATGCGCGCGAAGTCGATTATCTTGTCGGGCATGAATGGGCGACCTGCGCGGACGACATTCTCTGGCGGCGATCCAAACTGGGCCTGCGCCTGAGCGGCCCCCAGGCGGATGCGCTGCAGGCCTATATCGAGGAGCAGGATCAATGACCCAGCGCAGCATCATCGCCATCGATCAGGGCACGACCTCCACGCGCGCGATCCGCTTTGACGCAGCGGGCGCCGTCGTCGCCAGCGCCGCGCGCGCGCTGCCGCAATATTACCCGCAATCCGGCTGGGTGGAGCAAGACCCCGAGGAAATCTGGGCGGGCACCCTTCATGTGCTGCGCGCCGTCATGGATGACGGTGTCGCGGCGATCGGCATCGCCAACCAGCGCGAGACCATCATCCTGTGGGACCGGGAGACCGGCGCTCCGCTGGCCAATGCCATCGTCTGGCAGGACAGGCGCACCGCCGATCTTTGCGCGGCGATGCGGGACGACGGGGCGGAGCCGATGATCCAGCAAAAGACGGGGCTGCTCCTCGACCCTTATTTCTCGGCGACAAAGCTGCGTTGGCTGCTCGACCATGTCGACGGCGCGCGCCACCGCGCCGCGCGGGGCAAGCTCGCCGCCGGAACTGTCGACAGCTTCCTCCTCTGGCGGCTGACCGGCGGGCGGGTCCATGCAACCGATGTCACCAACGCGTCGCGCACCATGCTCTACGACATTGGAAAGCATTGCTGGGACGATACACTGCTGGCGCTGTTCGATATCCCCCCATCCATATTGCCCACCGTCCACGGCAATGCGCATATCTTTGGCGATACCGATCCGGTGCTCACCGGCAGGTCGCTCCCGATAGCGGGCATGGCGGGCGACCAGCAGGCCGCGCTGATCGGGCAACGCTGCTTCGCGCCCGGCATGGTCAAGTCGACCTATGGCACCGGATGCTTCCTGCTCGCCAATATCGGCGCTGATCCGATCCTGTCGTTCAACCGGCTGCTGACCACCCCCGCCTATCGCATCGGCGATGACGACGCCTATGCGCTGGAAGGATCGATCTTCGTCGCAGGCGCCGCCGTCAAATGGCTGCGCGACACGCTCGGCCTGATTGCAAGCGCACAGGACACCGCGCGGTTGGCCGCCGGCGTGCCCGATGACCACGGCGTTCACCTCGTTCCGGCCTTCGTCGGATTGGGCGCACCCCATTGGCGTAGCGACGTCAAGGCAGCCATTACCGGCATGACCCTGGATACCGGCCCCGCCCATTTGGCCCGCGCCGCGCTGGAGGCGGCGGCGTTCCAGACCGACGACCTGATCGATGCGATGACCGCAGACGGGATCCTGCCACCCTCGCTCGTTCGGATCGACGGCGGCATGGCCACTAACGACTGGTTTGCCCAATGCCTCGCCGACCTGATCGGATTGCCGGTCGAGCGCCCCGCCAGCCATGAGGCAACCGCCTTCGGCGCCGCCCTGCTCGCGGGCCTGACCATTGGCCTGTGGCCCGACCGCAACGGCCCCGCAACCGATGACAACACGGTCGCGCGTTTTCACCCTGTCATCGGCAGCGAAGCCCGGACCAAAAGGCGGCAGGCCTGGCAAACCGCCGTCCGTCAGGTGCTGGCCGCCCCTATGCCGCCGAGCAGCTTTTTGATATAATCAAACGTTGCACATCGCCGGAGGCAGGGCGATGGACCAAGGTTGCATCGACATGCCAACCGGCTGATTCAATGGTTGGAGGAGCATGTCATGAACGTCTTCATCCTGTTCGCCGGGAGCGGACCACTGGTGGTCCTCACCTCGCACGTTTCGATCGAGGATCCCGCCCTGTTGGAGAAGCTCGCCGCCAAGGGAATCGACAAGTTCCTCGCCTATGGCATCCCGCTGGCGCTCGCCAAGGCGCGCTATGGCCTGCATTTCGACGTCGTCGCGGGCGGCTTGTCGGAGACGGACGACCTTCGCGTGCTGGATTTCGACGGGACGCGGGCGCTGCGCCTGTTCAGCTTCGCCGAAATGACCGGCCCCTTTGTCCATGAGGCCGCAATACCAACGCACATCGGGTCGCGAGCAGCAGGGTGAAGCAGGACAGCTTCAGTGCATCATGTACGAATCGCTGAAGTGGCCGCGCCGCGCCTGCCGGGTCAGGCGGGCGAATTCCGCGCCGGTCATATGGATGAGCGACGCATGATCCCCAGCCTCGAAATAGACGTCGGTCTGGGCATCCAGGCTGTCGTCGACAATGGTCTGAACGCCGTAGCCGGAGCCTAGCGGCGGCACGGCGCCGAATTCACAGTCGTCGAAGATCGACGCCAGTTGCTTTTCGTCGACAAGGTGCGGTTTGAGGCCAAGATCGCTTCTCAATTCGACAAGCTCAAGGCGCCGGTCCGCTGGCAGCACGGCGAGCAGATAATCATGTTCCGCATCGAGCAGAACAGCCTTGGCCATTTGCCCGGCCGGGACGTGACACAGCCTTGCGGTTTCCATCGAGGAGCGAGTCGGCTCATGGGGGATGAGTTCGTAAGCCGCATGTTCCTGCGCCAGGAATTGGCTCAATTTCGGGGCGATTGTCATGACATTCCTCCAGTCGGTCGCCTGCGTTTGACAGCCTCCACCGCGGAGCAGCAGCATCACCGCAATGGGGATTGCGCAGTTGGCATTATAGCCCGGCCGGCGGAGAATCTGAAGCCTCGATCAACGGCGTGGAGTCCCGACCGCGTGAGCGCCGGACGATATGTTTGGTCAGACCTCCGGCGGACTGGCTCGAAACTGCAGCTGCATCAGCGCGCCCCCGTCAGCGCGCGATCCAACCTTTAACTGACCGCCGAGCGCGGTCATGATCCGGTCGACAATAGCCAGGCCGAGCCCCGCGCTGTCGGTCCGTTTCATGTCCGCCCGCCAATATCTGCGCCGTGCATCGCCGGGGCTTGCCGCGATGCCGGGGCCATTGTCGGCAACTGCGATGCCGCCATTGTCCAATATGGTCACGATGATGTCCGTCCCTTCCGGGGTGTGACGGATCGCATTGTCGATGAGATTGGAGAGCGCGATTTCGATGAGAGCCGTGGAACCCGCGACAAGATGCGGGAGCGGCGGTGCATCCAGCGCGATCGTCCGTCCGCTCCGGAACACGAGCGGCGCATGCATTTCGACGGCATGCCTGGCCACCGCGCAGAGATCGGCCAGATCATCATTCGGCCTGGGATTTTCAACCGAGGCCAGCTCCATCAGCTGATTGATCACATGGGTTGCCCGCTCCACCGCGCCGTGCAGTTGCGTCTTGAGCAAGGGATCTCCGCAGGTTTCCGTACGAAGTGCTATGAGGGCCAGGGGCGTGCGCAGCTCGTGCGCGACATTGGCGATGAATTCCGACTGGTTGCGATAGGCGTCATGCACACGGTCGAGTGCATGGTTGACCGCGTTGGCGAGGGGCCGCGCCTCGCTTGGAAGCTGTTCCGCGTTGAGGCGCAGATCCATCGTGTCGGCACGAATGCCGTCTGCCTCACGGGACACATCGCCGATCTTTCCGGCGGCACGGCGCACCACGAAAATCGCCAGGCCGAGGGACACGACGATCGTGACCGGAACAATCCAGAGGAAGCGCGCCAGAAAGGAGGCCACGACATCATCGACGATGACTTCGGGGCGCCGCCGGTCCTGCGCAATGAGAAACCAGAGCGTGGTTTTACCAAAGCGTTTGGGAATGCTCGCCACGTCGAGCGGCCCCAGGCGCAGGTCAATTTTTTGGGATGTGCGAGGAATTTGGGCGATGTCAGCATCAAAAGGTCGCGGGCTCTGGCCGATCAATATTCCCTTCGCGTCGACGACGGCAAAACTGCGCGTTCCTTCCTGCGGGGTGTAGAACGGCCCCATGCCGTTGTGGAGGTCTATGGTCCATTTCTGCGCATCCTGCCGGATGAGGCGCGCCAGCCTGTTGGCGTCGTGATCGAAGCGCTTGCGGACAAAGGCATCCGCCGTGTGATGCAGCATCGACGACATCGCCAGAGGCAGCGTGATGCCGGCGACCAGAAGAATGAGGATTTGCGCGAGCAGGAACTGCCCAAGCATCGAGCGCGGCAGGTACCGCATCACCGCGCCATCAGGAGGTAGCCGACGCCGCGCACCGTCCTGACGGTGACATTGCGCGACGCGCTCTCCAGTTTCTTGCGGATGCGATGCACATAGACCTCGACCGCGTTGGAGCCCAGGGCGTCGCCCGCGCCGAACAGCTGATCCTCCAGCACCCGCTTGGGCGTCACATGGCTATGACGGCGGAGCAGGATTTCGAGCAGTTCGACCTCGCGGGCGGACATTTCCACCTGTGTTCCGCAAACGCTCACCTCGCGGGTTTCGGTATCGAGGGCGACGTCACCGACTTCGATACAGCGTGGGACATATCCGCCCTGACGCCGCAAAATGGCTTCGATCCGCGCATGAAGCTCGTCAAACAGGAACGGCTTGACCAGATAATCATCCGCGCCGCCACGCAGGCCCTCGATGCGCATTTCCGGCGAGCTTCGCGCGGTGAGGATGATGACCGGTTCAACCCGGCCTTCGGCGCGCAGACGCCTGAGCAACTGGAGACCGTCCTCATCGGGCAGGCCCAGGTCGAGTATGATGACCGAATAGGCGGTGTTGCCAATGAGCTGTGCGGCATCGCCGGCACAGTCGGCAAAGTCGCAGGCGACCGATCGGCGCGCAAATGCAGCGCGCAGTGCGTCCGAAAGGTCGGCATTATCTTCCACGATCAGCAGGCGCACGGCAAATTGCTTCCTCGGATCCCCGCGCGGGGCGGCGAGACGGTCTGTGTCCTCAACGACAGGGGGTATGATTGCCGGGACGCATTCGCAAGCCGGCCCTCACGATTTACGGCGGCGTTGTAAGGTTGCAGTCAGCATTCCCAGGCATTGATTGTTGCGACGCAAAAGCCGGGCCTTGCATTTCTCCCCGTCAAAGAAGCGGCTCCGGTTTTTGCGCCGCGCCCCCATTGGCATTCGCGGACAGCTACCTCCACGCTGTCCGCGAATGCCTTTTTTGCGGGAGAGGCGCATCCGCTAGGCCGACTTGCTGGCCAGGGTCATGACCACCCGCAGGCCGGGCCCGTTGTCCTCCAGCGCGATCGTTCCATCGTGCAGGCGCGCGACGGCCTGGACGAGCGACAGCCCGAGCCCCGATCCGCTGACATGGCGTGCGGGATCAAGGCGCCCGAACCGACGCTGCGCTTCGCCATAACGTCCTTCCGGAATGCCGGGACCATCGTCGGCAACCACGAACTGAAGGCCTTCGGGCCGCACCGATGCGGAGACGATGATCTTGTGCCCGCCATGGGCATATTTGAGCGCGTTTTCGATCAGATTGCCCAAAGCCTGACTGACCAGTTCGCGGTGAAGGGGAGCCGGCGGAACTGTTGGTGCGTCTGCAACCAGGGCAAATCCCTTTTCCTCGGCCAGCGGCCCATAGATTTCGACGAGATCGGCCACAAGGGCACGGATGTCGGTCGGCACGAAACGCTCGCGTCCGATGCCGGCTTCGGCGCGACTGATCTGGAGCGCGGTCGATAACATCGCAAGCAGGGCCTCCGCCTCGGTCGATACCTTTTCCAGCGCTGCGAGCGAGGCCGCGTCATTGGTCTCGATGATGGCCCGCTCCAGCACGGATTTCAGGCGCGTGATCGGCGATCGCAGGTCGTGGGCCAGCCCATCGGTCACGATCCGCAATTCGGACACCAGGGCCTCGATACGATCGAGCAGCGCGTTGACGCCCTTGCCCAGCTTTTCGAAACTGTCGCCGGTGCCATCGAGCGGAACGCGTTTCGAGAAATCCCCATCATCTATCGCGGCCGCGACGGCGGCGATGGCATGGACGCTGCGGCCGACAATGCGGCCCAGCATCAGCGCGATCACAAAGGTCAACGGAACAGCGACAAGCAAGGCCGCGAACATCGCCTCCTCGTTGATGCGTGTCAGGATCAGGCTGTTATCGATGACATGGCCGACCAGGAGATGCCCGCCATTTGGCAGGGTCGCCGCCATGAAACCGATATGTTCGGGCCGATTGCTCTGCATCCGATAGAGATCGAGTTCCTGCCAGGGCGTGGATGGCGCAATGACCGTCGGCCATGCGGCGAGATTGCCCGCGACAACGCTGCCGTTCGCCCGGGTCAGCAATATGACCGGGGTGTTGTAGCGCTGCGACCCGATGCGCTCGTCAATCAGCTTCTTGAGCTGGACCTCGCCGCCTGTTCGATAGCCCGCCACCAGATCGTCCCGCAATTCCGAGACGAGCGCCTGTTGCTCGCGCGTCAGGGCGTGCTCGCTGGCGGTGCGCACGAAATAGAGGACGCCGCCGGTGGCCAGCATCTGGAAGAGGAATATCAGCGTAACAAAGCGAGACGTCGTGGAGCCCAGCAATCCAGGGAATCGTTGCGACATTCAGGCGTCCGAACCGAGGCGGTAGCCCGCGCCGCGAACCGTGTGCAGCAAGGGGCGATCATAGCCGTCGTCGAGCTTGCGCCGCAACCGGCTGACATGCACGTCGATGACGTTGGTGCCCGGGTCGAAATGATAATCCCACACGCCCTCCAGCAGCATGGTGCGGGTCACGACCTGATCGGCATGGCGCATGAGATATTCGAGCAGCCGGAATTCACGCGGTTGAAGATCGAGCAGGGTTTCGCCGCGCCGCACCTTGCGGGACAGCAAATCCATTTCAAGGTCGCCGCATCTCAGCTGCGTCTCGACCGCACTCCCCTGACCCCTCTTGCGAAGGAGCAGGCGGACGCGCGCCAGCAATTCGGCAAAGGCAAAGGGCTTGACCAGATAGTCATCCGATCCGGCCGTCAGTCCGGCGACGCGGTCGTCCGCCGTTGCCATCGCGGACAGTATGATGACCGGCGTCTCGATCCTGGCGGCCCGCAAGGCGGCAAGAACAGCCATGCCATCCATGGCGGGGAGCAGGCGATCGAGAATGATGGCGTCATAACTGCCGTCGCTGGCGAGAAAGAAGCCATCACGACCGTTGTCGGCATGGTCGATCGTAAAGCCCTCCTCCGACATGCCCTTGATGACGTAAGCGGCCATCGATTCATCATCTTCGACCAATAATAGCTTATGCCCCATGGATATGCCTTTCGTGCCGGTGAAGCATGATATCATGGGCGCTATGATTGTGAGACAATTGTAAGGCGATAACAGTATCCCGACTGGCGCCAAGCATGGTCGCAGCATCGCGAATGGTCCTCACCGGGCGCCCGTCGATGGCTAGTATCCGGTCTCCCACGGCGATGCCGTCCCGCTGCGCTTCGCTTCGCGTGCGCAGGCTCGTGACGACCAGCCCCGCATCGGGTGGCGGCAGTTCAGCAACCGTGAAACCGGGAAAGACCGACATTTCGCTCTGGCTCTTGCCCATCCGGCCGGCGACCCCGTGCCGCTCTTTCGTCATGACAAATCCGACGGCCGCGGCCAGCAGCAACAGGCACGCTATCATGAGCGGGATGGTCAAGACCCCCTTCCAGGTCATGGCGAGGCCGCGTGCTGGCAGGCCATGTGCTGTCCTCCTGCTCTCATGGGGCGAGGGTTCGATACGAACCCTCGCCTGAATTATAGTCCTATTTGCGCGCAGTGGCGGTCGGCTTGGCTGACGCCAGGTGCTGCTTGGCGGGGCGAGACGCCACATGCCGCTTGGCGGGATGAGACGCCATATGCCGCTTGGCCGGGCGCGACGCCACGTGGCGCTTGGCGGGGTGACGGGTCATGCGATGCGGCGCCTGCGAGGGGTTCATGCACTCGTCCTTGACGGTCTTCGAGCATAGCGGCACCTTTGCGGCCGGCGCCGTTGCCGGATCGCCTTGCGCCATTGCCATGCCGCTCAGGGTCAGAGCGCCAGCCATCAAGGCGGTTTTCAAAATGCTGTTCATGACAGTCTCCTTTCGTGTCTGCGATGATCGGGGAACCTTCCAGTCAAGGTCCCGTACCGCTGACTGAATTTTGCGGCGAGGGGGCTGCCAAGTCACGTTACCCTTTGGTCATGAAATGGCCATCCGCTGTGCTTGGGGAGAGTGCGGCGATCCCTTCAATCTGGCTGGATCCGGGTATTTTTCCAGTCGCCGCGAGGGGCTGTCGACGGCGACATGCAGATGAAACATTCTTCATTTCCCCGTCACCCGGGCGGCCTTTCGAATTTGCTAGAAACGGGACAGCGTTCGAGCGGCCTTTGGAGAAAAGCATGAAGCTGCTGCCATGGATAGCCGCACTCACTGCCGGAGTGGTCGGGTTTCTGACCTATATCGGCTATTGGGGAGGCGCGGTGTTCACGCCGATCCCGGCCACTGGCCCGCCCGGCACCGCGAAAGCCGGCCTGGCTGCCGTGATCCTGTCCGGCGACATGGGGTTCGCTGTCGGCATGGGGCCAAAGATCGCCGACAAGCTTGCAGCGGACGGCATTCCGGTCATCGGCGTCAACTCCCTGACATTCTTTCGGCATGCGCGAACGCCGGGCGAGGTCAAGGCCATGCTTGCGGACGCGACGCAACGCGCCCTCGCCTTCGGGCACGCCCGCCAGGTCATCCTGATCGGGCAATCCTTCGGGGCGGACATGCTGCATGTCGGCCTGACCGGCCTGCCCCCGCGGTTGCGGGAAAGGATACGCATGGTCGCGCTGGTCGTGCCGACAGAAACGGTCTTTTTCCAGGCTTCGCCATCAGAGATGTTCAGCTGGGTCGATCCCGACGCCGATGCGCGGGAGACGGCGGGCCAATTGACCTGGGTGCCGACCGTCTGCATCCGTGGGCGAGAGGAACAGGACAGCCTGTGCCCGCACCTCCATCAGCGCAATGTCCAGCAAGTCGTCCTGCCTGGCGGGCATCCCCTGCACTGGGATGTGGATGCCGTCCACGCGGTGCTGAGCGCGGCGATCGACCGGACGGCATCGCCATAGGCTGACATTACGAAAGTTTCAGGTGCTGCTCATCCGGGCGATATTCGCCGCATGACACAAAGGGCCAACCGATAGTGACATTGGAAAGGATGCCATGCGCCGTTCAGGCGTCAGATCAGGTCTCGCGGCGATGGCGGCGATCCTGCCCCCTGTGCCGGTCGCGGCGCAGCCGGCGCCCGAGGCGCCGGCCCATGAACCACGCGCAATCTGGGTCAACCCGTCCGGTTCGGTCAAAGTCGAAATCGGCGACTGCGCCGACAAATTATGCGGATGGGTCACCTGGGCGTCGGCCGAGGCGGAGCAGGACGCGCGCGATGGCGGCACCCCGAAACTGGTCGGCACGGAACTGCTCCAGGACTATCATCAGACCAGCCCCGACAACTGGACCGGCCGGGTGTTCGTGCCCGACTGGGGAAGAAGCTTCTATTCCACGATCCATCGGCTGAACCCCGGCGCCCTGAAGATCAGGGGATGCATATTGGGTGGATGGGTTTGCAGGTCTCAAATCTGGCACAGGCTGTCCGCGCCATGACCAGTTTGGGGCATTCCGCCGCGCAGGCGATACGGCGCAACCGGACGGGCGTGGGCATTGCCATGGTCGCCCTTCTGGCGGGCCTGGCCTTTTTCGCACTGCGCACATTGCTGCTTAAAGTGCGCCTGCGCGATGTCCGGGCGGCGTTCCACGCCCTGCATCCCTGGCAGATCGGCACGGCGCTGGCGCTGACGACGGTCAGTTACCTCCTGTTGACGCTCTATGACGTCCTGGCATTGCGCATAATCGGCAGGCCGCTTCCGTACCGGACCGCCGCGCTGGCATCCTTCACCAGTTATACGCTCAGCCACAATCTGGGCCTATCGCTCCTGACCGGCGGATCGGCACGCTATCGCGTCTACAGCGCCAACGGGCTCGACGCGGGCGACATTGCCCGCGTCATCGCCACGGCGAGCATGACCTTCTGGAGCGGTGTCATCGTGATGGCGGCGGCGGCCCTGATCCTCCGCCCGGTACATCTCGGGTCGGGAACGTTTGGCGGCATGCTGGATTGGCCGCTCGTCACCCAGCGGCTGCTCGGGCTGGCAATATTTGGTGCCGCCGCGATCATGCTGATCCTTGCCCGCAGGCCGAACCGGTCGTTGAAAGTCTTCCGCTGGACCTTGCCCCTGCCGTCATCGCGGCAGGCGTTGGCGCAGATGGGGCTCGCTGGCCTCGACCTCGCCGCCGCCAGCGCCGCCCTCTATGTCCTGGTGCCCCATGCCACCCTCCAGATGTTCCCCCATTTCTATCTCGGCTATGCGCTCGCCATCACCGTGGCTCTGGTAAGCCATGTTCCGGGCGGCATTGGCGTTTTCGAGGCCGTCGTTCTGGCGACCTTGCCGGAAGTGGACAGGCCGTCGCTATTCGCGGCGCTCATCGCCTACCGTGCGATCTACTATGTCCTGCCCCTGCTGGCCGCGGCGGGCATGCTGGCGGTTCACGAACACCGGCAATGGCGTCCACCGCTGGCGACGGCGATGGATATCTCGCAATCCGTCGCCTCGGGAATCGCACCCATGCTGGTCGCGGCACTGGCCCTGGTGGGGGGAACGGTCCTGCTCGTCTCGGGCTCTCTTCCCGCCATACCGTACCGGCTTCATGTCCTGCGCATGTTCGTACCCCTGCCATTTGTGGAGGCCTCGCACATCGCCGCCAGCCTGGCCGGCACCTGCCTGCTCCTCCTCGCCCCGGGCCTTTACAAGCGGCTCGACGGCGCCTTCATCCTGACGCGCGCCATGCTGGTGGCTGGCGCGATCTTCTCCCTCGCCAAGGGGGTCGACTATGAAGAAGCGTTGATCCTGTTGTTCATCGCCGGCGTGCTGCAATGGACCCGTGCCGCCTTTTACCGCCGTACGGCTTTCACCATGAAGAGCTTTTCGACGGGCTGGCTCACCGCCGTCGTCGTCGCGCTGGGCTTGTCGCTGTGGATTGGCTTCTTCGCCTTCAAGCATGTCGATTATCAGAATCAGCTTTGGTGGCAATTTGCATGGAAGGGCAACGCATCGCGCTTTCTGAGAGCGAGTTTCGCCACCGCCATCCTGCTGATCGGCGCCATATTGCTCCGCTTCTTCGGACCGGCCGAGCCGGTGATCGCGGACGACGTGCAGCAACTTTCCGATGATATGCGCGTCTTCGACCAGACCGATCGCACCGACTCGATGCTGGCGTGGACCGGGGACAAAAGATTCTTCATGTCCGCCACGGGCAACGCGTTCCTGATGTATCAGGTGCAAGGGCGCAGCTGGATCGTCATGGGCGATCCGGTTGGGCCGAAGTCCGAATGGCCCGACCTGCTGTGGCAGATACGCGAGCGGGCCGATGCGGCGCAAGGGCGGCTGCTGCTCTATCAACTGACGGTCGATGCGCTTCCGATCGCCATCGACCTTGGTCTCCAGCTCATCAAATATGGCGAGGAAGCCCGGGTTGATCTGGAGCATTTTACGCTGGAGGGGCCCGAGGCCAGGGGGCTGCGGCATTCCCACCGCCGCGCAGAAAGGGACGGCGCGACCTTCGAAATCATCCCGGCGGCCGACCTGCCGGGCATCATGAGGGAGTTGCGGGCAATCTCGGATTCATGGCTGGCGGCCAAGGGACGTTCGGAAAAGGCGTTCAGCGTCGGCACCTTTGATCCGGCTTATCTGGCGCGCTTCGATTGCGCGATCGTCCGGCGAGAAGGCAGGATCGTCGCCTTTGCCAATATCTGGGCGACGCCCAATCATGAGGAACTGTCGGTCGACCTGATGCGCCATGTCGACGTCCTGCCTTATGGCACGATGGATTTCCTGTTCGTCGAATTGATGAAATGGGGCCAGGTCAATGGCTACAGGTGGTTTACGCTGGGCATTGCGCCGCTGTCCGGCCTCGAAGCGCGTCGACTCGCGCCGATCTGGGCGCATGCCGGTGCCTTTCTGTATCGCCACGGCGACAGCCTGTACGGCTTTGAGGGCCTGCGGGCCTATAAGGACAAGTTCTCGCCGCAATGGGAGCCGCGCTACATCGCCGGACCCCACGGCGTCGGCCTGGCGCGCGCACTGATCGACCTGCAGACGCTCGTCGGCGGGGGGCCGGGCAGCGCGGCACGAAAGCCACCGCTCGCCCGTGCGGCCTGAGCTGCTCAGACCACCAGCAAGGCGCGAGGCCTTTCCTCTATGATCGCAGGTACGGGATAACGTCCGGCCTGATGCTCGGCGAGGTCGCACCGCAGCAACGCGGCGGCCATGGCAAGGCCGACATTGTCGCTGGTCTCCGCATAGGACGATGCCCGGATGCAAGCGTCAATGGCTTCGGCCAGCATCGCGCGTGTCTGGATGTGGGGTGGCGGGTTCGACGATGGACGGGACATCAGGATTTCCATGATCAGAAGTGGACGCCGATGCCTGCCAGCAGCTGGTGCTGGTCGGGAATGGAGTCGCTGGTCGTGTAGCGATATTCAGCCTTGAGATAACTGATCTTGCCGAGCGGCACCTCCGCGCCGGCAGCAAGGCGCACGCCGCCCGCATCATTGGACGCAACCGTCGACGTGCCATCGCCGGGCAGATAGCGCGAGCGCACAAGGCTGTTGTCATAGGCGATGCGGCCATAGAGCAGGCCAAGCCCGGTCTTGAGGCCAAGTCGCGCGCCGACATCCCAATCGCGCACCATCTTGCCGCACAGGCTGTCGGTCGGCGTCAGCACGGGACCGGAGCATCGGGTCGCGCCGCCAAGGTCGAAATTGGTGTCGAGGCCCACGACAAAATTGCTGCCGAGACCGACATCATAGCCGAGGCCGGCGCCATAGAGCAGGCGTGACGATGGCGACCGGCCCGTGGTGGTCCCGGTCTGGTCCGGCACGGCGAGGCTGTCCCAGCCCAGATGAACCTCGGCGCGTGGGCCGGTGTAGGTCTGCGCAAAGGCAGGGGTGGCAGATGCCATGGCGGTCACCAGGGCCAGGCCGGATCTTTTCATCAGTCGAACTCCATTGCCAACAATGGCGGTTCGATCATCGGATGCGAACCACGACCGCCTTTTTGGAATTCCGACCTGACGGTTACCTTACGCGATCCGAAATTTTCAACTGGCCTTTTCGCGACCGAGGGGGATTATCACGAAACGAATTTGCGGGACCAGGTCGGGCCGATCGGCTATCTTGCGCCGGACCATTGATTGATAAGCGGTTCGCCTGAGGGAGGGAACATCATGTCGATCATCGACACACGTTCCGCACAGATGTTTCCGATCCTCACGGAGGCGGAGATTGCGCGCGTGCGCCGCTTCGGCGAGCTTCGCCATTATGCCGATGGAGAGGCATTGGCCCAGGTCGGGACCCCCGGTCACGGGATTGAGATCCTTCTTTCCGGCAAGGTCGCGATCAGCCAGCATGACGAGCACAGTGATCGGAAACCCATCGTCACCCACGGCCCCGGCGGCTTTGTCGGCGAGCTTGGACAGCTGTCCGGCCAGCCCTTTCTGATCGACGCCTATTGCGAGGGCGACGTCGAGGTCCTGATGATCCCGCCGGAGCGGCTGCGTGCCCTGCTCGTTGCCGAGGCGGAGCTGGGCGAACGGATCATGCGCGCGCTCATCCTGCGCCGCGTCGGCCTGCTCGAGATTGGGGCGGGCGGACCGATCATCATCGGCCGCGACGGTGATGGCGACGTGCTCCGCCTGGAAGGCTTTCTTTCGCGCAACGGCCATCCCCACCAGCGGCTCAATCCCGATGACGATGCCGATGCGCGTGCCCTGATCGAGCGGTTCAAGGTGGCCGAGGAGGAGCTGCCGATCGTGCTCTGTCCTGGTGGCGAGCTGCTGCGCAACCCCAATGAAGGCTCGCTCGCCCGCTGCCTTGGCATGGTCGGTCCGATCGACCCCAACCGCATTTTCGATGTCGCTGTGATCGGTGCCGGCCCGGCTGGCCTGGCGACTGCGGTCTATGCGGCTTCCGAGGGCCTTGACGTCCTTGTCCTCGATTGCCGGTCATTTGGCGGACAGGCTGGCGCTTCGGCACGGATCGAGAATTATCTGGGCTTTCCAACCGGCATCTCGGGTCTCGCCTTGATGGCGCGCGCCTTCAACCAGGCGCAGAAATTTGGCGTGCAGATGGCGATTCCCGACGAAGCGGTGAAGCTGGAATGCGACGACGCGTCCGGGCTGGGCCGACGCTTGAGCCTCGCCAATGGCGAGCGCGTTCGTGCGCGCGCCGTGGTCCTGGCGACCGGTGCCCGCTATCGACGCCTCGACGTCGACAACCTCGAGCAGTATGAAGGCGCCTCGGTTCATTACTGGGCCTCGCCGCTCGAGGCGAAGCTCGCCGCCGGTCAGGAGGTGGCTTTGGTCGGCGGGGGCAATAGCGCCGGCCAGGCCGTTGTTTTCCTTGCCGCCCACGCCGCGCACATCACCCTGCTGGCGCGCCGCCCGCTGGCGGAGACAATGTCCGCCTATCTGGTCGAGAGAATCGCCGGCCTCGCGAACGTCGAGGTTGTCACCGGTGTCGAGATCTCGGCCCTTCACGGCGCCGGCAACACGCTTGAATCGATCAGCTGGCGGGCTCACGGCTCAGGCGCTGAAATCCGCCGCCAGGTCCGCCACCTCTTCCTGTTCATAGGCGCAGATCCGAATACCGACTGGCTCGCGGGCTCCGGCCTTGGTCTCGACACGCGGGGGTTCCTGCTTACCGGACCTGAGGCGCGGGCCGGCTGCCTGCCCCTCGAAACGACGCGTCGCGGCGTGTTCGCGGTCGGCGATGTCCGGTCAGGCTCGATCAAGCGCGTGGCCGCCGCCGTTGGAGATGGCGCCCAGGTGGTTGCCGCGCTCCACAGCTATTTTGCCAATGCTCCCGCTGCGGAGCCCATCATGGTGACCTCATGAGCGACCTTTCGATCCTCGGCTTCGCCGGCAGCCTGCGCCGCGAATCCTATAATCGCGCATTGCTGCGCGCCGCCGTCGACCTCGCACCCGACGGCGTCGAGATCATCATCTTCGACCTTGCCGAAATCCCGCTCTACAATGGCGATGTCGAGGCGCAGGGCGATCCGGCCGGCGTGTCGCGTTTCAAGCAGGCGATCAGCGATGCCGACGGCGTCCTGATGGCCACGCCGGAATATAATCATGGGGTGCCGGGCGTGATGAAGAACGCGATCGACTGGGCCTCTCGCCCGCCACGCGGAGCGCCGCTGGGTGGCAAGCCGGTCGGTATCATCGGCGCCTCACCCGGCATCACCGGCTCCGCCCGGGGGCAAAGCCAACTGCGTCAGGCGTTTGAATTCACGAACTCCTTCTGCATGCCCCAGCCGGAGCTGCTCGTGTTCAAGGCGCATGAGAAGTTTGACGCTGAGGGCAAGCTGAGCGATGCCCCCACGGCGCAACATCTCACCGATTATCTTGCCGCCTTCGCCGCCTGGGTACGGCGCTTCTAATATCGGCGTTCTGGATCCTGGCCGTCTCGATGCTGCCGTGCAATTTGCCGCCGGTCATCAAGCTGACGCAGCTCAAGCTCCTGCTGCTCGATAATGGCGTCAGCGGGCCGGGCGCGGCGGTAATGTTCAGCGCGCTTTCAATCGGCATGCTGTCCGGGCGGTTCCTGACCGGCATCGCGCTCGATCGGTTCAGTCCCTATCCGGTTGCCTTCATAACGCTTGGCCTGCCCAGCCTGGGCCTGTTCATAATCGCGTCCTCGCTGGATGCGCCGGCCGTTTTGACCATTGTCGTCTTCTGCCTCGGCTTTGCCTTTGGTTCCGAGGGCGACATCGTCGCTTTCCTCGTCGCCCGGCGTTTCGGCGTTGCGATATACGGCTCGGTGCTCGGGCTGTTAACGGCCGCCACGTGGCGGCATCGCTGGGCGCTGCCTTGCTGAGCCTCACGCTGGCGCAAACGGGCAATTTCCACCTGTTCCTGGTGATCGTCGGGACAGCCGCGGTGAGTGGCGCAACCCTGTTGCTGCTGCTGCGCCGCGGCGAGGGAGCTTTACCCCCTATTGGCTGACGGCTTCGCAGTCGCAATTGCCATGCGCGTGTAAAGTTGTCGGATTGCTGATTGTTAAAACGGCTGCCGCATCATAGAACTTAGCCATGTCGACTTTTCCAACCGACGTATCATCGGCAACGGCTCGGGAAAGACGGGCGCCGTACTCCAGCCACGGACAATTCCGGCGCAGACCTCTTTTTTGGTCGATCGCAGCGGGGCTGATGACTTTGCCCTTCCTTGCCATCAGTCCTGCAACCGCATCCGAGATGCAGGCTGCGACCCTGGGGCCACTCGACGCCATGGATTATCACCTGCCCGAAAACCGCGCTGCCGGGGAGCCAGCTGGCGAGTTGGTGATTCCCGCCCAAACCACACTTCAGAGCGAGTCCGAGAACACTGTCGAGGTTCTGCCGACCACCCCGACAGCCTATGGCCCGCAGGAGCCAGAAACCCGGTTGGACGATTCCCAGCGCTTCAGATATCGCTCCTTCGGCGGTCAAGTCGGTGCGATCAAATGGGAGCTGGGCGCCGTTGTCGCTTATTATACCGCCATCAATGGGACAAAGCTGTTTGAGGACCCGACCTCGCCTCATTTTCAGCAGGAGGGATGGTTTGGCAGGTCGACCAAGAATCTGGGCGTGGACAAGCTTGCCCACGCCTATAGCAGCTATGTGATTTCGGAGCTGCTCTATGCGCGACTGAAACACAAGACTGATAATGCGCCGGGCATCCAGTACACCGCCGCCGCGTTGGCGGCGGGCATCATGCTATACTCGGAAGTCTGGGATAGCATTGAGCGTAGCGGGGGATGGTCCTGGGAAGACGTGACCTTCAACACGCTGGGCGCTGGCTTTTCGATCCTTCGCAACTCGGTTCCGGGCCTCGACAAGAAGCTCGACTATCGCCTGATGATTGTTCCGAATTCCGACATCATAACAACCGCCGGCAAGCGCCATTTCGAGCAGCAGCGATATTTCTTTGCGCTCAAGCTCTCCGGTTTCGACGCCTTCAAGAACGGACCGCTACGGTTCCTTGAGCTGCATGCGGGCTATTATGGCAAGGATTTTACCATAGAGGATCGTGCGGCCGGGATCCCGCCCAAGCGGCGGATCTTCGTCGGCTTCGGGATTAATCTGCGGGAGCTGTTCTTCAAGAATTCCACGAGGAGGATCGGCCGCGCCGCCGGCGAAGTCCTCGACTACTTCCAGCCGCCCTACACGGCCATCCATACCCATGTGACGAACTAGGGTTTTGCCGCGGCAGTGCGGGCACTCGAGGCGAACAGGAGAAGGGCAAGGCCGGAAGATGCGATATGGGCCCAGCCGGCGCCAATCGGTCCGGCGACCGGTATGAAAGCGAGCATGCCGCCGAGCAGGATAGTCACCGACAGAAGCCGCACATGCAGCGCACGCGCGACGCGCCCGGTTCCCACCAGCAGCGGCTCGAAACCGACCGCCATGATGTCGAGCCCGGCCGCCACGCCCAGCAGGATCAGCAAGGGATAGGCGCCGAGATACGCCTTGCCCCCGATCAGATGAAGCACCGACGTGCCGAGCAGCGGGGCTGCCACGCAGGTGATCAGTCCGGCAATCACAGTGAACCGGGCCGAGTGGCGGGCAAGCATCGACAGGCTCGCTCCATCTCCGCTGGCATGGGCTCGCGCGATTTCGGGAAAGATCGCGCGCGCGAACAGGTCGGATCCACGCAGCAGCGCGAGGCTGATCTGGCAGGCCAGCCGGTATCCGCCCGCCGCTGCGGGACCGGCAATGAAGCCGACCACGACCACGGCGAACTGGCGGCTTGAGGCGTTGAGGGTCGTCGCAAGGTTCGCCTGCCAGGCGAAGCGCAGGATGCCGCTATTATCCCGCTGCACTTGGCTGAGAGGCGCGGGCCTGCCGATCATGTCGGGAAGCAACCGCCTGGCGCTGACCCAATAGGCGGCTGTGGTCAGGACTTCACTCAGCGCCCAGGCAATGAGGAATCCGGTAATGGTGGGATGCTGCCACGCGGCGACCAGTGCGCCGCCGAAGCGGGCGATGGGCGTCACCGAATCCGCGATCGCCCCCATGGCAAAGCGATCATAAAGCCGGATGATGCCGACGGCGGTCGATCGGACGGCCAGCAACATGACGACGGCGAAAAGAAAGGCATCCCGCGCCAATGCCGCACTCCATCCGAAATGTACGCGCATGATCGACAGGACGATCGCCGCCGCCGCGCAGCCAAGCAGCGCCGCCACGCCATCAAGCAGCAGGCAGAAGCGCACCAGGATTCGCAGCCGCTCCGGCGATGCTTCGTTCACATGTCCCAGGCCGAAGCGCACCACGATCTGCCAAGTCTCGAAGCCGACCAGCGCCGCCACCCCCTGCGCCGCGCCAAGGATCAGCGCGAATTCGCCGAAGCCCTTTACCCCCAGACTGCGCGTTGCCAGCGCCAGATAGGCAAGGCTCAGGACGGCGCCAACGCCCTTGCTGGTGAGGAGCCAGCCAACATTGCCGAGAGCGCGGCGGAAAGAGCTTCGGTGTCGAGGAGGCAACGGGTTTCCGCCGGACAGTGCTTTGGTCTAGGATGGAGGCCATGCCTAACGCCTTTGTTCGCGAGGGGAAAGCCAATCCCGTGCCGCAGATGGCCGCACCCGTTCGCGCAGGTGCCCCTTGCCGCTGACCATCGGCTTCCTCTTCAACCATGACGCGCTGCATCAGGTACGCCACAGCGCGCCCGTGATCGTCGAACTGGTTGCTTATCGGCACGTCGACATCGTGGTCCTCACGTCCAGTCCGGCCCAGGAGCAGGAGGTGCGGAGCCTCATCGGTGACGCCGCGTCGCGGGTGCGGTTCGAGGCGCTGGACGCCGGGGTGGCAACGAAGATGCTGGACCGCGTGCTGGGCCTGATCGCGCCCTTTCGCAGGATCGCGGTGCTGCGCAGCAACCTGCCAAGCTTCGCGGCGCTGGACGTGCTGGTCGTCCCGGAGTCGACCTCGATGATGCTGCGCGACAGGTTCGGGCTGGACCAGCTGCGTTTCGTGCGCATCCAGCATGGACCGGGACATCGCTCCGTCATCTTCCGGCCGGTCATCGCCCGCTTCGACTTGCTGTTGTTGTCGGGCGAGACGGTGCGCGACCGGATGATCGCGCTCGGCCTCACCACGCCGGAGCGCAGCGCCCTGGTCGGCTATCCGAAGTTCGAAACGGTCGATCCGGCCGCGCCTGGTCCGCCCCTGTTCGGCAACGGCCGGCCGACCGTGGTCTATAATCCCCATTTCGAGCCGCGCCTGTCCTCCTGGTTCGACATGGGACTGGCGGTGCTTGACTGGTTCGCGGGTCAGGATCGGTTCAACCTGATCTTCGCGCCGCATGTCATGCTGTTCCAGCGCCATATTCACGCCTCGGTCGAGCATTGGCGCATGCGCTGGCGGGCCGCGTTGCCAAAGCGCTATCAAGGCCTGCCGCACATGCTGCTCGATACCGGAAGCCAGCGCTCCACCGACATGACCTATATGCGGGCCGCCGACATCTATCTGGGCGATATCAGCAGCCAGATCTACGAATGGATTGCACGGCCAAGGCCCGCGATCTTCCTCAATCCCTCTCACGTCCAGTGGCAGGACAATGCCGACTTCGCGCACTGGCGCCTTGGCGAAGTGATCGATGCGGTCGACGCGCTGCCCGCCGCGCTCGACCGGGCCCTCTCCGCGCGGGAGGCGTTTCGCGCCCAGCAGGAGGAGGCGTTCCGTAAAACCTTCTCGGTGACGCAGGAGCCCGCCTCGCGCCGCGCTGCACGCGCCATTGTCGAACATTTTGGAGGCGACGAGCCATGAAATTCCGGCACCTGTGCGCGGCGCTCCTGATGGAGGCCGTCTCATCGGGAGCGCTCGCGCAGGAATGCACGGGTACGCGCAGCGCCAATAGCGCAAGGCTGGAGGTCGAGGCCACCGGTCTTCGCAACGCCGATGGAGAGGTTGCCTTCACCGTCTATGGCGACGACCCCAAGAGGTTCATGGCTCCGAAGGGCAAGCTTCTGCGCGTCCGGGTGCGCGCCACGGCGCCGGTGACGCGCGCCTGCTTCTGGCTGCCGCCGGGCCGCTATGCCCTGACCCAATATCATGACGAGAACGCCGATCATGACTTCAACCGGACGCTGTTCGTGCCCATGGAAGGCTTTGGCTTTTCCAATGACGCGCCCACCAGGCTGGGGCTGCCCAGTCTGAAAAACGTGCTGTTCGCGCTGCCCCCTCAAGGCACGACGATCAGGATGCGAATGCGCTATCGGCGCTGACGCGTTTGCGCACGAGATGCAGGTCGGACGGTTTGTCGACGTCGATCGCCGCGAGACCCGACGGACTGTCCACGAACCCGGGCTTTACCCCGGCCTTGCGCCCGAGTGCATCCAGCGCCTGTTGGAGCGTCAGGCGCCCCAAGGCGTAACGGACAAGGAGGGGCAGGCCCATCCGCCGCACGATGGCCCAGGGTCGCTTGCGGTCCCGCTCGACCTGGGACCACAGACGGAGCGCCCGGTCGGCGGCGGGCGTCGCCAGCCAGAAGAGATTGCATCCCGACCATTCGCCGTCGGCAAGGCGCAAATAGGTGCGGCGCGACGGCGGCGCATCCCGCTCGATGGCCGACCGGCGCGCCATCATGACGACGACATCGGCCTGGGGCATGCCGGCGAGGAAGGCCGTGATCCATTCGGGCCTGAGCAGGGCGTGGTCGGCCGTGGTGACGAGAAGGGGGGCGCCCGCCACAGCGAAGGCTTGGGCGGCGCTTGCGCTCGGTCCCGGAGCGGCTGCCAGGGCGATGGCGCCCAGCGCCTCGGCATGGGCGCGGACCGCGTCGCTGGAGGCGCTCACATAGATGCGAACCGCGCCCGCCATGACGAGCGCGTCCATGACCCGCGCGAGCATGGTGCGGCCGTCGATCTCGACGAGGGCCTTGTCCGAAACGCCGGCATAGGTCGCGACCGGATCAACGTCGCCGCGCGAACCCGCCAGGATCAGGGCGTTGAAATTCACTGAGCGGAGTATCGCTGCGGCTTTGCGCGAAGGAGCCGCCATAGCACGCCGGGCGCGGCAAGCACCGGGTGCCGTTCCCGCCAGCCCGTGGCCTCGATACGCACGCCCATATGCCGCTCGATTTTCCAGAGGGCATAGCGCGCCGCTCCGTGAAAGGTGAAGGCGGCCTTGAGGAGGCGCACGATGTTCAGGGGCTTGCCGAGCGCCGAGCGTATCCACCAACCGGCAATGAGGCGTCGGAGATCCGCGAAGCTGAGATCGGGCCGCAGGCTTTCGCCGGACCGGGTGAAGCCTATGCCCGCTTCTCGCCAGGCAATCGGCAGGAGCGCCGCATAGCGCGCACGGTCCTGCTCCACGATCTGTGCACTCCGGCCCGGTGCTTCAACGCGGAATTCGGTGTGATAGGTCTCGTCGAAAAGGGCCTTCCAGAAATCCTCCGGACGCGCGGCCTTCGGACCCAGCACGGCGGCGAAGCGCGCTGCAGTGATGATCGCGGACGTGATTGCCCGTGCCACGCGGTCGGCATGGGCCGGTCCGCTGGTCCACACGAGGGCGCTGCGCTGGGAGAAGCGTGTCCAGATCGTGGTATCGAGCCTTTTGCCCGACGCGGCTTGCGCAAAAATATCCAGGGGCATGGTCGCAACCTTGGCCCGAACGGTCCGTCCACCGACAGGCAGTTCATGAAAGGTCACTGTCGGCCAGACAAGCGGGGCCGGCCGTCGAGGGGAATAGTCGACATCGTCGGTCAGCACGTAGAAATCGAGAAGATCGTCCAGATTGCCCGTACGCAGCACCGACCCATAGAACAGGATGGCCGCGGCATCCGGCTGGGCCGCAAGCCTGCCGGCCGCCTCCCCAACCTCTGGCGGCACCGTGACCGACAGGTCGGTCTTGACCCAGTCCACCAGCGCCATCATCCCGGCACCACGAAATCGATAGGCGCGCCTTGCCCTATGCTCAGATCTCCACCGGGAAAGGTTTCCCCATCCAATACGAAGCTTGACCCCAGCTTGAGGCGAAAGCTGTCCGTGTGCGCTCGCTTATAGCCTGCCTCGCTCAGCCACTGACGGTCAGAACCTGCGATCAGGGCGGGCGCCGACAAGGGCAAATAACGCGGTGGCGCATCGATCCCGAGCAGCTTCAGCCCGCTCCGCACCGGTCCGAACGGCTTGAGGCCAAGCGGCAGGCGCTCCAGCGTGGAGCCCACCACGAGGTAGAATTGTCGCTCGGCCGCCTGTCCGTCACCAAGGTCGATGGTCATCGGCTCGCCGCGCCGCCAGGCATTGTGTCGACCCCCGAACAGGGTTTGCCCAATGGCCCCTACCAGCGACAGACCAACGGCGAGGCCGTTGAATGCGCCGACCCGATGGACCTTCTGTGCCAATTGGGTGGCCCGCACGAATGCTCCCGTCCCGAAGAGAAAGCCATGCAGGCGCCTGGAGCGAGCGCCTTCATAGCGGATCTCGAGCGGCCGGCGCGTGACAATGCGTGCCGTGCCCAGTGTGGAGAGCGCATCCTGCACCGTCCAGTGCCGGGGGATGCCCAGATCCAGGGCAAGGGCGTTTGTCTTGCCGGACGGCACGACGAGGAGCTGGGGAAGGCCATTCGGAAAATGGCGCGGTGCGAGGCTGAGCACGTCGCGCACCGTACCGTCACCGCCGTCTATGACGATCATTGCGACCTTCTTGCCGGCAAAGGCGGCAAGGGCACAATCAAGCGCCGCTCTCGTCGGTGGCACCTCATGCAAGAAGCGCGAGGGCAAGCCCGCGGGAGACCGGCTGGCGCGACTGTTCCGATGGGCACGGTAATTCGACACCACGCCAATGGGAGGCCCCGTTTCGGCAAAACCGCGCGGTTTGGCCGGTATAGCTGGTGGAAAACCACATGGCGCCGCTGCACCGGGGGATCCGGCGCGCTCATGGGCCAGTTCGAAAGGTGCTTCCCGCTTCAAGCAACAAACTCTCTAATGTGACAGTTTCATAACAGTTCCGTTTTGAAACTGTTCCATCGCATTTCTGAAAATTTGCATGACCGGGAGGGCTTGCATGCCGGGGCCCTGCAAGGCGAAGGAAACGGCCGGCAGGCCCAAGGGCTATTTCCAGAGGCGGTCGCCTGGCCTATCATGGCCCCATGATCATAGGTTCAGGCGCAGCAGCGGCGGAAGCACTCACAAGCCTCTACACAGCTTCAGTAGATTCACTGAAATGCGCGATCCGAGACCATGCGAGCGGCAAGCCGCCTGGACAGGACCAGGCAAGCGCCAAGGCCTTCGTCTATCCCGAAATAGCGATCACCTATCACGGGTCACAGGAAACACCGCGTACCCGGCGTTCCTTTGCCCGGCTGTCCCGCCCCGGTCGCTATGTCACCACAGTGACCCGTCCCGACATATTCGGCGACTATCTCGCCGAGCAGATCGACCTGCTCATCGCCGATTACGGCGTCACGGTGGAGATCGGGCCAAGCGAGGAGCCCATTCCTTTCCCCTATGTGCTCGATGGCTTCGACATGCACAGCCTCGACACCGTAGCCGTGAGCGAACTGGCCGCGCATTTTGCAGGCACCGACCTCGCGGTCCTGGGTGACGAGATTGCCGACGGCCTGTTCCTTTCCGGCCCCGATGGTGACCGGCCCCTCGCCCTCTTCGATGGTCCGCGCACGGACTTCTCGCTCGCCCGGCTCAGGCACTATACCGGCACGCCCGCTGAACATGTGCAGCGCTACATCCTGTTCACCAACTATCATCGCTATGTCGACGAGTTCGTGGCGTGGGCCTGCGCGCAGCTGCAGACTCCCGGCAGTCGCTATGACGCCCTGTCGGGTGCCGGCGACGTCTATGTCACGCGCGACACAGCCGACGCGGACCGGATGATTGCCGACAGCGCCTGGCGCAAGCATCAGATGCCCGCCTATCATCTCATGGCGCCCGACAGGCGCGGGATCAGCCTCGTCAATATCGGCGTGGGGCCATCGAACGCGAAGACCATCTGCGATCACCTCGCGGTGCTTCGCCCGGAGGCGTGGCTCATCATCGGGCATTGCGCCGGACTGCGCCCCTCCCAGAAGATCGGCGACTATGTCCTCGCCCATGCCTATTTGCGCGACGACCATATTCTCGACGACGTGCTGCCGCCCGAGATCCCGATTCCGGCGATTGCGGAGGTGCAGGTCGCCATGGCCCGCGCAGCGGAGTTGGTGCTCGGCGGGGACACGCCCGAGTTCAAGCGGCGCTTGCGAACCGGCACCGTGGTCACCACGGCCGATCGCAACTGGGAGCTGCACTATTCGAAATCCGCGCTCCGCTTCAGCCAGTCGCGCGCGGTCGCCATCGACATGGAGAGCGCGACCATCGCCGCGCAGGGCTATCGGTTCCGCGTGCCTTATGGGACGCTGCTGTGCGTTTCGGACAAGCCGCTGCATGGCGAACTGAAGCTGCCGGGGCAGGCCAATCGCTTTTACGAGGAAGCGATCGCGCGCCACTTGAGGATCGGCATCGAGACCTGCGAATTGCTGCGGGATGAAGGAGAGAGGCTGCACAGCCGCAAGCTTCGGGCGTTCAACGAACCGCCCTTCCGCTGACCCTCATGGTTCTTTGCTTCGTTACCCGGCGCCCAGATCGGACTCATTCGACGACGGCGTATATAGCGGGCCACGCCCGACGAGTATTTCTCGCAAAGCGGGACGTGATGGTTCTCGTAATAATCACGAAATGCTTCGACTGTCATCCCCGGGCGGCGCTTCATGAACAATGTTATTTTATAGGGGGTTTCAGCCATATCATTCTCCTGACGTTCACGGGCGATCGCCAAGGCCGCTGCGGCTGGCATTCGGCCAGCCGGTCGCCCACATAATCAACTTGGCGTAAACGCCCCACGACCGGACAGATCGTGGTTTCCTTCCGCGCCCGATTGGCCTGTATCCTTACGCGAGGTGGCGAGAAGGACAATATGATGAGCGCAGGGCCCGGGGCAAATGCACGCTTGTCGGCAGAATGCGATACCGCGCCATCGCAAGCGGCCGAGGTTTCACCAGCCATGCTTGGCATGAGCATGCAGCTCGTGCGGGCCAGCAATTTGACGATGAGCCGATTTCAGCTCGCGCTGCAGCGGGGCGACAGCCGGCTTGCCATCATGGCGATGGATAGCCTTCTCGACATTGACGCCGAGATGGAATGCTTTGTGTCGGACCTTGCGCGTTCGGCCGCCAATGAACCGCAAATGCAGCTCATGGCCAGCTATCTCACGTCCCAGAAGGAAGCGATTGGACGCGAGAAACACGCCCTTATCGGACATATCGGGAAGGTCGAGGCTATCTCCCAGAGCAGCGGCGCCGATGATTGGTCGGACGCCGATGCACCTGAGCCAACGGCCGCCTGCGCCGATGAGAAGCTCCGGGAACCGCCAATGCGCATGGTGCCCCGATGGCTGAGCGTGCTGCTTGCGGTCTGTGCGGTCTGCGCTGCCGTCATGCTCGCGGCGCTGATACTGGATGTGCGCCTAATCTAGAGGGCGAGGACGTTGGATGGGGTCACATCCCCCTCCGTTCGGTTCGAGCGAAGTCGAGAAGCGTTCTCGCAGGGTGTCTCGACTTCGCTCGGCACGAACGGATCAAAAGTCATCACGCTGTGACGCCACCCCACTGGCTCATATCGGGCGCCTGCCCGGCAGTTGAAGGAGCCACGGCTTGGCTCGTCCGGTCGGGCGCGCGGTGCCGTCGAGCCTGACTGCGCGCGTGATGGTCACCGGGTCAACCAGCATCTGGCCCTTCATGGCGCCTGTGCCACCGCGCGTCGGCATGGCGAGGATGCGTTTCACCGTCGCCTTGTTGCCGACGACTTTGCCGAACGCGGCATAGCCGGGGCTCTGGCCGTGCGCGTCGAGCGACGGACTGGGGCCGACCAGAAGCGAGAAATTGCCGCTGGCGGAATTGGGGTCGTCTCCGCGCGCCATCGAGATCGTGCCGTCGACATGGTGCAGGCCGGTCTTGCTGGTGGTCTCGAGCGGTACCGGCGGCAGCCTTCGGCGCGCGTCGACGCCAATGCCACCCTGAACGAAGCCGACCTTGGGATTCCCCTTGCCGCGCGACGCCCGATAGAAGCGCGTACCATCGAGCCGCCCGTCATCCACATATGCCATGAAATTGGCGACCGTCTTCGGCGCATGCCGGGAATCCAGCGCGAGCAGGATCGGGCCGGCGGAAGTATCGAGACGGACGTGGACGATGGCGGGATCGGCCGATGGGCCGGCGGTGGCGCTGGACAGAGCAACGAGCGCGAGCACGGCTGCGATGAAGGGTTTCATGCAGCCGCACTAAGCCAAGGCGCGTTCCAAAGCGAGCGTCGAGACGCTACTCGTGGCGCAGCGCTTCGATGGGGTTGAGGGCTGCGGCGCGGCGGGCGGGGAAATATCCGAAAATGACGCCGATGATGGCGGAAATCGCGAAGGCGATGAGATTGATCTGCAAGTCGAAGGTCCATGGCACCTGCATGAGCGGCGTCGCGACGGCGATGACGATCTGCGCCAGAAAGAGCCCGATGACGCCACCGAGACAGGACAGGACCACCGCCTCGACCAGGAACTGCATCAGCACTTCATTCGCGACCGCCCCGATGGCGAGGCGGATGCCGATCTCGCGCGTCCGCTCGGTGACCGAAACCAGCATGATATTCATGATGCCGATGCCGCCGACAACCAGGCTGATCGCCGCGACCGCCGCGACGATGCGGGTCAGGAGCGTCGTCGTGCCGGTCAGCGCGTCGGATAGCTGTTTGGTATCGAAGATGTTGAAATCATCGTCCTTGCCTTCGGTGATGTGGCGCCGCTCACGCAGAAGATCCTTGATCGAGTCCTGCACCTGCGTTGTCGAATAGGCCTGGTCGACACCGACGAGCATCAGGCGAACGTCGGTCGAGCCGGTGAAGCGCCGCTGCACGGTCTTGATGGGCATGATCACGACATCGTCCTGATCGCCGCCGAAACCCGCCTGTCCGCGCGTCGAAAGCGTGCCGATGACATCGCAGCTGACATTGCCGATGCGAAAACGCTGTCCCACCGCCCGGGCACTGCGAAACACATTGCTCCGCACGGTCGAGCCGACGATGCACACAGCCTTGCCCGCCGCTTCCTCGGCCGGCGTAAAGGCGCGCCCCCCGGTCAACGGCCAGGGCTGCACCTGGAAATAGGCCGATGTCGTGCCATTGATCGTCGTCGACCAGTTGGCGCCCTCATAGATGGCGGTCGCGGTCGACTGTGCCTGCGGGGCAACGGCCGTGACGCCGGCGATCTGCTGGGCCACCGCGGTAACATCCGTCGGGTCGAAATCGGGGGGACGCGGCCCGCCGCCGCCGCGCCCGAAACCCTGGCCGGGCCGCACCTGCAAGACGTTGGTGCCCAGCGCCGCGATCTGGGACTGGACGGCGGCCGTCGTCGCCTTGCCCAAAGTCACCATCGCAACGACGGCGCCAACGCCGATGACGATGCCCAGGGTCGTCAGGAACGAACGCAGCAAATGCCGCCTGATCGATTGGATCGCGAGGAAGAAGATGGTGTCCAGCATCAGCCTGACACCCGTTGCCCGACAGGGTTCTCGACGCCGTCGACCAGCCCGTCCTTGAAGTGGACGATCGTGCGCGCGAAGGCCGCCATGTCGGGTTCGTGCGTCACCATCAGGATCGTGATGCCTGCCTCGCGATTGAGGGCGGTGAGCAGTTCCATGATTTCCCGTGACCGTTCGCTGTCGAGATTGCCGGTCGGCTCGTCGGCGAGCAGCACGTCCGGATTGGTGACGATGGCGCGGGCGATCGCAACGCGCTGCTGCTGGCCGCCGGACAGCTCGGCGGGCGTGTGATCCCACCAGTCCTTGAGGCCGACCTTGTCCAGCGCGGCCATCGCCGTTTCGTGCCGGAGCGCCTTGCTGTCCCCGCGATAGAGCAGCGGCAGTTCCACATTCTCCAATGCCGAGGTGCGGGCGAGGAGGTTAAAGCCCTGGAAGACGAAGCCGAGATATTTGCGCCGCAGCAGCGCCCGCTGATCCCGGTCGAGGGTTTCGACATGATGGCCGCGAAACTGGAACGTGCCCGAAGTCGGCACATCCAGGCAGCCGAGGATGTTCATCATGGTCGACTTGCCTGACCCCGATGGCCCCATGACAGCGACGAAATCTCCGGCCGTTATGTCGAGATCGATACCCCGCAACGCCTTGAAGGCCGTCGGACCGCTGCCGTAAACCTTGGTGACGCCACGCAGCGTGATCAGCGGCGCCTCAACTGCCACTGCCCGCTCCGTTGCGCGGCTGCGCGCCCTGACGGCTCTTGCTCCGCTGGCGCGTGGTGGACTCCTCGCCCGACCCAGCCAGTTGCCCGGTGATGACCTCCATGCCTGGCTTCAGCTGGCCCGACAGCACTTCTGTACGGGTGCCGTCAGTGTCGCCGGTGGTGATCTGTATGGGGCTCGGCTTACCCTCTTCATCCTTCACATACACCGTCTGGCTGGCACCCCGGCCGATCGTGACGGTTCGCTGGCTGCTATTGCCGCGACGGGGGCGGAAGGTCAGTGCGCCCGCGATCCCCTCCGACTGGCCCGATCGGGTGCCTTGACCTTGCGGCGAAAAACGCAGCGCCGCGTTGGGGACGAGCAGAACATTCTGCTTGTCCGAGGTAATAATGTCGGCGGTCGCAGTCATGCCCGGACGCAGCTGAAGCGTGGGGTTCGCGACCACAAGATCGGCGGCGTAGGAAACGACCTGACCCGTCGCCGATGATGTGGTTGTGGTCGATGTGGAGGAACTCGCCGACTGAGCGGACAGGTTCGAGCCCACATCGACCCGCGTGATTGTCGCGGGGAATGTCCGGCCGGGAAAGGCATCGACGGTAAAGCTGGCCTTCTGGCGCTCCTTGACGGAGCCCACATCGGCTTCATCGATCGCAACCTCCAGCTTCATCTTCGACAGGTCTTCGGCGATCACGAACAATATCGGGGTGTTGAACGATGCCGCCACGGTCTGTCCGGGATCCACCTGGCGCGCGAGCACGACGCCCGACACGGGCGAACGGATGACCGCGCGGGCGCGCTGCGTCTGGCTCTGGGCGAGGGTTGCCTGGCTGGCGACGACATTGGCCTGCGCGACCTGGAAGGCGGCGCGGGCACGCTGAACGTCGGCACGGCCTGTTTGCAGTTCGGTCCCGGAAGGAACGCGGCCCTTTGAGAGCCGCGAGACCTCCTCCAGCCGTGCAAGCTGCGCCTGCGATTCGGCGAGGGTCGCGCGCGCCTGCTCCACGGATGCCTGGTTGGCGGCGAGCTGCGCCCTGTTCTGGCGAATCTGGTCATCGAGCTGCGCGGGATCGATCTGGGCGAGCGCCTGCCCGGCCGCGACCCGGTCGTTCACGTCGACGAGCACTTGCGTCACCAGGCCCGACAGCTGGGAACCGACGGTCACCTGGTTGGTCGGCGCGAGCTTGCCTGTCGCCGAGACGGTGGTGACCAGATTTCCGCGCTCGACCGGCACCGTCGCATAGTCCGGCGCAGCCGGCCCGCTGAACCAGCGCATCAGCAGAAACACAAGCAACAGGCCGCCCAGCGCCATGACGCCCAATTTGACGGCACGCCGCCACGCGGGCACCGGCTTCACGCTCAGAAATTCGTCGAGGCCCTGGTCAGCCATGTCAGCGTTGTCCCATAGTGGCAGCGCGCGGCGGGGCCGTGGGCGTGACGGTCGCGTCCCACCCGCCTCCCAGCGCAACATAGAGTGCGATCAGCGCCGTCGCCTTGTCGCTCCGCGCCTGAACGAGACCATTGCGCGCCGAAATCAGCGCCGCCTCCTGCGTGTTCAGCGTGGTGAAGTCGGTCAGGCCGGTGCGATACTGGCTGCGCGCGAGCAGCGCCGAATTGTTGGCGGCATCAAAGGCGATGGCGAATTGCCGCTCCCGCTCCTGCGCCGAGCGGAATGCGACGACGGCGTTCTCCACATCCTCGAGCGCCGTCAGCACGGTAGATTTATAGGCGGAGAACGCGCCATCGGCGGCCGCCTCGTTCGAGCGCACCTGTGCATGCAGCCGCCCGCCATTGAAGATCGCCTGGGTCAGCCCCGCGAACAGCCCGCCGGTGATGGTCTGGAGGATGTTGCCGAAATTTGCCGCATTCGCATCCAGACTGCCGCTGATGGCGAGCGCCGGGTAGAGCTGCGCCTTGGCGACGCCGATCTCAGCCGTCGCGGCGGCAAGGCTGCGTTCGGCCGCGCGCACATCGGGCCGCTGCCGCAGGATGTCGGCCGGGATGCCCGACGCAACGCGATCCGGCCCCATCGGGATCGGCCGGGGCGCGGCCAGCAATGGCTTGAGTGCGCCCGGCGCTTGCCCCGTCAACACGCCGATACGCGAGACGGCGGCATTATATTGCTGCTCGATCTGGGGAATATTGGCGGCCGTCTGCGCCCGGCTCGCCCGCGCCTGCTCCGCATCGAGCGACGAAACCAGGCCCGCCTGCACGCGAAAGCCCGCAATCTCCAGATTATCGTCCTGGATGGCGAGGCTGGCGCGGGCATTCTCGAGCTGCGCCTGATAGGCGCGCGCCAGCACATAGTTGCGCGCAATCTCACTCTCGACCGACAAAAGCGTCGTCGCATAATCGAAGCCGGCGGCCTCATATTGCGCACGGCTCGCTTCGACGGAGCGCCGTATCTCGCCGAACAGTCCCACCTGATAGCTCGCATCCAGCCCGAGCGAGAAGCTGTTGCGCCCGCTTCCGCCAGATGTGCTGCTGTTGCCCCTGATCGGCTCCGACCGGCTGTAGCTGGCCGAGCTGTCGATCGTCGGAAACAGGCTGGAGCGGCTGATGACCAGGGATTCGCGCGCCTGGCGCAGTCTTGCGATCGCCTGCGCTACATCGAGATTGGCGGCCGCAGCCTGCTCCACCAGTTGGCCCAGCACCGGATCGTCGAACCTCTGCCACCACCGCGTCAGGTCTTCGGCGGTTGGCGCGGCCGTCACCGAATAGGCATCGGGCACGCCGAGCTGTGAAGCGGTTTTCGGCCGGTAGTCGGGCCCTACGCTACAAGCCGTCACCATGGCTGTGCCAAGCAGAAAGAAACCGGACCGAAACATCATGGAGGCATAGATGGGCAACAGGCCACACTCCGTCCAGCGGCAAAGTGTCGCAAAATGTCAGCAAATATATTTTAACGCGGGTAGCTGCTCGAGCAGATTTTTCCGCACCGGGTCCGGGCCGGAAGTCAACATCACCTCGGCCGCGCGCGTCCTGGTATAGTCCGGCGCCACCAGCTCCAGATGGAATTCATCCCTCAGGAGCGGCTCCATCCAGTCGGGCAGTGGATAGGGAATGGCAACGAGGTTGCGCGCTTCGGCGGTTGTCATCCTGCCTCTCCTCCGGCTGCGAAAGCCCGGGCGCTGACTGCTACCTGGATTGGTGTTTGCGCGCTATGGGCGTATCATCGATCTGGATGAAATAGTCCGGCGCAGGGCACAGCTGCAAGGAGGTCGCCAATGTCCAATCCAGATCTCACGGATGCCGAGCACGAGACCATCTCGTCAGCGCGGGTGGAAGGTACGCCCGTCCGCAACAAGGAGGGCGAGGAACTCGGCACCATTCATTCGGTGATGATCCACAAACGGTCCGGTCAGGTTGGATATGCATTGCTGCGCCTCGACACCTATCTCGGCACGGTCGGCAATGTCTATCCGGTCCCATGGGCCATGCTGACCTATGATCGCGAGCGGCATTGCTACACGGCTGACATTGATCGCGATATATTGGAGAATGCGCCGCTGCTCGGACTCGACGAAGCCGACCGGCCGAGCAACAGGATCATGGACCAGCATATGTATGAATTCTGGGGGATTGAGCCGGTTTGGTGAAAATATCGACCACGCCGCGGTTGATCCTGTTCAACAAGCCCTATGGCGTGCTTTGCCAGTTCACGGATGGCGGCCCCAATGAGGGCATAGCCCCAGCCCGCCCGACCCTGTCGGATCTCATCGCCGTGCCGGGCGTCTATCCTGCGGGGCGGCTCGATCTCGACAGCGAGGGCCTGCTCCTGCTCACCGACAACGGCGGACTGCAGGCGCGCATCGCGGACCCCAAGTTCAAGATGCCGAAGTCCTATCTCGTGCAGGTCGAAGGCGATCCCGACGAGGCAAGCCTCAATCGGCTCAGGCAAGGCGTCCGCTTGAAAGACGGTTTGACCCGGCCGGCACAGGTCGAACGCATCGCCGATCCCGCCCTCTGGCCCCGCGATCCGCCGGTACGTTTTCGCAAGAGCGTGCCCGACTGCTGGCTCAGGCTGACGATCCGGGAAGGCCGAAACCGGCAGGTGCGCAGGATGACGGCGGCCATCGGCCATCCGACACTGAGGCTGGTGCGATGGCGTATCGGCGACTGGACGATCGAGGCGATGGCGCCCGGCGAATGGCGCGAGGTCGTAGTTGCGTCTCAGCTGCGATGATGGGGCCGCGACTTAATCCGCAGGCCGCGGTATCCGCTTGCCCTTGGTTCGGCTGGTGAGGTGAAATAGCCGACAGCGGTCGCAGCGATAGGGCCTGAGCGAGAGGTCTGCGCGTTGAGCGAGGCACAGCGCGTCCCGTTCGGACCGGTAGCGTGCCTTCTTGGCGCAAATGCTTATCCTCGTGCGCACCTTAATCCTCAGGCTCGAACGCTACGCTGCCTTGATTGAAAAGCCTCGCGATCAACGCCATCGCTGAATCCGATTTTCTCAGATCGCGATCGACCATGATGCGATCTTGCGCACAGAGTTGTTCGGCGAAGGCGATGCTTTCGTTGGCGCACTCAAAACATTGGCCATCGACGAACAGCAACAGCGAATTTGCCTGTTGCCGGACGAATGAAAAGCGACTGGCCGGGTTGCGGCACAGCGGCAAATCCTCGGCGAGCAATGCGCGCAGTTCCTCCGGCTGCATTGGCTCTTCCGCCTGCCAATCCCCATCGGGATATTTGCGCGTGCTGTTATATTGCCCGAACCAGCGCGCAAACGCGTCGCGGTCGAGCATTTTCTCGGCAATCATCGCGTGCAGCTGGGCGATGGCGCCCGCCGAAATTTCGCCCGGATTTGCCTGTGCCTGTAAATGTGGATCAACGTAGCGATCATCGTCCTGCAAACGCCCAAGCAGATCATCGCACCAGTGCGCAATCAGTTCACTGCGCGAAGGGGCGCGAAAACCGATCGAATAGGTCATGCAGTCATCGCCAATGGCGACGCCATTGTGCGCGACACGCGGCGGCACATAGAGAATGTCGCCGGGTTCGAGAATCCATTCGTCGGTGGCTTGAAAGTCTGCGAGCAGGCGCAAATCATCATGCGGCAACAACAGGGTGGCTTGATCGCATAACGCCCCGACCTGCCAGCGGCGTTTGCCCAGGCCTTGAATCAGGAACACGTCATATTGATCGAAATGCGGGCCCGTGCCGCCTTCATCGGCGGCGTAGCTCACCATGACGTCGTCGATGCGCCAATTCGGCACGAAGCGAAACGGTTCGATGAGCGCAGCGACTGCCGGCACGGCGTGATCGACAGCCTGCACGAGCAGCGTCCACGGCTTTTTGCCGAGCTTGCTGAAACGCGATTCGGGGAAGGGTCCGTGTTCGACTTTCCACGTATCGCGCGCCTGCGTGATCAGACGCGATTCGACGTCTTCCTCGCAGGCCAACCCTGCGAGTTCATCAGGTTCGAGCGGATTGCTCCAGGACTTCCAGGGGTTTTTGATCAGCAACGGTTTCTTTTGCCAGTAACCGCGAAGGAAACCGTCGATGTCAAAATTCTTTAATTGCATAGATACTCGCGATGAGATGCTTCACAGAACAGGAGCTGCCCAAAAGCAGGACGATTCATCCTACACGCGAATGTGCGGGTTTGATCAGATGCCGGGCCTTTTATCCATGCGTGCCGCAATATCCCGGCAGGTAGACAGCCTCGGGTCCGCGCGCGAGGTCTAGCGCCTTCGACAGCGCCCGCTCGAACTTGGCATTCACCATGCCGGCGCCGATACGATGGCGCAGGAAATCTGCCCACAGGAATTCGGAATAGGGCGTATCTGTCTTCGCGCAGCCGCCCATGCGGCGAACCTCGCCCGCCAGCGACCGGTAGGGATCGTCGGCGAGCTTGTGGAGCGTCCGGGGCAAGTCGCCATAGCTGCATCGCTTACCTTCCGCGTCATAGGGATGAAGCCAGTTGCGATTGTCCAGGAAGGTCAAAAACGGTCGTTTCCGCAGATGATCGAGCCGGGCGACAACCGTGACGAGCACATGCTCCACCCCTTCGTCCAGCAAGGCGCGGGCCAGATGGTGATGATCGATCAGCCAGGGCACCTTGCGCGGACCGATGACCACGGGAATCATGTGTCGCCCCAGGAATTCCGCGCCGTCGATCGCGATATGGTCGCGCCACCCGACCCGCTTGCGGGCGACCTCGCGCATCCCGACGGTCATTTGCGTCGGTCGCAGATCAGAGAGCGCGACAGGGTGGAGCGTTGGTTCGATACTGTTGGTCATGGCCATCAGGCATTTCCCTTTCTGATTTTGGCGACCGCATCCGCAACGCTGAACGTCGCGCCGACTGCAAGCTCGTGGAGACCGGCCCGCTCCAGCACATCCCGCACATGGTCATGGGCGCGGGCCAGCACGAGGCGGCGGTCCTTGAGCGCAAGGGTGCGGGCGAATTCAGCGAGCGCTTCGATCGCCGTGCTGTCAAGATCGTTGCTTTCCTCCAGGCTGAGCACGATCGCCTTGGCGTCCGCATGACGCAGCGCGCCGGCCATGATTACGCCCAGGGACATCTCGGCATTGGCAAAGAACAGAGGCGCGTTGGGCCGATACACCGCCAGCGCGGGGACAGTATGTGCGTCGCCGTGACGGGCGCGGTCGACAAAGTCATGACCGTCGCCGATTTGTCCAAGCTCACTCACCGTCGGACGGGAGAAACGGTGCAGGAGCGCGCCGATGGACAGCGCCACCGCGACCAGCATGCCATTGAGCACGCCAAGGCCGATCACCGCGACAGCGGCGGCGAGCGCGATCCATTGATCCCGATGCAGCCTGAACAGGCGGATGATCGGCGCCGGGGCCAGCGCGTGGGTGAGCGCCGCTATCACGATCGCGGCAAGCACGGGCTCGGGAATATGGGCAACCAGCGGATTGGCAAAGAGCACAAGCACGCCAAGGCTGCCCGCAGCGACTAGCCCGGTCAAGCGGGACTGCGCGCCCGCCGCTTCGCTCGCCGATCCCGCCGAAAAGCCGGCGCCCACCGGCATGCCCTGAACGAGCGCCGACGCCAGATTGGCCGCGGCCAGGGCGCCGAGCTCGCGATCCGGCTCAAGCGTGTCGCCATGGCGGAGGGCCAAGCTACGCATCGTGCCCCAGCTTTCCGCGAACAGGATCAAGGTCAGGGGGACGGCGAGCTGGACCAATTGGGCCCACAGCGCGAACGGAAAGGAGGGCAGGTGCAGCAGACCGAAATCCAGCGCGATGGGACCGACCAGCGCCACGCCGGCACCCGGCAGATCGATCGCCAGCGACAGGAGGATGGTGAGAAGAAGAACGACGAGCGTACCGGGAATATGAGGAAACCGGCGCAGCGAGAGCAACGCGATCAGTGTCGCCATTCCCAACAGCAGACTGGCAGGACGCAGGGCACTCATATGTGACAGCAGACTTGCAAGCACCGCGCCGACATTGCCCGCCGGGACATGCACCCCAGTCAACGTCGGGAGCTGACGGATGATGATGGTCACCGCGAGACCAAAGGCGAAGCCGCGAAGCACCGGCCGCGAGACGAAACTGGCAAGCCCCCCGAGGCGAAACACGGCAATGAGGCCAAATAATGCCGCGACCATGCCCACCAACAGCGTCGCCATCACGGCATGGGTCGCGCTGTTGCCCGGCAGCGAAGCCAGTGCTGCCGCCAGGATCGCGGCCGAGGAGGATGTTGGCGCGAGGATCGCAAAACGGCTGCGCCCGATCAATGCATAGGCAAGCCCGCCAGCACAGGCCGCCAGCACCGCACGGCCAGGCGCAAGCCCGGCGATACCGGCGTAGGCGACCGCTTCGGGCAGCATCAGGCCTGCGACCGACAAGCCCGCCAGTAGATTGCGCGTCAGCGCCACTGCCCCCGCCTTTCGTCAAATTTGGCAAGACTAGGCCCATCGGTCAGCTTGACAAGGGCAGCATTTATGCACGGAGACTCTCGAGCGTGATTTCAGATATTGTTTCCTCGATCGCAATCTCCGGCGTCGGGTTTCGAAGCGCGCATCGGCATTGGCGGCGTCGCGCAGGCGATGGCGGATATGTCCGGCCCAGACGCGCCGGTGCGGACGGTGGTGGATCCGCGCAAATTGTAACGGGCGTTCGAAGCGAGTTCCGGTGAGCGGATGCGAAAAGCCGTTCACCGCTCGGGCTACGCAGATCCCCTGTGACAGGCTATGATCCGTGACACCGCACCTTCTGTCAGGAGTCCAGCATGTCGAAGATGATCGCAATGGCAGTGCCGCATGCCGGCGGCAAATTCGAGCGGATCGAGCGCGACATACCCGCGCCGGGACCGCGCGAACTCCTGATCCGCGTGCATGCCTGCGGCGTCTGCCACAGCGACGTGCTCACGGTCGAGGGCCTTATGCCGGGGATCACCTATCCGCGCGTGCCCGGGCATGAAGTGATCGGGACGATCGAGGGCGTCGGCGCCGATGTGGCCGGCTGGCGGGTGGGGGACCGCGCTGGCGTTGGCTGGTTCGGCGGTTCCTGCGGCTATTGCAGCCGCTGCCGCCGCGGTGACGCCTTTGCCTGCGAGAACGTCCGAGCGGTGACGGGCGTCACCCGGGATGGCGGCTATGCCACGCATCTTGTCTCCGACGCGTCGGCCGTCGCGCATGTTCCAGCCGACCTGGACGAAGTCGAGTCCGCTCCGCTGCTGTGCGCCGGCATCACCACTTTCAACGCGCTCCGCAATTGTGGTGCGGGCCCCGGCGATCTCGTGGCGATCCACGGCGTCGGCGGTCTCGGTCACCTCGGCATCCAGTTCGCCCGGCACCAAGGCTTTCGCACGATCGCGGTCAATCGCGGCCGTGACAAGGAGGCGCTCGCCCGCTCGCTTGGCGCCCATGACTATATCGACAGCGAGGCGGGCGACGTCGCCGAGGCGCTCCAGAGGATGGGCGGCGCGAAGGCCATCATCGCCACGGTCACGAGCGCCGACGCCATGCAGGCAATCGTCGGTGGGCTTGGCCCCAATGGCATGATGATGGTGATCGGCGCGGTTGGCGCTTTTCCGGTCGATACGCTCGACCTGCTCGGGAAGCGCGCTGCCGTGAAGGGCTGGTATTCCGGGGTCGCGGCCGATTCCGAGGACACCCTCGCGTTCAGTAAACTCAATGAGATCGCCTCGATGAACGAGATATTCCCGTTCGAGGACGCTCAGGCGGCCTATGACCGCATGATGAGCGGCAAGGCCCGGTTCCGCGTCGTCTTGAAGATGACGTGATCCGGCTGCTCGTCAGCCACGCAGGAGATGGCGTCCGGCTTCGTCGCGGTGCTTTTTGAGATAGCGCATGAAGGGCGTGCCTCCGGTGCCGACTTTGGTGTCATTGCCGATCGATTTCTTCGCCTGGCGATGAATATAGCTGGCCGCATAGTCCAGATGACGCGTGCGAAAGCGCGTCAAGCGGACGATGCACGCATTATACGCGTCGCGCAGCGCCGGAGGGCCCGAAGCGGCGAAGGCGCGCAGGCTGCTGCGCTCGCGCACGCGATCGATGAAGGCGCGGTGCACAGGGGGGCGATAGCCATGCAGTTCATCGAGGAACAGGCGCAGCGGGTCCTGCGCGTGCTGGATGCCGAACAACGCATCCATGACTGGCATGATCGAGCTTTGCGCGCCGGTCTGGCCGCGAAATGTCTGCGGCACGCCTGCGATCTCGGGAATGCCTTCGTAGATCAGCCCCGCGCCCAGGGCGGGATTGTCTTTCCAGCCGTGGATATAGGGCCGTACGCGCTGGAAGTAGATGTAGGGATCGCATCGTTCCGGCATGCGATCGAAAATGGCATTGAGATCGTCCCAGGCGGTGCTGATCCTTGCCAGGCCGTCCTCGGTCGCGGCGGCGTCGCGCTGGTCAATCGCCGTGATCAGAGCGGGAATCTCGGCGAGCACTGCGCCGGCGCGGGCCTCGATGGCCACATGGACGAGTACGAACCAGGCCTCGTCCTGGCCGGCGAGGAAATTCTGGACCATGTAGAGATTGTCGAGCGCGATCGGGCCCGATCGGTCGAAGCGGTCCCAATTGTCGAGTACATAGGCGGAGTAGCTCAACAGCGGCTTTTGACCAAGGCGGTGGGCGAGCGCCCAGATCGGCACCGCCAGCATGGACGGAAGCCGCGTCGGCGGCGGCCCTTGCCCCCAGACATAGGCTTGCACCAGGAAGGCATAGCGCACAAAGGCGCTGCGGATTTCCGGCTCGGGCGCATCCGCGCAGAAAGCGCCGATATCGAGGGGCGGCAGTTGCTTGAGATGCGCACGGACGCGGCCGCTGGCCAGCGTGCGCGGCAGGTCGGACGCGGCTTCGACGATCGGCGCAAATTCTCCGGGCAGCACGACAGCGGCCGCATCATAGCCACACAGAAAGCCCCGTTCCGCCGTAATGTCGTAGTCGCCAAGGTTGACGGGGTCCATCATATGGAACTGCAAAGGCTGTACCCTCACCCCTTCGCGGCGGGCTCTCCGGGCTGAGCGTCAGCCGCGCCAGCACTATCAAGCATGGCTATCATAGCAGACTGGCGGCGACCTTCCAATGAAGGAGCAAGGCGAAGGCGATGACAGCTCAGCCTTTGTCATACGCGTCATGGTGTCGCCACCAGGGCGGGCCCGGCTCGTTGCGACCCTTGGGGGCTCGGTCCAGCCACTGGTACATGCCCCAGAGGCCGTCCAGTCCGCGCGCATAGGTGGAATAGCTGTGGTAGACGACGCCGTCCTCGAGCGCGAACGCGCTCATGCCCGGCCTCTCGCGCGTGTACGCGGCCACGTCGGTTCCGGACATCGCCGCGAAGGCGACGGGCCCCGCGGCGGCAGCTTCCGGCTGCGCGTCCAGGACATGACCGCTGCCTTCATAATTATATTCGACCGTCCCCTCGCGCTGTTGCTGCGCCGTGACCGAGACATTGAAGTCGAAGTTGAAGTCAGTGCCAAACGAAGACGCCCAGGGAAATGTCCACCCCATCCGCCGCCGGAACGCCTGCAGCTTTGCGAGCGGTGCCCGCGACACCGCCGACAGCGTGACGTCGTGATTCGCCAGATGGACAACGAAGCCGTCGAACCCATCCGCGATCGCCGAGCAGGACGGACACCCCGCCATATAGTCCGGCCCGAACATGAAGTGATAGACGAGAAGCTGCGAGCGCCCCCTGAAGAGATCGGCCAGCGAGGCGGTCCCCTCGTCGGTATCGAACTGATATGCCTTGTCGATCCGAACCCACGGCAGCGCCTGCCGCCGCCGAGCCAGCTCGTCGCTCCGCCGCGTCAGCGCCTTCTCTTCATCCAGCAGTTCGAGCCGGGCCGCAAGCCACGCTTCCCGTGTCCCGGTGATGTGCCTCGTCATGGCGCGTCTCTCCTTTCCGGTTACATCGGCGGCATCGGTCCACGCCGACCAATGCATGCCTCATGGCGCATGCGCGGCTTTCCCGGTTATCGACGGATTTGGCGCCGACAGGCGCGCGAAAGCCTATTGAGCGATTGCCTTAACTCACGCGCCCGATGATCGATCCCGCCCTGATCGACATCGTCAAGCCGCTGCGCTGGCCAATGACGCAATATAGGCGCGCCAGCTCCCCAGCGCGGTGATGTCGCGCGCACCTTCCACGCCGGACGTCTCGCTCAGGAAGCCCGACACCCGGCTGCCATCGGAAAGGCTGATCTTGCCGATGCCGAGCGGCGCGGGAATGCGCGCGACAAAGCATCCAAAGGCGTCGGCCGGCAGGGACCAGACCTCCACCTCGATGCCGGGCCCGTCCGTGCCGGGCGCGTGGATCAGGCCGGGCTTGGCCGGGCTGGTGTTTGGCAGCACGAACAGGCGGTAGTCGCCGCTGGTGTGCACCCGCGCCTTCAGGGTCGCGCCGAGGGCGAGCAGTTCGCCATTGAGCGGCATGCCGGAAAGATGCGCACCGACAACCGCGAGGTCGAGCGTTTCGGCAATGGGCTCGCTCCGGGGTGGCGCGAATGCTGCGGACCTGTCGATCCCCATGCCGCAATCGGCCGCGCGGTGGAGACGGTCGGCGAGCGCTGCCAGCGCATCGTCCTGGAACGCGCGGCCGGCCAGCGTGACGCCGAGCGGCAGGCCGTCCGGGCGGAAGCCGGCGGGAACCGCGATCCCGCTATAGCCCAGCAGGTTGAAGAAATTGGTATAGGTGCCGAGGCGGCTGTTGAGGGTGATCGGGTCGGCCAGCATCTCGTCGACGCGGTAGGTGGTGGGCGTGGTCGGCAGCAGCAATATGTCGGCCTTGGCCCATTCGGCTTCGGTGCGCCGTTTCAACGCTTCGAGCGCATAGATGCCCTTGAATGCGTCGACGGCGCTGAAATTCGCGCCGCTCAGGGTGATTTCGGCAACCGCCGGGTCCATCACGGAAGCGGACAGGCCGAAGCTTTCGAATGCGGCGAGACGCTCCGCGACCCACGGCCCGCTGTAGAGCAGGGCGGCGGTTTCCCGGAACGGGGCGAAATCGATCTCGACGACGCTCTCGCCCAGCCGCGCAATGGCGGATTCATAGAGCCGGGCGCTTTCGGTATCGCCGAAGAATTCGCGGTCCTGCGCTGCCAGCACGCCGACGCGCAGGCCGGTTGCCGGGAGCGGTGACGGCGCGGCCCGGCGCGACCAGGGATCGGTTGGATCGAAACCCTCCGCCAGCCGCCGCGCCTCGATCCCGTCGGCGACATTGAGCGCGAAGATGCTCACGCAGTCGAGGCTGCGGCAGGCCGGGACTACGCCGGTTGTGCTGAGCAGGCCCGGCGTGGGCTTGATGCCGACGATATTGTTGAGCGCGGCCGGCACCCGCCCCGATCCCGCCGTATCGGTGCCGAGCGCGAAGGAGACAAGACCCGCGGCGACCGCGACCGCCGATCCCGAACTCGAACCGCCGGAAATATAGGCCTCGTCGAACACGCATCGCGGCGCGCCATGGGGCGAGCGCGTGCCATTGAGGCCGGTGGCGAATTGGTCGAGATTGGTCTTGCCCAGGATGATCGCACCTGCCGCGCGCAGCCGGGCGACGACAGTGGCATCCTGCGCAGGCATATAGGCGAACTCGGGACAGGCGGCGGTGGTCGGCAGTCCGGCCACATCGATATTGTCCTTCACCGCGCAGGGCATGCCCCATAATGGCAGTGAGTTGGATTCCGGCGCGCGCGCGATCAGAGCCGCGACGGCGGCGCGCAGATCGTCGGCGCTGGTCCGATTGATGAATATGGCGGGGTCGGCGGCGTCGATCCGCGCATTCAGGGCTTCCATCAATGTCAGCGGTGTCCACCCGCCGCCCGCATAGAGCGACCGGACAGCGGCGAAATCGAGCGTGAGGGGAAGCGGCATTCAGTGACCTTCACCGAGCAGGGAAATATGGGCGCTGACGACGCGCCAGCCCTCCGGGAACCGCACCCAGTTCTGGCTCTGCCGTCCCGGCTTGTCCGCGCCGACGCGCTGGAACTCGGCATTCACGGTCGCGAAATCCGTGCCGAAGGTGGCGATCACGACCTTGAGGAGGCTGCGCTGCGGCGAGCCTCCGACCCGGCCGATGCGAAACGCCTTGATGTCGGCGATGCCGTAGAGATTCTGTCCGGGGCCGATCCGCACCACATGCTCCGAATCCCAGAACAGCGCATCCAGCGCTTCCAGGTCATTGTCCATCAGCGCGCGCTCATAGGCGTCGAAGGCGGCGCGGACGGCGGCGACCGTGGCGGGATCGTTGATCAGCAAATCTCGCTCTCCGGCAGCGCGGCGACACCCAGCCGCTCGAGATGGGCGGCGGCTTGCAGGGCGAGGTCCTCACGCCAGGGCGGCGCGATCAGTTGCACCCCGATCGGCAGGCTGCCGTTGCAGACCGGCACCGCGACGATCGGAAGGCCGATGAAGCTCAGCGGCTGCGTCAACAGCCCGATATTGGCGCGGGCCGGCACCGCCTCCCCCGCCACATCGATGGTCGGCTGGCCCAGCAGCGGCGCCGTGCAGGGCGTAGCGGGCGCGATCAGCAGATTGTGGTGGCGGAATGCCTCCAACAGCTGGACATTGAACAGGCTGCGCAGCCGCTGCGCCTGCAGCACCATATGCGCGGGGACCAGAGCGCCCGCCAGCAGGCGATCGCGCGTCGCCGGATCGAAATCCCCGGCCCGGCTGCGCAGCGAGGCGAAGTGGAGATCGCCCCCGGACGCCGAGGTCAGCACGAAAGCCGCCGCACGCGCCTTATCGGCGTCGGCCAGGGTGACGCGCGCGCTTGCGCCCAGCGCCTCGGCTACCAGTGCGACCGCGGCGCGCCCTTGCGGATCGGCGAGATCGTCGAACCAGCCGCCCAGCATGGCGGCGCGTCCGGCGAACGGCAGGTCGAGCAGATGCCGCGCTGGCTCGGCCGCACGGTCGGCGCAGGCCGCATCGCCTGCGTCAAAGCCCTGCACGACGTCATAGACCAGCGCGAGATCCACGACGCTGCGCGCGAAATGGCCGAGATGGTCGAGTTCATGCACAAAGGGAAAGGTGCCCGTGCGTGGCAGGCGGCCATAGGTCGGCTTCAGCCCGAACAGGCCGCAAAAGGAGGACGGCACCCGGATCGAGCCATTGGTGTCGGTGCCGAGCGCGAAGTCGCACAGCCCCGCTGCCACCGACGCCGCCGATCCGCCGGACGATCCGCCCGCGCTGCGCATCGTGTCGAGCGGGTTGCGGGTCGCGCCGTAATGCGCGTTCTCGGTGGTGAAACCATAGGCATATTCGTCCATATTCTGGGTGCCGACCAGAACCGCGCCGGAGCGGGTCAGGCGCTGCAGCAACACGGCATCGACAGGCGCGGGGGCATTGCCGCGATTGATGATGGAGCCCGCCGTGGTCACCCGACCGGCGACGTCATAATTGTCCTTCACGCCGAACGGCACGCCGGCGAACGGCCCGGGATCGCCCCCGCGCGCCACCATCGCATCGACCGCATCGGCCTCGCGCCGTGCCCGGTCGGCGAGTATCTCGGTAAAACAGTTGAGCGCCGGGTTGATCCGCTCGATCCGGGCGAGCCGGTCCTCGATCACGGCCCGTGCCGAGAGATGGCCCCTGCGCACGGCGGACGCGATGGCCGATATGCCCAGCAGGCTGGGAGAAGGCGCCAGCATCGTCATGGCCGGAACACCGGCGCCGGCTCGACAAGGGGGTCGACTGGCGAATCGAGGAACAGGGCGGCCTGCATCAGCAATATCCCGAGATTATGGGCGACGCCCGGCAGATGGGCGGGGTCGATGTGCAACCCCGCCACCTCTGCCAGGCGCTCGACCTGCCCGGATGTGATGCACGGCCCTGCCATGGTCAGGCCAGCTGCGGCTCGGCGCCCTCGCTATCGGCTTCGGCCATCGGCTCCTCCGCCATGCTTGCCTTTTTCGAGCAGACAAAGAGGAACAGCGCGACGACCAGATAGGAGGCCGCCACCGACGGCGTCTTCATCACGCCGATCGCTTCGGAATGGATGAGGCCGAAGAAGGTCAGCACCGCGCCCGCCGCCGCGAACGCCGCCGCCTTCTCGAGCTTCCGGTCGATGATGAACACCGCGATCGAGCCCAGGATGATGCCGCACAGCGTCGCGCCGCTGCCCAGTATCTGGAGGCCGTGATAAAGCACCCCGTTATTGGCAAGGGCATCTAGGCCGACCTTGCCGACATCGGTGCCCGCCGCTCCCAGCGCATTGTTGATCTGCACCGTGCCCCATGCCGCGATGGTCGGCACGATGGCCAGCACGACGGCGGGCGCATGCTTGTGCGGACTTTCCTGGAACGCCTGCGCGCCGATCAGCATGCCGATGTAGAGGAGGATCGGCAGCAGGGCGACGGCGGGGATGACCGCCATCATCAGGCCGATCACCCCGAACCAGGTGAGGAATAGCATCAACGAGCCGGTCGCGGCGGAATAGCCCATGCGGCCGCCCATCGCCTTCCAGCCGGGATGGCCGATATAGACGGCGTTGATGAACGGATTGCCCATCATGCAGCCGATCAGGCTGACGATGCCGTCGGCAGTCAGGACGCGGGTGGTCGGGAAATGGTCGCCCGCCGCCTCCGCGCTTTCGACATTGTCCATCGCCTCGACCAGGTCGTAAATGCCGAACGGGATCGCCGTCACCAGGATGACGCCGATATATTTGAAGCCGCTGAAAACCTCCGCAAAGGCGGGCGTCGGCACGTGAAAGCCGAAGTCGGCCAGCGCGCCGGTCACCTTTTCGGGACCGATGCCGCCTAGTTCGAACCCGAACATATGGCCGCCCCAGGCGATGGCCGACCCGACCAGGATCGCCATCAGGCCGCCCGGCAGACCGCCGGGATAGCGATAGCCGCCGAGCCAGCTTGCAAGGATGACCGCCAGGCAGGTGACCCCGATCACCGGCGTCATGAACACCTGCGCGCCGGGGCTGAGCGAAATGAAGGTCAGCGAAATGCCGGCCAGCGACCCCAGCAGGGCGGCGCGCGGCGTGATCCTGCGAATGACCGGCGCGATGAAGCCGCCGATCATCAGCACGAAACTTTGCACGAACACCCAGGTGAGGCCTGCGCTCCAGGCCTCGACCGGCTTGCCGGTGGAAATGAGGATCGGCAACATGACGACGAACACGACGACGAACATGTGCGGCACGCTGATCCCGGAGGGCAGCGCGCAGACATCCGTCCGCCCCGTCTTGATCGCGAGCTGGCGCGCCAGCCAGGCATAATAGACGGTGCTGAGAAACAGCATGAGGCCGACGGCGGGCAGGATGCGCCCGAAGATGATCGGGTCCGGCAGCTTCAGGACGAATCGCAACAGGCCGGTCAGGACCAGCACGTTGACAAGGATGTTCGTGCCGAAGCCGAAAAAGGCATTCCAGTCGCCTGGTGACCACCATGGCGGCTTGGCCGAACCGACTGTGGTTGCTGCGGTGACACTTGTCATAATGCTGACCCCTTCACTCTCGTCGCTGCCGGATCCGCCGGTGCGGTGAGCGCGGCGATGACGCCCTGTGACTCGCCAACCCATCCAAAGATGCCGCCCTGTGCCGCGATCATGCGGAGCGCGACTTCGTGGAATTCGGGGAAATAGGAACCGGTGCAGTCGGACAGCACCAGGCAGTCGATGCCGCGATCATTGGCCTCGCGCACCGTGGTGTGGACGCAGACCTCGGTCGTGACGCCGCAGACGATGAGCTGGGTGAGGCTGTGGCGGGCCACCAGGTCGGCCAGTTCGGTGTTGTAGAAGGCGCCCTTGCCGGGCTTGTCGATGACGGGCTCGCCGGTCACCGGATAGAGTTCCGGAATGATGTCATGCCCCGGCTCGCCGATGACGAGGATGCGGCCCATCGGCCCCTTGTCGCCGATCGTCATGCTGCCCCGGCCGCGCAGTTTCTTGGTCTCGTGCAGGTCGCTCAGGTCCGGCTTGTGGCCCTCGCGGGTATGGAGGATCATCAGCCCGGTGGCGCGCGCGGCGGTGAGCAGCGCCTTCAACGGCGCGATCGTCCGGCGCAGCTGATCGACATCATTGCCCAGGGCCGCGCCAAAGCCGCCCGGCTCGATGAAATCGCGCTGCATGTCGATGATCAGCAGCGCGGCCTTGTCCGGCTGAAGCTCGAACGCATAGGGTGCTGCGGGAACCAGGGGCATTGACCGTTCCTCCACGCATGCTGGGCGGGGGTAGCGGCTGGCTACCCCCGCCATTGAATTCCCTCAGAAGCCGAAACCCATGCCGACACCGAACACGACCTGGTCACGCTTGCTGTCACCGCTGTTCAGAAGCTTTTTTGCTTCGAGCAGGTTGTCGTTGATGATGTGATAATATTGGGCAAAGGCGTAGACGTTGGCGCTGGCGCCGCCCTTGAGGAAGCTGAGCGGTGTGCTCGCCTTCAAGCCGGTCGAGACGACACCAAAAGGATCGCCATCCTTGAGCGGTATCACGCCGAGGCGAACCAGCGTATTGCTGGGCGATCCCCAATAGCTTTCGGGACCAACGGTGATCCACGTCGGCGCTGACAAGGTGAGAGCACCGGTCGTATAAGTCGGCACCGCGCCCAGTTCGACGTCGAACGTACCCCCTTCCTTGCCGGCCACCACCGTGGACGATCTGCTGTCAACCGCCCAGAACAGCTTGGCATAGGGGTTGAACGAGAAGCCGCCGCTCGGCTTGTCGGCATATTTCAGGCTGAATTCGATATTGCGTTCATCGCTGAAGGCGACCGATGGCTGGCCACTGATGAACTGGCTGTACTCGACTCCCGCCGTAAGCCCCTTGACCACCTCCCCACTGATTCCGACGAAGAAGTCGAACTCGTTGACGGCGGTGATATTGCCGTCCCTCTTGCTGTAGCCGGGGTTGAGATCGACCCAGGTTCCGGCGTGGATCGCGATGCCGCCGGGCGCGACCAGGACCAGCCCGTTGAGCACCTGCACCGTCGCCCCCTCGGTCGTCACAACCAGGCCGCGCGGCGTCACATAGTCGTTCTTGAGCGAAACGTCGCCGAAACCGTGCAGTGCCCAGTCGGAACCCTCGTCCGCCATCGCGGCACTGCTGCTTGCACAAACCGCAAGCGCCATAACTCCCTGAATGATTTTTCGCATGATCCGGTCGCTCCCTTTTGGTGGTTAGCGCCCAGACATCACTCTCTTTAGCTCGCCCCCAAGTGGCCCTGATGTATGCGTATAGATAATCTTGCATACACAAATGGGCGTTGGCAACAGGTTTGTCGTCATATTTTCATTTTTGTATGCTAGCCCTTGCAAACTTGGCTCTTGCGTCCGACTTGACAGCAGCCGGGGCAAGGGAGTCGTTCGAAATTGGCCGTTACCATCGTCGACAAGCTGGCGGAGGATATTGCCGAAGCGATTCTCTCCGGCGAATTTCCGCCCGGCTCGCGGCTGGACGAACAACTGCTGGCCCAGCGCTATGGGGTATCGCGTACTCCCGTCCGGGAGGCACTACGTCAATTGACCACTACCGGCCTGATCGAGGTCCGGCCCCGGCGCGGCGCGGTCGTTACGCAGGTGACACCGGAGCAGCTCGAGGAACTCTTCGTCGCGATGGCGGAGTTGGAGGCGACCTGCGCGCGCCTGTCGGCGCTGTCGATGCTGCCCACCGAGCGGCGGCGGCTGCAGGCGCTGCACGACCAGATGGGTGTGCTGGCCGAGCAGGACGATGCGCAGGGCTTTGCCGACGCCAATCACCTCCTCCACACGACGATCTACGCGGGCTCGCATAACCCGGTCATCGCCGAGACGACGCGCGCGCTCCGGCGCCGGCTCGCGCCGTTCCGCCGGGCACAGTTTCACCTGCCGGGCCGACTGCCCCGCTCCCACAAGGAACATCAGGCCGTGGTCGAGGCGATCGTGCGGGGCGACGCCGGCGCGGCGCATGCCGCCATGCTGCACCATCTGACACTGGTGGAGCTGAGCTTCGAGGAACTCAGCACCGGGCGCGGGGTGGATGCGTGAAGTCAGCGCCGGTCCTACTATAAACTCCGTTCGGGCTGAGCGAAGTCGAAGCCTTGTTTCAAGCGGAGCGAGAAGGCTTCACTGCGCTCAGCCAAGCCTTCGACTTCACTTCGGTGAAGTTTATCCTGAGCGCCTACTGCAAGCGGGCAGTCGAAGGGCTCAGGGCGAACGGCAAATGTGTGCGGGCAGACGCACGCCCCCTAACGCCGGTCCCGACGCTCAACATCCAGCAAGACCCGCGTCGCCGCCGCTGCAGCCGACGCGCGATTCTCCACCCCCATCTTGATGAAGATCTGCTCGAGATGCTTGTTGACCGTGCGCGCGCTGATGTTGAGGATTTCGCTCATGTCCTTGTTCGACTTGCCGCGCGCGGTCCACAGCAGGACGTCCGCCTCGCGCGGCGTCAACGCAAAGCCCTGCTGGAGCGCAACCGCCTCCATTCCCTCGATATGGTGCGACAGCCGGAAGAGATGCTCCGTGGCCGACGCCGGCCCCAGATAGTCGATCATGATCCGCAGCGGCCCGGCCTCCAGCACCGCTTCGCCGGTTGCCTGCGCATCGCCGATCAGCGCGGCCAAGGCGGCCTCGATGTCGATCAGGAGCGGGGCCGCAAGATCCGCAATCAACCGCCGGGTTTCAGGCGTCGCCCAGCGGATCTGGCCGCTCGCGTCGCTGGCCAGCAACCGGCGGCCCGCCGTGTCGAGCGCCTGCAGCGCGCTGCGCGTCGTCCGGGCGTTGCCGAGGTGGACCTTGATCCGCGCGAGCAGCTCGTCGAGCACCAGCGGCTTGGTGACATAGTCGACGCCCCCGGCCGCCAGGCCGCGCACGACATGTTCCGTCTGGGTCAGGCCGGTCATGAAGATCACCGGGACATGCGCGGCGCTTTCCATCGCCTTGATCCGCCGGCAGGTCTCGAACCCGTCGAGTGCGGGCATGACAGCGTCCAGCAGGATCAGGTCCGGCGTCATGCCCGCCAGCAGCGCCAGCGCCGAAGGACCGTCGCTCGCCAGCACGGGGGCAAAACCCTCTCTGGCCACGACCGTTTCCAGCAGCGTGCGCGTGTCGTCGTCGTCATCGACGATCAGGATCGTCATCGCCATGCCGCCGCCCCTTCATCAGGCGCCCGGCTGAGGGACAGCAGCACCCCGATCCGTTCGAGCAGCACCTCGATCTCATAGGGCTTGACCAGATAGTCGTCATGCGGATCGTCGGGCCGACGCGTCCGCTGGAAATCGTGCAGATTGGCCGACACCATCAGGATCGGCACAGCGTCGCCATGCTCCGCCCGGAGCCGGCGCGCGGTTTCCCAGCCGTCGATCCCCGGCATCGCAACATCGAGCATCAACAGGTCGGGTGCATGGCGGCGGAACGCCTCGAGACCAGCCTCGCCATCGGCGGCGAACTCAAGGTCGAAGCCGATCGGCGCCAATATATCGCGCACCAGATCGAGGTGGGACGAATCGTCATCGACAACCAATATGCTTCGCCGCGGCCCGTCATAGCGCCGCTCGGTCGTGGGCGGCCGGACGCTTGGCGGCGGTGCCGGCGCCTCGGAGAAGAACATCTTGAAGCAGAAAGTGCTGCCCGCGCCCGGCTGGCTCCTGACCGAAAGCTGCCCGCCCATGATGTCGACCAGCAACCGCGTGATGGTGAGACCGAGCCCCACGCCCGGCGCGCCGCGCACCGCCTCGATCCGCTCGAACGGTTCGAAGATGCGGTCGATGTCCTGTGGGCCGATGCCGACGCCGGTATCGACAATCTCGAACTCCGCCACCGGATTGCGCCAGTAGATGTTGAGCGAAGCCGTCCCCGACGGCGTGTATTTGATCGCGTTGGAGATGAGGTTGATGAGGATCTGCCGCAGGCGCTTTTCATCGGTGTAGACATAGGTGGGCAGGTGCGCGGGGCGGCTATGCTCAAACTGGATGCCGCGCGCCCGCGCCTGCAGCCGGAACATGTCGACCATCTGCTCGACCAGTTCGATCAGGTTCACACGGTTGCGCTCGATCCGGACCGAGCCATTTTCGATGCGCGACACGTCGACCAGGCCGTCGACGAGGTCGGCCAGATGGGTGGCGCTGCGGCGGATGACGCGCACCGCATCCCCCATGTGCCGGCCGGGATCGCGCTCCATCAGTTGGGCATAGCCCGATATGGTGTTCAGCGGGCTACGGATCTCGTGGCTGACGCCAACGATATAGCGGCTCTTGGCGAGATTGGCGGCCTCCGCTGCATCCTTGGCACGCTGCAGCTCCGCATCGGTACGGGCATGGGCCTCGATCTCGTCGATCAACATGATGGTCTGGCGTTCCGATTCCTCCTCGGCGGCGCGCTGGCTTTCGCGGGCCAGCACGAAATACCAGACGGCAAAGGCGGCCATGGCGAGCAGGCCGATGAACACCGACCACAGGATGCTCATCATGATGTCGGGATCGGCGCCCCGCCCCACGCGCTGATAATAGACCAGCAGCAGTACCATGCCGATGATCGCGGCGGTGACCACATAGGCGATGGAGAAACGAACCAGCCGCGCATAGACCGGGGCGGCGAACCGGGAGGGGAAGATGCGCCGTGCCCGTACGGCGATGTGGTCGATCGACTGCGGCCTTTCCTTGCACGCATCATGGCAGCGCGCCTCCAGCGTGCAGCAGAGCGAACAGATCGAGCCCTGATAGACCGGGCAATGCGCCATATCCTCCGGCTCGAAGGCATTCTCGCACACGGTGCAGCGCAGGTTCTGCGCGCCGAGATCGTCTGGCTCGCGCGCAATATAGTAGCGACCCCCGGTGGCGAGGGCGATGGCGGGCGCCAGCGCGAAGGACATAGCCAGCCCGATCACAGGCGAAAACACCTGCGCGCCGTGGCCGAACACGCCGGCAAAACACAGGGTCGAGCATATCAGCGAGCCGATCATCGCGCCGACGCCGACCGGGTTGATGTCGTGCAGATAAGCGCGCCGGAACTCGATGCCGGGCGGGCTGAGGCCGAGCGGCTTGCTGATCATCAGGTCGGCGATCACCGCACCGAACCAGGCGACCGCGAAATTGCTGTAGAGCGCCAGCACCCGCTCCACGACGGTCTGGATGCCGCTCTCCATCAGCATCAGCGCGATCAGGATGTTGAACACCAGCCACACCACCCGGCCGGGATGGCGGTGGGTCAGGCGGGAGAAGAAATTGGAGGAGGCGATCGACCCGGCATAGGCGTTGGTGACGTTGATCTTGATCTGGCACAGCGCCACGAACAGTCCGGTGAGGACGATGGCGGCGCCGGGCGAGGACAAGAGGCCTGCAAAGCTCATATAGTAGAGCATCGTCGGATTGGCCGCATCGATGCCGGGCATGCCGCGCGACAGCGCGATGACGGCTAGGCAGGAGCCGATCGCGATCTTGATGCCGCCCAGCAGGATCCAGCCCGGCCCGGTCAGCAGCAAGGCCGACCACCAGGCCCTTTTCCCGACCTTCTCCGCACCGGGCAGGAACCGCAGATAATCCACTTGCTCGCCGATCTGCGGCAGCAGCGACAGCAGCACGGCCAGCGCGAGGCCAAAGCTGAGCACGGCATCGCTGTTGGCGGTGCCCTTATAGCCCTGCCACAGGCCGATCGCCGCATCGCCTTGCAGGGCGACGAACAGGATCGGTGCGAGCTGCAGCAGCAGCCACAGCGGCTGGGTCCAGTTCTGCCAGCGGCTGATCCGGCGAAAGCCATAGGCGGCGATCGGCACCACGACCAGCGCGCTGATGATGTGACCAATCGGCAGTGGTATGCCGAAACACAGCTGCAGCGCCGCCGATAATATCACCGCCTCGATGGCGAACAGGATGAAGGTGAAGGAGGCATAGACCGCCGAGGTAATGGTCGAGCCGAGATAGCCGAAGCCCGACCCGCGCGTCAGCAGGTCCATGTCGACACCGTAGCGCGCGCCATAATAGCAGATCGGCAGGCCGGAGATCAGGAAGATCACCGCCGCCGCCGCCAGCGCCAGCGTCATGCTCTCGAAGCCATAGCTGATCGTCACCGTCGCGCCGATCGCTTCGCAGGCGAGGAAGGCGATGGACCCGAGCGCGGTATTGGCCACCCACCAGGGCGACCAGATGCGCGCGCGCCGCGCGGTGAAGCGCAGCGCATAATCCTCCAGTGTCTGGTTGTTGACCCACTGATTGTACCTGCGGCGGGTGCCGACGATCCGTTGCCGCTTGGCGGCTATCCGAGCAGTCGCGGGAGGGACGGGTGCGTGCATCCCGTCAGGTAGCGACCATCAGAAATGCGCCCAGCCCCACGCCGAGCCATCCGCCCGCGCGGACGGCCGGCACCGGGATCAGGCGCGCCAGCGCAAGCCCCGCGCCATGCAGCATGGCGGTCGAGATCAGGAAGCCTGCCGCAAAGCCGATTGGCAGTGCTCCCGCCGGTGCCTCAAGCCCATGCGCCAGACCATGGGCAAAGCCGAACAGGCCGGCCGCGCCCGCTGCCAGTGCGAGCGGCGCGCGCAGGTTCGCGGCGACGGCGCCGCCGAGGACGAGGAGCGAGAGCAGGATGAGCATTTCCGCGGGCGTCCCGGCAAGGCCCGCCGCGCCAAGGCCGAAGCCTGTGAGCATGGCGGAGAGAAACGCAGCGGGCAGAAGCCACATGGCCTGCCGCGCCATCAGACCGGCCCAGAGCCCGACCAGCAGCATCGCCACCAGATGATCGGCGCCGGTCAGCGGATGCAGCAGCCCCGACGCAAAGCCGGAACCGCCATGGCCGGGATGGGCCCAGGCCGGTCCCGCCCACATGGCGAGGAGGGTCGCGCCGCCAATGCCATATCGTTTCATGCGAGGTTCCTTTCCGGCAATCCGCCAGTCTTGACGATGAAGTTGGCGATGTCGGCGACGCCGATGCTGCCACGGATATTGCTGAACACGAACGGCCGCTCGCCGCGCATCCGCTTCGCGTCCCGGTCCATCACCTCCAGGCTGGCGCCGACAAAGGGCGCGAGGTCGATCTTGTTGATGACGAGCAGGTCGGAGCGGGTGATGCCGGGGCCGCCCTTGCGCGGGATCTTGTCGCCCGCCGATACGTCGATGACATAGATGGTGATGTCGGCCAGCTCCGGGCTGAAGGTCGCGGCGAGATTGTCGCCGCCGCTCTCGATCAGGATCAGGTCGAGCGTGGGGAATTTCCGCTGCAGCTGGCCTATCGCCGCCAGATTGATCGAGGCATCCTCGCGAATCGCGGTATGCGGGCAGCCGCCGGTTTCCACGCCGATGATCCGTTCGGGCACCAGCGATCCGGCGCGGGTCAGGAATTCCGCATCCTCGCGGGTGTAGATGTCGTTGGTGATCGCGGCGATGTCGTAGCGGTCGCGAAAGGCCTTGCACAGGCCGTCCATCAGCGCGGTCTTGCCGCTGCCGACAGGGCCGCCGATGCCCACGCGCAGCGGGCCGGATGTGATCATGCTCATGTCCGGAATAGCCTCGTATATTGGGTTTCATGGGCCATGCAGCCGAGTTCAGCGAGCAGGGCCGCGCCGCCCATCTGGGTGAACGGATCGGCATCGGGCAGCGCGGCGGCGCGCGCGGCGGCTTCGAACACCGTAGCGCGCAGTTCGCGCAGCACCCGCTGCCCGTCGGTCTGGCCAAGGGGAATGAGCCGCTGCGCCGCCGAGACCAGATTGGCGACGACGCCATGCAGATAAGCGGTGAGCGAGGGGGGCAGCGCAATGCCGTGGCATGCGAACAGGACAGCGGCGGCGACCGGATAGGTGAGGTCGTCATCCTCGATATTGGCCAGCAGCGCCGCGAACGCCGTCGGTTCGGCGGACATCAGCGCGATCCGGCGAAAGGCCGCGCCTTGCGCCGTCGCTTCCACGCGCCGTTCATGGCCGGTCTGCATCGCGGCTGAGAGCTGAGCGACCTCCGCCAGCGCCTCCGGCGCGTTCGCCGTCGCCGCCCGCCAGGCATGGACGAAGGTCACCAGGTCGTTGCGGATGCCGCCATGCTCGACCAGATCCGCGATCCACTGCTGGGTCGTCGCGCGGTCGGTCGCATAGCCCTCCTCCACCACCCATTCGAGCCCGCCGGAATGGGCGAAGGCCCCGATCGGCCAGGCTGGCGACATCCAGCTCAGCAGATCGTAGAGGGCTGAGGTGGTGGTTGAACTCTCCGCCCCGTTCGGGCTGAGCTTGTCGAAGCCCTGCTCTTTACTTCGAAGAGAAGAACTGCCCTTCGACAGGCTCAGGGCGAACGGTGTGGGCGTGGCGATATCAGTCATGGGCATGGTCATGGTGGTGATGATGGGCGGCGGCCTCTCCCGGTTCGGCATAGGCGCCGCCTTCCGGGTCGAACGGGGCCATGCAAATGGTGCAGGTGCCGCCCAGCCCGGCGACCATGTCCTCGATCACATGATCATGCCTTATGCGCAGCGTGCCGCCCTCAGCACCCGGCACGAGCTGTGTGGGCAGATGCCGGTTGCCCAGATGCCAGGCGATGCGGACCAGCGCCGCCGTCGAGGGCGCCGAAATCTCGGTCAGGGCCTCGTCCATCGCCTCGACGCGCACCAGCGAGTCATCGCCCAGCCGCAGCATGTCGCCATCGCGCAGGCGCACGGTACGGGGCATGTCGAGCAGCAACGATTGTCCCGCCACGGTCGTGAATACCATCCGGCGCCGGTTGCGCAGATCATGATCGAGCCGCACGGTATCGGCCGCGTGTCCCTCGATCGCCTGATGTGCCGGGATGATGTCGACGATCCTGCGCATGGCCCCCTCAGTACAGAAAATAGCGTTGGGCGAGCGGCAGTTCGGTCGCCGGTTCGCAGGCCAGCAACTCGCCGTCGGCATGGACCTCATAGGTCTCGGGATCGACGTTTATGTCGGGCAGCGCATCGTTGAGCTTCATCTCAGCCTTGCCGATGCCGCGTGTGCCGACGACGGGGAGGACCATGCGAGACAGGCCCAGCCGTTCCGCCACCTTGCCCTGAATCGCCGCCTGGCTGACGAAACTGATGCACGATGCCGCCATCGCGCGCCCATAGCTCCCGAACATCGGGCGGCTGTGGACGGGCTGGGGCGTCGGGATGCTGGCATTGGGATCGCCCATCATCGCGTGGACGATCATGCCGCCTTTGATGACCAGATCGGGCTTGGCGCCGAAAAAGGCCGGGCTCCACAGTACCAGATCGGCGAGCTTGCCGACCTCGACCGAGCCGATCTCATGGCTCATGCCCTGCGCTATCGCCGGGTTGATCGTATATTTGGCGATATAGCGGCGCACGCGCAGATTGTCGTTGTCGCCCTTTTCCCCAGGCAAAACGCCGCGCTGCGCCTTCATCTTGTGCGCGGTCTGCCAGGTGCGGGTGATGACCTCGCCGACCCGCCCCATCGCCTGGCTGTCCGACGACAGGATCGAGAGCGCGCCCAGGTCGTGCAAGATATCCTCGGCTGCGATCGTCTCCTTGCGGATGCGGCTTTCGGCGAAGGCGAGATCCTCGGGGATCGACGGATCGAGATGATGGCACACCATCAGCATGTCGAGATGCTCGTCGATGGTGTTGACGGTGAACGGCATGGTCGGATTGGTCGAGGACGGGATCACGTTGGGAAAGCCCGCCAGCTTCAATATGTCCGGCGCATGGCCGCCGCCCGCGCCCTCGGTGTGGAAGGCGTGGATGGTCCGGCCCTTGAAGGCGGCGATGGTGTCCTCGACGAAGCCGCTTTCGTTGAGCGTGTCGGTGTGGATCATCACCTGGATATCCATGGCGTCCGCGACCGACAGACAGCAGTCGATCGCGGCGGGGGTCGTGCCCCAGTCCTCGTGCAGCTTGAGCGCCGCCGCGCCCGCCTCGATCTGCTCGATCAGGCCGGCGGGGTGGCTGGCATTGCCCTTGCCTGCAAAGGCGATGTTGATCGGCAGTCCCTCGGCGGCCATCAGCATGTGCTCGATATGCCACGGGCCGGGCGTGCAGGTGGTGGCGTTGGTGCCCGTCGCAGGCCCCGTGCCGCCACCGACGAAGGTGGTGACGCCGCTCGAGAGGGCCTCCTCCACCTGTTGCGGGCAGATGAAGTGGATATGCGCGTCGATGCCGCCTGCCGTGACGATCCGCCCCTCGCCCGCGATGATCTCGGTGCCCGGCCCGACGATGATCGTGACGCCAGGCTGGATGTCCGGATTGCCCGCCTTGCCGATGGCCGCGATGCGGCCTTGCCTGAGGGCGATGTCGGCCTTGTAGATGCCGGTCCAGTCGATGATGACCGCGTTGGTGATGACCGTATCGGCGGCGCCTGCGGCATTGGTGATCTGGCTCTGGCCCATGCCGTCACGGATCACCTTGCCGCCGCCGAACTTCACCTCCTCGCCGAGGATGGTGCAGTCGCGCTCGATCTCGATGATGAGATTGGTGTCGGCGAGGCGCAGCCGGTCGCCTGTGGTCGGGCCGAACATGTCGGCATAGGCGGCGCGGGAGATGCAATAGGGCATCAGGCGATCACCCCACGTCTCCACACCGGTCGCCCTGAGCTTGTCGAAGGCACTTCGCTCCGCTCAGTGAAAGGCTTCGACTTCGCTCGGCCCGAACGGAGGTCAGGCGCGCGACCAAAGGGAGCGGGGCGCTGCTGGTCACTCCAGCGCCCCCATCACCTTACCCTGAAAGCCGGTAACGATCCGCCCGCCCCGCAGTGGCACTAGGTCAACCTCCCGCGTCTGCCCCGGCTCGAAGCGCACCGCAGTGCCAGCGGGAATGTCGAGCCGTTGCCCGCGCGCCGCGTCCCGATCGAACAGGAGCCCGCCATTGGCCTCGGCGAAATGATAATGGCTGCCGACCTGCACCGGCCGGTCGCCGCTATTGGCGACGACAAGCCGCGTCACCGGCTGGCCCTCGTTCAGGACATGCTCGCCGGGTGCCGGCAGCAATTCGCCAGGTATGAATTCACCGTATGGGGTCATGCACGCTCACCAGCTTGGTTCCGTCGGGAAAGGTGGCTTCGACCTGCACATCGTGGATCATCTCGGCCACGCCCGACATCACCTGGTCGCGGGTGATGACATGGGCGCCCGCCTCCATCAGGTCGGCGACGCTGCGCCCGTCCCGCGCGCCCTCCAGCACGAAGTCGGAAATGAGTGCGACCGCCTCGGGATAGTTGAGCTTGACGCTGCGTTCCAGCCGCCGCCGCGCGACCATCGCCGCCAGCGCGAGCATCAGCTTGTCCTTTTCGCGCGGGGTCAGCTGCATCTCAGCACCCCCACACGCGCGGCAGCGGCCGTTCGCCGCGCAATACGCCCAGCGCGGCGATGACGTCATGCCGCAGCGAAGCACCGTCAGGGGCGAGGAACCGCACCGCCAGCAGGCCGTTCCAGCTGCTCGCCGCCGCGCGTCCCCGCGCGCCTGCCAGCGCATCACGCACTGCTGGCAACAGGCGCGCGACCTCCGCCGAGGCATGAACCAGCACCGCCATCGCGCCCGCGCCATCCGCGACCGCCGCCTTGCGCAGCAGCGCGTCGACATCGCCCGCGATCTCCAGCGCGTCGGCGTAGATCAGCCGCCCGTTGCGATAGATGCGCATGCCGTCATGGAGCGCGCCGCCAAGCATCCGCTCGCCCATCGCCGAGCGGCCGAAGATCACCGCTTCCAGACCAAGGAACGACACGCCATCGGCCAGCATGATGCGGGCTTCGCGGCGCAGGCGGGCCTTGTCGAACAAGATGGTCTCCTGCGGCAGCCATTCCGCATGGGCGCCCTCGGCCACCTCGATCCGGGTGTCGATGACGCTGCCTGCCGACAAGGCGCGATAGACCTTCTCCGCCGCCTGGGTCGTGACCGTGGCGGCGCTGCCCGCCTCCCAGCTGATGCGCTGCTCAAGGCGGTCGCCTTCCGCGAGGCCGCCGCTCGTGTTGATGATGACCGCGCAGGGACGCGCGTCATCGTTCTCCGGTCGGGGCTGGCGCATGCGCAGGCACCCCGACTGATAGCTCTGCTGCACGAAGGATCGTCCACCGCGCACCGCGAAGGACAGGTCGAGCTTGCCCTGACTGCGCATGCTGTTCGGCACCGCAGCATCAAAGGTGCGAGGCACAGCCCCTCCCACTCCAGATTCGAAGTCGATCGTTCGATGCACGTCGTGCCTCCCTGGCCGGCGACCAGTATGCGCCCGTTTTCGCGCTATTCAACGATCTTTTTCGCGGCCGGCATAAGCCATCTGACGTATTGCCCCTTCGCCTTCGCGCTTTCGTCCCGCCACCCGCAGCGCCTACGTCAAATGCCCCATATGCTTCTGGCGTTGCATCGCACAATTTTTGCCCCGGTCATCGCGGGTCATCCAATGGGGCATGCCGGTGACGACGCAATCCAACCAGGGAGTTCACAGATGGCCAGAATTTTCGACAAACGGCAGTTCCTCGCTATGGCCCTCGCCTGTACCGCGCTGGTCTCTGCATGTTCCAAGGGGAGCGACGCGGGCAACGGCACGGCGGCGGCGGGCGAAGAGGTCAAGGTCGGCATCCTCCATTCGCTGTCGGGCACGATGGCGATCAGCGAAGTGACGGTGAAGAACTCCACCCAGCTCGCGATCGACGAGATCAACGCGGCGGGCGGCGTGCTGGGCAAGCAGATCGCCGCCGTCGTGGAAGACGGCGCGTCCGACCCCGCGATCTTCGCGCAAAAGGCCAGCAAGCTGATCGAGAGCGACGGTGTCGCCACCGTGTTCGGCGGCTGGACCTCGGCCAGTCGCAAGGCGATGCTGCCCGTGTTCGAGAAGACCGGCAACCTGCTGTGGTACCCGGTGCAGTTCGAGGGCAATGAATGCTCGCCCAACATCATGTATTCGGGCGCGCAGCCCAATCAGCAGATCCTGCCCGCCTATGACTGGGCCAAGGAGAAGGGCTATAAGAGCTACTTCCTGGTTGGCTCCGACTATGTGTTCCCGCGCACCGCGAACATGATCGTCAAGAAGCACCTCGAAAAGGACGGCCTGAAAATGGCCGGCGAGGAATATCAGCCGCTGGGCGGGACCGAATTCTCCGGCGTCGTCGGCAAGATCAAGGCGGCCAAGCCCGATGTCATCTTCAACACGCTGAACGGCGACAGCAATGTCGCCTTCTTCAAGCAGATGGCGGCCGCTGGCATGACGCCCAAGTCCATCCCGGTCATGTCCTTCTCGATCGGCGAGCAGGAAGCGCAGGCCATGGGCCCGGCGCTGGTCGAGGGCAGCTATGCCGGCTGGAACTATTTCCAGACCCTCGACAATCCGGAGAACAAGAAGTTCATCGAGGCCTATAAGGCCAAGTTCGGCAAGGACGCCGTGCTGACCGATCCGATGGTGCACGGCTATGTCGACGTCTATGTCTGGAAGGCGGCGGCCGAGAAGGCCGGCAGCACCGATCCGGCCAAGGTCCGCGCGGCGGCCGTGACGCTGGACGCGGTGCCGACGCCGCTCGGGACGGTGAAGTTCATCGCCAATAACAGCCTCATCCAGACCGGCTATATCGCCGAGGCCATGCCGGACGGACAGTTCAAGATCCTGTGGGACTCCAAGAAGGCGATCGATCCCGATCCCTATGATCCGGTCACCTTCCCCGGCAAGACCTGCAAGATCAGCTGACGCACCCAAAGCCGCGCGTGAACCCCTCGCGCGGCCTGTCTCCGCCTTCATGTTCCGGGCAAACCGCTACGACTTCCCGGACATGAAGGCGGGGTAATTTCCCCGCACCCAGCGACAGGCACTTGTCATGGATTTCGTCTTCCTCACCGGCCAGCTCTTCAACGGCTTCAGCGTCGCCTCGCTCTACATATTGGCGGCGCTGGGGCTGGCGCTGAGCTTCGGTCTGATGCGCGTCATCAACATGGCGCATGGCGAGATCCTGATGGTGGGCAGCTATGTCGCCTATCTGACCATTTTGTTCGTCCCCGGCCCGCTCGGCATTTTCGCCGCGATGGTCGCGGCCTTCTTCGCCGCCGGCCTGTTGGGCGCGGTGCTGGAGGTCGGGCTGGTGAGCAAGCTCACTGCTCGGCCGCTCGATACGCTGCTCGCCACCTGGGGGGTCAGCCTGATCCTGCAACAGGCCGCCCGCGACATCTTCGGCGCGACCGGCGTTTCGGTGACCGCGCCCGCCTGGCTGGACGGCGGCATCACGCTTCTCGGGCTGCAACTGCCGACCACGCGGCTGTTCATCATGCTTCTGGCCGGGGTCGTGCTCGTCGGCATGGCCGCCGTGCTGCGCTACACACGCATCGGCCTCTTGGTGCGCGCCGTCAATCAGGACCGCGCGACCGCCTCGGCCATGGGCGTCAATGTCCGCCTCGTCGACTGCTTCATCTTTGCGCTGGGCGCGGGTGTCGCCGGTGTCGGCGGCGTCGTGCTGGCACTGCTCGGCCCGGTGACGCCCAATGTCGGGCAGAGCTATATCATCACCGCCTTTCTCGTCGTCATCCTCGGCGGTCTGGGCAGCATCATCGGCACGACCATCGCCGCGCTGATGATCGGCCTGTTCATGGCGCTGTCGCAGATCTTCGTCGATGTCAGCTTCGCGCAGGTGCTGAGCCTGTTGTTCGTCATCCTCTTCCTCCAGTTCCGGCCGCAGGGCGTGATCGCCGTCCGCTCCCGTGCGCTCGATGCAGAATAGGAGCCGTCCGATGATGCCACTCTCGATCCTGAAACCGGCCGCTGGGGGTGCCGCGTTGCTGCTGGCGCTGGCCGCGCCATGGCTGCTGTCGCCCTATGACCTCAATCTGCTCGCCCGCTTCCTGGCGCTGTCGCTGACCGCCATGGGTCTCGTCCTGCTGTGGGGTGAGGGCGGCGTGCTCAGCCTTGGCCAGGGCGTGTTCTTCGGGCTCGGCGGCTATGCGCTGGCGATGCACCTGAAGCTGGCCGGGCTTGGCGAGGGCGAGATGCCCGATTTCATGCAATGGTCCGGCGTGACGGCGCTGCCCTGGTGGTGGGCGATCTTCAAGAGCCCGGTGGTCGCGGTCGCCATGGTCGTCATCGTGCCGGTGATCGTCGCGGCGCTGTTCTCCTGGGCGATCTTCCGGCGGCGCATCGGCGGCGTCTATTTCGCGCTGATCACGCAGGCGCTGGCGCTGGCATTCGCCACCCTCCTCGTCAGCCAGCAGGGCAAGACCGGCGGCTTCAACGGCCTCACCGATTATCAGAGCCTGTTCGGCTTCAATCTCAACCTGCCGTCGACCAGCATCGCGCTCTATTTCCTGACGCTGATCCTGGTGGTCGCGGCCTTCTTCGGCCTGCGCTGGCTGCTCTCCGGCCGGTTCGGCAAATTGCTGCGCGCCAGCCGCGATGGCGCCAATCGGCTGCGCTTCCTCGGCTATGATCCCGCGCCCTACAAGGTCGTCGCCTTCACCGTCGCAGCGATGCTGACCAGCATCTCGGGCGCGCTCTTCACCCTCCATGCCGGGGTGATCTCGCCAGCATTGGTGGGCGTGGTGCCGTCGATCGAAATGGTGATCTGGGTGGCGATCGGCGGGCGCGACAGCATCGCCGGGGCACTGGCGGGAACGCTGCTCGTCAACTTCGCCAAGGACAAGGTGTCGACCGCCCTGCCCGAGCTTTGGCTCTATGCGCTCGGCATCCTGTTCATCCTCGCCGTGACAGCCCTGCCCAAGGGCCTCGCCGGACTGTTCGGACCGGACCATCCCTTCCGCCCCGCCAAGGTCGGCGACATGTTCGCGCGCTGGCGCAAGAGCCGCGCCGCCGAACCCGTTGATGAAACAGCGGTCGCCGAGAAGGAAGCGGCATGACCGCCCCCATGCTCCAGCTGCAGAATGTCGTCGTCGACTTCGACGGCTTCAAGGCGATCAACGACCTCAGCCTCACCATCGAGAGCGGCAGCATGACGGTGGTGATCGGCCCCAATGGCGCGGGCAAGTCGACCATGTGCGACGCGATCATCGGCCGGGTGCGGCCGACCTCCGGCAAGGTGCTGTTCCGGGGCCGCGAGATCCAGCACGAAAGCGAACATGCCATTGTCGGCCACGGCATCTGCCGCAAGTTCCAGACGCCCGGCGTGCTGGTGGCATTGAGCGTCATCGACAATTTGACCATCGCGGCCACCACCGACCGGCGCTGGTGGACGAGTTTCGGCCACAAGGGCGAGGCCGAGGCCCGCGCCCGCGCCGAGGACATCCTCCACATGGTCGGCCTTGGCGAACGGCGCGATGCGCTGGCGGGCAATCTCAGCCATGGCGAAAAACAATGGCTGGAGATCGGCATGGTGGTCGCAACCGACTCCGAACTGCTGCTGCTCGACGAGCCGACAGCGGGCATGGGCGCCGCCGAGAGCACGCAGACCGCTGACATCATCAAGACGCTGGTGGGCAAGCATGCCGTGCTGGTGATCGACCATGACATCGACTTCGTCTCCCAACTCGGCGGCCATGTCGTCGTGCTGCATCAGGGCCAGCTATTGCGCGAAGGCATACTGCAACAGATCCGCGCGGACGAGGAGGTCGCCGCCATCTACCTCGGGAGGGCGAAATGACCGACCTCCTGAACCTGCGCAGCGTCAGCGCGGCCTATGGCAAGGGGCAGGTGCTCTGGGATGTCGCGTTCGACCTGAGAGCCGGTGACGCGGCCACGATCCTGGGCCGCAACGGCGTCGGCAAGACGACGCTGATGAAGACGATCATGGGCCAATTGCCCTGCTCGGGCGGCCATATCTACTGGCATGGCGACGAGGTGACGACGATGGGCGCCTATGAACGCGCGCGCGCCGGCATCGGCTTCGTGCCGCAGGGCCGCCACGTCTTTCCCCACCTCACCGTCACCGAGAATCTCGAAGTCGGCCTGTCCGCGCTGGCCCGCAAGGGCTTCACCGGAGCCAAGGCGGTGCCGGATATGGTGTTCGACCTGTTTCCAAAACTGACGCAGATTGCGAGCCGCAAGGCGGGGGTCTTGTCCGGCGGAGAGCAACAGCAGCTTGCGATTGGCCGCGCCCTCGCGGGCCAGCCGCAGCTGCTGCTGCTCGACGAACCCACCGAAGGCATCCAGCCCAATATCGTCCAGCAGATCGAGGATGCCCTGCTGCGCGTCCGCAAGGAGCTGAACGTCGCGATCCTGATCGTCGAGCAGAATCTCGACTTCGCCTGGTCCTTCGCCGACCGCTACTTCGTCATGCAACGCGGACGGGTAGTCAAGGAAGGCCGAACCGACGAGGATAGCGCCGAAACCGTGGCCCATCTCGTCCATATCTAGAGTTCGATGACGAAGTTGAACCGTTCGTGTCGAGCGAAGTCGCGCATGATCGTCCTGCCACTGATCAGGCGTCATCCCCTTCTTCGGCGATGGAATAGCGGCTTTCGAGGTAGCGGCCCCGCGTGGCCAGCGCGTCGAGTTCCCCGCGCGCGATCTGTTTCGTCATCGTTTCGATTTCGCCGGCGATGACCTCGAGTCCTTCTACCAGCTGGGTTTCCGGCGTGGAGCCGGCATGAGGCTGGTAACGCAGCGGATCGGGTATGCGCGCATAACCATTTACGAGGGCAGGAAGATGCTCGCCCAGCAGCTTGCGAACATCGCCGGCGGCTGGATCCGCTTCGCCCAGCGTCGTCAATTGAGGGGAAAGCTGCTCCAGCCTGCTTCCGATCACGTCGATGAGGCCCTGCGCGTCGCGCGGCAGCAGGCCGCGCTGGGTTTCCAGCCAGATTTCCGTCCTTCCGACCAGTGTTGGCAGGTCCGATACGCGCAGATCCTCTATAGTCGGCGTCCTGGTTCTCGGGAAGATCGCGAGCAGGACAAAGGCCGCCATCATGGCAAAGATGGTGAGCAGAAAACCTTCAATGCCGATGCCACCGACAAAAAGGCCGGTCAGCAGCGCGCCGAAGAGTATCGCGCATGCGGCTATGACGGCGCGTTTCAGGCGCCTGAACCGGTGACGCCATCGCAACTGCCGGGCTTTACGCAAACGCGCGAAGCGTTGACGCCTCAGATCAGGCGACTGGCCGGTCGGGCCGATATTGAACGCGTCTGCCATGATCGCTCAGTCCAGAGCCTCCAGCAGGCCGCCACCCTTCGTTTCCTGGCCGCCCTGCGTCTGCAATTCGGCTCGGGCGATATAGCCCTTTGACCTGGAAACCTCGCCCTCCAGGGTCGTCACCGTCTGTTTCATGTTGTCGAGGGCTTTGAGCTTGAACGTGTCGATGCTGTCCATCGTGTCATAGACGTTCTGGAAGGCGCGGCTCAGGGTCTCCAGCGGTATGGTCGCGCTCACCGCCTGCTCATGGACGCGCGCGGTGTTGTCGCGCAGCATCTCGCCGGTGGCATCGATCATGTTCGCGGTCGTCGTGTTGAGCGCCGTGATCTGGTCGAGCACAAGCTTCTGGTTGGTGAGCGCCTGCGCGACCGTCACGGCCGTCCGCAGCGCACCGACAGTGGTGGTCGAAGCGCGGTCGACCCCCTTGATAAGTTCCACATTGTTTTTCTTGACGAGGTCGAGAGCGAGATAGCCCTGCACGCTTACCGCCATTTGCGTGAGCAGGTCCTGGGTGCGCTGACGCACATAAAAGAGGGGGTTCTCCCGGATCGCCTTTGCTTTCGCGGGATCACTCGCCTCCAGTTCCGCCGTACGTGCTTCCAGTTGGGCATCGAGGGTCTTGGACATGTAGATCATCTGTTCGAGCTTACCCAGGGCTTGCCACAGGTTTTGCCGCTCGACATCGATCGCGGCGTTGTCCATCATAAGCTCGTCCTTGCCGCCCTGAAGCCGCGCGAGAATGGCGCTGATATGGCTTTGCGCGCTTTTGTAGCTGTCGAAATAGTCGCGCAACCTGTTCCCGAAAGGGATGATGCCGAACAGCTTTCTGGGCGCGAGCAGGTTGCCGCGCTTCGACGGATCAAGATCTTCGACTGTCCGGCGAAGCTGGGCAAGGTCCGTGCCGACGCCGGATGTTTCGTCCATGGCCCGTACCGGACGTTCGAGAAACCGGTTCGATTGGCCCGATGCCTCCGCGATTTCACGCCGGCCCATATTGGTGATCTGGTCGACCCGCTGACCGAACGCGGGCGAGTTGACGTCCTGCGTGACAAGGTCGTCGATGAACTCTTGCACCTTCGTCTCGAGCTTCGATTTCTGCCCCGCATCCACGGGGACTAGGCCAGCCGCCTTTTCCGGACGGACCGCCGGTACCGGATCGGGCGGGGTGAGCTTCAACTCGCCTGCCTTTTCAGCGACTGGATCCGCTTCACTTTCCATTTTCGCACTCCAAACCCGGCGTCGATGTCGAGTTGGGATTCTAGGGTCGCATCCAGCCAACAACAAGGCTCGTACGACGAAGATGCGCCCCTATTTGACCTTGTCGAGCATCGCGGTCATCCGCTTCGCCGCGAAGGGGGCAGCTTAACCGCTTTTGCGGCGGCCAGATCGGCAGTGTCGAGGCGGGCGTGGGCGGCCCAGCTTTCGGGGATCGGATAGATTTCGCCGGGCAAGGCGTACTCCCTGTTCAATCTTCTATGCGGACGCCGATCCAGAGCGTCCTCGGCGTACCGAGGTCGATGGACCCGGCGGCGTTGCGGGTGATGACGGCCGTGTCGGTGATATTCTCGCCGCGCGCGATCAGCGTGACGCCATGGCCGACGGGCAGGCGCGCGCCGGCGTCCAGCGTGACCGCGCCCTTCAGCGCGTCGGTCTGCAGGTCATCCTCATATTGGCGCGAGACATAGTGGATGCTGGCGGAGATCGAGGGGCCGGCGACGCCGCCGGGCGTCCATGTCACCATGCCGCTTGCCGCATGGTGGGGGCTTTGGGCCGGGACCAGACCGTCGAACGGCTGCCCCGGCGCATCGACGACGGCATGGCTATAGGCATAGCTGGCGGCCAGGGCGACATGATCGAAGCGGGCGCTGGCGGACAGTTCCACGCCCTTGGCGGTGATCGCCCGGACATTCTGCCGCTGGCGGAGGTTGGGACCGATGGTGATATTCGCGACGGCATTGCCCAGCCGGTTGTAGAAAGCCGTGGCGGAGATCGCGATCTCCGGCACGGGCGCAAGATCGATGCCTGCCTCCACGCCCCGGAGTGCCTCCAGCCGCAGGTCCGCATTGGCCCGGGTGGTGACGGGAAAGACGGCGAAGGGACGATAGAGTTCATTGGGGGTCGGCAGGCGAAAGCCCGTATAAGCGGCGGCGCGCAGGGCCACCGCGCCCGTCATGTGCCACAACAGTCCGGCCCGTCCGCTGGCGCGCCAGCCATCGCGGTCGGGATAGAGGCTCCGCGCCGTCAGCACGCCCATGGCATCACGTACATCGAGGAAGCCGCCGGCGATGGACCAATGGTCGGCGCGCGCACCGCCGGTCAGCACCAGATCGCCGCCAGGACCCCCCGGCGTCCAGTCATCCTCGATGAAAAGGCCAGTCGTATTCTGCCGACCGCCCGCATGGCGCCGCGCGGTGACGGCGCCCGTGGTGGCACTATATGCATCCTCGAACATATCGCCGCTGGCAAAGCGCGTATCGGCCCCGATGCGGAGCAGATGCGCAGACCCGACCGGCGGGCGCAGTTCCAGCTTGCCGCCCACGCCCGTCGACGGCGTATTGCGCTGGTCGAGCGATTTCCGGAAGGTCGTGGACGAGATCACCACATTGGAGAAATTGCGCGCCTGGACATAGGCAAGCGCATCGACCTGCCACGGCCCGCGTGAAACGAGGCGGATGCTGGCATCCTGCCCCTCGCTATGGCTGTCCGCCCCGGCAAAGCGCAAAGTGCGCGCGTCCCGGAAGATCAGGCCGTGCACCTGTATTTCCGCACGGTCCGACAGCGGCGCGACCGCGCGTAGATTGGCGGACCAGCCGTCATAGGCGGCGGGCACGGTGGCCAGGGTACGCTGGCTGGCGGGCGTTGTCTGGAAACCGTCGCCGCGATCCCAGCGGCCCGACAGCGAGACATAGCCGCGGCCCACATGCTGCATGGTCTCGCCGGAAAGGGACGTCGCATTCTCGCTGCCGTAAAAGGCGCTCAGCGCGTAGCGGGGCAGGTCCGCGGGGGTCGCGCTGGCCAGTTCGATCGTCCCGGCGACCGCGCCCGCGCCAAAGGCTCCCGCCCCGCCGCCGCGCGTCACCCGCACTGCAGACAGCCGTTCCGGCGCCAGCGCGTTGAACGGGATATAGCCGAAGAACGGGTCGGCCATCGGCACGCCGTCGAGCAGGACCAATGTGCGGCTCGACGCATTGCCACCCAGCGCGCGCAACGTCGCCCCTTGCGCGGAAGGATTGGCGGAGCGGCTGTCGGAGCGGCGGAACTGCTGGAAGCCCGCGACATCGGCCAGCACGCTTTCGATCCCGCCGGATGCGGCGGCGACCAGCCGCTGTCGTTCGATCAGCTGCGATCCATAAGCGGGCGTGCCGGGCGCCAGGGCCAGCCCGGCGCCGGTCACGATGATGACGGGCGATCCGTCCGGCGCGTCATCGGCATGCGCCTGCGTCGCGAGCAAAAGGGTCGGGGCCAGCAAAGGCATGACATGAACGCACCGCATCGACCCACTCTCCCCGCACTTGCCCCTATGGAAAAGGGGCGGCGCTCCATCGGATAGAGCGCCGCGCCGGCGGGAGCTACAGGTCTTTGGGTTGGTTCAGAAAAACATTATCGCGCCGGCCGCCACGGTGTCGCCGCCGGCGCTATTGCCGTTATGCGGACGCTTCGGCTGGCGGGCTGTGAATGGCAGCTATCTCACCGATGGCGGCCCGAGCAGCCGTACCGGAATCGAGCACTTACGACGAAACCGTCGCTGCAGTTTTGCGCTCAGAGACTCTGGGTCATTTGGGCAATAAAATTGCCGAACTCTTCAAAATCAAAGTCAGGGAGAGACAATTTCTGTCTCCAAAATCCCGCAGAACTGCGCCATTCTGGTCGAATGACAGCACGTGCCCGTTTATCTCAAAACTGTCTGGAGGTGGCACCAGTCGAGGAAGGGAGAGTCTCTGCTGAGAATTCCCTTGCCACGGGAATTTTCACGGGAATTTCGGCTCAATCGGCAGCTTGGCGATCAACCGGCCCTCGTAATCCGCTGATCCCGAAGGCCAATATTCAATCGCTCCACTCGGACGTCCCTAAGCGGACACTTCATCGGACACGTTAGGATCAAGCCTACACGTCCGCGTCTGGGACATTCCCGTCTTTCAAACCAGCAGCCTAGAGCAGCGGCTTTGGCCGAGAGCAGCCATTGCCGGGGGCAACGCGCGCATGTGATACCGCATAGCGATGCTTCCAGATGTTTTAACAAATGTTCGATGGAGCGCGTCCATGAAAATCCGGCATCTGATCAAGGCCGTTCTCGCATTCTTCCCCGGCGTCGCCCAGTCCGACGTGCTGGAAGACCGGCTGTCGATTGCGGATCGCGGGACTCACGGGCGGCCGCTATTGCCACGCTGGGCTAGAACGCCGCTCGCGATTGCATAGCGTCATATGCTGCCTGGATTGAATGCCACCGCCGCGATGGTCATCGCGGCGATGGCATTCATCTCAAGCGCGGTCGAGTTGGAGCTGGCCGTTCATGCGGATCGGCCGGGACATGTTGAAGTAGTTGGGGGAGGTCTGCATCACCGTGCGGTGGATCGCCTCGAACTGTTCGGGCGTGCCGTTGCCCCCGATCCGTACAATATAGTCGATCACTTCGTAACCGGGGGCTACCGTGTCGTCGAGGCCAAGGAAACCGCGCAGGTCAAGCTGGCCGGTGGTCTCGATCTCGAGCCTCTCCAGCGTGATCCCGTTCAACGCCGCGCCGGCGACATAGCCCACGGTCATGCAGGCGTTCACCGCAGCCATCAGCAGTTCCTGCGGATTGGGCGCGGTGTTGCTGCCCAAGAGTTCGAGCGGCTCATCGGCAATGATCTCGAAATCCCGGGCGATCTGCTCGCCGGCCAGTTCATAGCCCTTCACCATCGTGCGACTGCCGGTCTGGCCCGTCCAGCGGGTCGACACCGCAAAGCGCACCAGCGCCTTAGACGCGTCGTTCTGGATCGCGGCAACGACGTCATTGAGGGCGTCGAGGTCGATGTCGTTGACGATGTTGCGGGTCATTACTGCATCCATGATAATTTCCTTTCAGGTCTTCGGTGGGTAATCAGGAGAATGAGGGAAGCGCGGCGTCGACCCGGGCCAGCCCTCGGGGGTAAAGCGCGCCGAGCGTCGCGCGGAACTTGGGATGGCCCATGCCGCTGCCGAGATAGGTCCAGCGCAGCGCTTGGTATTGCTCGTCGAGGAAGGCCTGGCGCGTCGGCACGTCGAGCATCCGCCCGGCTGCCATTTCGAACGCGGCGAGGTTGAGTTGCGTCTGCGCTTTCAGGCCGCCGTCGAGGAAGCTGGCGATACGGAAATAGTCCTCGACCGCGACCTCGATGTCCTCGGCCCTCATCGTCGCCGCGAGGGTTTCGACGATCAGCGTATCGAGCTTGGCGTGTTGCGCTTCCTCGATCCAGTGATGGCGCAGCAGGCTGGCGAACAGCGGATCAAGCCCGCCATCGTCGCGAACGCTGTCGAGATAGTGGCTCTGCGTCATCCATTCGATCTGCAATATGATCAGCGCGACACCGAGCGGGTGCCGTTGCAATATCTCGGCAGCGATGGTCTCGGCCGGGCCGATCACGGCGCAAGGCGAAGGGAAGCCGGCGTCGAAGCTGTCCTTGAACCGTTTGAATAGATAGATGTGCTTCGCCTCCTCTCCCGCGAATTGTAGCAGCGCCCTGACCCGATGATCGTCACCCGCACCCTGATCGCGGATATGATCGAGCAGGAACGGCAGGATGAACTCTTCGATCAGACCGAACAGGGAGAGATATTCATGGGCGCGGACATGGTTCAGCGATAGCCGCTCGGCGGCGCTGAGACCCGGAACGCTCTGGATGCGTGCCAGCGCCTCGGGCAGAAAAGGCCGGGTGAAATCCAGCCGGGCATCGTGTGGCATCACATCGTCGATCTGCCAGGCCGTACGGGCCGTGGCGGATAAAACGGCACGATAGGTGAAATCGTGGAACATGGTCATCTCCTCATCTTATTTTCATGCTTGCCACGGATGCAGCGGATGCGCGTCCGCTGCTCGCGGGCTGGATTAAGGTCCTGTGAAATTGGCCTCGTTTGGTCAGGCGAGCGTGACGTAAGCCGGAGCAGAAGGCGCCCCGACGAGCGGCAGCCAAGGGGCAAAGACAAGGACCGCGGTAAGGACGAATGACGCGGCTGACGATCTGCAAAGCTTCATTTCTATTCTCCCCAGCGCTTGTTGGTGAGCTTTGCGGCGTCTCTAGAGTTTGTGTTGCCTATTTGATATGATCGAGCAGCCGGATGATTTGATCGAACACACGGTAAGTTGGGAAACGATCGACATGGACATGCTTGGAGAGCTGCTGTCGTCAATGCGACTGTCAGGCGGGGTGTTTCTCGATGGGGAGATGGCCGGCCCCTGGTCGATTCATTCGAAGCTGCGCGAAGAGGAGTGCGCGGCCTATTGCATCGATCCGGCGCATATCATCGCCTATCATTATGTTCGATCAGGATGGTTGAGCTGTCAGGTCGGTGATGGGGCGCCGGTCGTTGTGCGGGCCGGAGAGATCGTCATTCTGCCGCGCAATGTCGGGCATTTGCTTCACGGTCCGGTTCCCGGCGTGCCGGTCGATGGCCACGACATCATCCAAGCACCGGACGAAGACGGGATGTTCCGCGTGCGCATCCAAGGAGACGGCGAGAAAACGGCAATCTATTGCGGGTTCCTCGCCAGCACCACACCCGAGCATGTGTTGCTCAAGAGTCTGCCGCCGATCATGGTCATCTCGCTCGACGATGCCAGCAAAAGCGACTGGATCAGGCGCTCGGTCGAATTTGCGGTGCAGGGCCTCAGCCGCGACTCGCCGGAGACCGTGGGCAAGCTTGCCGAAGGCCTGTTTGCCGAAGCCGTTCGGCGATACATGGAGAACACTCCGGTCGAGGAGGCGGGTCTGATTGCAGGGTTGAAAGATCCGGCGGTCGGCCGCACAATCGCGCTCATCCATGCGCGCTACGCCGAGCCTATAACGCTCGACGATCTGGCGCGCGAGGCTGGCCTGTCCAAGACCGTGCTGGGTGAGCGCTTCAAGGGCCTGCTTGGCCAATCGCCGATGCAATATTGTGCTTATTGGCGGATGTATGTCGCCGCCGACATGTTACGCAACAATCGCCAGAACGCCACGAGCGTCGCCTATTCAGTGGGATTCAATTCCGAGGCCGCTTTCACCCGCGCCTTCAAACGTGAGTTCGGCTTGCCACCTGCGGCCTGGCAGCGACAGGCAGCCAATGCGGGCCTGCTATCATCGGATTAGCTGCATTGAGCTGCCGGGAGAAGCTCGACTCGACCTGGTCCATTTGATCGCGGCCGAAGTCTCGTGGCGAATTGCACGAATGGCCTGGCAATCAAGGGGCGTCCTAGGCGAGTGAGTTTGCGACATCGCTCCGGACGGAAAATCGGACATATTTGCGGTAAGCCGACATCGTGAAATCTTCCCACAACTGCTCAGGCTGTGCCGATGGGAAGGGATAACGCATGGGTCAACTCCTGAAAGCGGTGGCCGTTGTCGGAATGGGTCTATCGCTAACGAGCTTTTCGATAGAGCCGCGCTTTTCAGCTACCGCGCTGTCGGCGCTCGATCCCGCCCCCATCGCCCAAGGGCGCGCGTGGCGCGGGGTCGGCGCTGGCTTCGGAGTTGCTGCTCGCAGCAGCGGTCGCCGCACCACCAGCAAGGCGTTGCCGATCCCGCTCTATGCCCACCTTACGAAGTCGTCTTTTCCAGTCACAACCACCCACGCGCAGGCGCGCCGCTATTTCAGCCAGGGGCTGCTCCTGACCTATGGCTTCAATCACTCGGGCGCCGTCCGATCGTTCCGCGAGGGTCAGCGCCTCGATCCCGATTGCGCGATTTGCTGGTGGGGCGAAGCCGTTGCGCTGGGACCGAATATCCACGTCCGCCACATTGGCGAAAGGGCTGGAGACAGCGTCGACCACTTCAAGACAAGTGAGGCTTACACCTCCGACACGCAAGCGCGCATAGCCTGGATTTAGGTGCGTCAACCAAAATTTTCCGAATACTCAATTATAATGATAGACAAAGCGCAGCCTCTCGGGCAGGAAGCGCGTAGAGCCCGGGCGGAATTTGTTGCCCGATGATTACACATCAGGACGGCCCAACGGACGCTGTCCGCGCGCACATGGACTGTGTGCGCGGCGGGCGGTGCGGTGTGCTGGCCGCAAAGGGGGTTATAGTGAGCACAGGCGGATCATATTTTCGTCAAACCGGGCGCGCCGCCTTGGGATCGATCGCCCTCTTGTACGCCGTCGTTGCGGCGGACAAGGCGCAAGCTGAAGAGGCGACGAGTGCGGATGCTGCTCTCGACACGCCCGATGGGGGCGCCATCGTCGTTACTGCACGCCGGCGCAACGAAAACGCGCAGGATGTGCCGATCGCGCTGAGCGTTCTGGGCGGCAAGCGGCTCGAATCGACGAACGTCTTCACGCTCGATCAGGCCAAGCAGCAGATACCCAGCCTGCAGATCTTCGCCATCAACCCGCGCAACACCAACATCAACATCCGCAACCTGGGCAGCAACGCTTCGGTCAGCAGCGACGGGCTGGATTCCGGCGTCGGTGTCTATGTCGATGATGTCTACTACGCGCGCCCCGGCCAGTCGGTGTTTGATCTTGTCGATATCGACCGGATCGAGGTTCTCAAGGGCCCTCAGGGCACCTTGTTCGGCCGCAACACCACCGCAGGCGCGGTCAGCATCACGACCCGCGCGCCGAGCTTCACGCCCCAGGCAACCGCGGAGGTGAGCGTCGGTAATTACGATTACGTCCAGGCCCGTGCCTCCACTTCGCTGCCGATTATCGACGATAAGGTTGCGATCCGCCTCACCGCGTCCAATACCTACCGCCAGGGAACGGTCGACAACGTGCGGACGGGCGGCAAGTTACTCAATCTCGACAGCCAGACGCTCCGGGGCCAGATCCTGATCAAGCCGACCGACACGTTCACGCTGCGCGTCATTGCCGACTATTCGATCCGGAACGAGAATTGCTGCCTCGGTCTGCCCGCCGGCGTCGTCACGACGCTCCCCAATGGCACGCCGATCGCCAACAATTTCTACCAGCGCGCCGCCTGGCTCGGTTATACGCTGCCGACGCTGAATGCCTTCGATCGCATCACCGATATCAACGCGGCATCCTATTACAAGGTGAAGCAAAAGGGCATTTCCGCGAACGCGCAGTGGTCGCTCGGCGACGTCTCGCTGACATCGATAACCGCCTACCGCACCTGGGACTGGGAACCGCATAACGATACCGACGCGACCGGCCTCTCGGTGTTCAATCTGTCGCAGACCACCACGCACCAGAAGCAGTTCAGCCAGGAGCTGCGCCTCGCCTCCACCGGGACGCGCACGATCGACTGGGTTGCAGGCCTTTACTATTTTCACCAATCGCTCCTCACCCAGGCGCTTACGGAGTTCGGAGCCGACGCGGCGGGCTTCGCGCTTCCGCCTGCCGTGCCGGCCGCGATCGGGAGCGCGGCATTGAACGCCTTCAGGTTCGTCAGCGATTCGCGCGCCAAGACCGACAGCTACGCCGTATTCGGGCAGGCCAACTGGCACCTGAGCGATCGGCTGACCCTGACGGGGGGACTACGCTTCACGCACGAGAAGAAGTCCGGCGATTTCGACCAGCGGCAGATAGGCGGCGTCGACTTGTCGACACTTCCGGTCGCGGTCGCAGGCGCGGCCCGTGGGATTCGCAATAACTTCGGTCCGGCAAATAGCTACACCGCGCGCACCACCAACAGCAGTCTCTCAGGGCAGGCGACGCTGGCCTACAATCTGTCGCCCGATGTGCTGACCTATGCGACCTATGCGCGCGGCAACAAGTCGGGCGGGCTCAACATCGCCAATCTGCCGAGCGGGGTGGACCCCGTCGTCGGGCCCGAGAAGGTCGATCATTACGAGCTCGGCGTGAAGACCACGCCGCTGCCCGGCGTCACCCTCAACGGCGCCGCTTTCTGGACCGAGATCCAGGATTTCCAGTCGACCTTCTCGGACGCCGCGCGTTCGCTCACTTATCTCACCAATGCCGCCAAGGTGCGCTCGCGCGGCGGCGAAATCGATCTTCAGGCCGATCCCTTCAAGGGCGCGTGGTTCTATGCTTCGGCGACCTATGCGGACACCGTCTACCTCTCCTACCGGAATGCACCGTGCCCGTTCGGCGTTCCGGGTGTCGGCGGCACGGCCACGTGCGATCTGAGCGGACAATCGCTGCCCAATGCGCCACGCTGGGCGTTCGCGGCAGGCGGCGAAGTGGCGCGGCCACTGGCCGGGAAAGAGGTCTATGTGGGTGCTGATTGGTCGTACAAGTCCTCGTTCAATTCGGCCGCGGACAATTCGCCCGTCGGGAGGATCGACGGATATTCGCTGGTCAACGCCCGTGCCGGAATCCGGCTGCCGGGCGGGCAGTGGGACTTATATGGCTGGGCGCGCAACCTCTTGAACAAGGACTACTATACCCGGCTCGGCGTGGCCCCGTTCAACACCGGTTTGCTGGTGGCCAGCGTCGGTGAGCCGCGCACGTACGGTGTCACGGGCCGGTTCCGCTTCTGATGGCCGCGGCGGCTCCCGGGACGAGACTGTCGGGCTGCCGGTTCGCCGCCTTCTCGACGCTCATGGTCACGATCAGCGGCGCTGCCTTTCCTCTCACCGCTTATCTGCCCGCCTTCTACGCGCAATATCACGGCATCGCGCTCGGCACGGTCGGACTGGTCTTCGCGCTGGTGCGGATCGTGGATACGCTGTGGGATCCGCTTGTCGGCCACCTGTCCGATCGCAGCCGGAGCCGCCTTGGGCGGCGACGTGTCTGGATCATGATCGGGCTGCCGATCTACGTCATTGCGACCTGGGCGACGTTCATGCCGACCGGGAAGCCCGGTCCTGCGTATCTCGCGGTGTGTCTGCTCCTGATCTACGGCAGCTGGACGATGCTCCAGATCCCCTATTATGCCTGGAGCGGCGAGATCTCGGGGCAGTATCGCGAGCGCACGCGTGTCCAGGCCTATCTGGGCGTCGCCGGCGCCGTCGGCCTGATGCTGGTCCTCTCGGTGCCGACCCTCCTTGATCAGATCGGCCGCGCCGCTCAGGACGCGAAGGTGGCGGCAATGGGCTGGTTCATCATCACGACTGCGGTGATTGGCGGCGCCTTGACCCTTGCCTCCTTCCGAGAGGCGCCACTACCGCCGCCCGGCAAGCCGATCGGTTTCGTCAACGCGCTACGTCTGCTCGCAGGTGAGCCGTTGCTGGTGCGCGTGCTGGTGTCCGACTTCGTGGTGACGATCGGGCAAACCGCGCGCGGCACGCTGATGCTGTTCTTCTTTGCGCAATATATGGAGCTGGGCGCGGCAGTCAGCCTGATGTTCACGCTGCAATATACGTTCGGCATCATCGCCTCACCGATCTGGCTGCGCGTGGGCTACCGGCTCGGCAAGCATCGCGCGCTGGTGCTGGGCGAGGTGCTGCAGGCGCTGATCAATCTCTCGCTGATGCTGGTGGCGCCAGGCGGCGTCGTGCTGCTGGTGATCCTGACTGTCGCACAGGGGCTTACCCAGAGTTCGGGCAATCTCATGCTTCGCGCCATCGTCTCGGATGTCGCCGACAAGCAACGGCTCGAAACCGGAACCGATCGCGCCGGCCTGCTCTTTTCGGTATTTGGTCTGTCGATGAAAGCGGGAAACGCGGTCGCGGTCGGCATCGTGCTGCCGCTGGTCGCGTGGCTGGGTTTCAAGGCGAGCGGCCCGAACGACGCGGACGCCCTGTTCGCCCTCAAATGCGTCTTCGCGCTGGTGCCGTTCGCTGCGCACGCATTGTCCGCTCTCGTCATGCTGCGCTTCCCGCTCGACGAGGCGCGTCACGCCCTGATCCGCGACGAGCTGGAGGAGCGGGACGCCGAGCCGCAGCGCCAGGTCATCATGCCGCAGGAGTTTGCCCCATGACGTTTACACCCCATGCGCTGGCCGATGCAGCGACCCTTACAATCTCCCCCGTGGCGAGCCGGATCGGTGCCGAGATCACCGGCATAGACATCGCGCGGCCCCTCTCCGCCGCTACGGCCGGTGCGCTGTGGCAAGCGCTTTGCCGACACAAGGTGCTGTTCTTTCGCGGCGCGAACCTCGACGACACCGCGCACGACGCCTTCGCGCGCGCACTCGGCGAACCGATCGGCCACCCGACCGTCGGCAACGGCCCGGGCACGATTGCGCATGTCATGGAGCTTGATTCCGCCTACGGAGCCAAGACGAACAGCTGGCATACCGACGTGACTTTCGTGCCGACCTACCCTTCGGCATCGATCCTGCGCGCGGTGGCGGTGCCCGATCATGGCGGCGATACCGTGTGGGCAAACACCGCGACCGCCTATACCGATCTTCCCGCTCCGCTACGTGCTCTCGCTGACCAACTCCGGGTGCTGCACACGAATTTGTTCGATTATGCGATCGCTCCGGCGCTGACGTCCGACGACGCCCGGTTATATGCCAGGGTCGCATCCACGCCTTATTGCACCGAGCATCCGCTCGTGCGAATCCATCCCGATACCGGCGAGCGAACTCTGGTCCTTGGTCACTTCGTCCAGAAGATATTGGATGTAAGCAGCGCAGACTCGATCCGTCTTTTCCGCACCTTCCAGGATTATATAACCCGGCTGGAAAATACGGTTCGCTGGCGCTGGCAGACGGGCGATGTGGCTATCTGGGACAATCGCGCCACGCAGCATTATGCGATCAACGATTATGGCAACGCCCGCCGCATCATGCGCCGAATCACGCTCGCCGGCGATCTGCCGGTGGGCGTCGATGGTCGCACGAGCACGGCGCGCGAAATTGCCGCGTGATTTGTCGCTTCGATCGCCGCCATCTTGGAACGAGAAACCTGGACGGGAAACAGGCGTCCGGTTTTCAGCGCGAGCCGCCATTCAAAGGTCGCTGAGGAAACGACTGGATCTGGTCGTCAGCGGACGCTTCGCTGGCGGCTGTGAATAGCAGCTATCCTCATCGATGGTAGCCCGAGCAGCCGTACCGGAATCGACCAAACCGTCGCTGCAGTTTTGCGTCCAGAGACTCTGGGTCACCTGGGCAATAAAATTGCCGAACTCTTCAAAATCAGAGTCTGGAGAGACGATTTCTGTCTCCGAAATCCCGCAGAACTGCGCCATTCAGGTCGAATGACGCCGTGCGCCAATTTATCTTGAAAAAGCTTGGAGGCCCGAGCCGGAATCGAACCGGCGTATACGGATTTGCAGTCCGCTGCGTCACCACTCCGCCATCGGGCCGCCGACAGCAATCGGCGTGGAGAAGTTGGGCCGCTAGCTGAAAACACGGGCCAACGCAATCCGCCATTCAGGCTGTCGCAAACCGTCCGGCGGGGCGCCCGTCGCATGGGACGGGCGGAAACTCTAAAAGCGGTTTCCTGCGCGATCGAATCATGCTCTTAAGTGGCGCGAAAGACAGACCAGCTTGCCCGCGCAGATGGTTTCGTATCAGGGACCCACATGACCGACCAGAATTTCACGTCGATGCGCCGCACCATGGTGGAAAGCCAGTTGCGGACCAACGACATCAATGATCCAGCCGTCATCCGCGCCATCCTCTCCATCCCGCGCGAGGATCATGTTCCGGTCGAGCGCCGCGCCACGGCCTATGTCGACCGCCCGGTGCCGCTGGGCGAGGGGCGCGCGCTCAATCCGCCGCTTGCGACGGCACGGCTACTCGTCGCGGCGAGCGTGTCGTCGGGACAGAAGGTGCTGCTGATCGGCGCCGCCACGGGCTATAGCGCCGCCTTGCTCTGTGCGATCGGCGCGCGCGTCTTTGCGGTGGAGAGCGACCCGGAGCTGGCCGCACGGGCGCGTGAACTGCTGGCCGCCCGCCCGCAGGCGACGGTGGTCGAGGGACCGCTGGAGGCCGGGTTTGCGGACCAGGCACCTTATGACATCCTGTTTGTCGACGGCGCGATCGAGGTCATGCCCGATACGCTGGTCGAACAGCTCAAGGTCCGCGGCAGGGCTGTCTTTGCCAGGATTGAGCAGGGCGTCACGAGATTGTGCATGGGCGTCCGCAGCGCCGGGGGCTTTGGCTCCAGCGCCTTTGCCGACATCGAGACCGTCGTGCTTCCAGGCTTCGAGCGGCCACGAGATTTTTCGTTCTGAAAGCCGTTGAAAGCCCTACAGGCACGGCCGAGCGTTAACCAACTTGCGAAATCGCGCAATTTCGCGGAAATGTCACGGAACTGACAGGGGGTGAAATCGTGGGCATGGTCGCAAATGAGCCATCGATGGAAGACATATTGTCGTCGATAAAGCGGATCATCGCTGACGGTTCGGATCGCACGCCGCCGGCCCGGGGCGGAAGGCGGCGGCCCGCGGCGGTTGGCGTTGACAATGGATCAACGGACGCTGGCGCCGGCGAGGACGCCGCAAATGCAGCCACGGGGGATGACGACGGCGAATCGATGATCCTGGAGCTGACCAATGCCGTCAGCGACGAAATCGGCACCCCCGACGAAACCGATGACCTTTATGAAGCCGATGTGCCCTTTGAAGCCGATACTCCCTTTGAGGAGAGCGAGCCCATGACCAGCCTGCATGCGGTGGCCGACCCGGCACCGACCGTTTCCGCCGATGCGGGGAGCGAGACCGCGTCGGCGCTCGAACTGGGTATAATTTCGGACCAAAGCGCACAGGCCGCGCGCCAGTCGCTATCGCATCTTTCGGCGCTGCTCATCCGCCCGGATGACGGCGCACCCAATACGCTGGAGGGGCTGGTGCGCGAGATGCTGAAGCCGATGCTCAAGCAATGGCTCGACGAGCGTCTGCCGGAACTCGTCGAAGTCATGGTGAAGAAGGAAATCGACCGCATCACCGGCAGGCTGGGGTAAAGGCCCGGTTCCGGCTGCGCTGAAGCGATTCGGCGCCCTTCAGCGGAGCAGCGCGGCGATATCCACCGGCCGGTCCGCCCTTCGCAATTCGATCGTCACCTGGGGATTGACCGGTCGCGTGACACCGATCGGGTCGCCTTGCCGCACCGTCTCGCCCACCGCGACGGACAATCGGCGCATTTGCGTGACGAGCGATGTCCATCCCGCCCCATGATCGATGATAACAATCTGGCCATAGTCGCGAAAGGCACCGGCAAAGGCGACATGCCCGCCCGCCGGCGCCACCACCGTCGCCCCGGACTGGGTGGCGATGGTGAGCCCGCGCGAACGTATGCCGCTGTCCGACAATTCGCCAAAGCCCGTCACAATCCCGCCCACGACCGGCAGCCGATAGGCCGGCACGGCGGCGGCCTGGGCGGCCTGCGCCATCGGAAGTCGCGCCTCGCCGGGGCGCTCGGGCCGCAGCACCGGGCCCGGCAGGCTGATCAGGGTGTCCCGCACGGTCCCGGCGTCCTCCATGCGCTGCATCAGGTCGACAATGTCCCGCGCATCCTCGCCCATGGCCAGCGCGCGGTCGGTCTCCTCCGCCGCGCTGTCGCGATATTGGCGCGACGCGATTCGCTTTTGGATCTCCAGCCGGGCGAGTTCGGCGCGGCGCCTGGTCAGTTCATCATGGGAGCGCGCCATCGCCGATCGCGCCAGCTCCGCATCCGCCTGCAAGGCCCGGCTCTTGTCCAGCGCCGCGCGCAGGCCGGCGGTGCGCTGGGCAATGACGGGCATGACCTGCGCCAGGACCATGCGGAGATGAACCGTGTCCGCGATCGACCCCGGCTGCGCGAGCGCGAGGATCGGCGGGCGGTGCGCCATGACCTGAAGACCGGCGGTGAGGCGGGCAATCGGCTCCTGCCGCGCGGCAAGGCTGCGCGCCTGGACCCGCTGCATGTCGCCAAGGATCGCGATGCGGGCCTGGGCGGCGCGCAAATCCGCTTCGGACTGCTGGATTCGCGCGGCCACGGCGGCGGCCTTGTCCCGCACCCGGTCCGCTTCGGCGTCGGCAGACGCGGCGCTGCGTTCAAATGCCTCGCTGCGGGCTCTCGCATCCTGGGCCTGGGCGCGTGCCCGCACCAACGCCTGCTGTTCGTCGGCAAGGGCGTTCATGACCGGCTGCGCGCGGGCGGCGATCGTGCCTAGCGCTGCCATGCCGAGCGCCGCCGCACCCAGCAGGCCGACCAAGCCGGCTTTCCCTGCCCCATATCCAACACCCTTGGCCCCCGCACCCATGGCGCTATCCTTCGCGATGATAGGGGTGGTTGGCAAGGATGCTCGTTGCGCGCCACAGCTGTTCGGCCAGCATGGCCCGCGCCATCAGGTGCGGCCAGGTCGCGCGGCCAAAGGCGATGAGGCGGTCCGCCGACGCGCGTTCGGTCTCGCTGAAGCCGTCCGCCGCGCCGATCTCGAACCGGCACTCGCGCCGCCCCTCGTCGCGCCAGCGGCCAAGCAGATGGGCCAAGTCCATCGAGGAAAGCTGTTCGCCATGTTCATCGAGCAGGACGCGCACACCCCCTTGTGCCAGCGGCGGTACGCGGCCGCCCGTATCAGGCAGCTCGGTCAGCTTGAAAGGCCAGCTGAGGCGCCCGGCATAGCGCGCCACCAGATCCGCCTCCGGTCCCCGGCCGATTCGCCCACGCGCAAGGATGTGGAGAAGCATCATAGCCGTCCCGACCCGCGCGCTGGGCTGTCAGTTCACGCCTCTCCCGCCGCCGGGGAGTCGAAAAAGCCCCACATCCGCTCCAGATTGTAGAAGCTGCGGACCTCGGGCCGGAACAGATGCACGATCACGTCGCCCGCGTCGATCAACACCCAGTCGGCAACCGGCAGCCCCTCGGTCCGGACATGGATCCCGCAGCCCTTCTTGATGCGCTCGGCGAGCTTCTGGGCCATGGCGGCGACCTGGCGGGACGAACGGCCCGACGCGATCACCATATGGTCGGCGATGCTGCTTTTGCCTTCGAGGGGGATGGAGACGATTTCCTGGGCCTGATCGTCATCCAGTGACTGGAGGACCAGCCGGTGCAGGGCGTCGACGGAGACGTGCGCATTCGGAAAAACCGGCGCGATGTCGTTGGCGGGTTGTGGACTAGGCAAAATCACTCCTTCTCGGGAACAGCGCGGTGGGTGACCGCGTCCCGTATGTAGATTGGGCAAGGCTTGAGATACCAGTGAGGATTGGTGCGGCGAGTCTGCGTCGCCGAACTTGCATCTGGGCGAAAGCGCAACTGCACAAGCGCCGGTTTTCTCCACTGCGTCCAGGTCTTGGCTTGGCGCGCGGGTCGGACGTAACGCCGCAACCAGGCCATGGCGACAGTACCATGAGCCTGACCATCATAGCCCGGACGCGTCACAACTGCAATCGCCATGGTCCGCGCTATGTCGCGCCACCTTCTCCACTGGTGGAATTGCCCCAGATTGTCCCCGCCCATGATCCAGATGAAGTCGAGATGGGGGTAGCGGCGCCGGATCGCGCGGAGGGTGTCGATGGTGTAGCGCGTACCCAGCAGGCTCTCGATGACGGTCGGGCGAATGCGGCTGCGCCGGGCCTGGCGCCGGGCGCTGGAAAAGCGGGCCGCGAGCGGCGCCATTTCGGCCTCGCTCTTGAGCGGATTGCCGGGCGAGACCAGCCACCAGACCTCGTCCAGGCCCAGCGCCGCCATCGCCGACAGCGCGATGAAGCGATGGCCGCCATGCGCGGGATTGAACGATCCGCCCATCAGGCCGACCTTGCGCACGGGCCTATTCATGGGGCCACGTCCCCATCCGCCGCGATCTCGGCCTCCTGCTGGGCGGCGAGCCGCTCATGATCCGGATGCAGGGGCGCGAGGGCAAGGATGACGAGCCCCGCAACCGCCGAAAGCAGTGAGCCCGCCAACACGCCGAGCCGCGCCTCATCCACCAGCTGAGCGTGACCGCCAAAGGCCAGCCCGCCGATGAACAGGCTCATGGTGAAGCCAACGCCGCACAGGACCGCCATGCCATGAACCTGCAGCCAGGTCGTCCCGCGCGGCGGCGGCGCTATCCCGCATGCCACGGCCAGCCGGATCGCGCCGAAAATTCCCAACTGCTTGCCGATGAACAGGCCCGCCGCAATGCCCAGCGGCAGCGGCGCCAGCAGCGCGCCCGCCAGGTCGGGCGGCAGGACGACGCCGGCATTGGCGAATCCGAACAGCGGCACGATGGCATAGGCGCTCCACGGGTGCAGGCCGCGCTCAAGGCGGTGCAGCGTGCTGTCCGTGGCATCGGGCGCGCCCGGCGTCGCGCGAATCGGCACCGTCATAGCCGCAAGGACACCCGCAACGGTGGCATGCACCCCCGACAGCAGGACAAGGAACCACAGCACCGCAAAGCCCGCCAGATAGGGGGCGATTGCCCGCACTCCCATGCGGTTCATCGCGAACAGGGCGAGGAGCACCGCGCCGGCGGCGGCAAGCGCCGCATAATCGAGGCTTGCCGTATAGGCGACCGCGATGATGACCACCGCGCCCATGTCGTCGACAATGGCGACGGTGGTGAGAAGCAGCTTGAGCGAGAGCGGCACCCGTCTACCCGGCAGCGCCAGCACACCCAGGGCAAAGGCGATGTCGGTCGCCGCCGGAATTGCCCAGCCTCGCCCGAGCGCCGGTACAGCGCGGCTCAGCAGCAAATAGATCGCCGCCGGCACCACCATGCCAAGCGCTGCGGCGAGGAAGGGAAGACGGCGGCTCTGCCAACTGGTCAGCCGTCCATCGACCCACTCCCGCTTGATTTCGAGGCCGACGAGCAGGAAGAACAGCGCCATCAGGCCATCGTTGATCCACAGATGCACGGTCATCGGGCCGAGCTGGGGCGCCAGCACCGGGCCCGTCGCGGCGTGCAGCGCATGATGATACCAGTCAGCCCCCGCCGGCGACAGATTGACGATCAGCAGCGCAATCGCACCCGCCGCAATCAGCAGTGCACCGCCCCCGGCCTCCCCGGCGAGGAACGCGCGCAACACCGACGGCGCGACAGCTTGCCCGGCGCGTCCGGCCGCGCGGCGAGAGAACCGGGTGGTCATTACGGTCTTCGCTAGTCCATTTGGCGCATGACGGTCAAACTGTCCCGGCGCACCGGCTGTGACAGATCGTTACGCATGCACCTTGCGTTCTCGGCCAATTTCGGGCTCTTCATGTATCGGGGGAATATATTGGCCCGATGTTGTTACTCGAATCCGTCATTTATTTCGCACAAGCCGCGCGTAACGAACTGTTATTGTTCGCGGGCGTCGGACTTCTTGTCGGTGGCATCGACGATCTGGCGCTCGACATCATTTATGGCCTCCGTCACGTCTGGCGGAGGGTCACCATCTATCGACGCTTCGCGCGCATGACGACGGACCGGCTGCCGCCTTCGGCAACGCCCGGGACGATGGCTATCCTCATCCCGGCCTGGGACGAGGAGGCGGTGATAGGGGCGATGCTGCGCCATGCCCTCAGCCAATGGCATGGTGACGACCTGCATTGCTTTGTCGGCGTTTACCCCAATGACCAGGGGACCATCGACGCGGTGGCCAAAGTCGCCGCTGGAAGCGACCGCGTCACGATCGTCATCAACGCGGCGGCGGGTCCAACGACGAAGGCGGACGCCCTCAACAGCCTCTGGCGCGCACTGCGCCGCTGGGAACAGCAAAGGGGGGCGCCGGTCAAAGCCATTGTCCTGCATGACGCCGAAGATGCCGTGCATGCCGACGCCCTGCGCGTCATGTCGGCCATGATCGACAGGTTCGCGCTGGTCCAGCTGCCGGTGCTGCCGCTCGCATCGCGCGGATCGCGCTGGATTTCCGGCCATTATTGCGACGAGTTCGCCGAATCCCATGCCAAGGCTATGATGGTGCGCGAGGCACTGGGCGCGGCATTGCCATCGGCGGGCGTCGGCTGCGCGATCGCCCGCGATATGCTGGAGGCGCTGTCCCTTGCGCGCGGCGGCCGCCCGTTCGACCCCGACAGCCTGACCGAGGACTATGAGATGGGCCTGCGCATCGGCGAACTGGGCGGGCGCGGCGTGATCGTGCGAATGCGCGATGCGAGCGGCGGCCTCGTCGCGACTCGCGAATATTTCCCCGACACGATCCGGGGCGCGGTCCAGCAAAAGGCGCGCTGGACCCTCGGCATCGCACTCGCCGGCTGGGACCGACTTGGCTGGGGCGGCAATGTCATCGAGGCGTGGATGCGCCTGCGCGACCGGCGCGCCCTGATTGCCGCGATCATCCTCCTCGCCGCCTATGCAGGCATGGTGCTGACCGCCCTGCTGTGGATCTGCGAGGGCCTGCACCTGGGGCCGCCGCCGGCGCTGTCCATGCCGCTCGCGATCCTGCTTGTCGTCAATGCCGGCCTGCTCGGCTGGCGCATAGTGATGCGGGCGCTGTTCGTGCATCATGCCTATGGCACCGCCGAAGCCATCCGCTCGGTCCCGCGCATCTTCATCGCGAACATCATCGCCATGATGGCCGCGCGCCGCGCTGTCGGCATGTATATTGCGCTATGGCGCGGCGCGCCGGTCCAGTGGGACAAGACGTCCCATCGCTTTCCCGACCTGGCACCGGTCATCCGGCGGTGATCGCGGGAAGACCCTTATGGTTCGTGCTGATAGTGATCGGCGGGTGGACCACCTTGCGCATGGTCTCGATCCTGGCGGTGGCGGACGGGCCAAGCGGCGGGCCTGCCCAGCGAGCAGCGGCCGGTCCGGTGCAACGGGGTCAACCGGCGCTGCCCGAAAGCATTATCCGCGTGGCGCAGGCACCCACCTTCGCTCCCCGGCACGCTGGCTTGCGCAAGCCGGGGAGAAGCCAGGCAACCGCCGAGGCCCTCGACCCGTCCCATACCCCTCCCGGCCCGCCAGAGGCATCAGAGCCGCCCGTAATTCTCTCCGCCCGTGTCCCCGACGGCGGGTTTTTCGCACAGGAGGCGGGGATTCCGGGACCGTCCATCGGCGGCGCACAGGCCGGTCGCTGGTCGGGCGCGGCCTGGCTGCTCTGGCGGCGGGATGGCGGCGAAGTCCCCCTTGCCCGCGCCGGGCGGCTCGGCGGTTCGCAGGTCGGCCTGCGCGTCGACTATGCGCTTGATCGCGGGTCGCCCCTGCATCCGGCCCTGTACGCGCGCTTGAGCGGCGCGCTGGCCCGGCCAGTCGCCGCCGAGATTGCGGCGGGCATAGCCCTTCGTCCCACGCCGCTCCCCCTCTCGTTTGCGCTGGAACGGCGTGCGGCGCTGTCGCGCGGCGGCCGCAATGACTTCGCGTTCATCGTCGCTGGCGGGATCGATCGCCTGCCGCTGACCCCTCATCTGCATATCGATGGCTATGGACAGGCGGGCTTTGTCGGCCTCGCGCGTCCCGACGCCTTTGTCGATGGCCGACTGACGCTCGAGCGCGCGGTTTCCGGGACCGAAACAGGCAATGGCGATATCGCCATCGGCGCGGCCCTGTGGGGCGGGGCGCAGCCGGGCATTGCACGGCTCGACATCGGCCCGCAGGCAACGGTCCGCATGCCGGTAGGTGCCAGCCATGTCCGCCTGGCCACGGAATGGCGCCAGCGCATCTCCGGACATGCCCGGCCCGCCTCCGGCCCCTCGATCACTATCGGACTCGATTTTTGAATGCGGGCACGGTTCGCCTTTAAGTCGCCGCTCTTTGCGGCTAGCGCGGATTTGCCATGAACCTGTACCTGCCGATCGCCAATCTGTCGGTGAACGCCTTCGTCATCATCGGACTCGGCGGCCTGGTCGGCCTGCTGTCGGGGATGTTCGGCGTGGGCGGCGGATTCCTGACTACACCGCTGCTCATTTTCTATGGCATCCCGCCAGCCGTCGCCACCGCGTCGTCCGCAAGCCAGGTGACGGGCGCGAGCGTTTCCGGCGTGGTTTCCCATCTGCAGCGCGGAACGGTCGACCTGCGCATGGGCGGCGTCATGACCGCAGGCGGCCTGGTCGGCACGCTGATCGGCGCGGGCATTTTTTCGTTCCTGCAAAGACTGGGCCAGATCGATACGGCGATCGCCTTGATTTATGTGGTGATGCTCGGGTCGATCGGCATCATGATGGCGCGCGAATCGATTGGCGCGCTGGCGGCGAGGCGTACCGGGGCCGCGCCGCCGGTGCGCAAGCGGCGGCACCATCCGCTCGTCGCCGCCCTACCGCTGCGCTGGCGCTTCTATGCCTCGGGCCTCTATATCTCGCCGCTGGCCCCCTTTCTGCTCGGCGTGTTTTCGGGCATTCTCACCATGCTGCTGGGGATCGGCGGCGGTTTCGTCATCGTACCGGCCATGCTGTACATATTGGGCATGACGACCCAGGTCGTGATCGGCACGTCGCTGTTCCAGATCCTGTTCGTCACCATGGCAACGACGATGGTCCACAGCGTGACAACCAGGGCGGTCGACCTTGTGCTGGCCTTCCTCCTCCTCCTCGGCAGCGTGACCGGCGCGCAGATCGGCACGCGGCTTTCTACCAAGGTGCGGCCCGAATATCTGCGGATCGCGCTGGCGTTCATCGTGCTGGTGGTCGCGATCCGCATGGCGCTCGGCCTAGGCTGGCAGCCGGATGAAATCTACAGCGTGGATGTCCAGTGACGGGTGCCTGGCGGGGAATGGCCGTCCGGCTGGGGATCGCGTTGGCGGCCATCGCGCTGCTGACGGGCGCCGCACCCCAGCCGCAACTGGTGCCCGACGTGTCCCAGCGCGATGTCGAGATCCGCTACAGCTTCAAGGGCGCCGAACTGATCCTGTTCGGCGCCATCCTCTATCCCGGTGGCCGGGTGCCCAAGGACAGGGTGGATATCATCGTCGTGCTGAAAGGCCCCAGCCAGCCGGTGGTGATGCGCGAAAAGCAGAAAATCGCGGGCATGTGGCTGAACGCCGCCACCGCCGAATTCCGCACCGCGCCCAGCTTTTATGCGATGGCATCGTCGCGCCCGATCTCGCACATTGTCGACCAACGGACGGCCGCGATCTATGAACTGGGTCTCGACAAGCTGCAGCTTTCGCCCTCCTCGCTCAACACCGACAACGAGATCGGGCGTTTTGCGCGTGGCCTCAACGATCTGCGCAAGCGCAGCGGCCTCTATGTCGAGCGCCCCGGCGCGGTCGAGATCACCGATGGCGTCCTCTATCAGGCACGCTTGCCCCTCTCTGCACGGGTGATCGTGGGCACCTATACCGCCGAGACCTTTCTGGTGCGCGACGGACATGTCGTGGCGGCCGCCGTGCGCGAGATCGCGGTCAGGAAATCCGGGCTCGAACGCCTGATCGGGGTATTTTCGCGCGCATCACCGGTCCTCTACGGCCTCACCGCCGTTGCGATGGCGCTTTCACTGGGCCTGATCGCCGGTTATCTCGCCCGCCGCATCTGACCGCTCGCCCTGCCGGCACCATGCGTAAACGGCTTGTTTACTGCGCTTTGTTACGAAAGCGGATGGTTTGAGGGACAAAAGGTGGGCAGATGAACTTTATGACAGGCATACACGGCCCCGCGCACGACCAGCAGCGCATTCCCCAGCCACAGGCACAGCTGGCCCCGCTCGGCGTCGTGTCGGATATCAGCGGCAGCAGCGCGCGCATCCTGATCGACATCGAGGCCATGGAAACCATGTCGCAGCAGACCGACCCCGCCATCGCGATGGCAGGCCAGGTCGGCAGCCAGGTCAAGATGCGGGTCGGCAAGTCCTGGATCATCGCCAATGTCCGCACCCTGGCCATTGACGGGCGCACATCGCGCCAGATCGTCGCCAACATCGACATGCTGGGCGAAGGCGACCAGGAAATGCTGACCGGCCGCCTGTACCGGTTCCGCCGCGGCGTCACCCGCTTCCCCGTGCCCGGCACCGAAGTCTTCCCTGTTGCCGAAGCCGACCTCAACTCCATCTATTCCGCGCAGGACCTGCCGCGAATCGAGATCGGCACCGTCTATCCCACCGTACAGACGCGTGCCTCCGTCCTGGTCGACCAGTTCCTTGGCCGCCATTTCGCGCTGCTGGGTTCGACCGGTACCGGCAAGTCGACCGCTGCCGCGCTGATCCTGCACCGCATTTGCGAGCTGTCGCCGCAAGGTCATATCGTGATGATCGATCCGCACGGCGAATATGCCGCCGCCTTTGCCGAGAATGGCATGCGCTATGATGTCAGCAATCTGGCCCTGCCCTATTGGCTGATGAACTTCGAGGAACATTGCGAGGTCCTGATCACCAGCCAGGGGCCGGAACGCGCGCAGGACACCGAAGTGCTCGCGCGCTGCCTGCTGGCGGCCCGCAGCAAGAACCGCCTGGCGGACCAGATCGGCCGGCTGACGGTGGACGCACCTGTTCCCTATCTGATTTCCGACCTCAACGCGATCATCCAGAACGAGATGGGCAAGCTGGAAAAGAGCACGGGCGCCCTGCCCTATATGCGCATCAAGGCCCGGATGGACGAGATCAAGAGCGACCCGCGCTTCAGCTTCATGTTCTCCGGCGTGCTGGTCGCCGATTCGATGCGCAGCTTCCTGGCGGACGTGTTTCGCATGCCCGCCAATGGCAAGCCGATCTCGGTCATCGATGTCTCCGGCATTCCGTCCGAGATCACCCATGTCGTGGTATCCGTGCTGGCGCGGCTCGTCTTCGACTTCGCCATGTGGTCGCGCGATGAAGAGCAGAAGCCGATCCTGCTCGTCTGCGAGGAAGCGCATCGCTACATCCCGGCGACGACCAGCGGCGCTGGCCAATCGGTCCGCAAGATCCTGGAGCGGATCGCCAAGGAAGGCCGTAAATATGGCGTCTCGCTCGGCCTGATCACGCAAAGACCGTCCGACCTTGCCGAAGGCGTGCTGTCGCAGTGCGGCACCATCGTCGCGATGCGCCTCAACAACGACCGCGATCAGCAGTTCGTGAAAGCCGCCATGCCGGAGGGCTCGCGCGGCTTCCTCGACTCCATCCCGGCACTCCGGAACCGCGAATGCATCATCTGCGGCGAGGGTGTCTCCATCCCGATCCGCGTGACGCTCGACACGCTGGAGGAAAAGCTGCGCCCGGCCTCGGCCGACCCGATCTTCACCGACCTCTGGCGCCAGACCGGCGGCGAGGACGAAATCCTGGAGCGCACCGTCAACCGCTGGCGCGCGCAGGGGCGGTAACGTCCCACCGGACATCGCACCCTCCCAATCCGTTCGCCCTGAGCGAAGTCGAAGGGTCCGCCGAACGCAGTGAGGTATCTTCGCCTCCGCTCAGAGCAAGGCTTCGACTTCGCTCAGCCCGAACAGTGAGGGGTTGCCTACCCCAGCCGCGCCAACGCCGCCGCCAGCCGCTCCGCCTCCGCCGCCCGCTCGGCATGATCGGCGCGAGCCTTCTCCACCGCCTCGGGCTTGGCCTTCTCCATAAAGGCCGGGTTGTTGAGACGGCCTTCGAGGGACTTGGCGTCCTTGGTCGCGGCTTCGAGGGCTTTGGCAAGGCGAGCCTTTTCGGCGGCGATGTCGATGACGCCTTCGAGCTCAAAAACCAGCGTGTCTCCGGCGGTGACGACCTGAAGAACCTTGTCGGAAGCGGGCGGCGCGAAATTGAACTTGTCGATGCGGCCCAGACGCTCCAGCGGTCCGGCATATTTTGCCGCCATGTCCAGCGTGAAATTCTGGGGCGCCGCCACGTTGGCGGACAGCTTGATGCCGGGTGAAATGCCTATTTCCGCGCGGGCCGAGCGAACAGAACTGATCGTGTCGATCAGCCGTTCGATCTCCGCCTTGGCCTGCTCGTCCATGGAGATGCCGGGAGCGGGCCATTTCGCGACAATCAGATCATAAGGTCGGTCTCCGAGCGCATGCCATAGTTCTTCGGTGATGAAGGGCATGAACGGATGCAGCATGACAAGGATCTGATCGAGCGCCCAGCCCGCGACCGCTTTGGTCTCGTCGTCGATCGCGCCCTTGATCAGTTCGAGGTACCAGTCGCAGAAGCTGTCGAAGATGAAATGATAAATGGCTTCGGCCGCCGCGTCGAACCGCAGCTCCGCCAGCGCCTTGTCGAGCGCGGCGACGGTTTCCACCACCTCGCCGATGATCCACTTGTTGACCGCCAGCGTCGCGGGCGGAGCCTCGACCGACGCGCTCGCGCCGATGCCGTTGCTCATCGCGAAACGGGTCGCGTTCCACAGCTTGGTCGCGAAGTTGCGATAGCCCTCGACACGGCGTTCGTCCATTTTGACATCGCGGCCCTGGCTCTCCATCGCGGCCATGAAAAAGCGCAGCGCATCGGCGCCATATTGATCGATCAGGCCGAGCGGATCGACGACATTGCCCTTGGACTTGGACATTTTCTGGCCATCGGCGGCGCGCACCAGCCCGTGCAGATAGAGCCGCTTCCACGGCACATCCTGCATGAAGTGCAAACCCTGCATCGCCATGCGCGCATCCCAGAAGAACAGGATGTCGAAGCCGGAGATGAGGAGGTCATTGGGGTAATGGCGCTCTAACAAGCCCCTCCCCTTGAGGGGAGGGGTTGGGGTGGGGCCCTTCCCCATGCGTTGCGTCTCGCCGAGAGGCCCCACCCCCGGCCCCTCCCCTGAAGGGGAGGGGGGATCGGTCTCATCCGGCCATCCCAGTGTCGCGAAGGGCCAGAGGGCGGAGGAGAACCAGGTGTCGAGGACGTCGGGGTCGCGCGCTATTGGACGGGCACCCGCAGTTGTTCCCCGGGGAAACGGATCGTTTTCAGGAAACTCAATTTGCTCTTCAGAAACACCATAGTAACAGGCGAACGCCTTGCTCGCTTCCTCGCTGGTTTCGGCCACTACAACGTGGCCTGTCTGAAATAATCCGGCAGGGAGCAACAGCCGGTGATTCTCACCGTAACTTTCAAATTGCGCGCTGACTTGGTCAATTGTTGGCCCATACCAAGCCGGAATCCGGTGCCCCCACCACAATTGCCGGCTCACACACCAGGGCTGGATATTCTCCATCCAGTTGAAGTAGGTCTTTTCCCACGTCTTCGGCACGATCTCGATCGCGCCCGACTTCACCGCCTCGATCGCGGGCTTGGCCAGCGTCGCGGCATCCACATACCATTGGTCGGTCAGCCAGGGCTCGATCACGACCCCCGAACGATCCCCATAGGGCGTCTGGATCACGCGGTCCTCGACCTGCTCCAACAAACCCAAGGCATCGATCCGCGCAACCACAGCCTCGCGCGCATCCTTCACCGAGAGGCCCAGCAGGTCGGCGGGAATCAGCCCGTCCGCCGTCTGCACCAGCCGTGCATCGGCATCCAGCATGTTTAGCATGTCCGCAGGCGCAATCCCCGTGCGCTTGCCGACCTCGAAATCGTTGAAGTCATGCCCCGGCGTGATCTTGACCGCGCCAGAGCCCAGCTCCGGATCGGCATGCTCGTCCGCGACGATGGGAATGCGGCGCCCCGTGATCGGCAGCTCGACGAACTTGCCGATCACGGACGCATAGCGCGCATCCTCGCCGTTCACCGCGACCGCCATGTCGGCCAGCATCGTCTCCGGCCGGGTCGTCGCCACGACGATATGGTCGCGCCCGTCGTCCAGCTTCACCCCGTCCGCCAACGGATAGCGGAAGTGCCAGAACTTGCCCTGCACCTCGCGCGTTTCAACCTCGAGGTCGGAAATCGCTGTCTTCAGACCCGGATCCCAGTTGACCAGTCTTTTGTCGCGGTACAGCAGACCCTCATTATACAGGTCCACGAACACTTTTACGACCGCGCGGGTGAAATGCGGGTCCATGGTGAACTGCTCGCGGCTCCAGTCCATCGAGCAGCCCAGCCGCCGCAGCTGGCCGGTGATGGTGCCGCCGCTCTCGGCCTTCCATTCCCACACCTTGTCGATGAACTGCTCGCGCGTGTAGTTGCTGCGCTTGTCCTGGGTGAGCGCCATCTGCCGCTCGACCACCATTTGCGTGGCGATGCCGGCATGGTCGGTGCCCACCACCCACAAAGCATCCTTGCCGCGCAGCCGCTCATAGCGGATGACGATGTCCTGCAACGTGTTGTCGAGCGCATGGCCGATGTGCAGCGACCCCGTCACATTGGGCGGCGGGTTGACGATGGTGAAGGGAGTCGCATCGGGGCGCGCGGGCCGGAACAGGCCCTCACCCTCCCAATGGGCGTACCATTTCGCCTCGATGGCGGCGGGATCGAATGTCTTGGGCAGGTCGGTCATGGCGCGACGGCATGGCCGATCAGTTGGCCAAGGTCAAACCTGACGTCACGCCGCCGCTATTTCTTGAGGCTGGAGAGATAAGCGACGAGGTCGGCCCGCTGCTTGGCGTCCGCGACCGACATGACCATGCGGGTGCCCGGCACCAGCTTGAACGGCCCTGTCAGAAACTTGTCCAGCGTATCCGCATTCCATGTCAGCCCCGATTTCTTGAGCGCGTCCGAATAGGCGAAGGGGGTCGATGCCGCCTTGCGCCCGGCGAGACCGGCCAGATTGGGGGCCATCATCGCCTTTTGTCCCGGCGTCACGCTGTGGCAGGTCTGGCAGCGCTGCTGGAACAGCTTGGCGCCGGCGGCTGCGTCCTGCGCCTGGGCGGGTGCGGTCATGAACAGCGGGGCGGCCAGGCCAAGGCAAAGGGGTTTCAATCGCACGACAGTCTCCATGGATATGACCTAGAGGGGCAAAAATGCACGCCCGCTGAATAGCGAGAGTTTCTGCTCAACTCCAGTGCCTACCAGAGCGGCCGCTGCTGGAGCGCCGCGCGCCGCTCGCGGACCAGCCGTTCCCGCTGCTCCGCGCTGATCGCCGGCGTCCCGGCGGGCAGCGACGCGCGCACGTCGGAGAATAGCGCCTCGTCGGCGGCAAGGTCATAGCACGGCGCGCCATGGCTGCTGGTGAACAATGCCGGCCTGCAGGACCGTCAGCTGCTGCTCGACGGCACGGCGGCGGAATGGGACCGGATGAATGTCGTGAACGGGCGTGGCCCCTATCTGATGACGCGAGAGATCGCGCGGGCGATGGTCGTCGCGGGCGCGGGCGGGCGGATCGTCAATATCGCATCGACCAGCCTGACCGGCCAGATGATCCGGGGGCTCGTGGCCTATATGGGGTCCAAGGGCGCGCTGCTGGCGCTCAGCAGCGCCAGCGCGATGGAGCTGGCCGGCCATGTCATCACCGTCAACACCGTCCTGCCCGGCGGCGTCGGAACGCCCGGCGCGATCGGCGCCAAGGGCCCTGCCGCTGAGGGCCCCGGCCGCCGCATGCCGCCGCTCGGCATGTGCGAGCCGCGCGACATCGCCGCCGCCGTGCCGTTCTTCGCAACCCCCGCCGCGCGCTATGTCACCAATCAGGTGATCGCGGTGGATGCCGGCTTCTCCGTGACCTGATCCCCCATGCCGCGGTGCGGACGCGCTTCACGGATGGCGCCTGGCAAAGGCCACCGCCGCGCCGAACAGGCCGGGCTGGGGATGGGTGATGAGCTTCACCGGAAGCCCGGCCATCATTGCCTCGAAGCGGCCCTTCGCCCGAAAACGTTGGGCAAAACCCGAGCGCGGCAGCCGGTCGGCGAGCCGTAGGCCCAGGCCGCCGGCGATCACCACGGCCGAGGCGCCCTGGGCCAGCGCGATATCGCCCGCAACGCTGCCGAGCGACAGGCAGAAGCGATCGAGAGCCGCCGTGGCAAGAGCGTCCTCGCCGGACATCGCCAACCCCCAAAGCGCCTTGTCGTCATGCTGCTGGACCGGGCGTCCTTCGATCGCGGCAAGGGCTTCGTGGATGTCGACCAGGCCGGGACCGGACAGCATGCGCTCCACCGACACCCTGCGATATTTGCCGCGCAGACGCGCGAGGATCGCATCCTCAATGGCGTCGAGCGGGGCGAAGTCGATATGCCCGCCTTCGGTCGCGTGCACCTGAAAGCCCGCCGCGCCGCGCCAGACATGGGCGACGCCGAGGCCAGTGCCGGGGCCAAGCACGCTGATCGTCCCTGTCGCGGGTAAAGGGACGTCCGGTCCGCAAAGCATCTGGAAATATTCGTCGCCCGCCTGCGCGACGGCATAGCCCACCGCTTCGAAATCATTGACGAGGACGTGGGCGTCGATCCCCAGTTGCCGGTCGATCTGGGCGGGATGCAGGACCCAGGGATTGTTGGTGAACTTGATCACTTCGCCGGTAACCGGCCCCGCAACCGCGATCGCGGCCGCACCGGGGAGTGGCCGCGCGCGCCGACGGCCGAATTCCTGCCATGCCGTCTGGAAGCTGGCATGCTCAGCCGTCTTCAGCGTCACCGCTTCGCCGAGATCGACGACCTGTCCGTGCCGCACCTCGGCCAGCGCAAAGCGCGCATGGGTGCCGCCGACATCGATGGCGACAAGCGCAGTCACATGGCGGTCCTTTCAGTCGTCGGACCAAGCCATAATGGCCGCATGGGCTCTCAGCAAGCCGTGCGTTCCGAGGTCAGTGGGTGTGATCGGGGTCGAGCAGGCGGTGGAGATGCACGATGACATATTTCATTTCGGCATCGTCCACCGTGCTCTGCGCCGCGCTGCGCCAGGCTTTTTCGGCCGAGGCATAATCGGGAAACACACCGACGCAGTCGATCGCGCCCAGATCCTTGAACTCGATTTCCTGCGGGTCGGCCACGCGGCCGCCCATAACCAGATGCAATTTGCTCATTATCGTCCTTTATTTGGGGATGTCCGTCACACGCTCTGCAGCGCTTCCCTGCGGGCGATCAGGATGCGGCCAGCCTCGATCTTGACCGGGATGACCGGCACGCAGCCTTCATCCTCGCCCAGCGCCTTGCCGGTGATGAGCGAGATGCGCCAGTTGTGCAGCGGGCAGGTCACGCTGGTGTCGTGGACGATCCCCTGGCTCAGCGGCCCCTGCTTGTGCGGGCATTGGTTGACGAGTGCATAGACATCGCCATTGGCGGTATGGAAGATCGCGATCTCCTCGCCGCCCTGCACCGGCAGGGTGCGGGCCCCCATCACCGGGAGCTGATCGACCGGCCCGACGTCCAGCCATTCCGCGATAACCATCAATAGCCCCCCACAACAGCAAAGGGCCTGATTTCGGCGATATGCTGGTGGAGGTGGGCTTCGGCGCCGGCGGCGCGCTCGGCCCAGGGGTCGTGCTGGAGGAAGCTCTGGGCGTGGAGGAAGCGGC
>Ga0070669_100000032_pt1 | contig 153549 bp, 128 predicted proteins | sample KBSS53metaG_FD_64680 | JGI IMG/M metagenome (GOLD analysis project Ga0070669, IMG submission 64680) | Switchgrass rhizosphere microbial communities from Kellogg Biological Station, Michigan, USA - KBS S5-3 metaG | ecosystem: Host-associated > Plants > Roots > Rhizosphere > Soil ...
CGCGGGCGGCTCGGTGACCTACACCATCACGGCGAGCAATGCCGGTCCGAGCAACGCGACCGGCGCCACGGTGGCGGACACCTTCCCGGCGTCGCTGACCTGCACCTGGACCTGCGTCGGCGCGGGGGGCGGCACCTGCACGGCGGCGGGCTCGGGGAACGTCAACGACACGGTCAACCTGCCCTCGGGCGGCAGCGTGACGTACACGGCGAGCTGCACCATCTCGGCCGCGGCGACCGGCACTCTGAGCAATACGGCCACGGTGGCGGCGCCCGCCGGCGTCACCGATCCCACCCCCGGCAACAACTCGGCGACGGACAGCGACGCCCTGGGGGCGAGCGCCGATCTCGCGATCACCAAGACCGACGGCGTCACGTCGGCCACTCCGGGCGGCTCGGTGACCTACACCATCACGGCGAGCAACGCCGGTCCCAGCAGCGCCACGGGCGCCACGGTGGCGGACACCTTCCCGGCGTCGCTGACCTGCACCTGGACCTGCGTCGGAGCGGGCGGCGGCACCTGCACGGCGGCTGGCTCGGGGAACCTCAACGACACGGTCAACCTGCCCTCGGGCGGCAGCGTGACGTACACGGCCAGCTGCACCATCTCGGCCGCGGCGACCGGCACGCTGAGCAATACGGCCACGGTGGCGGCGCCCGCCGGCGTCACCGATCCCACGCCGGGCAACAACTCGGCGACGGACAGCGACGCGCTGGGAGCGAGCGCCGATCTCTCGGTCACCAAGACCGACGGCGTCACCACGGCCACTCCGGGCGGCTCGGTGACCTACACCATCACGGCGAGCAACGCCGGCCCCAGCAGCGCCACGGGCGCCACTGTGGCGGATACTTTCCCGGCGTCTTTGACCTGCACCTGGACCTGCGTCGGCGCGGGCGGCGGCACCTGCACGGCGGCGGGCTCGGGGAACGTCAACGACACGGTCAACCTGCCCGCGGGCGGCAGCGTGACCTACACCGCGAGCTGCACCATCTCGGCCGCGGCGACCGGCACGCTGAGCAATACGGCCACGGTGACGGCTCCCGCCGGCGTCACCGATCCCACGCCGGGCAACAACTCGGCGACGGACAGTGACGCGCTGGGGGCGAGCGCCGATCTCTCGGTCACCAAGACCGACGGCGTCACCTCGGCCACTCCGGGCGGCTCGGTGACCTACACCATCACGGCGAGCAATGCCGGCCCCAGCAGCGCCACGGGCGCCACGGTGGCGGACACCTTCCCGGCGTCTCTGACCTGCACCTGGACCTGCGTCGGGGCGGGCGGCGGCACCTGCACGGCGGCGGGCTCGGGGAACGTCAACGACACGGTCAACCTGCCCTCGGGCGGCAGCGTGACCTACACCGCGAGCTGCACCATCTCGGCCGCGGCGACCGGCACGCTGAGCAATACGGCCACGGTGGGGGCGCCCGCCGGCGTCACCGATCCCACGCCGGGCAACAACTCGGCGACGGACAGTGACGCGCTGGGGGCGAGCGCCGATCTATCGGTCACCAAGACCGACGGCGTCGCCTCGGCCACTCCGGGCGGCTCGGTGACCTACACCATCACGGCGAGCAATGCCGGCCCGAGCAACGCCACGGGCGCCACGGTGGCGGACACCTTCCCGGCGTCGCTGACCTGCACCTGGACCTGTGCCGGGGCGGGCGGCGGTACCTGCACGGCGGCGGGCTCGGGGAACCTCAACGACACGGTCAACCTGCCCTCGGGCGGCAGCGTAACGTATACGGCCAGTTGCACCATCTCGGCCGCGGCTACCGGCACGCTGAGCAATACCGTCACGGTGACGGCGCCCGCCGGCGTCACCGATCCCAACCCCGCCAACAACTCGGCGACGGACAGCGATACGCTCACGGCCGCGCCTGGGGCGTCGGTGTCCGGAACCAAGACGGCCACGGGCACCTTCACCGTTGGCGGCACCGTCACCTACACGGTGACGCTGACCAACAACGGCACCGGCGCCCAGGGCGACAACGCCGGCAACGAGTTCATCGATGTCCTGCCGTCGAGCCTGGCGCTGGTTTCCGCCACGGCGACCAGCGGCTCGGCGGCCGCCAACACCGGCACCAACACCGTCACCTGGAACGGCGCCATCCCGGCGGGCGGTTCGGTGACGATCACCATCAACGCCACCATCCTTCCCGCCGCCGCCGGTACGGCCGTCTCGAACCAGGGGACGATCTCCTTCGACGCCGACGGCAACGCTACCAACGAGTCGACGGCGCAGACCGACGATCCTGCCGTGACCGGTGCCTCCAACCCCACGAGCATCCAGGTGGCGGGAGCGACGCCCAGCGCGATCCCGACCCTCTCGGGCTTCGGCTTGATGGTGTTGGCGCTGGCCCTGATGGGTCTGGCCCTCGGGTTGCTGAGGCGCCGCGGCCGCGCCGAGTAGTCGGTGGGCCATCGGGGCGCCTCGAAGCAGAGGCGCCCCGGCGTTTCTTATTCAGGGGTGGGGTGCAAGGGCGAGGCTCAGCGGGAGACGGCCTGCCGGCGATTCCAGACGCCCCATCCCACCATCGCCACCAGCAGCGCCAAGCCCAAACCCCACGCCCAGACCGGCACGTTCCACCCCTTCCGTCCCCCGGGCAGGGGCACGATGTCGCCGTCGCCCAGCACGACCAGCCCCGCCCAGGCGGCGGCGGGAGCGCCCTCGGCGATCAGCTCGCCCTGGGCGGCCTGGAGGGCGGCGGCCACGCTGATTCCGCGGCCGAGGTGGCGGTAGAAGCGGTCGAAGAGGTCGGCGGCCTCGTCGTCGCGCAGGCGCCAGAGGCTGGCGACGACGGTGTGGGCGCCGGCCTGGAAGAAGGCGCGGGCCAGGCTCATGACCCCCTCGCCGCGCAGCAGGGGGCCGGTGTTGCTGCTGCAGGCGGAGAGCACCACGATGCGGCCGTCGAGGTTCAGGTCCACGATCTCGCGGATTTGCAGCAGGCCGTCCTGGCCGGCGGCGCCGGGGGCCAGCAGCACGCCCGAGCGGTCGGGATTGGTCTCGTCCGTCACGGCGTGGGTGGCGAAGTGGAGCACTCCGAACTTTCCGAGGGGAGCGCTCTTGAGGAACGCCTCGGAAGCTTCCTCGCCGATGCGCTGCACGCTGCCGCCGCCCAGGTCGCGCACCACGGCCCGGCCCTCCTCGCGAGCGTAGGGAAGCGGCCCGAGGCGGACGCCGGAGGTGAAGAGGGCGGCGACGGCGCGCTCCCGGGAGGCGGCCTGGACGACTTGGTTGCCATCGCTATTGCCGCCGGGCAGGGGCGGATCCGCGAAGGCGAGCGCCGGGATGGCGGCCGCGGCGGGCCGGCTCTTCCGCCAGCGCAGCCAGAGGGTGGCGGAGGGGACCACGGAGATCTCGTAGCGGAGGGCGAGCGGCTTGCCGCCGGCCGTCTCGCGCAGGGCTCCGAAAGGGAGCTTGTTCAGGGCGTCGTCGGGAATCACGGTCAGCCGCCGCACCCCGGGCGGCAGGCCGCGCAGCGCCGGGCCGAGGAGGGACTGGTAAAGCCCGGCGCTGCTCGCGCCCTCGGTGCCGTCGCGCGCCTCGAAGAGGCCGGTGAAGAGGGCGACGGCGGGCCGCAGCTCCACGCAGTCCATCAGCCGGTAGGCCCGGGCGCCGCCCCGGGTGGCCACGATCAGCCAGGAGCCGCCGCCGAAGCTGCCCGTGAAGTCTTTCCAGGGGGCGACCTGGAACGACAGCAGGGCCTCGTCGTCGGCGAGCGACCGCCGCGCCTCGACGAGGGACGCAAGCTCGGGCCGGAGCAGGGCGGAGAGGGCCGGGCTGGCGCGGGCGATCTGGTGCCGCAGGTCCGCTTCCTCGAGCTCCAGGCGTTCGAGCTCGTGGCGCACCCCGGCCTTTTCCCAGGGCGGGCGCGCGGGATCGAGCAGGCGGTGCTGGACGCCCGCGATCTCCGCGAGCGTATGGGTACGCCGCTCGCGCAGCCGGGCCGCCGCCGCCGTCTCCGCCGGCCTGGCACGGGCGGCGTCGAGGGCGCCTACCAGAGCCCGCGACCGCATGCCCTCCGACACCGCGAAGGCCCGGTCGAGGAATCCCGCGCCCGCGCCGGCCGCCGCCGCTTCCAGGAGCCGGCCGGAGAGCCAGGCGTAGTCGTCGGACGCGGACGCGAACAGCTCCGGCGAGCCGACGCCCTCGGACTCGCGGAGCGCTTCCAGGGCCTTCAGGGCCGACAACGAGTCCGCCGCCGCCCGCTCCGGCGGGGCCGCCGCCCAGGCCACGCGCATCCTCTCCCGCCAGGCGGCGGCCAGCGCGTCCGGATCCTCGCTCTCCTTCGCCAGGGCGAGGGCGCGGTCGACCAGGGCCATGGCGCGGCCCGGATCCCCGGCCGCCAGCCGGCGGGCCAGCAGGTCGAGGCAATAGATCTGCCCGGCCGGCGTGGCCGCCGTCTCGACGCAGCGCTCGAGCTCCATCCGCGCCTCCTCGCCGGTGGACAGCATGCCGAGGATCAGGCGCGCCTTGGCCTCGACGCTGCGATGTCCGGCGGCCGTCGCCGCGTCCAGGGCCTGGCGGGCCGTGGCGAGGGCCTCCCTCCGGACTTTCTCGCCGGGGAGGTCGGCCATCTCGTCGGTGAGCGAGCGGGCCAGGCTGTAGCTCGCCGTGGCCTCGGCCAGGCGGTCGCCTTCCCTGTGAGCCAGCCGGGCCAGCCAGCGGAAGGCGTCCCGTGCTTCGTGGATCTTGCCGAGCGCCAGGCTGACGTTGCCCAGCAGGAGCAGGCAGTCCCGCTGGACGTTGTAGGAAGCGTCCGGGAACGCGGCGGCCTTCGCCCGCTGGGTCAGGAAGTAAGCGCGCTCGACGTCGCGCTGCTGGGAGAGGAGATGGCGGGCCTCGAGGAGCTGCCCGCGCAGGACCATGGACGGATATCCCGAGGCTGCCGCAACCTGGACGGCCCGCGCCACCTCCCGGTCTGCCTCCTCGGAGCGGCCGAGTTGCATCAGGACGCGTTCGCGGCTGTCCCGGGAGCGGATCTCTCCGCGGGCGTCTCCCCGCGCCGCGAACAGCTCCGCCGCCTGGCGGAACAGCTCTTCCCCCCGGGCCGGCTCGGTCAAGAGGAGATGCCCCAGGTAGAACAGGAGCCACGGCCTGCCGGGGTAGCGGGTCCGGAGCTCCTCCATGCGGCGGACCGCCGGCTCCTGGGCGCCCGGTCCCTGGCCTGCCTTATGGAAGCATTGTGCCGACTCTTCGGACTCCGGGTCGGCGGCGAACTGGGAGGCGCAGGCCGCGAGCTCCACCTCTCCGGCGTGCCCGCGCAGCGGAGCGAGGGCCGACGCGAGGAGGAACAGAGCCAGCGTGCGGCGGGCAGGCATCCCTCGGAGTGTAATCGATTCCTAAGAAAGCTCGACTCCCCGAGAAAGGCTGCCCGCCGCGTTCCTGGCCATCACTGGAGCGGGGTGACCGGATTGACGGTGTAGGAGACCAGGACCTTCAACCAGGACTTCTCGCTGACCTGGTGATAGACCTCCTTCGTCTCGGTGACGGGGGTCGGGCTGGTCGTCGGCAGCCGGAAGTCGAACAGGACCTTGGCGCTTGAGCTGTTGATCGAGAGGTTCATGGCGTATATCTCCTGAATAGATGATTGGATAGATGAATCGATCGCGATCCGTGAGCGATCCCTTACTCGGTCTCCGGGGGCGGAGCGGCGTTGCCCGGAGGGCCCGCATAGTTTTCCGCCGGAGTGACGGAGTAGGAAACGGTGACTTCGTAGCCCAGAGTGAGCTGGGTCTCGCTGACGGTCGAGCTGGTGGTAGCGAGCGGGAACTCGCCGGTGACGCTGGATCCGCTGATATTCATGACGATTTCCTCCAAGTCAGGGTGGTTTCTCTTCTTTACATCCCCTGGGGAAGGGAACGAAGAGGAAACGCCGATCCCCTCACCCCGCGCCCGTCAATCGCGTGCGCGGCGGAACCGGAGCCCCAACCCGATGAGCAGCGCCAGCAGCCCGCCGCCCAGTCCGCCGCCCAGTACCCACGCCCAGACCGGCACGTTCCACCCTTTCCGTCCCCCGGGCAGGGGCACGATGTCGCCGTCGCCGAGCACGACGATGCCGGCCCAGGCGGCGGCCGGGAAGCCCTCGGCGATCATGTCGCTCTGGGCGGCTCGGAGGGCGGCGGCGACGCTGATTCCGCGGCCGAGATGGCGGTAGAAGCGGTCGAAGAAGTCGGCGGCCTCGTCGTCGCGCAGGCGCCAGAGGCTGGCGACGACGGTGTGGGCGCCGGCCTGGAAGAAGGCGCGGGCGAGGCTCATGACCCCCTCGCCGCGCAGCAGGACGCCAGTGTTGCTGCTGCAGGCGGAGAGCACCACGACGCGGCCGTCGAGGTCGAGGTCCACGATCTCGCGGATCTGCAGCAGGCCGTCCTGGTTGGCGGTGCCGGGAGCCAGCAGAACGCCCGAGCGGTCGGGGTGGGTCTCGTCCGTCACGGCGTGGGTGGCGAAGTGGAGCACGCCGTACTTCAGCAGGGCGGCGCCCTTGAGGAACGACTCGGAGGCCTTGTCGCCGATGCGCTGAACGCTGCCGCCGCCCAGGTCGCGCACCACGGCGCGGCCCTCCGCGCGGGCGTAGGGGAGAGGGCCGAGCCGGACGCCCGAGGCGAACACGGCGGCCGCGGCGCGCTCCCGGGCCGGGGCGATCCCAGGGCCTTCGCGGCCCGGCAGGGGAGGATCGGCCAGGGCCAGGGCGGGAATGGCGGCGGTCGACGGCCGGCGGCCTTCCCAGCTCAGCCAGAGCGTGGCCGAAGGCACCACGGTCAATGAAAATCGGGAGGCCAGCGGGGGAGCCTTGGGGGCGGCCCGCAGCGCCGCGAAGGGGAGCTGGTGGAGGACGTCGTCCGGCACTAGCACCAGCCGCTCGATGCCCGGCGGCAGCTCGCGCAGGGGCCGCTCCAGGAGCTGCCGGTAGAGGCCGGCGGCGGGGGTGGACTCCGCCGAGTCGCGCCGGTCGAACATGCCGTTGAACAGCCGCACGGCCGAGCGCAGGTCGCCGCGCCCCGGCAGCCGGTAGACGCGGGTGCCGGCGCGGCTCACGACGGTCAGCCACGAGCCGCCGGCGAAGCCTCCCCGCTCGTCCTCCCACGGGGCGACTTGAAAGGACAGCAGGGCCTCGTCCGGACGGAGCGCCTGACGCACCCGCGGCAGGGTGGCGAAGTCCGGCCGGCGGGAAGCATCCAGGGCCGGCGCGGTGCGGGCGAGCTGGTTGCGCAAGTCGGCCTCCTCGATCTCCAGCTTCTCCAGCTCCCGGTTCGCCAGGGAGCGTTCGGCAGCCGGCAGCTCCGGATCGAGGAGCCGCCGCTGCACGCTGGAGATGCGCTCCAGCACGGCGCCGCGCCGCTGCCGGATGGGCACCGCCGCGGCCGGTACGGCGTGAGCGGCCTCGAGGGTGCCGATGAGGCTCCGCGCCCGCAGCCGCTCGGCCACCAGGAACGCCCGTTCGAGGTCCGCCGGCCTGTTCTCGCCGAGGGCGGCGTCGATCATGCGGCCGGAGAGCCAGTAGTAATCCTCGGACCAGGTGGAGAAGGCCTCGGCCTGTCCGGAGGAGGCCGCCTGGAGGTCGCGCATGGCCTCGATGGCGTCGAGCGCCGACCGTGAGTCCTCGACCGCCCGCTCCCCGCCGCCCGCCGCCCAGCTCACGCGCATCCGTTCCCGCCAGGCGAAGGCGATCGACCAGTACTCCTGCGCCTGCCGCGCCAGCTCCAGGGACTCGTCGATGGCCTTGTCGGCCTCGCGCGGGCTCGTCGGGGCGAGGAAGCGGGCCAGGGCGTTCAGGCAGTAGCTCCGGTCCCGGGCCGTGTCGGCGGCTTCCAGGCAGGCGTCGAGGTGGCGCTTCGTCTCGCCGCCCCGCGAGAGGATGGCGAGCAGGTAGTGCGCTTTGGCCTGGATGGCCCGGTTCTCGCCCACCCTGGCGGCGTCCAGGGCGGCCTGGGCCAGGCGCGCGACCTCCCGCCGGCCGGCGTCGCTGGGCAGCTCCGCCGTCTCGTCCAGCACCGCCCGGGCCATGCCGTAGCGGGCGCTCGCCTCGCCGTAGAGGTCCTTTTCGGCGGCGGCCAGCTCGGTCATCCGGCGGAAGGCTTCGAGCCCTTCGCGGTAACGCCCGAGCTCGAGGCTGAGGTTGGCCAGACCGCTCAGGCAATCCCGCTTCATGTAGTAGGTGCCGCCGGGAAAGAGGGCGGCCTCGGCCCGGCGGAGGAGGAGGTAGGCCTGCTCCAGATCCTTGCCGACGCCCCACAGGTGCCGCGCCTTGAGGATGCGGGCGCGGGCGATCAGGTCCGGCTGTCTGGAAGCCTCGGCCACCTTGACGACCCGCTCCGCCTGCGCTCCCGCCTCGTCGACGCGCCCGGCGTTGAACAGGAGCCGGTGGACGTTGGCCCGCGCCAGCACCTCGCCCTTGGCGTCGCGCCGGGCCGCGAACCCCTCCGCGGCGGCGCGGAACAGCTCCTCGGCACGGTCCCTGTCCAGGTAGGCGAGGTAGAGGGTGGGCCAGGGGCTGCCCGGATGCCGCTTCCGCAGCTCTTCGAGCCGGGCCGCCCCCGCCTCCGGCCGCTTCAGGCGGGTGCCGGTCTCCTCGAAGCACTTGGCGGTCTCCTCGCTCTCCGGCGCGGACGCGGCGAGGCGGTCGCAGGCCTCGAAGCCTGCCGGGCTCGAGAAGACCGGACCTGAGAAGAGAAGCGCCAGGAGCAGGGACGACAGGAGCGCCGAGAGCACGGGCAAGAGTCTACCGCAGCGCGGCAAATCGAGCGGCGGAAAGCAAACGAGGCGGGTAGCTCCGGGGAGCCGCCCGCCTCGGGAAAGAATCTGCCGGATATTCTGCGGGATATTCTTCAGGGCTTGATCGGCCCGGGATCGCCGTCCGGAGGAGCCGTGCAGCAGCTGCCGTCCGGGGTCTTGTCTTTCGTGTCGGTCGTCGAGCTGGTGGCCGCTACCTGCAATTTGTCGCTCATGATCATCTCCTTCAAAGTTCCAGAAATTATCTCGTTTCGATCTCCGGGCTGGCTCCCCTGCCGCCCTATGGTGATAAGAACGAACGGCGTGTCCCGATCCCCTCACCTTGATCCTCATTACGTGTAAGAACACAGAATGTTTCTTCGGATTCCCATGTAAGTCGTTGTTTTAATTCAATCTTGAAGCTATGCAAAACCGGCGGCGGGTGAGCACCCGCCGCCGGTCCCGATCGTTCCGCTCCGCTCTATCTGATCGATCCGATCTATCGCAAGGGATTGGTGTACGTGGGCGAGCTCTGGCGCGTGCCGTCGGGGAAGACGGCTTCCACCTGCCAGAGGAGCCTGGCGCCCGGCGGCAGGCCCGCGAGGGCGCTTTCGGGAACGCGGTACTCCGTCGCCGTCTGGCCCTGGGCCGTCTGCACGACCCGCAGGTCTTCCGTGCTCACCCGCACGTCGTACGAGGCGGCGCCCGTGACCGGCGTCCAGCGCAGCACGGCTGCCTGCCGCGGCAGGATCTGGCCGTCGGGGAGCAGCGAGCGGACGACGGCGCCCGGCGCCTCGGGGGCCTCGCGATAGGTCGGATCCTTCGGTCCCACGCCGCCCGTGCGGTAGAGGCCGACGGCGATCAGCAGGCAGGCGGCGAGAGCGGCCACGCCCGCGAAGGCACGCCACTGCCCGAAGCGGCCGGCGATCACTTTGCCGGGCGCCGTGACGACGCCGGCCGAGGACGCGGGCTGCCGGTCGAGCTCGGCCGCCAGCCGCCAGTCCTCGGCGCAGGCCGCGCAGCTCGCGGTGTGCTCCAGCACTTCCCGCAGCTCGTGGGGGGGCAGCTCGCCCCGCACCGCGGCCCAGATCGCCTCCGGCGCCGGGCAGCTCTGCGGGTCGGGAGCGACGGCCGCCGGGGCGGCGAACGCGGCGCGGAGTCTGGCAAGATCCTGGTCGTCCTGGTTCATCGTTGTGCCTCTCTTCCGTTCCTTCCGGCAAAGTAAATCAAGGGAATCATCCTCCGGTTCCCGGTGGCACTCGTCCCGCGATGGGGAGCGTGCCGCCGGTGTTCCTCAAGGAAGAAACGTCGCGGCCCCTCGATTTCCCTCACCTGGTGCCGTCCCTACCGGCAGGCACGGGGGAGCTCAGTGCTGGATTCCCTTCTCGCCCAGGCAGCCGCGCAGGTCGGACATCCCCCGGTAGACCAGGTTCTCCGCCTTCTTCGCGGTCCAGCCCAGGAGCTTGCCGATCTCCGGCACGCTGTGGCCCTGGAGGTTCAGGGTGACGGCGTGGCGGCGGGGCGCCACCATGCGGCCGAGGCAGTCGCGGATGGCCCGCCCGACCTCGCGGCCGGCGGAGGCGCGCTCCGGGTCCGGGCCGGGCGCGGCGGGGTCGTAGGCGGTGCCCCCGTCCTCCTCGCCGTCGCCTTCGATGGAGACCTCCTGGCGCCGCCGCAGCCGGCGGATCTCGTCGATCAGCGCGCTGTAGGCGACCTTCTTGAGGTAGAAGCCGGAGAGCTCGGCCGTGCCCTCCTTCTTCCTCTGGATCTCCATAACCCGCATCAGCGCCACCTGCACGAGGTCGTCCGCCCGGTCCGCCAGCCAGCGCGGGCAGACGCGGTCCACCGCCTTCACCAGGTCGCGGTGAAGCTGGGCGTAGTCCATCGATGGCTTCGGTGTTCCCTTCTGAGAGTCGGTAATCAATTCGCGCTCCGCTCGCTGGTCGCGCATAGGTTACTACGACGGTGGAGACTCCCGAAGCCCATCCGCGCGGCGGCGGAGCTCGCGTGGCATCCTTTTGGCTAGTGTCGGAGACGGGGGAGACAACCGGATGCCACGGAACTACAGCATGGGCGGCCGCGCCGCCGCTTCGATGGGCGCTCCGGCGGGGATGCCGGCGGGCACGCCGCCCGGGCCGCGGTCCTTGCGCGAGCGCTTCGGGGCGCTGCGCAACCTGCCGCCGTTCCTGAAGCTGATCTGGCGGACCAGCCCGTCCCTCACCGGCTCCGACCTGGCTTTGCGCCTCGTCCGGGCGCTGCTGCCGGTCGCCACCCTCTACGTCGGCAAGCTGATCATCGACGAGGTGGTGCGGCTGGCGCAGACCCCGGGCGCGCCGGTCGGCGTCCGGGACTGGCTCGGCAGCGGCCTGCTCACCCATCTCGGCTGGCTGCTGGCGGCCGAGTTCGGCCTGGCGGTGCTCTCCGACGTGCTGGGGCGCATCGTCTCGCTGCTCGACTCCCTCCTCTCGGAGCAGTTCACCAACGCCACCAGCGTGCGCCTGATGGAGCACGCGGCGACGCTCGACCTCGAGGACTTCGAGGACAGCGAGCTGCAGGACCGGCTCGAGCGCGCCCGCCGGCAGACCACGGGACGGATGGCGCTGATGGGCCAGATCTTCGGCCAGGCCCAGGACATCGTGACCATCGTCAGCTTCGCCGCCGGGCTGGTGGTCTACGCGCCCTGGCTGATCGCGCTGCTGATCCTGGCGCTGGTGCCGGCCTTCCTCGGCGAGGCGCACTTCAACGCCCAGAGCTACTCGCTCAACTACGCGCGGACGCCCGAGCGGCGCGAGCTCGACTACGTGCGCCAGACCGGCGCCAGCGTCGAGACGGCCAAGGAAGTGAAGATCTTCGGCCTCAACTCCTTCCTGATCGAGCGCTACCGCCAGCTCTCCAGCGCCGTCTACGAGGACAACCGCAAGCTCGCCGTCCGCCGCGCCAGTTGGGGCGGCCTGCTGACGGCCGTCGGCACGGTCGGCTACTACGTGGCCTACGCCTTCATCGCCTGGCGCACCCTGCGCGGCGACTTCAGCATCGGCGACCTCACCTTCCTGGCCGGCTCCTTCCGCCGCCTGCGCACCCTGCTCGAGGGCCTGCTGATCGGCTTCTCGCAGGTGGCGGGGCAGGCGCTCTTCCTGGACGACCTGTTCTCCTTCTTCGAGATCGAGGCCGAGATCGTCTCGCCGGCGAGCCCGCGGCCCTTCCCGGCGCCGATCGGCCAGGGCTTCACCTTCGAGGACGTCGGCTTCCGCTATCCCGGCGCCGAGCGCTGGGCCGTGCGCCACCTGGGCTTTCATCTGCGCGCCGGCGAGGTGCTGGCCCTGGTGGGGGAGAACGGCGCGGGCAAGACCACCCTGGTCAAGCTGCTGGCCCGGCTGTACGACCCCGACGAGGGGCGCATCCTGCTCGACGGCCACGACTTGCGCGAGTACGACCTCGACGAGCTGCGGGCCAACATCGGCGTCATCTTCCAGGACTTCGTGCGCTACCACCTCACCGCCGCCGAGAACATCGCCGTCGGCCGCATCGAGGCCCGCGGCGACCGCCCGCGCATCGTCGCCGCCGCCGAGCGGAGCCTGGCCGACGAGGTGATCCGCAAGCTGCCGGAGGGCTACGACCAGATGATCGGCAAGCGCTTCCGCACGGGCGTGGACCTCTCCGGCGGCGAGTGGCAGAAGGTGGCGATCGCCCGCGCCTACATGCGCGACGCCCAGCTCCTGATCCTCGACGAGCCGACGGCGGCGCTCGACGCCCGCTCCGAGTTCGAGGTCTTCCAGCGCTTCAAGGAGCTGAGCGAGGGCAAGACGGCCGTGCTGATCTCCCACCGTTTCTCCAGCGTCCGCATGGCGGACCGCATCCTGGTCCTGGAAGAGGGGCAGGTCGAGGCCATGGGCACCCACGAGGAGTTGCTGGCCGAGGGCGGGCGCTACGCCGAGCTGTTCGAGCTGCAGGCCGCGGGCTATCGTTGAGCTAGTATGGATTGAAGGAAAGCTTGCTCACGGAGCTTCGAGGCCCATCGATGGCAGATTCCGACTTCGACTGGAACGGTTCCTACACGATCCCCGCCGGTCTGCGCTTCCGTCCGGCGCCCTCCGGCGGCCTGCAGGTGGACAACTGGGGCGGCGACCTCAGCGTCGAGATCCCGCGGGACTGGATCTCCCTCTACCTCGTCTTCGCGCGGTCCCAGACGGCGGAGACGGCCTACGAGACGGCGGCCGAAGAGTGGGAGGAGGTCGACCGGGAGAGCCTCCGGGCGCTCCTCCAGTCGTGGCTCGCGCGCGGGCTTCTGCAGGCCGTCGAGACGAGCCCGCCCGTCCCCTCCCGGCTCGCCCTCTTCACGAAGTCGGCGGAGGCCGGCGCCGCCCGGGTGCCCCTGCGCTCGCACTTCGAGCTGCAACGGCCGGTGGAGCTCTATCCGGGGCTGGAGACGCGCGAGATCCACGATCCCTGGCGCTTTCCGTGGGTGGCCGGGCTCGAAGCCGCCTTCCCGGTCATCCGGGAAGAGTTCGACCGATTAGCCGAAGGCGGCCCCGGTTTTTCGCCCGTCTACCGCGGCCAGACGAGCACGGGCGAGTGGGCCGCCTCCTTCCTCTGGATCTTCGGCAAGCAGGTCGAGGAGACGTGCCGCCTGTGCCCGGAGACCACGCGCCTGCTGAGCGCCATTCCGGGCGTCGCGGAGTTCGGCACCACCCTCTACTCGGCGCTCGCTCCCCACACGCAGATCGCCCCGCACTACGGGTACTCCAACGCCAAGCTGCGCTGCCAGTTGCCGCTCCGGGTTCCCGGCCGCTGCAAGCTCAAGGTCGGGGAGCACGAGATCGAGCAGCGCGAGGGGAAGTGCATCGTGTTCGACGACTCCTTCCTCCACTCGGCGTGGAACGACAGCGACGAGGCCCGCTTCGTCCTCGTCTTCGACTTCTACCACCCCGACTTGACGGCCGAGGAGGTCCGGTATCTCGCCCGCCTCGCGCAGGAGCGGGAGCTGGCGAAGACCTACCAGGCGCAAGGCGGCGGCGAGCGGGTGGCCTGGGTGGCCGATCCCGGTCATTGAAATGATCTGGGTCGCTTCCTATCCGCGCTCCGGAAACACCTGGCTCCGTTTCCTGCTCTCCGCCTACCTCCTGGGCGAGGCGCGCGACAGCCGGGCGGTGGAGGCGCGGATCCCCAACCTCCACCGGGGGAACATCGACAAGGCCTGGGCCCACAAACCCGCCCTGGGCAAGACCCACCTGCCGTGGAGCGAGCGCCATCCCCTCCACGAGGAGACCCGCGGAGGCATCTACCTGATCCGCCACCCGAAGGACGTGCTCCTCAGCAACTTCAACTACTTCAAGCTCCAGGGGGAAGCGGTGGAAGACCGCGCGTTCGTGCTCGACTTCATCCACCACGGGGGAGTCGGGTGGTGGCACGACTCGATGGGGGGCTGGGAGGAGCACGCCAGCTCCTGGATCGAGTCCGCTTCGCTGCCCCGGCTGGTGATCCGCTACGAGGAGATGAAGGAGAAGCCTCACGCGGCTCTCGCCAGCGTGATCCGGTTCCTCGGGATCGAGCCGGAGCCGGAGCGGATCGACCGCGCCGTCCGCGACTGCGAGCTGCCGCGGCTGCGCCGGATCGAGGCCGAGGAGCGGCAGGCGCGGCTCTCGGCGCTCTTCCCCGGCGGGTTCGACCGGCTGGAGCCCGGCCGCTTCTTCTTCAACGAGGGCGGCGTGGGCCAGGGCCTGGCCCACCTCGGCGACGATCTGGACGAGCTGTTCGACCGGCGGTTCGGCGGCAGCCTCCACCTGCTGGACGCCGCCGAACCCTTGTCATAGCCGCAGCTACATCTCCGCCCAGTGCCGGAGCAGGTTGTGGTAGATGCCCGTGAGCTGCACGGCCGCGGGATGGCCGGGCAGGTCCCGGTCGACCCGCTGGATCGCCGCGTCGAGATCGAACAGCATCGTCCGCTCGCCGTCGTCCCGGATCATGCTCTGGATCCAGAAGAACGAGCAGACGCGCGCCCCGCGCGTCACCGGGCGCACGTGATGGAGGCTGGTGGAGGGGTAGAGCACCAGGTGGCCGGCCGGCAGCTTGACGCCGTGGACGCCGTAGGTGTCCTCCACCATCAGCTCGCCGCCGTCGTACTCGTCCGGCGCGCTGAAGAACAGGGTGGCCGAGAGGTCCGTGCGGATGCGGTGCGACGTGCCGGGCACCTGGCGGATCGAGTTGTCGACGTGGGTGCCGAACGACTGGCCGCCCTGGTAGCGGTTGAACAGGGGCGGGAAGATGTGCAGCGGCAGGGCCGCGGTGACGAACAGCGGGCTGCGGTGGAGGGCGGCGAGCACCATCTGCCCCAGCTCGCGCGCCGCCGGCCCGCCCTCGGGGAGCTGCATGTTGTCCTTCGCCCGGGCCGACTGGTGGCCGGCGGTCACCCGGCCGTCCACCCAGTCGGCCTCGTCGAGGATCCGGCGGCCCTTCGCCACCTCGTCGGCCGTCAGCACGTCGGGAATGGGTAGCAGCATCGCGTTCTCCTGGTCGAATCGGGGCTCAGAAATTGACGCTGGTGGTGAGCGCCACCGACCGGCCGGCGCCCGGGACGAAATGGCCGCCCGACAGGCGGTCGATGTACCGCTCGCCGGTCAGGTTGTTGACGTTGAGCCGGAACGTCAGGCGCCGGGTCAGGGGATAGGAGACCATGGCGTCGTAGAGCGTGTAGGCGGGGGCGACGCGCACGGTCGTGGTGCTGTTCGTGCGCTCGCCCACGTACTGGCCGCCGCCGCCGACCTCGATGCCGCGGGGCAGGCGGTAGGTCGTCCACAGGCTCGCCGAATGGTCGGGCGTGTTGGCGAGCTCGTTGCCGACCTCGACCGCGTTGTTCGACTTCGTGATCCTGCTGTTCAGGAAGGTGTAGCTGAAGAAGGTCGACCAGCGGTCGGTGAGGCTGCCCGAGGCGCCCAGCTCCAGGCCGCGGATCCGCTGCTCGCCCTGCAGAACGTTGGCCGGATCCCCGGGGTTGATGCCGGGCGTGCGGGCGTTGATCTTCTCGGTCTGGAAGACGGCCGCGTTGAGGCCCAGCCGGGCGGCGAAGAAGTCCCACTTGGCGCCCGCTTCGTAGCTCCGGCTCTTCTCGGGCTTCAGGTCCGCCGTGGCGGCGGTCAGGCTGAGGCCCGCGCCCGCCTCGGCGGCGGGGTTGAACGACGTCCCGGCGGCCAGGTAGAGGCTGCCGTTCGGCCGCGGCTTGTGGATCACGCCGGCCCGCCAGCTCAGCATCGAGTCCGTGCGCTCGAAGGGCGTGACCGTGCCGTCGACGGCGACCGCCTGGTAGTCCACGCCGAAGCGGTCCCAGCGCAGGCCGCCGTTGAGCTCCCACTTGTCGCCGAGCTTGAGGGTGTCGGCCGCGTAGACCGCGGCGGTCTTGGCCCTGCTCTCCGTGCGGGCGCCGGTCCGCGTGAGCCGGCCCGTGTAGGGCTCGCTCGGATCGGGATGGAGGAGGTCGGCGTTGGGCGCCGCCGGGCCGGAGCGGAGATGGTTCTCCGAGGTCTCGCGCGCCAGCTCCGTGCCGGCGACGAGGACGTGGCCGACCGTGCCGGTGGCGAAGCGGAACGTCAGGTCGTTCTGCTGGGCGAGGATCGAGTCCTCCTGGTCCCGCGACTGCGGCTCCCGCCGGATGACGGTGCTGTCGGTGCCGAGGAAGCGCGGCGAGGTGGTGACGGCGTCGCGGGTCGACTCGCCGTGCCGCAGGAGGCCGCGGAAGGTGACCGCGTCGCCCGTAACCCCGACACTGAAATCGTGCTCGACCTCCGCCGTGGCGATGCCGGTCTCCGTCTTCTCGTAATCCCGGCCCGTGAGGCCGTAGAAGTTGTCGAAGTCCACGGGCGCCGGCCGGTTGGCGTAGGCCGCCAGCGGCACGTTGGTGGCGGGCACCCAGGGGATGCCGTGATCGGGGACGTTGTCCTGGTCGAGCCGGGAGTAGGACACCGTCAGGCGCGTCGGCGTTCCCAGGCCGAAGGCGATCGAGGGCGCGAGGCCCCAGCGCCGGTTCTCGACGGCGTCGCGGCCCGGGGCGTCGGTCTCGGTCCACATGCCGTTGACGCGGAAGGCCGCGCCGTCGAGGCCTTCGATGGGCTGGTTGACGTCCACCGTGGCGCGGCCGTACGAGTCGGCGCCGCCGCCGAGCGCGAGCCCGCGGGAGGCGGCGAGGTGCGGCGTCTTGCTGGCCAGGTTGACGGAGCCGCCCGTCGAGCCGTGGCCGACGTAGAGCGATCCCGGCCCCTTGGCCACCTCGACCTGCTCGACGTTGAAAGGGTCTCGCGCGTAGGCGCCGAAGTCGCGGACGCCGTCGACGAAGATGTCGTTCTGGGCCGCGAAGCCGCGGATCGACAGGTTGTCGCCCTGCAGGCTGCCGCCCTCGCCGGCCTGGATGCTGATGCCGGTGACGTTGCGCAGCACCTCGCGCAGGGTCGTGGCGCCCCGCTCCTCGATGACCTCCTGGGGGATGACGGTGATCGTCTGCGGCGTGTCGCGCAGCGGCTCGGTGTACTTCGGCGACGAGGGAGCGACGCTCGCCGTCACGTCGAGCGTCGCCGCCTCGCCGGGAATCTCGATGGCCACCGTCCCGGCCGTGGTGAAGCGGTAGGTGACGCCGGTGCCCGCGAGCAGCTCCTGGAGGGCTTTTTCGGCCGTGAAGACCCCCTGGACGCCCTGGGAGCCGAGGCCGCGCACCGCGTCGTCCGTCAGCTCGAAGCGCAGGCCGGTGGCCGCCGCCAGGGCGTCGAGCGCCGCGCCCAGGGGACCGGGAGGGATGTCGAAACGGGAACGCGAGGCCGTCTCGCGGTAGGCGGCTCCCGCCTTGCCTTCCTGGGCTTGAGCCTGCAGCGTGGCCGGCCGGTCCGCGAGAGCCGTGGACGCCAGCGCGCCGAGCACCAGCCAGCGCGGCGGCTTGCCGGACCGCTCGTGAGCGTTGCCCTGCCGGTGCTTCCTGTCCCGCGTCTTCATGACGGTTTCTCCTCGATCTTCAAGAAAGTTTCCTGCAAGAAAGTTTTCCTTCTGAGCCGGAACGCCAGGAGGCGGCGCCAGGCGAGGGCGATGCCCGTCCAGACGAGCACGGCGGCCCCCGCCGAGGCGAGGCCGGCGAGGGTCTGGCCGGCGACGCCGCCCGCCTCGCCCGTGTGCACCCACCTCGACCACGTCCGCAGCCGCCGGCCGGCGCCCTGGCTCTCGTAGGGCTCCCAGCGGACGGTCCCGGCCGTCGCGCGGTCCAGCGTGAGCTGAGCCCGCAGGTCGGCGCGCCCCCGCTGTCCCCGGGCGATCGTGAAGCTGACGGGCGCCGCGGGCGAATCCGGCAGGCGCAGGGTGATGCTCCGCCAGCCCGCCACCCGGCCCTCGGCCACGGCCCAGAGCTCGTCCAGGCCCTCGAGATTTATTGCTTCCGGTAATGGCTCAGGCTCCGCGTCCCGCCCCCGCTGGGGCCTCTCCTCGCCGGAGCGCTTCGGCGGCTCCTCGCCCGCGAGGCGGTAGAGCAGGCCGGTCGCCCACGGGTAGGACATCACCACGCCGGTGAGGACGATGAAGAACAGCGGCGTCCACATCCACAGGCCGATGACGTTGTGCCAGTTGAAATCGCGGGCCTTGCCCCGCAGGCCGCCCCGGAACCAGGCGACGCTCCGCACCTGCCGCCGCGTCCACTGGCGGGGCAGCCAGAGGTAGAGGCCGGAGACGACGAGGAGCAGGAACGCCAGGTTACAGGCGCCCGTGACCGCCCGCCCGAGAGCGCGCCGCTCGCCGCCGGCGCCGAGCCAGCGATGCCAGTCCGTGACGCCGTGGAAGAAGGCGCGGACCCGGGCCGAGCCCTCGCCGAGCGCCTGGCCCGTGTAGGGGTTGACGTAGAGCGTCCGCTCGCGGCCGAAGCCCACCGCCGCCGGCGCCGCCGGGTCGGACTGGATCGTCAGGGAGGTGGGAGCACCGGGGCCCGCCGCGAGGGCGCCTCGGATCAGCGCCTGGGCCGGCAGTCTCGCGGCGTTGGGCGCGGGAGGGGCCGCGCGGTAGCCCCGGTCCGCCCACTCGGTCATCTGCCGCTCGTACGTCAGGAGCGTGCCCGTCGCCGCCATGACGAGGATCACGGCGCCGGCGGCGATCCCGGTGACGAGGTGCAGCCAGAAGATGGCCTTCCGCAGCCGCTGGCTCAATTGCCCACGGGCGAGCCTGGGCATATAGTACCCCTGTGGTCAATGCCGCCGCGGCGACGCGGAGGCGAAGTCCATACCTCGGGCGGTGACCGGCCTGCTCCCCAGCGAACCCGGTAACCGCCCTGTTCTTTTCGCTCCCTGCTACTTGTTGAGACTAAGTCTCATTAACTCGAAATGATCTTGGACCAAATCGGTACGGATTGTCAATAGGGCGGTGCGAGCCGTTGCGACCGCGGTCTGAGTCGTTGCGACCTGGGTCGGAGTCATCGCGACCACGGTCGCAGCCGCTGCGACCAAGGTTTGAGCCGCTGCGACCGCGGTCTGAGCGGTTGCGACCACGGTCGCGGCCGTTGCGACCAAGGTTTGAGCCATTGCGACCAAGGTTTGAGCGGCTGCGACCAAGGTCTGAGTCGCTGCGACCACGGTCTGAGCGACTGCGACCAAGGTTTGAGCCGCTGCGACCGCGGTCGCAGTCATCGCGACCAAGGTTTGAGCCGTTGCGACCGCGGTCGGAGCCGTTGCGACCAAGGTCGCAGCGGCGGAGAAGCGCTCGTCACCCTCGCGTGTACTCGACGCCCTCGCCCGGCCAGCCCACGCGGATCTTGTGCTTGACCTTGATCCAGCTCCGAGTCCGCACGCCGGGCTCGTAGATCGAGTCCGATTCCTTCGCGATGAGGCCCTCCCAGCCGTGGGCCTTCACCTCGTTCCAGGCCGCGAAGCCGTCGGACGCGAGACGCCGGGCGACGAGGATCGGACCCTCCGCCTGGGCAAGCTCCTTTTCGAGGACGGCGCGGCGCCGGTGGAGGGGCTCGCGGAACAGCTCCTTGCCGCGCGCGTAGACGCAGTCGAAGGCGATCAGGACGGGCGGCGTCAGCACCTTCCCGGCGTTCGACTGCGACGAGCGGAGATATCCGAGGTGCGAGACGAGATTCTCGTCGAAGACCGCGATCTCGCCGTCGAGGACGAGGGTGGGGGCGCGCAGCCGGGCCACGGCCTGGGCGGCCTCCGGAAACCGCGCCGTCAGATCCTTGAGGTTCCGCGACACCAGCCGCACGCGCTTGCCGTCTTTATAGGCGACCACGCGATAGCCGTCGTACTTCTCCTCGTAGATCCAGCCGGGCCTCTGGAAGGGCGCCTTGATCTCGGAGGCGAGCATCGGCACGAAAGGTTCTGGGAGCTCCGGCACGATGCCGGATAGGGCAAGGGCTGTGCCGATCCGGCAATGTGGAACGCAATTCCGGATAAAGAAAATCCGGTTCCGGTCCTTGGTAACGCGAAAAAGGTTTATGTCGCCTTGACGGACCCGGGACCGCGGTTGCGCTTCCCCGCGCCGGCCCAATATTGCAAAAAAAGGGGGAGGGCCCGCGGGCCCTCCCCCTTCTCGTTCGACGAGCCGTTGCCGGGGTCAGGGCGGGAACGGTCCGCGGTAGGCGGTGTCGGTCACCACGGCCGACCACATCTCGGCCCCCGTCTTGAGGTCCAGGGCGCGCAGGCGCAACGGCTCCTCGACCATCTTCTTCCCCTCCACCCGCATGGCGGGCTGGGCGACGTAGAGGATCCGGGAGCCGGCGACCACGAAGGGGGCCATGGAGACCGGCGCGTCGACCGTGCCCACCGTCCTGCCGGCGGCGTCGGTGACGGTCCAGCGGTAGGGAGCCCACAGCTTGTCCGCGCCGGAGCGCTCGCTGTGGAGGACGTGGCGCCCGTCGAGCGAGGTGAGCCGGCGCGGGCCGTCCGCCCGCCGTCCGGCCTTCTCGGCGACGGCCCGCATCTCCTGGGCCCGCTCGAAGGGCAGGGCGACCGCGCGGCCGGCGGCCAGGTCGAGGCGGGCCGCGCCGCGCAGGGGCTCGGCCGTGGCTCGCTTGGCGTTGGGAACCGCCCCTTCCGGCTCCTCGGGCGTCAGCAGGGCACCCTGGGCGCCCTGGAGATTGAGGCCGGCCGTCCAGGTGACGAAAATGCTGTCCGCGGTCGAGAACGCCTCCACCCGGAAGGTCTGGGAGGGGCCGTCGGCCACCTGGGCGCGGAGGGACGCCGGGATCTCGACGGCCACCCGCTCCCGCTCCCCTCCCCGCCTGGCGTCGAGCGCGACGACGAGAAGCTCGCCGCTCCGGCCGGAACGGCCTTGAGCGACCAGCGTGCCGCCCTTGACCAGCAGCGGCTTGGCGGCGGCGGCGCTCTTCCACATCACGTTGCCCGTGGTGAGGTCGAGGGCGTCGATGCCGCCCTGCGGGCTCATGACGTAGGCGGCCCCGCCGGCGGCGTCGATCACCACGCCGTCGTGCAGCGCCGCCGCCTGGGCTCCGGGCGCGAGCAGTCCAGCCAGCAGGGCGAGGGCCCCACCGGCGCGAAGGATGGTTTCAGTCAGGTTGCGTTTCATGTTCAAAGTCCTCCCGTCAGCACGGCGGTCGAGACGGCGAGAAGCTTCCAGGCGCCGCGTCCCATCGTTCCGGCGATCAACAGGTCGTCGTTGCGGTCGTAGTCGAGGTCGAAGACGGGCACCGTCGGCAGGAAGTTGCCGAGGCGCTGCCAGGTGAGGAAGCCGCTCGACTGGGTCGCGAAGTAGATGCCGTTCTGGGTGCCCACGACGACCGCGTCGCCGAGCACGGTGTTGGCATAGGCGATGGAGCGGATGGTCAGGGGCACGAGGGTCTGCAGGTTGCCGGTGACGTTGGCCCAGGTGGCGCCGGCGTCGGTGGTCCGGTAGACCGCGATGGTGGTCGACACCAGCGCGGTGTTGGCGTCGTCGGGATCGATGACGATGTCGGTCACGACGCGGCCCGTGCCGGTGGCCGGGAAGGTGAGCGACTGCACCAGCGGCGCGGGCGCCGCGGCGGTGCGGACGAAGACGCGGTCGGTCGATCCGACGTAGAGGGCGTTCGGGTTGCCGGCGGCGCCGTAGGCGATGGGGTCGACGCCCGTGCCGTTGCCCACCACGGCGGGAAGGATCTGGCGGATCGTGTCGCCCTGGTCGAACGACTCGTAGACGGAGTTGGCGCCGCTGATGACCAGCCGGGTCGCGTTGACGCCGTTGACGGCGATCGGGGTGACGAACTGGCGCGTCATGGGCGCCCCGGAGACGACGGTGAGCGCCGGGAAGGTGAAGCCGACGAAGTTGTTGCCGGCGTCCCAGAAGGTGCGGTTGAAGTTGCCGAGGTTCTGGTTGCTCGAGTAGCGCACCGAGATCCCCGGGGTCGAGGTGGTGTCGACCGCCACGTCGCCGCCGTCGGCGGTGAGCAGGCTCGACCACTTCACCTGGCTGGGGAGGAGCTGCACGGGCACGCCGGTGTCCTGGGCGCCGCCGAAGGCGATGTCCGAGTAGGTGTCGTAGGAGACGTCGTGCAGCTCCGTGACCTGGATGTCGCCGTTGAGCGAGAACCAGTCGCCGGTGTTGCTGCGCGGGTTGGTGCGCCGGTAGATGCCGCCGTCGTCGGTTTCGATGAGGTTGCCGCGGGAGTCGAAGGTCATCTCCCGCGAATCGGCGTGCGGGGCCGTGCCCGAGGCCGTGCCGCCGCCGGGCGCGCCGAGCGCGGAGGAGTGGGTCATGTGCACCCACTGGCTGCCGGCCGGCTTCGTGGCGTCGCCGCGGAAGATCCGGCCCGTGAAGTTCTCGGCGCCGATCGAGTTGGGGAAGGAGAACGGCCCGCCGATCGGCTCGTTGAAGAGCGGCTGGCGGTCGCCGCCGATGTAGACGATGTCGGCGCTGGTCGGGTCGGCGACGATGGACAGATGGATGCCGCCCTGGAAGCCGGGATGGATACCGGCCGGAGCGCCCTCGTTGGTCGTCGGGAGGGACATGGCGGTCCAGGTCGTGCCGCCGTCGCCCGAGCGGAAGATCCCGGCCAGCGCGCCGCTCTTGACCACCGCCGCGTAGACGTTGTTGTGGCGCCCGACCGCGAACTCGACGTTGTTGGTGACTCCGCTGACGAGCAGGGCGTCGATGGCGGGGTTGCTCACCTTGGTCCAGGTCGCGCCGGTGTCGTCGCTGCGGTAGAAGCCGTTCCTGCCGCCCACGGAGTCCGCGAAGACGACGCTGGTGAACAGGCGGCCGTTGTTGTTCGGATCGCCCGCCAGGTCGTGGGTCACGCCGCCCGGCAGGCCGGTCGCCGAGCCGTTGCCGGTGGCGATCTGCTGGAAGGTGGCGCCGCCGTCCGCGCTGCGCCAGATGCCGATGTTGGCGAACGTGAAGGCGTCGGCGACGTTCACCGAGATCACCAGGACGTTGCCGCGGGCCGCCACGCCGGAGACGTTCTTCCCCACCAGCACGCCGCCGCCGTTGAGCGACGTCCAGGTGGCGCCGCCGTTGGTGGTCCGCAGGAGGCCGGCCCGCAGGCCGCCGGTGGAGCCGAGGCTGCTGAACCGGCCGATGCCCGCCACCAGCGTCTTGTGGCCCGGGTCCGTCGGATCCATGTCCAGGGCGCCGATCGAATTCGAGATCTGGTCGTCCGTCAGGCGCGTCCACTTGGGGTTCTGCGACGTCGCGTTCGTAATGCTCCAGACGCCGCCGTTGACGGCGCCCACGTACAGGGTGCCGGCGGCGGTGGGGTGGGCGACGACCGTATGGATCGCGCCGTCGACCTCGCCTTCTTCAATCCCTTCCACCTGGCCGTCGGTGTTGGGGCCGGGACCCTGGGGCAGCCAGATCGTCCCCGGGGAGAGGTTGAGAGGAGCGGTTGCGGGAGTCGGAGCGGGGGCGGCGGCCACCGGCAGGGTCCACAGAAGGGCCGCGAGGCCGAACAGGCTCGCCGCGCATCGGAGACTCTGGGGGCGGCGCTCCACGGGCGGGAACAGCCGGGCATCGGACGCACTGAACGCAGTTGACAAAGGTCACCTCCCTGGGGAACGTTGCTGCTTGCACGGCGCTTCTGGCGGGAAAAAAGAGGACGGCCGGCCAGCGAATTATTGAACTAAGTCAAAGTCAAGACGCCATGGGAAGTAAGTATACCTGAGGGCGGCGACTACCGCGCTTCGGCCAGGGCCCGCTCCTCGCGGCGGGTCTTCCTCAGGGAGGCCAGGACGGCGGCCGTGAGGATCGCCGCGATCACCGCCAGCGAGATCAGCGACGGGATCTTGTAGAGCTCGGTAATCGTCATCTTGGTGCCCACGAAGACCAGCACGGCCGACAGCCCCAGCTTCAGGTAGACGAACTTGGCCATCACCCCGGCGAGCAGGAAGTAGAGCGAGCGCAGGCCGAGGATGGCGAAGATGTTCGAGGTGTAGACGATGAACGGGTCGTTGGTCACGGCGAAGATGGCCGGGATCGAGTCCACCGCGAACACCAGGTCCGTGGTCTCGAGCAGCGCGAGCACCAGGAACAGGGGCGTCGCCGCCCACCGTCCGGCCTCGCGGACGAAGAAATGGTGCCCCCGGTAGGCCCCGGTCACGGGCATGAGCCGCCGCACCAGCTTGAGCACGGGGTTGTCCTCCGGATGGATCTCCATCTCCTGGTGGCGGGCCATGCGGATGCCGGTGAAGATGAGGAACGCCCCGAAGACGTAGATGACCCAGTGGAACTGCGCGAGCAGGGCGGAGCCGGCGAAGATGAACGCGGCCCGCATCACCAGGGCGCCCAGGATGCCCCAGAACAGTACCCGGTGCTGATCGGACGGAGGCACGGCGAAATAGCCGAAGATCAGGGCGAAGACGAAGATGTTGTCGACGCTGAGGGACTTCTCGATCAGGTAGCCGGTGAGGAACTGCACCGCCACCTCGGAGCCCCGGAAGTAGTAGAGGCCGAGGTTGAAGATCATCGAGAGCGTCACCCACACGGCGCTCCAGATCGTCGCCTCGCGGATCGAGACGGCGTGCGCCTTGCGGTGGAAGACCCCGAGATCGAGGGCCAGCATGGCGAGGACGAAGGCGGTGAATCCCGCCCAGACCCAAATGGAAGTTTCGGGCATTTGGAGCCTATCTCCTTTCCGAGATAGGCCGTGGGATTGGCCAGAGCGAGCCCCACGGCACGTTACGTGTCGTGGTGGTCTCGCCGAAGCGCTGGCGCGCTCTCGAACGGCCGGGGGATCGCTCCCCGTGTTGACGGCCGCCCGATCCCAGGAAGCCCTGGGGTGGCTACTCCCCACCGGTGGTGGATGGATTGAACACGAATCAAAGAGCGGGTGTCAAGGCGCCCCTTCCGGAGGGCCCGACAAGAGCAACAGCGCGAAGCCCGCCGGGATTCCGGTCCGAGATCCCGATCGCGGATTAGGGGTTCGCCACGATCTTGCGCGAGGCGGCCGGCTCGATGTCCGGCCTCACTCTCAGGGATTCGGGAGTGGAGAGCGCCGCGATCTCGCAGCGGATGGCCTCCAGCTCCGCGATCCGGTGCTGCCAGGGCCGGGCCTGAAGGCCCTGGCGTTGCCGCCGGGCGACCTCTTCACGGGCAGCTTGAAGGTGACGGTTGATGACCCTGAGACAATCGTCCAGTTTCACGGGGGACCTCCGATGATTTTGGGCAGCGCCTTGCCAACAGGATACCATCAGGAAGTTCCTCTGTGAAGCGCTGTCAATCCTCCATGCGATCGATTCTTCCGTTCTCCAATGCCTTCGCGGCGGTACGGCCGAGAACCCGCACGGCGCCGATCATTGACGCGAATCGCTCGTCGTGGGTTAAACCTTGTTTATAACGGTAATAGATCTGCTGAGCGATCACCGCGATCTTGAAGACGCCGTAGATGTAATAGAAAAGAACGTTCGAAACATCCAGGCCGCTCCGCTCGGCGTAACGCGCCACGACTTCGGCGCGGCTGAGATTGCCGGGGAGGGTGGTGGGGCCGGCGGGCAGGAGGCGCAGGTCGGGAGCGTCGTCGGGGTCCATCCAGTAGCCGAGGCTGGTGCCGAGGTCCATCAGCGGGTCGCCGAGGGTGGCCATCTCCCAGTCGAGGACGGCCACGATGCGCGACGGCTCGTCCGGATGGAGGACGAGGTTGTCGTACTTGTAGTCGTTGTGGAGGAGGGCCGGGAGGGCCGTGCCCGACTCGGGCGGCTGGTGCGCGGCGAGCCAGGCGGCGGCGCGGTCGAGGTCCGGCACGTCGTCGGTGCGGGAGGCCTGCCAGCGGCCGGTCCAGCCGGCCACCTGCCGGGCGACGTAGCCCTCGGGGCGGCCGAGGCCCTCGAGCCCCGCCGCCCGCCAGTCCACGGCGTGCAGATCGGCGAGGCCGTCCACGGCGGCCTCGCTGATCGCCCGCATCCGTTCCGGCGGCAGGTCGAGCCCCGCGGGAGCCTCCTTGCGGCGGAGGACGATCCCGCGCACCCGCTCCATGATGTAGAAGGGCGCGCCGATGACCTCCGGATCGTCGCAGTGGAGGAGGGCGCGGGGCGCCTGCGGATAGGCGGCGTGGAGCCGGGAGAGCACGCGGTACTCCCGGCCCATGTCGTGGGCCGTCTTCACCTTCGAGCCGAAAGGCGGCCGGCGGAGCACCAGCTCGCGGCCGCCGAAGCGCAGGAGATAGGTGAGGTTCGAGTGGCCGCCGGGGAACTGCTCGATCTCGACGGGCCCCTCGGCCTCCGGCAGCCGGGGCGCGAGCCAGCGCGTCAGGGCTTCGGCGTCGATCTCCTCGCCGGGGCGCACGGGCCGGGCCGAATCCACAGGAGCGCTCAAGCTGTCTTCTCCATTCCGTACCTCTCCAGGATCCGCTTGGCCACGGAAGTTTTGTGGACCTCGTCGGCGCCGTCGTAGATGCGGGCGCCGCGCTCGTGGCGCCACCAGAAGGCGAGGGGCGTCTGCTCGGTGATGCCCAGGGCGCCGTGGGTCTGGATGGCCCGGTCGAGCACCTTCTGGAGGACGGCGGCGGTGTGGAACTTGATCAGGGAGACGTCGTCGCGTGCCGCGGCGGCGCCCTCGCGGTCGATCCGCCAGGCGGTGCGGAGCACGAGGAGGCGGGCGGCGTCGATCTCGGCCCGGCTCTCGGCGATCCATTCCTGGACGATCTGGCGCGAGCCGAGGGGACGGCCCGGCGAGAGCTGCCGCGTGGCCGCCCGCTCGCACATCAGGTCGAAAGCCCGCTCGCAGATGCCGATCCAGCGCATGCAGTGATGGATGCGCCCCGGCCCCAGGCGCTCCTGGGCGAGGGCGAAGCCGGCGCCCTCGGCGCCGATGCGGTTGGCGGCCGGCACGCGCACGCCTTCGAGCCGCACCTCGGCATGGCTCATCCAGCCTTCGCCCCGCTCGCCCATCACGGCGAGGTTCTGGACGATCTCGAAGCCGGGCATGTCGGTGGGCACCAGGATCTGGCTCGCCCGGGCGTAGGGGCTCGGAGCGTCGGGGTTCGTCACCGCCATGACGATGCAGAAGATGGCGCCGTCGGCCGCCGAGGTGAACCACTTGTGGCCGTCGATGACGTAGTCGTCTTCTTCCCGCCGGGCCGCGGTGCCCAGCCATACGGGGTTCGAGCCGGCGAACTCGGGCTCGGTCATGCCGAAGCAGCTCCGGATGTCGCCGGCGACCAGGGGGCGCAGCCAGCGCTCCCGCTGCTCGGGGCTGCCGTGGTGGAGGAGCAGCTCCATGTTGCCGGCGTCGGGCGCCTGGACGTTGAAGACGTAGTGGCCGATCAGGCTGCGCCCGAGCACCTCGCTCATCGGCGCCAGCTCGAGGAAGGCGAGCCCGCCGCCGCCCCATTCCCGCGGCATGTGGGGAGCGAGCAGGCCCATCTCCCGCACAAGGGAGCGGAGGCGCTCGATCTCGATCCCGGCGGCGCCGAAACCCCGCTCCAGGACGATGCGCTCGACGGGCAGGATCTCCTCGTCGAGGAAGCGGCGGACGGACGCGATCAGATCGCGGACCTTCTCGGGGATCGTGAAGTCCATGCCGAGAGTCTAACGTGTCGAGTCGATCTCGATCTCCGCGAACGATCCCACCACCCGGTCCGCGCCGGTGAGCAGCTCCCTCTCGTGCGTCGTGGCGAGGCCGATGGACGCCATGCCGGCCCGCCGCGCGGCTTCGAGGCCGCGCGGGGAGTCCTCGATCACCAGGCAGCGCTCCGGTGGAGTCGCCAGTTGGGCGGCGGCGTAGAGGAAGACGTCCGGCTCGGGCTTGGCCCGGCCGCCCACGTGGGAAGGGAAGTAGACCCGTCCCTCGAAAAGCCCCGCCAGCCCCAGCCGCCGGTCGGCCACGGCGAAGAGCTCCGCGGGCATGGAGGTGGCGATGCAGGTCTTGTAGCGCCCCCGGACCGTCTCCTCGAAGAACTCCTCGAAACCCTCCGTGAACCGGACGTCGCGCTCGAAGAGCTCGCGGATGATCTCCAGGCGCTCGCCCGCCAGCGCCTCCGGATCTCCCGGCACGCCGTACTGCTCCTGCAGCAGCCGCACGCTTGGGATCTGGCCCAGCCCCGTGATCAACGGCTTGGTGAGCGCGGCGTCGAAGGCGATCCCCCGCCGCAGAAGGAACTCCGTCTCGCACCGGTCCCAGATCGTCTCGCTGTCGAGGACGACGCCGTCGCAGTCGAAGAGGATGGCCTCGATCATGGAAGCCGGAGCAACGTCCTCTTCGTCTTCATTTAGGGATCTGCTCGAATCCGTGCTCAGGGAAGTGGGCAGTTTTCAGAGGCTCACCGCCGAAGGCCCTTTCAAGGTACCGGTCATGCTCCGTGGCAAGGTCGGTAACGTCGGAGCGAAAACGGCCGATCGCGGCGACAGCCCGGCGTTTGATCTCCTCTCGATCGTTCGGGTGCTCCTGCTGAAGGATGTTGTCCATCCTGGCCCGGATCACCTCTGACACGGAGCGTCCCTCGCCCGCGGCGATCTCCTCCAGAGCCTTATCCTGTTCTTCCGTCAGCTCAATCAGCCTGGTGACCATGAAGCTCTCCCTTCTGGAGATAATTTTATTACCGAGAGGGTGTCTGGAAAGTACGCCGCGGTTGGGAGTCCCCAACCGCGAGCCCGTAGGGCGCCAGACTTCTAGCCCAGGGCGTGAGCCCTGGGGACGAGCGTCCCACCCTCCCCAGAGCCCCGCAGGGGCGGCAGACTCTTTCCGAAGCGTGAGCCCTGGATTCTGCCGCCCCTGGCGGGGCTCATGAAGATTTAGGGCGCTTGTCCCAGGGCTCACGCCCTGGGCTAAAAGTCTGGCGCCCTACGGGCTCACGGTGGAGAACTACTTTCCGAACACCCTCTGAGACCGGGTCAGCGATCTCTGCCGTCCACCTGCGCCAGTTGGCGGTCATGTACCGGCCCCAGCGTGATCTGTGCCGTCAAAGCGCCGATCAGGGCGAGGAACATGTCCCACTGGGTATCCCAGACGTCGCCCTGGGTGCCGAGGAAGTCTTCCGCGGCCGAGCCGCCGATCACGGCGGACCACCATTCGATGAACTCGTAGGTGGCGCTGAAGGCGAGACAGACGCAGGTGACCAGGAAGAAAAGCCAACCGCCCCGCTTGAGCGGAGTCTGCCGCAGCAGCACCTCCCGGACCAGGATCGCCGGCACGAAACCTTGGGCGAAGTGGCCCAGGCGGTCGTAGTGGTTGCGAGCGAAGCCCAGCAATTCCCCCACCCAGAAGCCCAGCGGCACCCGGGCGTAGGTGTAATGCCCGCCGAGCATCAGGATCAAAGCGTGAATGAAGAGGAGCCGGTAGAGCAGCGGCGTCAGCGGAAAGCGCCGCCACGTGGCGATCAGGATCGGCGCGCCGATCAGGATGGGGGCCACTTCGAGGAGCCACGTGGTCCAGTCGTAGGGATGAATGGCCGAGACGGCCAGGGCAACGGCCGTGAGGCCAAGCAGGATCAGAGGCTCTCGTGCGGAGCGGTTCAAGTTCGGGTCTCCAGGGTTCGTTGAGCGCAAAGGTATCAGGGGATTCGCCGGGAGGATAGGGACGGGCTGCTCGATCGGTGAAGTAAGCTCACCCGAGGAGAATGTAAGGATGAGACGCCAGATCGAGATCACCTACCTGGAGATGACCTCCCCGGCGGATCTCCGGCCCGCACGGCCGCCGGACGTGGACTTTCCCATCCGGCAGGCCCGCGTTCCCTGCCCGGAGCTCAACCGGTTCCTCTACACGGCGGTGGGCGGCGACTGGTTCTGGATCGACCGGCTGAGCTGGAGCTACGACCGGTGGCTCGCCTGGCTGAGCCGTCCGGAGGTCGAGACGTGGATCGGCTATCTGGAAGAGACGCCGGCCGGCTACTTCGAGCTGGAGAGGCAGGCTGGCGACAACGTGGAGCTGTCGTACTTCGGCCTCCTTCCCCGGTTCATCGGCCGCGGCCTCGGCGGGGCGCTGCTGACCCGGGCGATCGAGCGCCCCTGGGAGAGGGGCGCGTCCCGCGTGTGGGTCAACACCTGCGATCTCGACGGCCCGGCCTCGCTCGGGAACTATCAGGCGCGGGGCTTCCGGATCTTCAGGACCGAGAGGCTCGAGAAGGATTTCCCCGAGGAGACGCCGGGTCCGTGGCCAGGAGCGCGGTCCCACCCATCCGGAGCCCGCTGATCGGGTATATCATCGGCTCGATCCTGAAAAATACGATTCCGCTCCGATCGATGTCTCGCCTCCGGCCCTCCATCCGTCGTCTGGCTCTGGCGCTGCTCGGCTGGACCGTCCTCGTCGCGGCCTCGCCGCAAGATCCTTTCCTCCTGACCCCCGGGACGCCGGAAGAGCGCGAGCTGGCGGCGGGGAATGCCCAGCTCTGGACCGTGGAGCTGGCGGCGGGACGGCCGTGGCGAGTTACCGTCGAGCAGCGTGGGATCGACGTGGTGGTGGAGGTCTCGGCGCCGGACGGCAAGCGCCTGGCGACCGTCGACGCGCCCCTGGACCGCCAGGGGACGGAGACCGTGCTGGTCGAGCCCGCGGCGGGAGGCGTCCACCGCGTCGAGGTGCGCGCCCGCGAGCCGGCCGCGCCCTCGGGACGCTATGAGATCCGGATCGACGAGCTGGCTCGAACGACGGACGCGGACCGCCGCCGCCTCGATGCCGTGCGGGCCCTGACGCGAGCGGGGGAGCGGTACCTGGAAGGCACCGCCGAGGCGCGCCGGCAGGCCATCGCCGAGCACCGCCAGGCCCTGGAGGCCTGGCGGGCGCTCGGCGACCGCCGTGAGGAGGCCCGGTCGCTCTATGCGATGGCCGTCCTCTCGCGCCTGGTCAACGACACGCGCCAGGCCCTGGCGCTCTGCCAGGAGGTGCTGCCGCTCTGGCAGTCCCTGGGCGACCGGCTCTGGGAGGCCAGCGCCTGGAACGAGGCCGGCCTCGACCACTGGCGGCTGGGCGAGAGCGCGGAAGGGCGGACGGCGTTCGAGAAGGCCCTGGCGATCCAGCGCGAGACCGGCGACCGCTACGGCGAGGGCATATCCCTCAGCAATCTCTGCCTGATGGACCTGGCCCGGGGCGAGCTGAGGGCGGGACTCGCCTGCTACGAGCAGGCGCTGCCCGTGCTGCGGGAGGTGAAGGCCGAGGCCCTGGTCGGGATGGCCCTGCTCAGCGTCGGCCGGGCCTACGACGTCCTGGGCGAGCCCGAGGAGGCGCTGAGCCGCTACCGGCGCGCCCTCGAGCGCATGACCGCCGTGGGCGACCGCTCCGGGCAGGCGCGTACCCTCAACCACCTGGGGCTGCTGTACCAGGAAATGGGGGAGTTCCAGGAGGCCCTGGCCAGCTTCGGCAAGTCGCTGGAGGACTTCCAGGCGCTCGGAGACGAGCGCTGGCAGGCGAATGTCCTCCACAACATGGGCCTGGTCTACCAGTCCCTGGGGGAATCGCAGCGCACGCTCTCCTGTCACGACCAGGCTCTGCGGCTCTGGCGCCAGGTGGGCGATCCCCAGGGCGAAGCCGCGTCCCTCCTCTCGCTCGGGCAGGTCCATCTCGCCCAGGGCCGGCCCGGGGAGGCCTTGCGTTTCTACCAGCAAGCCTTGGCGGTCGACCGGAAGATCGGCGACCGCCTGGCGGAGGGCATCGCTCTCAGCCAGCTCGGCCGCGCGGCCCTGGAGCTGGGAGACGCCCGGACGGCGCTCTCTTCCTTCGATCAGGCCGTCGAGATCCTGGGCGCCGCCGGCTCGCTTGCCGACAAGGCCGAGGCCCTGCGCGACCGGGGCGAGGCCTACGCCCGGCAGGGCGATCCCCGCAAGGCCCTGGAGAGCCTCCGGCCGGCCCTGGATCTCGCCCGAGCCACGGGGCACAAGGCGAGCGAGGCGCGGGTGGAGCAGGCGCTGGCCCGCGCCGAGCGCCAGCTCGGCCATTCCGGCGAAGCCCGCGCGCACGCCGAGGCGGCGGTCGCGGCCATCGAGACGCTGCGCACCCGGATCGGCAGCCTGGACCTGCGGACCTCCTTCTCGGCTTTGACCCACGACGCCTTCGAGCTCTACGCCGGCCTGCTCATGGAAGCGGGCCTGGACCGGGCCGCCCTGGAGACCACCGAGAGGGCCCGGGCCCGCACGCTCCTCGAGCTGCTCGCCGAAGCCGGCGTGGACATCCAGCAGGGGGTGGACCCCGCCCTGCTCGGGCGCCGCACGTCGCTGCTGCGGCGGCTGAGCGTCAAGGCCGAGCGGGCCCTGCGCGAGCCCGCGCAAAAAGGGGAGGACCCGGACCGCTACGCCATCCTGCGCGACCTGGACGTGGTCGAGGCCGAGATCCGGGAGCGCAGCCCCGGCTACGCGGCCCTCACCCAGGCCCAGCCCCTGGGCGCGGCCGAGATCCAGGCTCTGCTCGATCCCGAGACCCTCCTGCTGAGCTACGCGCTGGGCGAGTCCCGGAGCTTCCTCTGGGCCGTCACCGCCCAGGGCATCGAGAGCCACGAGCTGCCCGGCCGCGACGCCGTCGAGGCGGCGGCCCGCCGCTTCCACCAGGGGCTGAGCGCCTTCGATCCCGCGGACCGTGCCCGCGAGGCGGAGGAGGCCGCGGCCCTGAGCCGCATGCTCCTGGGACCCGTGGCGGACCGGCTGGCCGGCCGCCGCCTCGTGGTGGTGCCCGACGGCGCCCTCGAATACGTGCCGTTCGGAGCCCTGCCCATCCCGAATCCCTCCGCGAGCGATCCGGCCGTTTCCATCCTCGACGAGCACGAGGTCGTCTATCTCCCCTCGGCCTCGGCCCTGGCCGTCCAGCGGAAAACCCTGGAGAGGCGTCCCACGGCGCCAAAGCGCGTCGCCCTGCTGGCGGATCCCGTGTTCGATGCCCGCGATCCGCGAGTGGCGGGCGGCCGCGCCGCCGCGCCGCCGGCCGGCCGGAGCCGTTCTTCAGGGGACGTGCCGGTGTTCGAGCGCCTTCCCGGCTCCCGGGTGGAGGCGGAGGCCATCGCGGCCCTGGCGCCGCCGGGCGACTCGACCCTGGCCCTGGACTTCGACGCCAGCCGCGACCTGGCGCTCGGAGACAGCCTGAGCGCCTACCGGATCGTCCACTTCGCCACCCACGGCGTGATCGACGCCGAGCATCCGGCGCTCTCGGGGCTGGCGCTCTCCATGGTGGGCAAGGACGGGACGCCGCGCGACGGCTTTCTCCACCTCCACGACATCTACAACCTGCGGCTGAACGCGGACCTCGTGGTGCTCTCCGGCTGCCGCACGGCCCTGGGCAAGGAGGTCCGGGGCGAGGGGCTCATCGGGCTCACCCGCGGCTTCCTCTACGCCGGCGCGCCGCGGGTCGTGGCGAGCCTGTGGAAGGTGGAAGACCAGGCGACCGCCGCCCTGATGACGAAGTTCTACCGCGCTCTCTGGACCGACGGGATGCGCCCCGCCGCCGCCCTGAGGGCCGCCCAGCTCTCCCTGCGGCAGCAGCGGCGCTGGCGGGACCCCTACTTCTGGGCCGGCTTCGTCCTGGAAGGGGACTGGAATTGACCGGAGTGCGATGATCCGGGTCCTCGCACCACTATCCGATCAAAGAATCTGATCAAAGAATCTGATCAAGGAATCTGATCAAGGAGGGGAACATGAGCGTAACCATGAAGGACTTCATCGGAAGTTGGAAGATCAACTGGGCGACGGGGAAGGGGAACGTCCTGGAGGAGAATGGGGTGATCCTGATCGGCACGGGCAGCGAATGGGGGGACGTCGTGCCCTTTCTCACGGAGGAATACCGGACCTGCGTGGGTTTCGCCATGGTGGCCGACGGCAAGCTGGTGGAGCTTTCAGGCGGCGACGGCCCGCCGGTCGGTCTGAGCACCGGCAGCCACGAGGGGCACCAGCCCCTGCTCCTGATGCTCGACGGCAACCAGCTCCGCTGGTCGGGCTACTACGAGCAGAAGCCCGTGCGCATCTTCATCTCCGCCGCCGAGATCCAGATTCCGGGGGGAGAGCGTTACCTCACTCTTTACGGCAACACCGTCTACGACGACCCGGATCAGGTCGGTGTCTGGGGCGGCATCGGCTCGCCGCCGCCCCCGCCGCCGCCCCCGTAGCCCCGGGCCGCCGAGGCGGTGCTAGAATCCGCCCGGCCTTCCAAGCCAGGGAAACCGCCTCTGTTCAGGAACGAGACACCCCTCGACCCGGCCGGCGACCGTCCGGAAGATCTGGTCGCCAGGATCCAGGCCGGGGACCGGCGCGCCGAAGAGCGGGTCTTCGAGATCTACGGCCGGGGTGTGGCCATCATCCTCGATCGCCACACCAACGGCCGCCCCGAGGCCGAGGACCTGTTCCAGGACACCTTTCGCCTGGTCCTCGAGAAGCTGCGCCGCGGCGAGCTTCGGGAGCCCGCCGCGCTGCCCGGCTTCGTGTCCCAGATCGCCCGCAGCCTCGCCATCGAGCACTACCGCAAGGCCACCCGCCGCAAGACCGATTCGGACAGCGAGGCGATCCTCGACGCCGTGGCGCCCAGCGCCAGCCCCCTCGGCGAGCTGCTGGCGAGCGAGAACGCCGCCCTCGTGCGGCGGGTCCTCCAGGGCCTCGCCAACGAGCGCGACCGGGAGATCCTCCTGCGCTTCTACATCGCCGAGGAGGACAAGGACCGCATCGCGGCCGACCACGGCCTCACCAGCCTGCAGTTCAACCGCGTCCTCCATCGCGCGCGCCAGCGCTACAAGGAGCTGTTCCTGGAGAGGGCCGGACAGGGACGGGAGACGGCCGCGCTCGTCGGGGGTGTGACAATTCTGCTTTTGATCACACTATGGAAGGGGATGCTGAGAGCGGCCGGGGGCTGAGTCATGGACCATACCTACATTGAAGAGAGCGGCCTCGTCGAGCGCTACCACCAGGGCCTGCTGCCGCCGGAGGAGGAAGCTCGCTTCGAGGCGCACTTCGTCACCTGCTCCGATTGCATGGAGCAGCTCGAGCTGGCCCGGGGATTCCAGCGGGGCCTCAAGGCCGCGGCGGCCGAGGACGCCGTCCGCGCGGTCGTGCGGGCGGGGCTTTTCGCCTGGCTGGCCCGGCGCGGCCGGCTGGCGCAGTGGGGCCTGGCGCTCGCCGTCCTCCTCCTGGCCGCCGGAGTGCCTTCCCTCTGGCTGCTCGGCCAGGGCCGGAACGAGCGGCAGACGGCCCAGGGGCGGATCGAGGCCGAGCGGCGGACGGCCACGGACCTGGAGCGCCGCCTCGCCGGCAGCGAGCAGCGGAGGATCGAAGAGCGCCGCGATCTCGAACGGCAGCTCGCCGAAGCGCGGCAGCCATCGCCGTCTCCCGTGGGCATCCTGGAGCGTCCGCTCGCCAACATGCCGATCGTCCTCCTGACCGCCGTTCGCGGTGAAGCCGGCGAGCCCGCCGCCACCGTCGATCTATCAAGCACCGGCGATCTCCTGGCCCTCGCCGTGGATGCCGGAGCCGATCCCCGCTTCGCGAGCTACCGCGTAACGATTACGAAAGCGGGCGCCACCGTCTTCCGTCAGGCCGGCTTGAAACCCAACGCCCTGGAGACCCTGATGGTCACCTTCCCCAAGACCTTCTTCAAGCCCGGCGAGTACCGGCTCCTTCTCGAAGGCGTCCGCGCGGACGGCGGCACGGCGGAGATCGGCGGATATCCGTTCCGGGTGGTGAGGAAGGGGTAGGTGGGGAGTCCCAGTTTCAAATTACGTCGTGCTTTTGTTGCTTTCTTGCGACCGAAAGTTGTCGCCAATATGAATAACCTGAGACGCTCCTTTTCGGGTGAACACCACTAGAACCGGCCTCAAAAATGAACTTCAGCAATCGCCGGGATGTTCCAGCCAAGCAGGACAGGCTCTTCTTTGAAGACCCTAATCTCCTGCGCCATTATGAAGCCGGCTCTCGTCAGCCTGTCGCGGTGCAAGATCTATCTTGTTATAAAACCCATGGGGCAACCAAACTGGAAGGCGTGGTACTTTATTACTAGCTTATAGCCAGCTGCAATTCTGAGCATCGTAAGGCCCGGTGAAATTTCTTCGCCATATTTTGCTAAGAGAATTAGAGGGCAGAACGAAACTGCCTTGTTCAGGCCAGGAGAAGCTGGCTCCACAAGCTCAAAGCGGATTATGGGCAACTCTTTATCCTGTAGGATGAGCTTATATATTCCGGGCGGTAGGTTCTGTCCCCCCACCATTAGATTGGCAGAGATGGCCAAGTCGGCAATCACCCCTGGCCTAAATCCATATTCCCCAGGTTCCTCGTATCGGAGGTTAAGATCCGAGAATTCCAACTGCACGAACGCTTGATGAGCCTTATTCGGAGGCCCTCCCGGCTTGTCTGGATCAATGGGGCGGCGCCGTTGTTTCTCGATGAGAACCCCAAGAGCGGGATCTGATGAACTGGAGTAACCAAGGGCGCGGTCCTCAACAAGCGGCCCTTGGGACATACCCAAAGCAGGAAATAAGCTAGCCAGTAAAACACAAATTGCGCCGGGAAGATGTTTCATTTTGCCGCTACCTCCGCTCATGAAGGAGTTCCCCATTTTTAAGTCGAATGCATTCTAGCGCGTCTGCTCGCCATTCGCGAACCTTTTCTAGAGCAGAATGCAATAGGAGCAAAACCACGGGGAAGAAGAAGTCGAAAAACACACCTAGATTCTGGATCGCTACGTAGCTAAGCGCTATGACTATTAAGCAGCTGCATAGGACCAAGCCAAGCTTGGTCATTGGTCTCAATTTCATGGCTAGGCAGATCGCAATTAGGAGAGAAAATATTACCTCTATGGTAATGCTGGCGGGCTTGCTGATTGGCCTATATGTACGCGAGCCTAATAAGGCTTCTACATAATTTGCATGAACAAAGACACCGTTGGTATAGCCTATGGGAGTCAGGTAAGTGTCTATTTTATCTCCGCGGCCGTAGGCGTTTTTACTCCAGGCGCCGCTGACAACGACAGCGTTGTGGCGCAGCATGCAAGAGAGAGGTTTGCCTGAAAGTACGTCCTCGGATGCGAGGCGGCAGAACTCTCGGTTGCCTATAAAAGTACCATAGGGCAATTCTGAGTCAGGGGTCACCTCTGGAAGAGCCTTCGGGTCAAGCGCTCGGACGATTTCTCCGGCGAAAGAATTGAGGCTTTTGCCTCCATTGACGGAAAGCTTTAATGGTACTTGGCGAACGTCAAACGGCAAAGATATGTATCCTCTGCGGACGTTTTCATTAAATGAATATCCGTCGTAGATAGCTCTTTCCGTGACATACTGGTCGCTCCCGTCAAATTTAACGGTTGCCGGAAGTACAACGACAGTTTTTAGGGAGGCTTCTCTTATGGCAGCTATAAATTCTCGAGTTTCTTCTGTATAATCCTGGTTGTCACCTAGGTCAGGCGCGGGAGAACGCATATCAAAATCGAGCGCTATTACGCCAGGGTCATGTGCAGACAGATCCCTTAGAAGCTTTGCCAGGTAGTTTCTTTTGATGGGAATGCGCCGGGCCAGTTCTCCCTTCCAATATTCCTTGTCGCCGATTAAAACTACCATCGTTCTAGTCGAGCGTGCTCTTTGAGGTGACAATTTTCGTAGTAGTTGGTAGGTCTTGTAATGAGCCTCTAGCCATAGATCTGATTCATTCAGGTGCTCCCCTAATGTCGTGCCGAGAGCGATAAGGAGAAGCACTGTAATCCAGTATGCAACACCCTTGGCCCTAATTTGGTCTAGAATGCCTTTCATCTTTTTGCGCACTCCCAGCACAGTTTTGATTAAAATAGCTTAGCAAGGAGGATATGTCAAGCGCCGATTAATTTTGTTGATGTCAATATCGGATAATGCAGAAGCATGGCTCGTACACTGCTTCTCAGGCGATAGCCCTGTTGCTGGTAGCAGGGACCCTACCGCTCAAGTATTTGCCTTGCCTGAACCGGCGGGTAACCCCGCCAGGTACCGCAATCCCTTGATGCTGGGCAGGAAGCAGTAGGCCCCGCCGCGGGTGATGATCAGGCGCGAGAATCCTGTCAATTTGGTGTTGTTCTTGCCTTTCGCGCCGAGGGCCGCGAGTGTGAAGGAGCTGGGTTTTTTTACGCTGTTGGGATCGTTCACGCCGAGGAACACGTCCTCGCCGCTGATGTTGAAGTGGGCGTCTCCCGCGTCCGGGTTGCCGGGCAGCTTCGCCGACTTTACGAAGCCGAAATCGAGGTTCCACTGGCCGGTCAGGAACTCGAACTGATTTTTGATGCTCGCGTTGATGAAGTAGCCGATGAGCCCGCGCGGCGTGGGAACGGGATCCGGGTGCGCCGGATCGTAGGGCGGCCCGTAGGGAATGGCGCGCCGCACGATGCGATGGTGCGTGCTGTCGGTGCCCACGACCGCCTCGTTGCGCGGATTGTTGCGCCGGATGTGCGAGCCGATGGGGCATTTGAGGCCCAGCGTATCGTCCTGCGCCGCCTCGCTGGTCCCCAGGGTCACATAGGTGAAATCGTTGAGCTTCTCTTGCGGCAGCACCGGCTGCGGAGTCTCGGGCACGAGCTCCAGGGGATTGCCGTTGCGCCAGCGGCCGCAGACCTTCGCCGCGAGCAGCTCGGCGTCGATTCCGGCCTTGGCCGCATATTCGACGAGGAACGCTTCGAAACCGGCGACGTCCTGCTCCAGGATGCGGAAGGCGGCGTAGCTGCTGTTGGTCGAGAGCTCCGCCGGCTGCACGGAATAGATCCCTTTATTTTCGTTGGTGTAACCAAGCAGGAATTCGCCCGTGGCCACCGCATCCTGATGGTCGGGACTCTCGCATTTCCTGGCCGGCGCACCGATCACGATAGGCTGTGCGATACTGTCGCGATATCCGAAATGGACCTGGTTGTCCGGCAGGGCCCGCGCGTCGTGGGCGGACAGCTCCTTCATGCAGCCGGCGAACGCCGCGCGCAGCCGGGCCGTGACCGATTCGAGCACCGCCGGATCGTCGTCGACCCAAAGGTTCAGCACCACGTGGACCTGATCGCCATGCGCCAATCCGCCGATCCACTGGGAGGGATCGCTCGTGCCGACGTCGCCCACCCCCTGGGCGACGCCGGGATCGGTGGCGCCGAGTTGGAACGACTTGTCAAAGGTGAAGAGCTGCGCCTGGGTGACGCCGAGCGCGGCCAGTCCCTTGGCCGTGAAGCTGATGTTCACGAAGCACTCCGGCTTGACCGTCCAGCGGGCCGCCGTGGTGATGCGCGGCAGCCCGCCGGTGCCATCCACCAGCGCGCCGATCAGGGCGCCCGCCGCCGCGGCGTCGGTGATGCTGAGGATGAAGTGCCGGGCCAGGTCCACCCGGTAGCCACTGAGGATGGTGCCCTGGACGTCGGAGTAATCGAGCTCGGGATCGGCCATGTGCGTCCTCGCGAAGAAAAACGAGCGGTCAGGGAAGGCTGGCGAGGATATCCGCCACCGTGGCCGTGTAGGCCTGGAAGAGCGCGGTGTTGGGCGCGTGCTGGGAAGCGTCGTTCAGGGCGATGAAGGCCCCGAACGCGGCCACGTTGTTGGCCACCGGAATCAGCGCCGGACCGTCCACCACGAACTGCAACAGGGCATCGAAAATCGGGCCCACTTGCGATACGAAATCCTGGATGTACGCGTCGAAATCGCCGTCGAACTCGGTGATCACCGCGATGACGTAGGAATCGCTGGGCTTGTCACTGGGCTGCAGGTTGGAGGTGGAGGCATCGAGGAGCAGGATACGCGCGTAGTGCACCGTGCCGATGGACCTGAGCGCGGCGTCGAGCACCGCGTTGCTCTGCCCCAAAGAACCGTTGAGGGTCGTCAGATTGGTTCCGGGGATCACCGGCAGCATGAGCGTGAGCGGGCTGGCCATGAGGTCGCCTCCTTGATCTAAAATATTGTTGAACGGTTTTTATATTGTGCGGCGACAGTCTACCACGTCGATCTGGTGCCCGGAGGACCGGGGTCGATCTAAAATCGCGAGATAGAATGCTCGCAACATGACGATAGAGACGGCGGACGGTCCCATCCTCATCGCGGGAGGCGGCATCGGCGGCTTGACGGCCGCCGTGGCCCTGCGCCAGGCGGGCTTCGGCGTCCGGGTGTTCGAGCGGGCGGAGGCGATCCGCGAGATCGGCGCGGGCATCGCGATCTCACCCAATGCCATTGCCGCCCTGCGGCGGATCGGCCTCGACCGGGCGGTGACCGAGGCGGGAGTGATCGCGGAGGCGCTCGATCTGCGCACCTCCCAGGGGGCGCTGCTGGCGCGTCTTCGCCCGCGCGACCTCGGGCCCGCGATCGAGGCTCCGTTCGTCTGCATCCACCGGGGAACGCTCCAGGCGGTGCTCCTCGCGGCCTGTGATCCCGAGACGGTCCATACCGGCTGCGAGGGCCTGGGCTTCGAGGCGCGGCCGGCCGGCGTCACCCTCCGGCTGAACGGCGGCCGGAGCGCCGAGGGCGCGGCGCTGGTGGGAGCCGACGGCCTGCGCTCCCGGGTGCGGGCGCAGCTCCTGGGCGACGGCGAGCCGCTCTACGCGGGCTACACGGCCTGGCGCGCCGTCACGCCCGAGGGCTTCACGCCCCGCCCGGACGCCACCTCGGAGACCTGGGGTCAGGGGCACCGGTTCGGCATCGTGCCCCTCGACCACGGCCGGGTCTACTGGTACGCCACCAGCAATGCTCCCCCGGGTGGACGGGACGAGCCCGGCGTGCTCCGCGACGAGCTGCTGCGGGTCTTCGGCGACTGGCACGCGCCCATCGGGGACCTGATCGCCGCGACGCCGGAGGAGGCCATCGTGCGCACCGACATCCTCCACCGGCGGCCCGTCCGCCGCTGGGGCGAAGGGCGGGTGACCCTCCTCGGCGACGCCGCTCATCCCATGACTCCCAACCTGGGGCAGGGCGCCTGCCTGGCCATCGAGGACGCCGTCGTGCTGGCCGACCGTCTGGGCGCTTCAGCCGATCCCGTCGCCGCTCTGCGGCGCTATGAGGCCCTGCGCCGGACCCGCGCCGCCCACGTCGCCCTGCGCGCCGCCCACCTCGGCTGGATCGGCCAGTGGCGGACCCGCCCCGCCTGCCGGTTCCGCGATCTCGTGGTGCGTTGGACGCCGGACGCGTTCCACCGCCTCCAGATGCGGCAGCTCTTCCGGTTTCCCTCGCTCATTCGTTGCATCGTTCCTCTCCTTGTGTTGCAATCCCTTGCAACATGACAAGCAACGAATTCGAAGAGCGCAAGCGGCAGCTCGAGGAGCATCACCGCGCCGGCATCGAGCTGCTGGAAGCGGCCCACCGGCGGCAGATCCGGGCCTTGGAGATCGTCTATCTGACCGCCGCCTCGGACGAAGTCCAGATCCCCTCCCCGGAGGCTCCGGCTGCCGAGGCTTCATCGACCGTAATGCCCATGACAGCCGTGACGCCGCCGGCGTTCTCCCGGCGGGGGCCCGGCGAGCTGCGCGAAGAGATCCGGGCCGCGCTTTCCCGGGTTCCCCAGGTGTTCGACCGCCACGACATCTGCCGGGTCCTCGGCCAGGAGCCGGACCGCAGCTCTCTCTTCCGGGCTCTCAGGGAGCTGGTCCAGGAAGGAGTCCTTGCCGTCGAGGATGTCGGCCGCGGCAAGGTGGCGGGGACCTACCGGCAGTAATTCGATTCGCCAGCCATTCCGCCACGTTCGTCAGGCCAGGCGAGAGCTCCGCCAGGGTTGGCGAGTGTCCCGCCAGGGCCGGCGAACGAGGCGCCAGCCCTGGCGAACGAGGCGCCAGCCTTGGCGAACGTGGCGCCAGCCTTGGCGAATGTCCCGCCAGCCTTGGCGAATGTCCCGCCAGCCTTGGCGAATGTCCCGCCAGCCCTGGCGAATGTTTCGCCAGCCCTGGCGAATGAGGCGCCAGCCCTGGCGAACGTCTCGCCAGAGCTGGCGAACGTGCCGCCAACCCTGACAAACGTTGCGGGAAGGCTGGCGGAAGCCCCGCCAAGGCTGGCGAACGTTGCGCCACGTCCGGCGGTACGTCCGCCCGCCCTCCGCCGCCTGCCTGCGACAGACCGCCTCCTCATCCCACCTCCGGGATGTCGCACCCCAACCTTTCCCGGAGGAGGAACTCCCGATGCTCGCCGATCAAGGCGGTCGTCTACACCCACAACCACATCGATCACATGGCCGGCGTCCAGGGCGTGCTCGCGCTCGCCGACCGGCCCGTCTGCCCGACACAGAAGATCCTGGCGCAGTCCCTCGCGGATGGCGGAGTCAAGGTGCTCAAGGGCTCGCCCGAGCAGGTGCAAGGTTTCTTCCGCGATTACTTCGATCCGCCACAGGCGATTTTCCAGGCGCTGACGCTGAGGTAAAGATCCAACAACAAAGTATTTAAAAAATAGTAAGGAAACGTATTGATCATCTCCCGCACTCTCATTGACGATCCAAGGGCTGTGTTAAGCTCGTCGATGTCCTTTCAACCAGGAGTGCGGCGGATGACCGAAACGGGTGGCATTCGGAGGCCGGTCCGTAAGCGCGGGCCGTGGAGGAGTTGGCGCGGCGCGAGGGGTGGTGCGATGGCGATCGCCTTTCTCCTGGCGCTGGTCCTGACCGCCGCCGGGCCGGCCGTGGCGGCTCCCGGCGACGACGGCGCGGACGCTTTGGCGGATCTGCCGAAGCCGCGCGAGGTGTCGCCGGCCGAGCGCGCCGCGGTCGAGCTCGCGGTGGCCTACCTCCACGGCGGCGCCGAGACGTGGTGGGAGCGGCTGGCGGCGGGCTCCCCGCTGCGCCAGCTGGGGCACGACGGCGCGGTGGAGGAGATCGCCGTGCGCGCCGGCCCGGGGGAGGGCGCCACCTGGCAGCTCGTCACCCCGGGGCCGAGCGTAGACGGCCAGACGGCCATCTTCAGCGTCGAGTTCGCCTCGGGCCTGGACGAGACGCTCATCCTCCGCATGGTGGACGAGAAGGGGTGGAAGCTTTCCGACCTGCGCACGAGCGCCGAGCCCGCCGGGATGCGGTCGCCGCTGCCCGGCTCTTCCCTCACCGGGGGCCTGCCCGATCCCGCGCGCGACGTTCCCGCCGCGGCGGCCTCGCGGAGCTTCGGCGGCACGGCCCTGGCTCTCCTCGCGCTCGGCCTGGCGGGAGCGGCCGGGGCGTTCCTGCTGGCGCGTGCCGGCAAGCGCCCTTTGGCGATGGGGGCCGGCGCCACGGCGGCCGTCGCGGTCGTGGCGGCGGCCGGCCTGTGGCTCTGGGGCGGCGGCGGCAGTGCGCCGCCTCCCGCCGAGCCGCGGCGCGCCGAACGGCCGGCCGTGGCCTCGAGCGTCTTCCGTCTGGGCTCGCTCGCTCCCTTGCGCGTCGCTCTCGCCACCGGCAGCAATCGCGAGGAGATCGTGCTGCGGCTGGCCGCGGTGCCGAAGGACCCGAAGCTGCGCGAGGTCCAGGATCTTTGGCGCGCGCAGTACCTGCTGCTCGTCGAGTCGGACCTGACCGCCGCCGGCGCCATCCTGCGGGCCTTCCCCTCGCCCGCCAAGGCGCCCCTGGCCGAGCTGCTCCACGCCCGCCTGGCCGTCCGCCGGCTGCAGCGCGAGGAGACCGCGACCTTTTACGACCACGCCATCGACCGCGGCCTCGATTACGACGTCTTGCGGCTGGAGGCCGCGGCCGCCAAGGCGCTGACCGACAAGGGGGACCTCGCCGAGGTCGAGATCACGCTCCTGACGGAGATGGGCTCGCGCCTGAGCGAGCCCTGGTATGGGGCCACGCAGATCGCCGTCTCCGAGGACAAGATGGACCAGGCGGAAGAGCTCCTGCTCCGCGCCTGGCGCCTCGAGCCGGCTCCCCGCGCGGACCTGTTCGGCGATCCCGTGATCTCTTTCCTGGTGGCCCGTCCCAAGCTCTTTCCGCTCTTCAAGCTCGACGATCCCGAGGAGCCGCGGCCGGCGCCCACGGGCCCCCGGTGGCCGATGGCGCTGCCGGCGGACGCGGTCGTCGTCACCTGCGGCCAGTCGCTGCGCCTGACCGTGGGCGGCGCGGAGCTGCGGGTGCCGGGCGGGGCGCAGATGGCGCCGCCGGGCGCCGCCGTCGAGGACGCGAGCGCCTGGAGCCACCATACCGAGGAGAAGGCGCTGGCCGCCGTGCCGACTCTCATCGCCGCGGCCGTGCCGGGCGAGTCTCTCCAGCCCCGCAGCCTGCGGACCGCGCAACTGGCGGCCCGCGCGCTGGTCGAGCAGAACCGCTGGGGCGAGCTGATCGCGCTGACCGAGCCTCTCGTCGCCAACATGGCCCACGCGCCCGCGGGCCTCGTCCGCCTGCGGGCCGCGGCGCTCCGCCACGAGGAGCGGGACGAGGAGGCCCGCCAGCTCCTCGTCCAACTGGCCAAGACCGACTTCGCGGGCAGCCGGCCCGCTCCCGGCACGCTCTTCGATCTCGCCGAGCTGTTCGCCGCCGCCGGCGAGTACGACACGGCGATCCGGCTGTCCCAGAAGGCCGACCATCAGTTGCCCCGGCCGCGGGGAGAGCGACGCCGCAAGCAGCTCGCGATGGACCGCGACCTTGCGGCGTCCTACGCGAGCTACCGCTCGGAGCACTTCGAGGTGCGCTATCCGAAGGCCACGGGCGAGACGTACGCCCGCGGGGTGACGCAGGTGCTCGAGAAGGAGCGCACCCGCCTTCAGCAATGGATCCCCCAGGCCGGGAGCAAGCGGATCGAGGTCCACCTCTTCCCGATCCGGGAGTTCCTGGAGAGCTTCGGCGGGGACATCGGCGTGATCGGCATCTTCGACGGCAAGGTGCGGGTCCCCTTCGCCGAGATCCGGAGCCTTCATCCGGAGCTCGTCCAGGTCCTCTCCCACGAACTGGCCCACGCCATGATCGCCGCGTCGACGCGCGACCAGGCGCCCCACTGGTTCCAGGAGGGGCTGGCGGAGCACGTCGAGATGGGGCTGGGGCGCATCAATCCCCTCCCGGACCTGTCCAAGGCCGGGCACGTGCTGTCGTTCCCCACGATCGATCCCATCCTGCGCGGTTTCGCCGAGGAGCAGCTGGTCGACCTCGCCTACTCGGAGGCGGCCTGGGCGCTCCACTTCGTCGAGACGCGCTTCGGAGTCGGGGCGATCCATCGCCTGCTCGCCTCCTACGCGGCGGGCAAGACGACCGAGCAGGCCATCCGGAGCGCCTGCAACCTCTCGCCCGCCGAGTTCGACCGCGCGTTCTGGCAGTGGGGCACGACCCAGGCGCCGCAGACCCGCAGCCTCGAGGTCCGGCGTTACGACGTGGAGTTCGAGACGCAGGTGCGGCGGGAGCGCGCGAAAGAGGTGAGCTCCGTCCTCCGGGTCGGCGTCAGCGAGGAGGCCCAGCGGGAGATGAACCGGCGCCAGGCGTTGATCGACGAAGGCCGCCGCAAGATGGCCGCGTGGCACGCCCTCTACTCGGCGCGGGCGGCGGCCGTCAAGCGTGCCTTCAAGCCCATTGTCCAGCGTTACCGGGAAGGAGCGCACGTCGACATCGTGCCGGCCTGCACCGAGCTGTCGTCGGGCGTCTCCCAGATGCTCGACGATCCCGCCATCTGGGCCTCCCCCGACACCAACGTCAACCAGTCGCTACGCAACGCCTACCGGATTCTTGGCGACGTGGGGCGGGCCTGTCTGTCCGGGCGCGACAACGAGATCCGCTTCCTGATCGTCGAATCCGACCGCGCCCTGGTGGATGCGGCCCAGCGGCTGGCTCCCTACGAGCTGAAGCCGTAGCCGGCGGCAAGTGAATCTATGATGGGAGCCGAATGTCCCGGCTCACCCCGCCCCGCGGCCGCTACGCGCCATCCCCGACGGGGATGATCCACGCGGGCAACGCCCGCACGGCGCTCGCGGCATGGCTCTCCGCGCGCAGCCGGGGCGGCACGTTCGTCTGGCGGGTGGAGGATCTCGACCGTCCCCGCGTGGTGCCCGGCGTCGCCGAGGCGCAGCTCGAAGACCTGGCCTGGCTCGGGCTCGACTGGGACGAGGGGCCGGACGTGGGCGGCCCCCACTCACCCTACGCGCAGTCGGAGCGCTCGGCTTTCTACGAGGAGGCCCTCCAGCGGCTGGCGGAAGCCGGACGGCTCTTCCCCTGCCGCCTCTCCCGCAAGGACCTCCAGGCCGTGGCCACCGCCCCGCACGGCGCGGAGGAGGCGCCTTACCCGGCCTCTCTCCGGCCCGCGGACCTCGACGAGGACTGGTTCGAGCGGCTTTGCGGCGCCGCGCGGCCGGACGCGGCGATGCGCTTTCTCGTCCACGAGCGGTCCGTCGCCTTCACCGATCGCGTTTACGGACCGATCACGGAGCGGGTCGATCTCGCGGTGGGGGATTTCGTCCTGAAGCGCCGCGACGGCCTCTACGCCTATCAGCTCGCCGTGGTGGTGGACGATCTATCGATGGGGATCGACGACGTCGTGCGGGGCTCGGACCTGCTCGCCTCGACGGCGCGGCAGATCCAATTGATCGAGGCGCTCGGCGGCACTCCGCCCGAGTACGCCCACGTTCCCCTGCTGGTGAATTCCCGGGGAGAAAAGCTTTCCAAACGGGATCAGGGGCTCACCCTCCGCTCCTTGCGGGAGGCGGGGGTGAAGCCCGAGGCGGTCACGGGCTATCTCGCTCATTCCCTGGGCCTCCTCGACCGGCCCGAGCCCTGCCGGCCGGCCGACCTCGTCCCGGGGTTCGCCTGGGAGAGGATCGGCCGCGCCGACTGGCGGCTGCCGGAGGATCTGGCGGGAGCCCTTACTTCGTCTTCTTCAGGAAATACACGCCTCCCGGCTGGTTGAAGTTCGCGCCGGTGACGTTGCCCTTGGCGTCCTCCACGAAGCTGATGCTGATCGCCGAGAGCTCCTTGAGGATGAACTCGTTGCCGAGGCCGGGCACCAGGTGGGCCGCGGGCTGGCCGGGGAGGGTGATCGTGATGGTGTTGCCGGTGAGGCTGAACGTCGCCGTCTGGCCGGACAGCTCGTATTCGCCGGTGAAGCGGGCGAGATACGCCGGGTCGGAGAAGCGGGCGTCCGGCTTCTTGGTGAAGACGATGTCCTTGACCTGGGGCTCGAACTGCGCCGAGACGGCCGCGACATTGCCTTTGACGTCCCCCTGGAAAAGGAACTTGGAGTCGTCGAAGGTCGGATCCTTGGCGGCGCCTTCCTTGCCGTTCCACACCTCGTAATGCCAGTGCTCCAGCGGCGCGGTGATGCCGTTGTAGGTCAGCTCCAGGCGATCGCCCACGGCGGCCACCTTGAGCGGACCGTAGCCGGGGTTCTCGTAATCGCCCGCGTACTCCGCGAGCTTGTGGGCCGGCTTCGTGCCCGGTTTGCGCACGGTGTCCTTCTTGGCCTTGGCTTCCTTGTCCGCCTGTTTCCCCTGGGCGCGCTTGGCGAGGGCCTCGCCCTGCCAGTCGATGGGATCGAGCTTCAGGAAACGGTCGAGGGTGTGGCGGACGAGACGCTCGGGCGTGCCGGTGGCGTTCTTGTTGGTGAGGATCACCATCCCCAGGTCGTCCTGGGGCAGCAGGGTCACCAGCGCCGAGAAGCCGTCGATGTTGCCGCCGTGCTCCACCCGCGGATGGCCGCGGTAGCTGTCCACCATCCAGCCCAGCGCGTAGGAGGCGGCCGAGAATTCCGGCCGCTCCGGCGGCACGCCCATGATCATGTAGGGAGCGTGAAGGTCGGCCAGCGTGGCGGCGCCGATGACCTGTCTGTCGCCCACCTTGCCGTTGCCGAGGTGGAGCTTCACCCACTTCGCCATGTCGGTGACCGACGAGTTGATCGATCCGGCGGGGCCGATCATGCTGATGTCGCGGAAGGGCATCAGGAGGATCTTGTCGTCGTCGTCTTCCCGGTAGGGCAGGGAGTAGTCCTCGGTCTTCTGCGATTCGGCCACCGAGAAGTTGCTGTGGCTCATGCCCAGCGGCTCGAAGATGCGCTCGCGGACGTTGTCTTCCCAGCTCTTGCCGGTGATCGATTCGACGAGGTAGCCGGCGGTGAGGAACATTAAATTGTTGTACTGCCACTTGGCCCGGAGCTGCTCGTTGGGCTCCAGGTAGCGCAGGCGCTCCACGATCTCCTTCCGGCTGTTGGTATTGTTGTTGTACCAGATGAGATCGTGCCGCGGCAGGCCCGAGCGGTGGGTCACCAGGTCGCGCGGAGTGATCAGCTCCGTGGTGCCGGCGTCGTACATCCGGAAGCCGGGGAGGAACGTGCGCACCGGTTTGTCCCAGTCGAGCTTCCCTTCGTCGACCAGGGTGGCCATCGTGAAGGTGGTGAAGGCCTTCGTGGAGGAGCCGATGGCGAACAGGGTGTCCGGCGTGACCGGCAGCTTCTTCTCGACGTCGCGGTAGCCGAAGCCCTTGGCGTAGACCACCTCGCCGCCCTTGACGATGGCGATGGCGAGGCCCGGCACGTTCGATTCCTTGACCATCTTGTCGACGAAGGCGTCATAGCCGGCGAGGGCGTCCTTCGCCGTGTCCGCCGGGGCCGCGCCGCGGCGCAGCTCGAAGGGGAACTTGCCGCCGCCCTGGCTGAATTCGCCGGCGATCTTGGCGCCGTCCGCGCTCAGGGCGCCGGTGAACGTGGGCGTGCCCGGTATGCCCTGGATCTCGAACGAAACGGCGGTGCCGTCCGCTTTGACGTTGATCAGCGGCAGGTCCTTCGCGCCCTGCAGGGGAATCGAGATGTCCCCCTTCCAGGCGCCGCCGTCCTGCGACAGGTCGACGTCGATGCCGAGCTTGGTGCCCGGGATATTGATCTCGCCGTCCCAGTGGCCGGCGGGGCCCGTCTCGGCGGCCAGGGCAGGCAGCGCTCCGATCAACGTCAGCGACAGCATCGCCGCGGCGAGCGTTGCGCGGTATCTAAGCAAGAATGACATGGTCAAACCTCCTCGGTTCAGATGTTGGAGCAGTCTCCAGCACTAGATACGCGGGAGGAAGGGAAGTGTTATGGCGGCGATCGGAAGGTCTTATGCTTCCGCCAAGCGCAGGGCCGCGCGGGCCGCGAAGTGGCCGCACAAGCCGTGCACGCCGCCCGACGGCGGCGTGCTGGCGGAGCACAGAAAAACCCGAGGATCCGGCGTGGCGTAGGGGTGCAGGCTGGCCACGGGCCGGGTGAAGAGCTGCGAGAGCAGGGCCGCGCCGCCGTTGATGTCGCCGCCCACGAGGTTGGAGTCGTGGGCTTCGAGCTGGACCGTGTCCATCGTGTGGCGGGCCAGGACCACGTCCCGGAAGCCGGGGGCGAAGCGCTCGATCTGGGCCTCGATGGCGGCCGTGAAGTCCGTCGTGGAGCCGTGGGGCACGTGGCAGTAGGCCCAGGCCGTGTGGGAGCCCGCGGGCGCGCGGGTCGGATCGAAGAGGCTCGCCTGGCCCACCAGGGTGAACGGCCGCTCCGCGTCGCGGCCGTTCCACGCCGCCGATTCCGAGGCCGCGATCTCGTCGATGCGAGCCCCGAGGTGGATCGTGCCCGCCCGCCGGCACGCCTCGGCCCGCCAGGGGATGGGAGCCGAGAGGGCCCAATCCACCTTGAAGACGCCCGGCCCGTAGCGGTAGCGGCCGAGCCGGCGGCGGTAGAGGCCGGGCCAGCGGAGGCCGCCGATCTTCAGCATCTGGGCGGGCGTGAGGTCGAAGAGATAGGCGCGGGCCGGCGGCAGCTCGTCGAGCGACCGCACGAGACGGCCGGTGTGGATCTCGCCGCCCTCTGCGCGGATCAGCGCGGCCAGGGCGTCGGGGATGCGCTGGGCGCCGCCTGCCGGCTGCGGCCAGCCCACGGCGTGGCCGGTGACGCCGAGCATCAGCCCGTAGGCGGCGGTGGGAATGCGCTCGATGGGCAGGAAGGAGTGGCCGGCGAGCCCGGCGAACAGGGCCCGGGCGCGGAAGCCGCGGAACCGGCTCCTCGCGAGCCGCGCCGCGCCCTGGAGGCCCACGAGGCCGAAGTGGGCCATGCGGAACGGGTGGCGGGGCCAGTGGAAGGGCGCCAGCAATTCCGGGCCGAGCTCGTCCCAGACCTCCGAGAACGGGCGGAACAGGCGCTCCCAGGCCCGGGCGTCCCCACGCTCTCCGAAGCTCTCGCCGGTCTCATCGAAGCCGCGGGCGAGGACGGCGGCCGTGCCGTCGTCGAACGGGTGCGCCAGTTGGATGGGAGGCTGGATCCAGCGCAGCCCGTATCGCTCGAGGGGCAGGCTCGGGATGAACGTCGAGCCCACCGCGAGGGGATAGATGGCCGAGCAGACGTCGTGGACGAACCCCGGCAGCGTCAGCTCCGCCGACCTCGCCGCGCCTCCCACCGTATCGTTCGCCTCGAAGACCTCGACGGACCACCCTGCCCGCGCCAGCGTCACCGCCGCTCCCAACCCGTTCGGCCCCGCGCCGATCACCACCGCGTCGCGTTTCATCTCGTTCCTTCTCCCTGGGATGACCGCGCGCGGCGCGCGCCGAAGGGAGGAAAGTCGTCAGCGCGCCTTGGCGCCGCAAGGCCCTAGGCTGAGCCCCTGCCGTACCTGCTGGAGGCCCTTGCCGCTGCTGGTGATCGTCTGTACGCAGGCCGCGATCGAAGGCGCCTCGTCTTCGGGGCCTCGGCCGAGGCACCGCGTGTTGAGCTGGGTCGCTCCGAGGAAATAGGAGAGGTTGAGCTCCCCGTAGCCCTCCGACCACCGGAGATCCTCCTCCAGGATCGAGGCGTTCGGATTCTTGCCGATTCCCTTCTTCACGCCAGCGGCGAAGGCGCGGAAGGTCCGCTCGTCGCGCCCGGCCCCTCTTGCGGCCTGGACGATGAGGCGCTCGCCCGTGCCCGGATCCTCCCAGACCCATTGAGCGAGATTGACACCGAGCAGCTTGGGGTCGAGCTGCCGCTCCAGGGCTTCGGCGGGAGCGAAGCCGCCGCCGGGAGCGGGGAACGACAACGCGAGGACGGGCTGGCACAGGCGGCCTCCGGACCCGGCCAGGGCGGGACGCTGCTTCTCGGCGGCCGTGAGCGGCGCGTCGACGTCCGTGCGGCTCCGGGCGACGTGCACGAACGTGTAGAGCTGGAACACGAAGAGGGCGGCCACCAGGAAGAGCATCAGGTTGCCCAGGAGCCGCTTGCCGGTCTGGAATCCGTAGGAGGCCACGAGCGCGAGCAGGAACGCCCAGCCGCTCTGCCTGCCGGCCGCCTCCGCCAGCTTCTCCGCGTCCCCGCCGAAGGCGCCCGCGCCGGCGAAGGCCATCCCCAGGCTGACGAAGACGACCAGCGCCACCAGTCCATGAAGCAAGGCTTTGCCCAGGAAGAAGTCGTGCTCGACCTTCGACATCGCCATCGGCTTCACCATGACGCGTCCTCCGGACTGGCTCTTCAGTGAGATTGCGATCCGGATTCTAGCACCCGCGGCTGGTGAACGGCGCCGCGCTGGATCACGAGCTCGATCTTGCGCGCGTTCCCGATGTCCGCGAGCGGATTGGCGCGCAGCACCACGAGATCCGCCCGCATTCCGGGCTTGACGGCTCCGATCTCTTTCTCCCGGCCCAGGGCGCGCGCGCCGTTGGCGGTCGCCATGCGCAGGACGTCCCGGGCGGGGATGCCGGCGTCGGCCAGGAGCCGAAGCTCCTCGTGGAAGCTGACGCCCGGAATGATCCACGGCGTCGGCGTGTCCGTGCCCACCGTCAGGAGCACGCCCCGGTCGAAGAAGAGCTTGGTGAGCGCCAGCGCCTTCGGCCACTGCGCCTGCGCCTGGCGGTACTGCTCGTCCGTCCACGAGGCCGTGAAGCTCCCCTTGGGCCAGCCGCGGGCGAACATTTCGGGCGCGAGGCCGAGCTGGGGATGCTTCGTATAGCGCGGATCGTTGCCCCAGAACTTGGTATGGGACGCGATCAGGGTGGAGTCCAGGCTCACGCGATGCCGCGCCAGCGCGTCGGCCATCGAGGTCACGGCCGGCGACTTCAGATCGAGGTGCTCCAGCCAGTAGACCCGGCCGAACAGCGTCTGGTCATAGCCCGGGCGGTCCGCTTCGGAGAGGTACTCCGGGGACCACGACGCGGCGTGGGTGACGGCGTCGATCCCGAGCTCGGCGGCCCGCGTCCAGGTGGTCCGCTGGAGATGCCCGATGACGCGGAGCCCGTGCGCGTGCGCCTCCTCGACCGCCACCCGGACCAGCTCGGGAGGCATGCTGGAGTAGACCTTGATGAAGTCCACCCCCGCCGCGGCCTGCCACCGGATCTCGTCGCGCACGGCGGCCTCGTCCTTCACGACGGCGAAGGGCTCCGGGTTGAAGCTGCTGGCGTTGAGGATGCGTCCCGCCGTCAGTAGCGCCGGGCCGGTCGCCTTCCCCTTGGCGAGCAGGCTCCGCAGCGTGACCGCCGCCTCCGTCTCCGATCCCGGATCGCGGACCGTCGTGATCCCATGCGCGAGCAACAGCCGCAGCATCTGGAGAGTCGAGTCCCTGTCGAAGCGCGGCAGGAGGTTGCCGTCCGCGTCCCAGGGGTGCGACAGCAGGTGCGCGTGCATCTCGACGAAGCCGGGCACGAGGTAGCGGCCCGTGAGGTCGAGGATCCTGGCCCCTTGCGCAGGCTTGTGGGTGGCTGAAGGGACGACGGACCGGATCCGGTCGCCGTTCAGCTCGACGGACATGTCCGGCAGGAGGGTGCCCTGCTCGACGTCGATCACCGAGACGTGCTGGAGGACGATGGCCGTGGGCGGCGGCGGGCCCTGGCGCGCCGCCGAGGCCTGGCCGAGAAGGAGGACGATGAATACCAGACAGAAAAATGGATTTCGCGGATTCACGCGTGGATTCTATCCGGACGGGTGAGGGGCTGAAGGGGATTGGCTCGTTCTTCTTCGCGATGGCAGTCGACGGACGCACCCGAAACGAAAATAACAACTTGGTATCCAGGAGAAACACTCATGTCCCAGTCCACCCTTGCCGCGCCGCAGTTGGTGATCGATAGCCGCATGATCTATTCGAGCTGGATTCCGGCGGACCCCAAGGCCGCCGCGGCGCTGCTGCCGAGCCGGCTGAACGCCGCCGGGCCGATCTACATGAACCAGTACGTCGTCGACTCCGAGGAGCAGACCTCCGGCTTCGGCGCCTACTCCCTGACCTACATGGGCCTCGATCTGGCAGGGCTGACCGCGCCGGACGGCGTCACGCCGGCCCGGTTCTTCACCAACTATTTCAACTCCTCGGCGATCATGCGGGAGTACGTCGCCGAGCGCGGTGTTCCGGCCTCCCCGGGCACGACTACGGTCGAGGTGCATGGCCACGAGCTCGAGGCCACGACCTCCGTGGACGGGGTGGCGATCATCCGTACCCGGGCTCGGGTCGGCAACAAGATCGGCGTGGTGGCGCGGGGCCATCTGACCTACGTGACGCAGCTCAACGGCAAGATCATGGCCGGCAACTATGCCTACATCGGCGATCTGGTCGATCCCTTCGAGCTGCAATCGGTCGAGTTCCTGACCAAGGACCATCCGGCGTGGGCGCTGCGGCCTGCGCAGCCGCTGCAGGTGGTGACCGGATCGTCCTGGTTCGCGCCGCGCGACTCCTTCGTCTACCCCGGCGGCGAGCGGGAGATCTGAGCGCCGGCCTTCGGCACGGATCCCACGGATCAGGCGAAGTCGCGGGCGTCCAGCACTTCGCCGTTCCGGCTCCCCTCGACGCTCTCGACATAGGCCGCGGCGACGTCCTTCGCGGGCAGGCTGCCCGCAACGTCCACGTCCCTTTCAATGGCTTCCAAGGTCTCGGTCACCCAGGGCGGGCTGACGACGTTGATCCGCACGCCCCGCGGCATTTCCAGGGCGGCGGCGCGCGCGAACGCTTCGAGGCCCCCGTTGACGAGGCTGATGGCCGCGCTGCCGGGGATGGGCTCGTTCGTCAGCACGCCGCTCGTCAGCGTGAAGGAGCCGCCGTCGCGGACGTGGGCCAGCCCGGCCCGCACGAGGTTCACCTGCCCCATGAGCTTGTTCGCCAGGCTGAACTGGAAAGCCTCGTCCGCAAGCTTCTCCAGGGGAGCGAAGCGGGTCGCGCCCGCCGCCGACACGAGGGCGTCGAACGGGCCGGCGGCCTGGAAGAGCCGTTCGATGGACTCCTTGGATGAAATATCCACCTGGTGCTCGCCCCCGCGATGCCCGACCCGCACCACCTCATGGCGCCCCTCGAGCGCCGCCACGATCTCCCTGCCGATGGTCCCCGTCGCTCCGATCACGATGATCCGCATTCCCGATCCTCTGCCCTTCGAGCGCGTTCGTGGACCTGAAATCAACCTTGACGCTGCAACGGTACGAGTTTCTCGATTACAGCGGCGTCCTGACTCCGCATCGCATGCCACAGATCCCAGTCTTGCTGAAGGCCCAACCAGAAATCCGCCGACATGCCCAGAACCCGCGCCAGCCGGAGCGCTGTGTCAGGCGTCACGGAGCGTTTTCCCCGGATGATCTCATTGAGCCGTGGGAAGGAGACCCCCAGACGAATCGCGAATGCCGACTGGCTGATGCCTAGTGGCTTGAGAAACTCTTCCAGCAGCATTTCTCCTGGATGGGTTGGGGGCAGATGGCTCGGGAGTCGGCGTTGCACCAAGGGGTCCCCAGGCTGGGCGGCACTTCTGGATCGCTTAGATCTAGTGGTAGTCCGTGATTTCGACGTTGTCGGCATGACCCGCCTTCCAGTAAAAACAAACGCGGTACTGATCGTTGATGCGAATGCTGTACAGACCGGAGCGATCGCCTTTCAACCGCTCGAGTCGATTTCCGGGTGGTACAGCCAACTCTCTAAGCTCTCGAACCCGGTTGATCTGGGTCAGTTTTCTACGCGCGACTGCCCACAGATCCGGGGGGCAGACAGAGCGTGCTTCCCTGCTACTTACGCCGTCAAACAGGTCTTCAGTCCCTCTGTCGGCGAAGGAGCTTATCACGGCCCCCATTATAACGGCCTGCCAGGCAGACCACAAGAATCCGCCAGGAAGGCACGCTTCGTGGCGCGGGTCCGGCACGGCGGATGCAGCGCTTCCAGGGTTGGAGGAAGCGCCCATGCCCGCAACGAACACCACGACCGCCCCCGATTTCAAAACCCTGCGCGACGAGATGGTGAGCCGCCAGATCGCGGCCCGGGGAGTCCGGGACGAGCGTGTGCTGGAGGCCATGGGAACGGTGCCTCGGGAAGCCTTCGTCCCCGAGCGGCTGGCGGAGCTCGCCTACAACGACAATCCGCTGCCCATCGGCGAGGAGCAGACGATCTCCCAGCCCTACGTCGTAGCCCTGATGGCCGAAGCCCTGGAGCTTCGACCCGAGGATCGGGTGCTGGAGATCGGCGCCGGATCGGGGTACGCGGCGGCCGTGCTGTCCCGTCTCGCCCGAGAGGTCTGGGCGGTGGAGCGGCACGAGTCCCTCGCCCTGGAGGCCCGGGAGCGGCTGGCGCGGCTCGGCTACTCGAACGTCCAAGTTCATCAAGGGGATGGGACCTTGGGCTGGCCCGAGGGCGCGCCGTACGATGCCATCGTTGTGGCCGCCGGCGGGCCGGAGATTCCCCGAGCCCTGCTCGATCAGCTCGCCGAGGGCGGCCGGCTGGTGATCCCCATCGGGCCGGACGTCCGGAGCCAGAACCTGGTGCGGGTCCGCCGGAAGGACGGCCGTTATTTTCGTGAAGATCTTGGCCCCGTCCGGTTCGTGCCGCTCATCGGCGCCCAGGGCTGGAGAGAGGAGGATGGAGGCTTCACAGCTTCGCCCCAGGCGCCCGCGGCGGACTGTGACGCCGCCGGGTCCGAGGAGACCTCCGGGGAGGATCTTCCAGAGACGTATCCGTTCGGATTGTGAAGAAGGGAGCCCCGCCCGGGCATAAATGCCAGGGCTAATCGAAAGAGCCCCCTGAAGGGGACTCAGTCGGCTTTAGCCGGCTGTTTTGGGTAGCCCTGGCATTTATGCCCGGGCGGGAGCGCGGATCCGGTCATCTCTCCTCAAACTGGACCTCGGCTTCGCGAAGAACCTCTTCCCTGAAGTAGCGGCTGAGATCCGCTGGGATCCTCAGGTCGACCTTGCTGCCGATCAACTCGGAAAGCTCCCGCTCGATTCTGGCCATCTGGATCAATCCGACACGGGAGGCTGGCTGGAATTCAACGAGGACGTCCACGTCGCTGTCGGGTCTGGCGGTTCCGTGCAGCCTGGAGCCGAAAAGCGAGAGCTTCCGGATCTGCCATCTCCGGCAGAACTCCGCCAGTTCGGTCCCTGAGAGCTCGATTGCAGAAGTTTGGGCCATCGCGGGTCTCCCTGGGGAGGATACATGATTCTCTTTCCCCCCTAGCGGGCCCACGCGCTAAACTCTCCCGCGTCATCTTTTTCCGGGGGTTTTGCCATGAAGCGACTGCCAATCTTCTTTTCCTTCCTCCTCCTAGCGATCCCCGCCCTGGCCGCGGACGAGGTCGCGAAGCTCCACGACATCTTCGACCGCGCGTGGGAGGCCCGCCTTAAGGAGGATCCGACCTTCGCCACGTCCGTGGGACGCCACGAATACGACGACCGCCTGGCCTCCATGACCCCCGCCGACCTGGAGCGGGGGATCGTGGAGGCGAAGGGGACGCTGGCCGAGCTGGATGCCGTCGACCGCTCGAAGCTGCCGCCCGTCGAGGCCGTCAACTACGACATCTTCCGGCGCCAGATCGAGAACGGCATCGCCTCCTACGACCTGGGCGAGTACCAGATGCCCTTCAACGCCGACTCGGGGTTCCACACCGGCTTCTCCCGGCTGCCCGAGGAGGTGCCGCTCGCCACGGTGAAGGACTACGAGAACTACATCAGCCGCCTCAAGGCCTGGCCCCGCTACGTCCGCGAGGAGATCGAGCTGATGCGGCAGGGGCTCAAGCGCGGCATGACCGTGCCCCGGGCCACCCTCGACGGCTACGAGGGATCGATCACCGCCCACGTCCTCGACGATCCCGCGAAGAGCGTCTTCTGGGCGCCGTTCGAGAAGTTCCCGTCCACGATTCCGGAGGCGCAGCGCGAGCGGCTGCGCCGGGAGGGCCGGACGGCCGTGACGGAGGGCGCCATCGCCGGCTACCGGGAGTTCCTGGACTTCTTCCGCAAGGAGTACTTGCCGAACGCCCGCAAAACCCTCGGCGCCTCGGAGCTGCCCAACGGCAAGGCCTTCTACGCCCAGCAGATCCGCCAGTACACCACTCTCGACATGGCGCCCGAGGAGATCCACAAGCTCGGCCTGAGCGAGGTGGCGAGGATCTCGAACGAGATGAACGCCGTGATGAAGCAGGTCGGCTTCAAAGGCGACTTCGCGGCCTTCCTCAAGTTCCTGCGCACCGATCCGCGCTTCTACGTCAAGACCCCCCAGGCGCTCCTGGAGCGGGCGTCCTTCATCGCCAAGCGGATCGACGGCAAGCTGCCGTCCCTCTTCAAGACCCTGCCGCGGCTGCCGTACACCGTCCAGCCGGTGCCGCCGGACATCGCCCCCAAGTACACCTCGGGCCGCTACGTGGAGGCGCCGCAGGGGAGCATCTCGCCGGGCATCTATTGGGTCAACACCTATCAGTTGGAAAGCCGGCCGCTCTACAACCTGGAGGCGCTCACCCTCCACGAGGCCGTGCCGGGGCACCATCTCCAGATCGCCCGCAGCCGCGAGCTGGAGGACCTGCCGAACTTCCGCCGGTTCTCCTACATCTCGGCGTTCGGGGAGGGCTGGGGCCTCTACTCGGAGTGGCTGGGACTGGAGGCCGGGATCTACACCGATCCCTACAGCAACTTCGGCCGCCTGACCTACGAGATGTGGCGAGCCTGCCGCCTGGTGGTGGACACGGGGCTCCATTCCATGGGCTGGACCCGCCAGCAGGCCATCGACTACATGGCGACCCGCACGGCCCTGCCCCTGCACGAGGTGCAGACCGAGGTGGACCGCTACATCTCCTGGCCGGGCCAGGCCCTCTCCTACAAGCTCGGCGAGCTGAAGATCAAGGAGCTGCGCCAGCGGGCCGAGCAGGCCCTGGGGGACCGCTTCGACGTCCGCGAGTTCCATGACGTGGTGCTCGGCAGCGGCGCCATTCCGCTGGACGTCCTGGAATCGAACGTCGACCGGTGGATCGGCACGCAAGGACAGGCGACGGCGGCCGCCCCGTGAGGGCCGCCAAGGCCTGCGTCTTCTGCGAGATCCTCCGCGGCAAGGCCGAGGCGTCCGTGGTCTTCGAGGACGAGGCCGCAATGGCCTTCCTCGACATCCGGCCGCTCCTGCCGGGCCACTGCCTGGTGGTGCCGAAAGTACACGTGGAAACGCTGCCGGACCTGCCCGGGGATCTCCTGGCGCCCTTCTTCCGCGCCGTGCAGATCGTCGAGCGGGCCGTCGAGACGGGGCTGGAAGCCGAGGGCTCGTTCATCGCCGTGAACAACAAGATCAGCCAGAGCGTGCCCCACCTCCACGTCCACGTCGTCCCGAGATGGAAAGGGGACGGGCTTTTCTCGCAGAAGATGATCTGGAAGCGCGCGCCCTACAAGGACGACGCGGCCCGCCGGCTGGTGCAGGAGAAGATCCGGGGAGCGGTCGAAAAAGCCTGAACGAGGGATCATGAACGAACGCTGGCACCGTTGGGTCGATCACACCTCGGAGGTCCAGCTCCAGGTGGCGGCCGAATCCCTGGGTGGACTGGCCGCCGAAGCGGGTCAGGCATTGGGATTGCTCCTCTTGCGGGGCGCGGCTCCCGAGCCGTCCGGACCCTCGCGGGAGCTGGCCGTCGACTCGGTGGACCGCGAAGCCCTGATGGTGGACTGGCTCAACGAGATCCTCTTCGTGGCGGAGACGGAGCTTTGGGTGCCGGTCGAGCTCGAGATCCTGGAGTCGTCCCCGACCCATCTGCGGGCGCAAGCGCGGGGCGTGCCGGTCGAGGATCCTCCCGTCCACGTCAAGGCGGCGACGTTCCACGGCCTGCGGGTGGAGGAAGAGGATGGTGGATTGAAGGCGGAGGTGATTTTTGACGTATGAGCCAGCGGCGTATGGGCAAGAATAATCAGCAGGACAAGGCCGCTCGGCCGCCCAGGGTCATTCCGAGCTATCCCTCGGAGAGGCTCAATCCCAACCTGGTCGAGGTCCCGGCCACCGCTCGCGAGGACATGCGCGTGGCGGCCCGCATCTGGGCGGACGAGGAGCTGTGGAAGCAGATCTCCCGCGACCGCACGCTCCTGCAGCTCGTCAACGTCTCGACCCTGCCCGGCATTACCGGCACGGCCCAGGCCATGCCGGACGCCCACGAGGGCTACGGCTTCCCCGTGGGCGGCGTGGCCGCCTTCCGCGCCCGGGACGGCATCATCTCGCCCGGCGGCGTGGGCTACGACATCAACTGCGGCGTCCGCCTCCTGGCCTCCGAGATCCAAGCGGACGAGCTGGGCCACGCGCGGCTCGAGGAGATCGTCCACGATCTCGCCCGCGCCATCCCCTCGGGCACGGGCAAGGGGAGCCATTTACAGCTCAAGGGCCAGGACCTGGAGCGCGTCCTGGCCGAAGGCTGCTCCTACCTGGAGGAGCGCGGCCTGGCGATGCCCGACGACCTGGACACCATCGAAGGCCGCGGCTCGCTGCCCTGGGCGGACCCCTCCGGCGTCTCGGAGCGGGCGCGCCAGCGGGGCGGCAGCCAGCTCGGCTCGATCGGCTCGGGCAACCACTTCGTCGAGGTCCAGCGGGTGGACAAGGTCTTCGACCTCCACGCCGCCGGAGTCCTGGGGCTGCGGCAAGGCCAGCTCGTGATCCTCATCCACACCGGCTCCCGGGGGCTCGGCCACCAGGTCTGCACGGACTGGGTGCGCTCCATGGACGCCGTGATGACCCGCCACGGCATCAGCCTGCCGGACCGCGAGCTGGCTTGCGCGCCCTTCGAGTCGCCGGAGGGCAAGAAGTACTTCGGCGCCATGTGCGCGGCGGCCAACTTCGCTTTCTCCAACCGGCAGGCCATCACCTACGCAGCCCGCCAGGTCTTCCGGCGCGCCCTGAAGGAGGATGGCGACCTGCGGGTGATCTACGACATCGCCCACAACATGGCCAAGTTAGAGCGCCACGGCGACGAGGATCTGCTGGTCCACCGCAAGGGTGCGACCCGGGCTTTCGGTCCCTCACACCCGGAGACGCCGGAGGCTTACAAGGAGGTGGGGCAGCCGGTCTTCATCCCGGGCAGCATGGGCACGGCCTCCTACGTCCTGGTGGGTACGGACGAGGGCTTCAACCTCTCCTTCGGCAGCACCTGCCACGGCGCCGGCCGGGCCATGAGCCGCACGGCCGCCAAGAAGGTGCAGAAGGGCCACGAGGTCAGGAAAGCCCTGGAGGATCGGGGGATCGTCGTCCGCTGCTCCTCCATAGGAGAGCTGGCCGAGGAAGCCCCCCACGCCTACAAGGACGTGGACCAGGTCGTCAACGTGGTCCACGAGGCCGGCTTGGCCCGGAAGGTGGCCCGGCTGGTGCCATTGGGCGTCATCAAGGGGTGAGATTCAGGTCCTGAATCTCGTCATTCGGCGGCGAAAGCCGCTGATTCCAGGCTTGAATCCAGTGGATTCTGCTCTGAAAGCCACTGGATTCTGCGCCAGAAGCATTGAATTCCAGCGTAGAAGTTACTGGATTCTGCGTCTGAATCCAGTGGCTTCAGGCGTGAAAGCACTGGATTCTGGCTCAAAGTCAGTGGATTGAGCGGGAGAATTCAGTGATTTCTGGCGAGAATAGGGTGGATTGAATTCCGGTGCGGACCCTTCGGGAGCTGAATCGGACTTACTGGCGTCCCAAGTGAGTGGGCCCCTATTTACAAAATTGGTGCTTCATTTGCGTATCCACCTTCGCTGATCATCCATCTCAAGCCTAACCTCTCTTCGTCAGTCAGACGCCTGGCTAGGCTGCCGGCTTACGAGAAGAGTCTGAGCAGAGGAGCCGCACGCGTCCCAGTAGAGTTTTCCTAGGTAAGGTGGACTAGCCTTAACCTGCGCACGGTGTTTGGGTGTTGACGAAGTGGACACGCAAGTGTAGAGTACAAATCTCAATTGAATGCAACTAGCGCCTCTACAACGGTAATTTTTAATTTGCATCTTTCCCGAGCCTATACAGGCAAGTTCATGTACAGAGAAGCAATGCCTAGTTATTTGTTCCTCGAGTCGGCTGCCACGATGCTCTGCGAACGTGTCGCCAGGCAATAGCGAAAGGATTAGTTAAGGAACTATCATGATCTTCATCAGTTATCGCCATGAAGACACCAAGGCAGAAGTGACAAATTTGCATCGACGGCTAGTGGAGCGTTTCGGTGAAGAGCAAGTGTTCGTTGACTATAGAGATATCCCGCCCGGCGAGAAATGGCCGGAAACCCTCCAGCAGAAGCTGGAAGAAAGTTGCGTTCTGTTGGCCGTCATCGGCTCTAAATGGAGTGATGCACGCTTCACGACAGGGAAAAGAAGAGGCCGGCTTCGGCTCGATGATCCAGGTGACTGGGTTCGCCAGGAAATTTGCACGGCAATTCGTCGCGGGAGTGCGATGCGTGTCATTGTGGTACCGATTGACGACACGATGTTGCCTGAAACGGAATGGGGTTGCGAGCTTGATCAATTATCAAATTACCAACAAGCTCGTCTTCGCAATCAGATAGATTTTGAGAAAGATTTTATTAACCTTTGCGGCTGGCTTGAAAAGCAAATTCCGGAGCTGAAGAGAATTGCCGAATCACGTCGGAAAGATTTTATGAAGCCGCAGTTATTGTCGATGTCCGCAGATTCATCGGATCAAGTGTTTTGGCATTATATTGCCACAGAACTGCAGCGTCATGTATCGATTCAGTTGCCCCTTGTTTCGCAAAGTGGTCAGCCTGTGGTGGCGCCGATCAGCGAGCTTCGTATTGACTTGCCGCTTATCGTCAGCCACGAACACTCTCCGATCAGCTCACAGGCGGCACTACTTTGGCTCGGTCGTGAAGTGCTTTCTATTCATGATCAATTCCGTAGCACACATACGAGTGCTTTGTTGGTCGACCGTGCGTCACGCTTCGAGGACATCCGTAGAGATTGTGATATCGGCGATAGGCTTGGCCCGGGTCGTCGCCTAGTGATCGTCGGCGATCCCGGCTGCGGTAAGAGCACCTTGCTACAATGGCTCGCGCATTATTATGCATCGCTGTTAGCGGCCCGTTTGCGGTCAGACAATGCCCCTGTCGTAGAGCCTCAGTCGATGCCGGCCAATGATTGGCTCCCTGTCCTCATTCTGTGCCGCGACTTTGCTGGGCAGCCATTGCCCACCCAATTTGCGGAGCTCCTATGTACTCACCTGAAGCTACGGCAGTTCTCGGATACGATAATTACAAGTTTAGTCCCTGGTCTTGAACATCTGTTGGAGCAGGGGCGAGTGATTCTGCTTATCGACGGACTCGACGAAATTCCAATAACAGAACAGAGAATTGAATTTTGCAGGCTTCTGACTTCGATTGCCAATCGCTTTCCCGGTTCCCCCGTAGTGGTGACGTCACGTGTTGTCGGCTTCCAGGTAGTCCGCGATGAGTTGGCGTCGAAATACGATCATATTGTGGTGGGCCCCTTGGATCGTGCGGCGAAGCTAGCATTTATTGAGCGCTGGTCGAAGCTTGCCGGTTGGGGCGTAGCCGATACGGCTGGTCTTGTTCAACAGGTCTGCTATAGTCGAGTCACTGCAAAGTTAACAGAGAATATATTTCTTCTTGCGATGGTCGCCCAGATTCAGATTTTGGACCGACGGCTGCCGGGTCGGCGTGTCGATGTTTATCGGCGCGCCGTGCAGTTAATGATTCAGCGTTGCCGACCCTTTGCGGGGCCACGATTGAGCGTGAACGAGGTTATTCCGCATTTAGAATTCCTGGCATATAGGATGCGGAGAAAGGGCGTTCAACGCTGCAGTGACATGGAGGTTCTGGAAGCATTTCGGGAGTTACGGCGACTGGAGCCGGATGAGCCGGTTCTGCAGACGCGAGTTCCCGAAGAATTATTGTCGGCCTGTATTGACTCCTTGGGGCTCCTTAACTTAGCCGGAACGGAGACAGACCGCCGCGGTTTTGATCGGCAAGTGATACAGTTCTTTCACCAGTCTTTTCAGGAATATTTCGCCGGGCAAGCAATCAACCATGGTCACGATGCAGCAGGAGGGGCAGGTGCAGTCGCTCGGTTGCGTGAACTTTTATCCACGATTGAAGTTCGCGAGCGGGAGGTTGAGATCTTTGGAAACTACAAAATCGTAGAATTTGTTATCGCAGATTATTGGCAGGAAGCTGTTCGGATGGGAATTGCCGACTTAAAACCTGAGGAGGCCGACGATGCAATTCTGATGCTGTTGCCTAGTCCTCTCGCACCACCGCGCGAAGCGCGACCGCAGGCCGTCTTTGCGCTGCAGTGCTTGGCCGACGAACCCCAAGTAAGTGAGCCGACGGTGTCGGCCGTATTCGACGCTGTGATCGATTGCCTGGAAGAAGGAGATGTGTTCAACTCTGGGTTGCACACATGGATGGATGAGGCGCTCGCTGCGGTAAGCGAATCCGCCTTCGGTATGCAACTCCGGGACAGGTTAATTAACGATTTCATTCGCGTCCGAGGGGAGCAGCGGCGTCACATAGGGTGTTGCGTGGTTCTCCGGTCATCAGGCGGCGGCTCGATTGTGACATCCGAGAACGCTGAGGCGATGGTTTTGGACGCGATTCAAGGTCTTGCCTCGAATCAGCAGGTAGAGCGAGTTCGGACTGCTCTCAACCTCATGGACCGTTGTTACCTCAGTGGTGGGAATTTGGGGTTTTTGACGTTAAGTCAACAAGAGAGAATAATAGAGGCTCTAGTGGCGACTTTTTCCAGAGACGAGGCCACCGTGTTTGCTGTGATGTGGGCATTATTTTGGCTGACGGGTGCCGGAAACCGAACGAGAGGCAACAAACGATCTGAGCCTTTGCACCTGAAGCCAACAGAAGCGGTTATTCTGCTTGATGCTGCGAGAATACGGGAAATTGAAAGAACTTTGCGGCGTTCCGATTTAGACATTTACGCCAAATCCTATGGCTATCTGATTCTGACGAGAGAGAAGGGGCTCGATCCTGTCGTCCATCAATTCGATTGGATTTACGAACTGGCGCGGATCGCAGATGGGGAGCAGCCTCGGCGAAGCCTTTTCGGTCCCGCACCGACGGGGCGGGTGGTTTCTACTGAGTGGCTCCAAGATCTGCTGAAGCAGCCTTTACCCGTGAAAATCGCGATCCGGATTGCTCAAGCTTTAGGTTCGTTTGGAGTGTACATTCCAGATATGGTTGATTCGTTGTGTTATCTGTTCCGCGGCGAAGAGTTCGACGAAGATTCGCGAGATGAGGCATTAGTTTACTTGAGCTTGATTGGCAATTCTGAGGTAGCTCGGACCCTCATCGAAGCCGCTGATACTTCTCCGGTTGGCAATGACGATTACCTCTATTTAAGGGGTTTGTTTGGTTTGCTTTTGCTCGATAATGTCGACATCCTTTCGGAGCAACTCCGCAAAGATCTGGGGCACTCGGATCTGAACGCCTATGCTTACGGATTGGCGGGTAGCCGTGATCCCCGAGGGCGAGTACTACTAGAAGAACTTAGCAATGATACTAACGAACGAGTCCGCACTGCGGTTGCAAAAGCTTTCACACGCACCTGGATGGCTACCGAGTGAAACCTGCCCGAGGCTCCGTCACGCACTTCCTTGGGAAGGATACTGAATCGGCCTATTCTCCGAAGGGAGGGTCCGAAGTGCCGCAGGATCATTACTTAGGAGGATCGAATTATTCTCTCAGGTCTAGAGACAGCCTGGCTAGTTGGTGCGGAGGGCGGCTCCAGGGTACGACCGGCAGGATAGGTGACATTCTCGGTCGTGGTCTGGCCGGCTGGAGTCACCGGAGCACTGATGTTCATCTTTTCGTCGCCTGAGCCGCGTACGGCGACAGACCGCTTGCTGCTGCGGTTGGGTGCCGCTCCTTCCGGAAATGTCCAGAAGCTGAGTCGCGAGGTGCTGGCCTTGGTGGGCTCCTAGGAGCCTGTCGGGAAACCCCCGGAGGTATCGGGAGGTAGTAAAATCGTCGTCATGGAGACGACACGATTCCGTGACTACGCACCCGATCAGCTGTTGCTGCTACCTCCGGACCTTCGGGAGTGTTTGCCAGAGGGCCATTTGGTCTACTTCCTGCTCGATATCGTAGGCGAGTTGGACCTTTCCGAGATTTATGTCTCCTACGATGGCTCGCGGGGTGGGCGGCCAGGTTTTGACCCTCGGCTGATGGTGTGTTTGCTGTTGTACGGCTACTGTGTTGGGGTTGTCAGTTCCCGGAAAATCGAGAAGGCGACCTACGAGAGCGTGCCGTTCCGGGTTTTGTCGGCCGACCAGCATCCGGATCACGACACGATCGCAGAGTTCCGTCAGCGCCATTTGGGAGCTCTATCGCGTCTGTTCCTCCAGGTTCTGCGTCTTTGCCAGCAGGCGGGTTTGGTGAAACTGGGCCATGTGGCGTTGGACGGCACGAAGATGCGGGCGAATGCTTCCAAGCACAAGGCGATGAGCTACGGCCGGATGAAGGAGAAGATCGTCGAGTTGGAGGTTCAAGTCCAGGAGCTTTTGGCTGAAGCGGAAGCGGTGGATGCGGCCGAAGACGTCCGTTACGGGAAAGGCCGTGGCGGCGATGAGCTTCCGGAGGAACTGCGTTTTCGCCAGAAGCGTTTGGAGAAGATTCGGCAAGCCAAGGCCGCCTTGGAGGCTCAGGCCCAAGCCGAGGCGCCGGGGTCGCAGGAGCCTGAGAAGGTTGCCAGCCCAGGGTCTGGAGGGGATGAAGGTGGGGAAGGTCCTCCCTGCCGCCGGTGCCCCTCCCGGCGGAGAAGGCGCAACGCAACTTCACAGATCCCGATTCGCGCATCATGAAGGACGGAGCCACGAAGTCCTTCGAGCAGTGCTACAACTGCCAAGCGGCGGTCGATCATCAGGCGCAAATCATTGTGGCGGCGCAGGTCACGCAACGAGCCAATGACAAGCAGCAGGTCGAGCCGTTGATCGAGCAGATGAAGCGGAATCTGGAGAGTCGGAAGCCGCGGGTGGTCAGCGCGGATGCGGGCTACTACAGTGAAGACAATCTGAAGTATTTGGAGGGTGAGTTGATTGAGCCTTACGTGGCGACGGGACGCCAGAAGCATGGCGCCGAAGTGCCAACCCCGCACGGCCGGATCCCATCGGAGATGACGCCGAAGGAACGGATGGCTCGCAAGCTACGGACGTTGAAAGGCAAGCGAGAATACTCGAAGCGAAAAGAGACGGTGGAGCCGGTGTTTGGCCAGATCAAGGAGGCCCGCGGACTCCGTCGGTTCTCCTTGCGGGGTCTGACGGCTGTCGAGGGGGAGTGGAGTCTGATCTGTCTGACGCATAACCTGCTGAAGCTGTTCCGAAGCGGGTGGTGCCCCCAGGCGGTGGCCTGAGAAGGGCTACTACCCAGACAGCCGACGAACCCATCACGAAGTGACGTCAAAAACTCCTACGCTTGGCGGTTTCTCCAGATCCCGTCGGCTGACCGGATCTGGAGGAGGCCCTCTTGGCACCTCGGGATAATCCGACAGGCTCCTAGCTGAAGCGTTTTGCCTCGTCGTAAGATACGACGCCAAAGCGCGAGGAGAGGAGATTCCATGAACATCGAAGCACGTCTGCGGGAGCTTGGGCTCGAGCTTCCGAGTCTCATCCAACTGCCGCCCGAGGTCCGGGCGCCGTTCTCTTGGGTCCGCCTGTATGGAGATCGGGCGTATGTCTCCGGGCAGGCTCCGTTGAATCCGGATGGCACCCTGGCGGCGCCGTTCGGCCGCGTTGGCGCCGAGCTTTCCCAAGAGCAGGGGTACCAGGCCGCGCGCCTCGCTACCCTCTCCGTCCTGGCCACCCTCAAGCATGCCCTCGGGGATCTGGACCGGATCGCCGCCTGGTTGATGGTCTCGGGGATGATCAACGTGGCCCCGGGATTCATCCGGACGACCAACGTGATCAACGGCTGCTCGGACTTGCTGCTGGAGATCTTTGGCGCCGAGGTGGGGCAGCACGCGCGGAGCGCCATCGGCATGGCGCAGCTTCCCAACGATTCCCCCGTGATCATCGCCGCCGAGGTCGCGGTCCGCGGAGCGTAGCCGGGCTCCCTGCCGAGCCCTCGCGTCTACGCCGCCGTGGTCTACACCTTGCGCACAGGCCCAGGGTACAGGGCCAGTTGCGCGTCGCTGGTGAGGAGGGTAATGCCCTCGCTGAGAGCCTGGGCCAGCAGCAGGCGGTCGAAGGGATCTTTGTGCAGAAGGGGCAAGGCATCGATGCTAACCGCGTGCTGGCTAGTGACGGGAAGCTCAACGTAGCCGTTGTCGAGCAGACCCCGGCGTAGCAGGCGAGGCTCGACGCGGAAGTCTTCCCGACCCAGGGTGCTCTTGATGGCGATCTCCCACAGGCTGGCGGCGCTGAAGATGAGCTCGTTACGCGGGTCGTTCAGGAGCTTGCGCGCCGCCGCGGAGAGTCGCTTGGGCTGGCCGGCCGCCCAGAGCAGGAGCTGGGTGTCCAGCAGAAGCTTCACGCTCCGTTCCCGAACAGGGCTGCGATCTCAGCTTCGGCCATGCGGTTGAAATCTTCGGGAACCGCGATCTCGCCCACCAGGAAGCCCAACCTTTGCGGCTCCGGGGGCGCGTCAAGCGCCGCCACCTTTACCAGTGGCTTGCCTGCCTTGGCTATCACGAAAGCTTCGCCCTTGACGGCTCGATCAACCAGCTTCGAGAGCTGGGTCTTGGCTTCATGGATGTTGACGGTGACCATATGAACCTCCGCAGACTAAGTTGGTCGGACTAAGTCTATGTTGTCACGCCTTCCCCGTCAAAGCGGTCGTCACCCTCCGCGGAGCGTAGCCGGGCTCTGCGACCGTGGCCGCAGCGACTCCGACCACGGTCGCAGCGACTCCGACCACGGTCGCAGCGGCTCAAACCTTGGTCGCAGCGGCTCAAACCTTGGTCGCAGTGACTCAAACCTTGGTCGCAGCGGCTCAGACCTTGGTCGCAGTGACTCAAACCGTGGTCGCAGCGGCTCAGACCTTGGTCGCAGTGACTCAAACCGTGGTCGCAGCGGCTCAGACCGTGGTCGCAGCGGCTCAGACCGTGGTCGCAGTGGCTCCGACCTTGGTCGCAGTGACTCCGACCGTGGTCGCAGTGGCTCCGACCTTGGTCGCAGTGACTCCGACCTTGGTCGCAGTGACTCCGACCTTGGTCGCAGTGACTCAAACCTTGGTCGCAACGACTCCGACCTCGGTCGCAGCGGCTCCGACCTAAGTGCTTGGATGGGATTTCTCCCTTACTGCGTATCCCAGTCGATGCCGCAGCCCGAATCACAGCCCGTGCACTTGTAGTCATCCTGGTACAGGAGACCGCCTTGGGCCTTGGAGAGGTTCTTGGCGTCAAGACGAACGAGGGTCTCGCGGTGGAGCTTCAGGTTCTTCGGCTTCCGATCGCTCTTCTTCATCACTGCTTCCTCCTGGTCGATGGGTGAAGGCGAGATCCTATACGAACGGAAACGAGGAGGGGCGCCGGGAGGGGAGAATGCGAGGGAGGGGCGATCCCGTGGGACCGCCTCCTCGAGGGGATCAGCCATTTTCTTGGAAGCGGGTCAGTTGCACTGCATGCCGCGGCAATTGAGCCATTGACACTGGCAATCCTGCCCGCAGAATTGATCCGCGGGATCGCAGGCCGCGCTGCATTCCCTTAGCTGTTGGAGGCAGGTCAAGGCATCGGCATTCTTCGGAGCGAGGGTGCCCGTGACTGCTCCCGCGAGGATCAGCAGCACCCAGGCCAATCTGGACATCTTCTTGCGCATCAAATCTCCTTTGGGCCACGGAATCTGGCCCGGCTCGTTGTCTACCCTTAAGAGTGCTTGCTGAAGAGATAGCGAGCCAGCGCCGGCGGATGATGCCGCCGACGGCAGTGGCCTTCACCGAAACCGGCGAAGTGGCTATAGGCGCAACCTCCTTTTGGAGGCATCCTTTCCGCTGACGAAGGAGGTCCCCTATGCCTACAAATGTTCTGTCCGAAGACGTTTCAGCCGTGCCGGTCAACCTGCCGGTCGATTCGCCCGGCGAGTATGCCCAGGGATTGCTGAACCGGTTGGGAGGCCAGGATCCGCTCGTGGTCCTGGCGGCCCTGGGAGCCGCCGTGCGGAGTGCGTTCGACGGCGTGTCCGACCTTGCCATGCGCCAGGCCGAAGCGCCGGGGAAGTGGTCGATGATCGAGGTGGCGCAGCACTTGGCGGACAGCGAGATCGTGGTCGGCTTTCGCCTACGGATGATCCTGGCGCACGACCGCCCGGAGATCACCGCCTACGATCAAGACCTCTGGGCGCAGCGGCTCCGCTATCGCGAGGCGAAGCTGGCCGAGGTGATGGAGCAGTTGGAGGCCTTGCGCGGGGCGAATCTGCGCATTGCCCAAAGGCTCACCAGGGACGAGTTGGACCGTGTCGGGGTGCACGCCGAACGGGGCGCGGAATCGGTGGGATACCTCCTCCGCCTGGTCGCCGGCCACGACCTGGTGCATCTCGATCAGTTGGCGCGGATCCGCCGGGCCGTCCAGTAGGACGGCTCAGGGAGGGGAGAGGCCGGCTACCGCAGCCAGTCCGCCACCGTCATTACGATCAGGGCCAGCGACAGCAGGCTGACCGCGATGGCGATCGTCCAGGCGAGGACGTTGTAGACGGGGCCGTTGACGTGGCGGCCCATCAGCTCGGGGTCGTTGACCAGCCTCAGGACGGCGAAGAGCTCCACGGGCAGGAGGAGGCCGTTGAGGACGTAGACGCCCACCAGCACCTTGATCAGCGGCAGGCCGGGCACCAGGGCCACGATGGCGCCGAGGAGGATCAGCCCGGTGAGCGTGCCCATGAAGATGGGGGCCTCGGACCAGGAGCGCGAGACGCCCCGCTCGAATCCCAGAGCCTCGCTCAGCATGTAGGTCGTGGCCAGCGGCAACACGCCCGCCGCCAGCAGCGAGGCCCCCAGCAATCCCAAGGCGAACAGCCAGCCGGCGTACTCCCCGGCCACCGGCTCCAGGGCGCGGGCGGCGTCGTCCGCGGTCTCGATGGCGATGCCGTGGGGGTGGAGGGTCGCCGCCGTGGCGACGATGATGAACGCCGCCACGAGGCCGGCCGTGAGGGTGCCCACGATGACGTCGAAACGGGTGTAGCGGTACTCGTCCGGCGTGACGCCCTTCTCGACGACGGAGGACTGGACGTAGAGCTGCATGTAGGGGGAGATGGTGGTGCCGATCAGCGCGATGAGCAGGTGGAGGTAGTCGCGGTCGAAGTGCAGGGCGGGGTGAATCGTCCCCTGGAGCACGGCGTGCCAGTCGGGCTTCGCCAGGAAGGCGGCGCCGATGTAGGCCAGGAACGCCAGGGTCAGGACGAGGAAGATCCGCTCCACCCAGCCGTAGGAGCCGCGGGTCACCAGCAGCCACACGAAGACGGCGGCGACCGGCACGGCGACGTAGCGGGTGACCCCGAACAGCTCGGCCGCGGCGGCGATGCCGATGAACTCGGAGACGATGATGCCGGTGTTGGCGACCAGCAGGGTGAGCAGGATCAGGGCCGTCTGGCGCAGGGTGAAGGTTTCGCGCACCAGGTCCGAGAAACCCTTGCCGGTGACGGCCCCCATGCGGGCGCTCATCTCCTGGACGACGCCGACGCAGACCGTCACGATCGCCATGGCCCAGAGCAGCTCGTAGCCGTAGGAGGCGCCGGCCGAGGCGTAGGTGGCGATGCCGCCGGCGTCGTTGCCGGCGCTCGCCGCCAGCAATCCCGGACCGAGGGCGGCCAAGTAGGGCCAGAAGCGCTTGCGTAACGTCATCGGGAAAATCGGGAAAAATCAGGAGAAGGAGCGCGCGCCGCGGCGCTGCCAGACCTCGGGGAGGAGCACGGCCAGGGCGTCGTCCACGGTGACGATGCCCAGGAAGCGGCGGTGCTCGTCGATCACCGGCACGGCGAGCAGGTTGTATTCGGCCAGGATGCGGGCGGCGCTCTCGGCCCGGTCGCCGGGGCGCACGTTGGGCACGTCGTCGTCCATGACGTCGGCGAGCGGCGTCGCCGGATCGGCCAGGATCAGCGTGCGCAGCCGCACCAGGCCGCGCAGGGCCTCGGGATCGTCGGGGGCCACGACGTAGACGGCCAGCAGGGGATCGGGAACCTCTTCGAGGGCGCGGATGGCGGCCAGGGCGGAGCCCACGGTGGCGTCGACGGGGACGTGGACGCAGTCGGTGGTCATGATGCGGCCGACGCTGTCCTCGTCGTATTCCAGGTGGACCTGGACGTCCGCGGCCTCCTCGGGCTCCATGCGGGCGAGGAGCTGCTCGGCCACCTCGGAGTCGAGGTCTTCCAGGGCGTCGGCGGCGGCGCCGGGGGTCATCTCTTCCAGAATGTCGGCGGCCCGCTCCTGGTCCATGCCTTCGAGCAGGTCGGCCACGCGCTCGTCGCTGACCTCTTCGAGGGTCTCGGCGGCCGTCTCCTCGTCGAGGGCGGCCACGATCTCGGCGCTCTCGCGGTAGGAGAGGGCGTCGACGATGCGGGCGAGATCGACGGGGTGGAGCTCGGCCAGGCGGTCGTAGGAGACCTTGAGCTGCACGGGGGCGGCGCTCGCCAGGTACTGGACATCGGTCCAGTCGATGATCTGGCGGCCGACGATGCGGGGAGCGAAGGCCCGGGGGCCGAGGCGGCGCAGCAGGGCCTGGGGGCTGATGTCCACCCCCACGACCCGGTAGCTGCCCTCGACGCGGGTGAGCTGCACGTCGTTGACGCGGACGATCCGGCGGCCCGTGATGTCGATGAGCTGGTGGTCGAGCACGTCGCGCCGCAGCAGCACCTCGCCGGAGCGGCGGGTGAAGCGCTGGAGGTCGACGGTCGAGGAGGAGAGCTGGACGGTGCCGTTGATGTCCTGGAGGTGCCGGCCGGGGACGAAGAAGCGGCGCCGGCCGTCGCGGACCACGAGGCCGGTGATGGGCGGGTAGCGGTCAGTCCCCATGCGGACGATCAAATCCTCCAGCCGTCCGATCGTCTCGCCGGTCTTGCCCTGGACGGGCCGGTCCGCCATCGATGTCAGGAAGATCATCGGCCCCCCTCCTGGGACGCATCAGCCCCCGCGCCCGGCCATCATACCCTCAGGGAGCTCGCGGGGAATTGCGCCGGGGGCGGAGGGGGGCGGTCCGATCAGTCGTTGAGGACGAAAGTCACCATCATGTCGACCCGGTAGGCGACCACCTTCGACTCCTTGATGACCACCTGCTGCTCCTTGATCCAGGCGCTCTTGATGTTCTTCACCGTCTTGCTGGCCCGGGCGATGCCCTCGTGGATGGCGTCTTCGAAACTGGTGGGGGACTCCGAGCTGATTTCAATGACCTTGGCTACAGACATGCAGATCTCCTTTTTCCTCTTGCGGGATGGTTCAGAACCGGTTCGCTCGTCTTTTGAGGCGCCGGGGGAAAGGACAGGATACATCGCGGTTGCTCCGGGTGGGGGAAAGGACGCGTTTACCCGCCACGCGAATCGGCGATAAACTCTCCCCGGAACTACCAACATTGGAGGGAAACGCCAATGAAAGCCAGAAGCCTGATCGTCCCGCTCGTGCTGGTTGGACTCGCTTTCACGCTGGTAGACAGGTCCGAGGGGCAGAGAGGTGGAGACCCGGAGGAGGCCCGGATCATCCGCGGGCTCACGATCTCTCCCGTCCGTCTCGCCCGGCGCGGCCTCGACCGCAACCTCGTCGGCCTGGGGAGCTACATCGTCAACGCCCAGGGCGGCTGCAACGACTGCCACACCAACCCGTCGTACGCGCCGGGCGGCGATCCCTACCAGGGGCAGCCGAAGAAGATCAACGCCGCTCACTACCTCGCCGGCGGCGCCCAGTTCGGGCCGTTCACCTCGGCCAACATCACCCCCGATTCCCATGGCCTGCCGGCGGGCCTGACGTTCCAGGAGTTCAGGGCCGTGATGCGGACCGGCCATGACCCCGACGAGCCGGGCGAGATCCTCCAGGTGATGCCCTGGCCCGTCTACGGCGAGATGACCGACCACGACCTGCGGGCCGTGTACGAGTTCCTGAAGGCCATTCCGCACGCCGAGCCCGGACCCTAACCGGCAAAAGGCAAAAGACTAAAAGGGAAAATATGAGACCGATCTCCACGCTGCTCCTGCTGTCCCTGCTCGCCGCCTGCGGCTCGGCGCCCCCGCCGCCGCCGGGAATCTCGGTGAGCGCCACCGAGCCGGCGGACATGAAAGCCCTGGCGGGTGAGTGGTACGGCGAGTACAGCAACGCCGGCACCGGCCGCAACGGGGCCATCCGTATGACGCTGGTCCAGGGCGAGAACACCGCCCACGGCGACGTCCTCATGTTTCCGGGCCAGCCCGGCGACGAGGAGCGGCGGGAGAACCAGATTCCCGGAGAGGGGCGGGGGGCCCAGCCCCTCTCCATCAGCTTCATCGCCATCGCCGGCGGCCAGGTCAGCGGCACGCTCGATCCCTACCGCGATCCGGACTGCTCGTGCATGGTCTCGACGACGTTCAAGGGCCGCAGGACGGGCGACGTCATCGAGGGCACGTTCATCACCAAGGGCGGGCCCGGCTATCTTGCCCAGGAGGGACGGTGGAGGGTGGATCGGAAGAAGGGGTAGCTGATACCTTCTCCTGTCCATGCTTCCCGAGCCAGCCCAGGTCGAAACCGCCGAGCCTCCCTCGCCCAAGGCGGTCCTGGACGTCGCCCAGGCGCTCGCCCGGGAGCTGCAGCCGCAGCGGAAATCCTGGAGCTCGCTGACTCTCGACTCGTCGCTGGAGCGCGACCTGGGGCTGGACAGCCTGGGCCGCGTCGAGCTGCTCGCCCGGCTCGAACGGTCGTTCGGCGTGCGCCTGCCCGAGGCGGCGCTGGGCTCGGCGGAGACGCCGCGTGACCTCCTGCAGGCCTTGCTCGTCGGGCATCCCGCGGCCGCGGAAGGCGCGGTTTTCGAGCTGCTCGAACCCCTGGAGGCCGCCGAGGCGGCCCCGGACCGCACGCGGAGCCTGGTGGAGGTGCTGGAGTGGCACGCCCAGCGCCACCCGGACCGGCGGCACATCCTCTATCTGGCCGCCGACGGCGAGCCCGAGGAGCTGACCTACGGCGGCCTGCTGGAGCGGGGGCGCGCCGTGGCTGCCGGGCTGGCCCGCCTGGGCGTGGGGCCTGGCCAGGCCGTGGGGCTCATGCTCCCCACGGGGCTCGAATACTTCGTGGCCTTCATCGGCGCCCAGCTCGCGGGCGGCGTCCCCGTGCCGCTCTACCCGCCGGCCCGCAAGAGCCAGATCGAGGACCACCTGCGCCGGCAGGCCGGCATCCTCCAGACGGCCGGGGCCGAGGTGCTCATCACCTTCCCGGAGGTCCTCACGCTGGCCCGCCTGCTGCGCGCCCAGCTCCCGGTCCTGCGGAAGGTGGTCACGGTGGCCGAGCTTTCCAGTGGGGACGCGATGCCGCCGGCCGTCAACGTGCGGGAGGAGGACGTCGCCTTCCTCCAGTTCACCTCCGGCAGCACGGGCAATCCCAAGGGGGTGGTGCTCACTCACGCCAACCTGCTGGCGAACCTGCGGGCGATCGGCGTGGGGGCGGAGATCCGGCCGGGCGACGTGGTGGTGAGCTGGCTGCCGCTCTACCACGACATGGGCCTGATCGGCTGCTGGATGGGCAGCCTCTACTTCGCGATGCCGCTCGTCCTGATGTCCCCCCTGACCTTCCTGGCCCAGCCCTCGCGCTGGCTGTGGGCCATCCACCGCCACCGGGCGACGCTGTCGGCGGCCCCCAACTTCGCCTACGAGCTGTGCATCAACAAGATCCCCGCCGAGGAGATCGAGGGGCTCGACCTCTCCTCCTGGCGCATGGCGCTCAACGGCGCCGAGCCGGTGAGCCCGGAGGCCATGCGGCGCTTCACCGAGCGCTTCGCTCCCTACGGCTTCCGCCCCGGGGCCCTGGCGCCGGTCTACGGCCTGGCGGAGAACTCGCTGGCCCTCGCCTTCCCGCCCCTCGACCGGCCGCCGCTGGTGGACGTGGTGGACCGCGAGGCGTTCCAGAGCTCCGGCGAGGCGGTGCCCGTTCTGGAGACCGAAGCCAACGCTCTGCGCTTCGCCTCCTGCGGCTTTCCCCTGCGGGGCCACGAGATCCGCATCGTGGACGAGGACGGCCGCGAGGTGGAGGAGCGCCGGGAGGGGCGGCTGGAGTTCAAGGGGCCGTCGGCGACCAGCGGCTACTTCCGCAACCCCGAGGCCACGGCCAAGCTGGTGCGGGGCGAGTGGCGGGACTCGGGCGACCGGGCCTACATCGCGGGCGGCGAGGTCTACATCACGGGCCGGGTGAAGGACATCATCATCCGCGCCGGGCGCAACCTCTACCCCCACGAGCTGGAGGGCGCCGTGGGCGAGGTGCCGGGCGTGCGCAAGGGCTGCGTGGCCGTGTTCGGCAGCCCCGATCCGGCCACGGGCACGGAGCGCCTCGTGGTGATGGCCGAGACCCGCGAGCGGGGAGAGAACGAGCTGGAGGAGATCCGCCAGGCCATCCAGGGCGTCACGGTGGACCTCCTCGGTACGCCCGCCGACGTGGTGGCCCTGGTGGCGCCGCACTCGGTGCCGAAGACGTCCAGCGGCAAGATCCGGCGCTCCTCGGCGCGGGAGATCTACGAGTCCGGCCGGGCCGCCCGCGGCGGCGGCGCCCTGGGCTGGCAGATCGCCCGGCTGGCGCTCTCGGGGCTGCGCGCGCAGGCGGCCCGGCGGGCGCGCTCTCTGGGGCACGCCCTCTACACCGCCTGGGTCGGCGTCGTCGTGGCATTGCTCGCGGTGCCCATCTGGCTCGGCGTCGTGCTGGCGCCGGGGCTCGGCAACCGGCGGCGGGTGGCGCGCTTCTCGTCGCGGCTGCTCTTCGCGGCGATGGGCATTTCCGTACGCCTGGAGGGCGCCGGGAACCTGCGGACGGGCGGCCCGCGGATCGTGGCCTCCAACCACGCCAGCTATCTGGACGGCGTCGTGCTGACGGCGGTGCTGCCGCCGGAGTTCTCCTTCGTGGTCAAGCGGGAGCTGGAGGGGAGCTTCATCTCGCGGATCCTCCTGCGCCGGCTGGGGTCGCTCTTCGTGGAGCGCTTCGACACGGCCCAGAGCGCGGGGGAGACGGGCAAGGCCCTGGAAGCCCTGAAGGGCGGCGATTCGCTGGCTATCTTCCCCGAGGGCACCTTCCGCCGCTACCCCGGCCTCCTGCCGTTCCGCATGGGGACCTTCGCCGTGGCGGTCGACGCCGGGGTGCCGGTGGTGCCGGTGACGATCCGGGGGACCCGCTCGATCCTGCGCGGCGACGCCTTCGTGATCCGGCGGGGAGCGGTGACGGTCTCGGCGGCGGCGCCCGTCCATCCCCGGGGCGCCGACTGGCACGCCGGGATCCAGTTGCGGGACGGAGTGCGGGCGGCGATCCTGGCAACCTACGGGGAGCCGGATCTGGGCTCATGAAGCGCAAGCTGATCCTCGGCGTCCTCGGTGTCCTCGGCGTGGTCTTCCTCTACCGCGTCTTCGCCATCTATACCGTCCGTTCCGGCGAGTGCCGGCCCCGGCCGGCCGCCTCGGGTCTTCGCCTCTTTCCGGAGCGGAGGGGCTTTCCGCCGCAGCGCCGGCCTCTCGTCGTCATGACCTACAACATCGCGGGCCACGACGAGCTGGTCGACGGCGACCACGTGCGCCACATCGCGGAGGCGATCCGGCGCCTCCACCCGGACATCGTGGCCTTGCAGGAAGTGCATCGCGGGACCTGGCAGGCGCGCTTCCGCGATCAGGTCGCGGAGCTGGAGTCGCGCACCGGCCTCCACGGCTACTTCGCCCCGAGCTATGTGCGATGGGGTGGCGAATTCGGCAACGCCATCCTCACTCGCGGCCAGATCGTGGAGGCGCAGGTGCATCCGCTGCCCTGCATCGGCGAGCCGCGGGCGCTCCTCGAGGCGACGGTCCGCATCGACGGGGCGACGATCAGCGTCTACGCCACGCACCTCACGACGTGGGGCCGCCTCAACTCGAAGATCCGCGCGGAACAGTTGCGCTGCCTGGGGCGGGAGGTTCGCGCCAGCCGCTACCCGTATCTCCTCGCCGGCGATTTCAACACGGGTCCGGATTCGCCGGAGATGGAGGCCTTCCGGCGGGAGAACGTCGCGCAGCTCGCCACGCAAGCGATCGGGCCGACGTTTCCGCACTGGAACGAGCAGATCGATTACATCTTCGCCGACCACGGCTGGCGGGTCCGCGCCGCGCGTACCTGGCCGATCGAGATCTCGGACCACCTGCCGGTCACGGCGGAGCTGATGTGGGATCGGTAGAGCTACGGTTCGAAATACCCGTCCTGCGTCCGCGCCCGCCCGCCTTTGACTTCCACCCGCACCTCGTGCCAGGTCCCGCGTCCGCCGGTGCGGCGGGGGGCGATGCCAAGGACGTATTGATCCCGCAGCTCCCGGAGGAGGGTGGTGAGGGTCGCCGGGATCTCCTCGAAGCCGGCGAGGTCGAGGATCCGGCCGCCGCTCTCCTCGACGGCGGCGCGCAGCCCTTCGATCTCCCTGGCGTGCTCGGGAGCGTCGCGCCAGGTCGAGTTGACGAGCACCTTCCTGCCGCTCTCTTCCCGGGGGAGGCGCAGCCAGTAGAGGCTCATCTGGCGGCCGGCGAGGGCGCGCGCCTGCTCGATGGAGAGCACGCTCTCCACGTCCACTCCGTCCGAGAGCAGCACGGCGATCTTCCGCCCCCGGCGCGGCTCCAGCCGCCGGACGGCGAGGTACATCGCGTCGTTGAGGGCCGTGCCGCCGCTGGCCGCCACGCCCCGCAGGCCGAGGGTGAGCACCGGCTGGACGTTGGTGAAGGGCGTTTCCAGCAGGACGTGGTCGGAGAACAGCAGGAGCTTGGCCTGGTCGAGGGGGGCCATGGCCGCGAAGAAGGCCCGCGCGCCGTCCAGCGCCTTCTCCAGCCGCCCGCCCCGCATGCTGGCGCTGGAGTCCACGAGCAGCACGGCGGTGAAGGGCACGTCGCCCCGCCCGAAGGTGACGATGGGCTGCGGCGTCCCCTGGTCGAAGACGGTGAAGCCGTCCTGCGCCAGCTCCGGGACGGGCCGGCCCCCGCGGTCCACGGTCACGAAGAGCTGCTGGAGGTCCACGCGGATCTCGGCGTCGGTCTCGAGGCGCGGCGAGCCCAGGACGGCGGTCGCCCGGACGCCTCCGGCGGCGTGGGCCACCACCTCCAGGCGGTGCTCGCGGTTCTCGTTGCCGGCGTCGATCAGGACGCGATAGGGGGCCCGCTCGGCCGTGCCGGCCAGGACGCCGTCGAGGAAGAACTCGACCTTTTCGACGGGCGTCCCGGCGGGGAGGATCTCCGCCCGCACCTCCAATTCGCCGAGGAGCACCTCGCCCGCGCCGGGCTGGACGATGCGGACCTCGAAGGCCCGGGCGGCGGTGGCGGCGAGGAGGACGGAGAGGAAGAGGATGGCCCGCTTCATGGCGCCGTCTTCTCCAGGGCCGCGGCGAGGGCGGGCTGACGCGTCGCGGCCTCGCGGTCGAGGTCCGCCAGCACGGTGCCGAACGGCTCCTCGGCGGGCCGGTTGTAGCGGTTGCGGGCCGCGCCCCCGCCGTCGTTCCCCTCGGGCGTCAGGCCGGCGATCGCCTCGCGGGCGGCGGCCCGGTCGCCCTTGCGTTCCAGGACGGCGGCGAGCAGAAGGGTCAGCTTCTCGTCTCCCGGCAGCCGGGCCAGCCCCTCGCGCAGGATGCTCTCCGCCGCGCCCGGGTCGTGGGCCCTGAGCAGGCGCGCCAGCTCCTGGTAGGCGAGGGTGAGGCGCCAGCCGCCGGTCTCCTCGCGGATCAGGGCGCGCAGCCCATCCTCCGCCTCGGCCGTCTGGCCCGCGCTTTGGCCCAGCCGCGCGCGGGCCAGGATCAGCCGCAGGTGGGCGTCGCGGTTCTCCGGATGGGCGCGCAGCAGGGTCGTGAGATAGCCGGCGGCTCCCGCCCGGTCGCCGCTCCGGTCCGCGGCGGCGGCCAGCTCGAGGAGGACGATCTCGTCTCCCGGATCCTCGGCCAGCACGCGCCGGAGGGTGTGCCCGCCCGTGGCGCCGAGGCCGCTGCGCACCAGCTCGACGCCGAAGGTGGAGAGGAACCGGCGGGCCATCTCCGGCTCTCGATGGACATCGAGCAGGCGGAAGAAGACCTCCCGCGCCACGGTCGAGCCCTGAAGACGCCGCTTCACGGTAGCCTCTTCGTAGAGCCGTTGATGGAGACGCAGGAGCGGCACGAGGCACCGCGCATCCGCGTCGCCGAGCTCGCGGCCGGCCCCGGCCTCGATCTCGACGAGCTGCTCCACCGTGACCGGCCGCTCGGAGCGGGCGAACAGCGAGTCCTCCAGGGCCGTCACCGCGGCGAGCGCTTCGGCGTCCCGGCCGGCGGCGAGGCGCGCCAGGGCTTCCCGGTAGGAAGACCGAACGGCGGCGCGGAGGCGCCGGCCCTCCGCGGTGTCCGGGATCGCGGGGATCGCGGTGATCGCAGCGGCGGGGACGGAGACGATCGGAGAGGCGGCAACGGGATCGTCCGGGAACGCTGGCGGATCGAGCGCGCCGAGGCTCGCGGAGCGGGCCGTCGGCCGGGCGTCTCCCTCCGCGGGCGGCGGCGAGAGGGGCGGCGAGGCTTCCAGGCTTGCGGGATCGGGAACGGCGAGAGGGAGGGTGCGCACGCCCAGCCTGCCCGTGTCCAGGTTGCGCACCAGCATCCGCAGGGAGTAGGTTCCGGGCCGCAGGTCGAGGCTGCCCAGGAGATCGACGCCGTTCCCCTCGACGCTGCCGCGGAGAGGCGCGAGATCGATCTCGACCGTCTCCAGGAGCGAGGCCTGGACGCCGCCTCCGGAGCCGAGGGCGTAGAGGCTGGCCTCGATCCGCAGGACGTCCCGGGTCTGGCCGGCGAGGAGAGCCGGGCCGTCCATCCGCAGACGAAGGAGGACGCGGGCCTTATCCCCACGATCCCCGCGAACCGGGAGGGCGAGAGCGGTCATGGGGAGATCCCCGCCCTGCTGGCCGCTCATCAGGAGGGCCGCGGACTCGACGCCGACGCCGGCGGCGGAGAGGGTGCGGATGGGCTCCGCGGCGCCTATCCGGGAGGAGACGAGCCCCGCCCCTACGAAAAGAAGCAAGGCGAGGAACCTGTAGGGTGCGCTGTGCGCACCACATGGGCGGCCAAGGTGCGCACAGCGCACCCTACGGCCAGGGGAGGAGAAGATCTTTCTTCCCATCGCGTCAGTTCTTCGCCGCCCCAGGGGTCAAAGCGATCCGCAACACGCTCTCGGCGCCGCCCATGTCGTCCCGCAGGGCGACGGCCACCACGCTGTCGCCGGCGGCGAGGTGGAGCGTGAAGCGGTAGCCGGCGGACTGGCCGGGAGCGGAGAGGAGGTGGTCGTTGGGGATCTCGACGGGAAAGTCGGCGTGGGGGAGGCCCGAGATCCGGCCCTTGCCGTCCCGCGCCGCGACGGCCACCGTCAGATGCGCCACGTGGAAGTTCTCCTGCGGCTGCACGAGAACGCCGGCGAGCGGCAGGGCCACCACCGCCGTCACCCGATAACGGCCGTCGTCCTCCCGTGCTTCCTCCTCGATCGACAGCTCCGCCTTCAGAGGATTGTTCGCTCCGGCCACCCCGGCCCACAGCGCCGCCATCGCCCGCCGGAGCAGGGGATTGACCGCGCCGCCGTCGAGCCTCTCCTCGCGGTAGCGCGCGGCGAGCGCGCCGCCCCGCACCGTGACCTCGATCTTGTGCCGGCCGTTTTTTCCGCTGGAGCCGCTAGATGGCGTGTAGCCGAGGGAGTAGGCGCCGGCCACGTCGCGCCCCGTCCCTTCGAGGAAGGAGGAGGGGTTCTGCACGTCCGTGGTGACCCGGCCCCCGGTGCCGTCGGCGAGGTTGCGGACGGCGCGGGTCGCGTCCTCGGCGTCTCCGCCCGCCCGCGTCCCGGTCGCCTGCCGGTCGGCGGCATTCACCGTGCCCGACGCGGGGAGGGCGAGCGCGTGCAGGGTGATGGCGGCGGCGTTGGCCCGGTCCACCGTCTGCTGCACCAGTGGAGAGGCGTCCCAGCGCGAGGCCTCGAAGGGGGAAGCACCGACTTCGGCCGCGATCTGGCTGAACTTGGTCGTCCAGGCGTCGAACAGTTCCGCGGCGGGGCGCAGCGGGATGCCGCCGCCCACGTAGAGGAGAGCCTTGCGCTCCGGCAGGCTGGAGAGCAGGGCGAGCGTCTGCTGGAGAGCGCCGAGGGTGGCGCGGGTCGTGTCCGCCCGATTCTGGGCGTAGGCGCGCAGTTGGGCATAGACCGCCTTGGCGCGGGCGATCGCGAAAAGCCGGCCGGTCTCGTCGTCCAGGGTTGGGATGTCGGAGATCTCCCTCTGCATCGCGCCGCGCTCCTGGGCGGCGGCGGCGCCAACGACCGGCGCCCTGCCGAGCGTGTCGAGGGTGGCGGCGAGCGCCGCGGCGTCCCCGGTCGGCTCGCCGTGGATCTCCAGCGAGCCGTCCCAGCGCACCAGGAGGGCGCGGTCGCCGGGCCGCAGGCTGGAGGCGAAGAAGCGCCGCAGCCCGCCGAGGGCCGAGGCGCGGGCCGGTCCCACGAGGCTCGTCTCGTCGAGGAAGACGGCGAGGACGATCGGCTGGTCCGCGGTGGAGGAGACGCTGGCGATCTCGACGGGCCGGCCGTCCTCCAGCACCCGGAAGTCCTCCCGGGTGAGGCCCGGGACGGGCTTGCCGTCGCGGTCGGTGACGAGCACCTCCACCTCCGCCTCCTGGACGTCGAGAGAGCCGGAGAAAGAGGGATCGGACGCCGGTGGCTGGGCGCCGAGGGCCGCCGACAGGAAAAGCAGGACGGCGAAGCCGGCCAACGCGCGGGACACGAAAGTCATCGTAGCATGGGCCCCATGGACCTCCACGGCCTCTTCGCCATCCCTCTCCAGCGGTCGCCCGAGAAGGTCGCGCTCCGCTGTCTTGATCGTGATCTCTCCTTTCGGGAGCTGTTCTCCGAAGCGGACCGGCTGGCCGCCGGCTTGACGGCCTGGGGACTGCGCAAGGGGGACCGCGTCGCCTTCTTCCTGGGCAACCGCCCCGAATTCGTCGTCGCCTACCTGGCCGTCATCCGGCTCGGAGCCGTGATGGTGCCCATCAACCTCGCCTATCGCCGGCGGGAGATCGCCCACATGCTGGCGGACGCCGAGCCCCGGCTCCTGGTGACGGAGCGGGAAGGGCTCGCCGTGCTGGACGAGCTCGAAGACGGGGAGCGCCGGAGCGTCGAGGCCGTGATCCTGGCCGAGGAGCTTGAGGGTTGGCGGGGCGATGCCGGCTTCGGTCCACCCGTGGTGGACGGCGGCGATCCGGCCATGCTCCTCTACACCTCCGGCACCACGGGGCGGAGCAAGGGCGCCGTGATCACCCACGACAACGTTCTGGCGACGGTGACGGGCCTGCTGGCCGCCTGGGATTGGGGCCCGGACGATGCCTTGCTCCTCTCCCTGCCGCTCTTCCATACCCACGGCCTGGTGGTGGGGCTCCACTGCGCCCTGGCGGCCGGAGCGACCGTGCTGCTGCGCCGCCGCTTCGATGCCGCCGGCACGGTAGCGGAGCTGCTTGGGGATGTCGGAGGCGCTCCGACGCTCTTCTTCGGCGTCCCCACGATGTACGTGCGGCTGGTGGAGGAGCTGAGGCGGCGGGGCGGTCCCGTGGACCTCTCCCATATGCGACTTTTCTGCTCCGGCAGCGCCCCCCTCTCCCCGGAAACCTTCGCCGCCTTCCGGGAATTGACCGGCCACGACATCCTGGAGCGCTATGGCATGACCGAGACGGGGATGAACCTTTCCAATCCCTACGCCGGGCCGCGCCGGCGGATACCGGGAACGGTGGGCCAGCCGCTGCCGGGCGTGTCGATCCGCATCGTCGACCGGGAGGGACGGGAGGTGCCGCCGGGCGGGGAAGGAGAGCTGCAGGTGCGGGGCTCGAACGTCTTCGCCGCCTACTGGCGGGCCCCGGAGAAGACGGCGGAGAGCTTCGTCCACGATGAGACGGGCCATCGCTGGTTCAAGACCGGCGACCTCGCCCGGCGCGATCCGGAGACCGGCGCCATCACCCTGCTGGGCAGGCGGACGGAGCTGATCCTCTCGGGAGGCTTCAACGTCTATCCCCGCGAGGTGGAAGAAGTGCTCGCGGCCTATCCTGGAGTGCGCGAGGCCGCGGTCGTCGGCCGGTCCCACCCGGAATGGGGAGAAGTCCCCGTCGCCTTCCTGGCGGCGGACGGGCCCGTGGACGAGGCCGCCCTGATCGCCTTCTGCAAGGGCCAGATGGCAGGTTTCAAGGTTCCCCGGGAGATCCGGTTCGTCGAGGCGTTGCCCAGGAATGCCCTGGGGAAGGTGGAGAAGCACCGGCTGCCGGGGTAGGGGGTGGGGGTCAGGCGTCCGGCTGTTGCGGGTTGATCCAGGTCCGGTTCAGATACGTGGGATAAAGAGGATCGAAGTCCTTGTCCGTCGTGAGGAGTTGGGCTCCCGCAGCGATGGCCGTGGCCGCGATCCAGATGTCGTTCTGTCCGATGGGCTTACCCGCACGGCAGAGGAAAAAATCGACCTCAGCGTAGAGATCGAGAATTTCGTCGGAGATGTCCACGACCACTAGGGTCCAAAATAGATCTTCCAGGGCAGCAATCTTTGCGGGGCCCCAGCTCAGCTTCTTGGCTAAAGCCAGAGCTTCTCCGATCGTGATGACGGACACCAAGGGCCTCTTCTCCCGGCCCCGCAAGCCAAACCGAGAATCGATAGATCTCCCGATCCAGTTGTCCCTAACCAAGTGAATCAGGATGTTTGTGTCTATCAGGATCTTAGGAATCGTCACGACATCTCTTCGAGTAGGGCGAGGATCTCCTCGTCGCTCTCGTCCCCAGGCCACTTACCGATGATGGCGTTGAAACCAGTATCGGGACCCTGAGGCTGATCGAGAGCGCGAAGGTCGAGCTTTCTGACAAGGACTCGCTTGGGAAAGCGGGTCTCAGGTCGCTCTCCCTCAGCTTCGAGCGGATGCACTTCCTGGGCAAGCTTGGATCTTTCACGTGCCATCGTTCCCACCCCCTGGTCAAGTATACGCCTACAGACGATACGGCTTCGTGTGCAGCGAAGATATCTGAATCGAAGTCTTTAATACGACTTCATGGTATCAGAGCCTCCACCGTCGCGCCATCGCTCTCCTGGGCAGCGGACTGTGATCCCATGTTAGAGTCTGCGCGAACTACCAGAAGGAGGATCACGCCTTGCGCAAAGCACTCGTCTTCATCGGCCTCGTGACGGTCCTGGTTCTGACGATGACCCTCGGCGGCAGCCGGACCGCTTCCGCCACCGACACCTGTGAGTCCATGCATCTCAAGAGGTGCACGTGGCCCGGCCTCCAGTCCCCCTGCACCTATGCCGACGGCTCGCCCGGCCTCTGCACCTGCGCCGGCAATCGCTGGGACTGCGGATTCTGAATCGTTTTTTCGGAGTGGCGGGCGCGATGCCCGCCACTCCTGCCGGGGCTTGCCCCCGCCCTTTTTTCCTGTGCTGACATCGAGCTGGGAGACCGCCCCGCCGACCGCGGAGTCTCCCCTCCGAGCGTGAGGCTCTCCCCCTTCCGCTCCGCGGTTTCCCCTTTCGGGGGGAGTCCGCGCCCCCGCTTCGACGGAGTTTCCCCTCTCGAGGGGAGACGGGCCCCCGTGGACGTGCCCTTCTCCCCCATTTCGGTGGGTTCTCCCCCTCCGGAGGGGAGAACCGCGCGGCCAGGGGGCAGATCCGCGCGTTCAGGGGGGAGAACCGCAAGTCCGGAGGGGAGAAGCGCGGTCTTCCTCACCGCCTGCACACCACCATGAAGAGCACGCCCTTGGAGACTTCCGAGGTCTCGCAGCCCGTGGGGGGAGGATCCACGCAGAGCGTCTGGCCCGAATCGGGGTCGAAGGTGCAGCCAAACTCCGAGCAGTCCTTGCCCTCCTGGGCCATGGCCTGGACGATGTAGGCCGGGATCTCGCCGCGGGTCTCCAGGACATGGAGGGCGGCGGGCAGATCCTGGGGAGTGACGTAGTAGACCGTCCAGGCTCCGGGATCGCTTCCCCAGGTGGAAGTGTCGCCAGCGAAGGCGGTCAGGGGCAGGAGGACGAGGACGGCTGCGAGCAACAGAAAGCGGCGCATGGGGTGGTCTCCTTGGATGTTGGTGCGTTGTCGCGGCGACCCGTCCGAGGACGGCGATCCTCCGGCGCGGGCGTGCCCAAGGAGACCTGATGACGCACCTCTCGTGCCAAGTGAACAGGCGGGGCCAGCCGGGAGATAATGCAGAGGTCCCAGTCGCATCATTTTCGATCCTCCATGCCCAGCCCCTTCTCCCGCACGCTCCGCTCGCTCCAGTCCGACGGCCACCGCCGCTGGGTGTTCGGCCTCGTGCCGGCCGTCCTTCTCCTCCTCGCCTGGGTCGCCTGGTTCCTGACGGCCCAGGTGTCGGTGTACGAGGTGAGCGGTCAGGCCCGGATCGAGGCGGAGCGCGAGGTGCATCCGATCCAGGTGCCCGTCGACGGGCGGATCCTTGCCGTCCACTGGCGGCTTGGGCAGGAGGTGAAGGCGGGCGACGTGCTGGTGGAGTTGGAGTCCGGGGAGCAGCGGTACCTTCTGGAGGAGGAGCGGGCGCGGGGCACGGCGCTCGGCGGGCAGGTGGAGGCCCTGCGGCGGCAGATCGCGGCCGTCCGTCAGGCCCTGGGGGAGGGCCGGCTCGGCGCCCGGGCCGCCCTGGCCGAGTCGGAGGCCCACGCGGCCGAGGCCACGGCGGCGGCCGACCTCGCCGAGGCGGAGGCCGGGCGCATCCAGAAGCTGCGCGAGGCCGGGCTGTTGCCCGAGGCGGAATGGCTGCGGGCGCGCTCCCAGGCCGAGCAGCGGCGGGCCGCCGCCAAGGCCCTCGCCGGGGCCCGCGACCGCGCCGCCTACGACGCCCAGGCCGCCGAGAGCGACCGGCGGGCCAAGCTCGACGAGTTGGAGGGCGAGCTGGCGCTCCTCGAAGGGCAGGCGGCGACGGCCGGGCCCGCCGGGCGGCGGCTCGGGCGGGATTTGGATCTGCGCCTCGTGCGGTCGCCCGTCGACGGCCGGGTCGGCGAGATCGCTCGGGTGCGGATCGGCTCCGTGATGGAGCAGGGGGACCGGCTCGGCGTCGTGGTGCCCCGGGGCGGGCTGCGGGTGGTGGCCGACTTCCCGCCCGCCTCGGCCGTCGGCCGTATCCGCCCGGGCCAGGCGGCGCTGGTCCGCCTGACCGGCTTTCCCGCGACCCAGTACGGAATCCTGCCTGCCACCGTCTCCCGCGTCGCCGGCGAGGCCCAGGATGGGACGATCCGGGTGGAGCTGGCCGCCAGGCCCGGCCCGCGCTCCCGGCTGCCCCTTCAGCACGGCCTGCCGGGGACGGTGGAGGTCGAGGTGGACCGGCTGAGCCCCGCCGTCCTGGTGCTGCGCACGGTAGGCAAGCTCCTCGGCCGGCCCGTCGGGACGGGCGCTTGAACAAGGGAGCAGATTCGCGCAGCTTCTTCGCGCCCGAGGTGATCCAGACCTCGGCCATGGACTGCGGCCCCGCCGCCCTCAAGTCGCTGCTCGGCGGCTTCGGCATCGAGGCGAGCTACGGCCGGCTGCGCGAGGCCTGCCAGATCGACCTCGACGGCAGCTCGATCGACACGCTGGAGGCGGTCGCCGTCCAGCTCGGCCTCGCCGCCGAGCAGGTGATGGTGCCGGCGGACCACCTGCTCGCGCCCGCGGCCGGCACGCTGCCGGCCCTGGTGGTGGTGCGCCAGCCCAACGGCATGACGCACTTCATCGTCGTCTGGCGCGTCCATGGGCGCTTCGTCCAGGTGATGGACCCCGGGACGGGCCGTCACTGGTGGACGGCCGGCCAGCTCTTCGACCAGCTCTACGTCCACCGCATGCCGGTGCCGGCGGCGGGCTGGCGCGAGTGGGCGGGCACCCCCGAGTTCCTCGATCCCCTGCGCTCGCGGCTGGCGGATCTGGGCGCTTCCCGCGGCGAGGCGGAGCGGCTGCTCGCCGTCGCCCTCGCCGACCCGGCGTGGCACGGGCTGGCCGCCCTGGACGCCAGCGCGCGCATGGTCCGCTCGGTGGTCGACTCCGGGGGGCTGCGCCGCGGCGGCGCCGCCGCGCGGGTGCTCGCGTCCGTCTTCGAGAAGGCGCGGGCCGGGGCCAACGATCTCGGCGGGCCCGGCGGTTCGGTTCCCGATGCCTACTGGTCGGTCCGTCCCGGCCCCTCCGATCCAGAGGAAGGCGAGCGACTGCTCCTCCGCGGCGCGGTGCTGGTGCGTATCCGCGGCCGGCGGGAGGACGCGGCGGAGGCGGACGCTCCCCAACTGTCCCCCGAGCTGTCGGCCGCCCTTTCCGAGCCGCCGACCCGGCCGGCGGGCGTTCTCCTGCGGCTGCTGCGCGAGGGGGGCTCGGCGGGCCCCGCGGCCCTCTTCCTCGCCCTCCTCGCGGCCGGGCTGGGGGTGGTCTTCGAGGCCCTGCTCTTCCGCGGCTTCTTCGATCTCGGCCGGGAGCTGGGGATCGCGGACCAGCGGCTGGCGGCGGTCTCGCTGCTCCTCGTCTTCGTGGCCGCGCTGCTCTTCCTCGACCTCCCCATCACCCTGGGATCGCTGCGCCTGGGGCGCCACCTGGAGACGCGGCTGCGGCTGGCGTTCCTGGAGAAGGTGCCGCGCCTGGCCGACCGCTACTTCCACAGCCGCCTGACGTCCGACATGGCCGAGCGCGGCCACAGCGTCCACCGGCTGCGCCTGGCGCCGGAGCTGGGAGAGTGGTTCCTGCGCTCCGCCTTCGAGCTCCTCTTCACGATCGCAGGCATCGTCTGGCTGTCGCCGGGGATCGCCCCGCTCGCTCTTCTCACCGGCGTGATCGTGGTGGCCGTGCCGGCGATGATGCTGCCCGTGGTCCAGGAGTGGGACCTGCGCCTGCGCAGCCACACCGGCGGCCTCGCCCGCTTCTACCTGGACGCCCTGCTGGGGCTGTTCCCCATCCGCACTCACGGCGCCCAGAAGGCGGTGCGCCGCCAGCACGAGGGGCTGCTCGTGGAGTGGGCGCGGGCGAGCCTCGGGCTGCGCACGGTCGAGGTGGTGGCGGACACCATCATCCAGATCCTCATGCTGGCCGTCATGGCCGCCCTGGTCTTCGTCCACATCCGGCAGAGGGGTCTCGACGGCGGCGTGCTGCTGCTCTTCTTCTGGGCGATGAACGTCTTCACCCTGGGCCACATGTTGACGCTGATGATCGCCACCCAGTACCCGTCGCACCGCAACGTCGCCCTGCGGCTGCTGGAGCCGCTCGGCGCGCCGGAGGAGGGGGAGGCGGCCGGCGTTCCCCTCGCGGCGGGCGCGGCCGAGGCGATTCGCCCCAAGGTGGCCGGGGCGGCCCTGGCCTTCGAGGCGGTGAGCGTGCGGGCGGCGGGGCACACCCTCCTGGAGGAGATCGGCCTCGCGGTGGGGGCCGGCGAGCAGGTGGCGATCGTCGGCCCTTCCGGAGCCGGCAAGTCGACCTTCCTCGGTCTCCTCCTCGGCTGGCACCGGCCGGCGGCGGGACGGGTGCTGATCGACGGCGAGCCCCTCGACGGCGAGAGGCTCCAGGCCCTGCGGCGGGAGACGGCGTGGGTCGATCCGGCGGTGCAGATCTGGAACCGGTCGTTTTTGGAGAACCTCCGCTACGGCGGGACGGATGGGCTCGGCGGCCTCGATCGCCCCTTGGACGGCGTGGTGCGGCAGGCGGACCTCGCGGGCGTCCTGCGCAAGCTCCCCCAGGGCCTCCAGACGGCCCTCGGCGAGAGCGGCGGGCTGGTCTCCGGCGGCGAGGGGCAGCGCGTCCGCTTTGGCCGGGCGCTGCTTCGGCCGGGAGTCCGGCTGGCGCTGCTGGACGAGCCCTTCCGCGGCCTCGACCGCGAGCAGCGGCGCGAGCTGCTGGCCCGCGCCCGGCGCCACTGGCGGGGGGCGACGCTGCTGTGCGTCACCCACGACGTCGGCGAGACCCTGGGCTTCGAGCGCGTGCTGGTGGTGGAGGGCGGCCACGTCGTGGAGGATGGCCGGCCGGAGGACCTGGCCGCCACGCCGGGCTCGCGCTACCGCGCCCTGCTGGATGCCGAGCGGGAGGTGAGGGAGGGGCTCTGGGCGAGCGGCGCGTGGCGGCGGCTGCGGATGGAGAAGGGGAACCTGTCGGTGGAGGGGACCGAATGATCCCCCTGGAAACTCTCGCGTGGCCGGCCTCGCGCCTGGGCGAAGCGCTTCACGCCCTGGCCCGCGGCGGCGGCCTGGAGCCCGCCTCCGAGCCCGCCGGCAGACCAGGAGACGATGTTGGATCCTGGATCGAGGCGGCGGCCGTGGCGATGGGCCTGGAGGCCGAGGACATCGAGGCGCCCTACGCGGAGGCCGAATCCCTGGTCCGCCGAGCCGCGCCGGCGCTCCTCCGGCTGCCGGCGGGCGGGTTCCTCGCCCTGGTGCGCGCCGGCCGGCGGAGCGTCGTCCTGCTGGGGCCGGACCACCGCCCGCGCCGCGTGCCCGTCGCCGCCGTCCGCGACGCCCTCTGCCGCGAGCTGGACGAGCGCACGGGACCGGAGATCGACGGCCTGCTCGCCGAGGCGGGAGTGCCGCCGCGCCGCCGCCCCCGGGCGCGGGCGGCGATGCTGCGCGAGCGCCTCGGCAAGACCCCCATCGGCGGCTTCTGGCTGCTCGGCCTGCCCTCCGGGGGCAGCTTCCGGCGTCAGCTCCGCCGCGCCCGCGCCGGCTGGCTCGCCGGCCGCATGGCGGGCGCCCATCTGGCGCAGCACGTGCTCCTGCTCACCTCGTGGTGGGTGCTGGGCAAGGGGGTGCTCGAAGGCCGTCTCGACCGCGGCTGGCTGATCGCCTGGGCCCTCCTGCTGCTCACCGTCGCTCCCTTCCGGGCGCTCGAGATGTGGTCCTCCGGCCTGCTCACCACCCGCGCGGGCAGCCTGATCAAGCGCCGCCTGATGGCGGGAGTGCTGCGGCTGGAGCCGGAGGAGATCCGCCACCAGGGGGTGGGCCAGCTCCTCGGCCGCGTGCTGAGCTCGGAGGCCGTCGAGATCCTGGTGCTGACGGGCGGCCACTTGGGATTGATCTCCCTGACGGAGATCGTCCTCGCCGTCCCCATCCTGGCGGCGGGCGCCGGCGGCTGGCTCCACGCCCTGCTGCTGATCGGCTGGTCCGGCGTCGCCCTCTTCCTCTGCCGCCGGTACTTCAAGGACCGGCGGGCCTGGACGGCCGCCCGGCTTGGCATGACCCACGACCTGGTCGAGCAGATGGTGGGGCACCGCACGCGCCTGGCCCAGCAGCGGCCCGGCCAGTGGCACGAGGGGGAGGACCGGGCGCTGGAGGATTACCTGCGCTTGTCCGTGGCCATGGACCGCCGGGCGGCCCTGCTGCGCGTCGTGGTGCCGCGCGGCTGGCTGGTGCTCAGCCTGGCCGTCGTGGCCCCCGGCTTCGTCTCGGGCGCGGCCACGCCGGCCGGCCTCGCGATAGCCCTGGGCGCCGCGCTCTTCGCCTACAAGTCGCTGTGGAAGCTGGTGCGCGGGCTCGCCGACCTCGCCGAGGCGGCGATCTCCTGGCAGCAGGTGGCGCCGATCTTCCTCGCCGCCGGCCGGCAGGAGACGGCGGCGTCCGGGATGGCAGCGGCCATGACGAGCACCGCTCCCCGGGAAGACCGGGACGAGGCCGCCGTCGTCGTCGAGGCCCACGACCTGCTCTACCGCTACGGCGAGCGGGCGGACCCGGTGCTGCGCGGCTGCAGCCTGACGGTGCGCTCGGGCGAGCGGATCCTGCTCCAAGGGCCGTCGGGCGGCGGCAAGTCGACGCTCGCTTCGCTGCTCGTCGGCCTGCGCTTCCCCCAGGCCGGGCTGCTCCTGCTGGAGGGGCTCGACCGCCACTCGCTGGGCGACGAGGGCTGGCGCCGGCGGGCCGTGGCGGCGCCGCAGTTCCAGGAGAACCACGTCCTGGTCGACACCTTCGCCTTCAACCTCCTGATGGGCCGCGACTGGCCGCCCAGGCCCGCCGACCTGGAGGAGGCCGAGGCGGTCTGCCGCGAGCTGGGCCTCGGCGATCTCCTGGACCGCATGCCCGCCGGCCTCCTGCAGATGGTGGGGGAGTCCGGCTGGCAGCTCTCCCACGGCGAGAAGAGCCGCCTCTTCATCGCCCGCGCCCTGCTCCAGCGGGCCGAGCTGGTGGTGCTCGACGAGAGCTTCGCCGCCCTCGATCCCGAGAGCCTCCGCCAGGCCCTGGCCTGCGTGCTCGGCCGGGCGCGGACGCTGATGGTGATCGCTCACCCATGAGCTTTGTCGTGGCAGCGCACAGATGAGGAACGAGGATCGGCTGCCGGCGGCCCCGCCCGGGCATAAATGCCAGGGCTACCCAAAACAGCCGGCTAAAGCCGACTGAGCCCCCTTCAGGGGGCTCTTTTGAATAGCCCCGGCATTTATGCCCGGGCGGGGCCTGGATTTCGCAGCGATCGGTCTTGTTTCCCCGTGAGGAGTAGACTCACCGGACACCTGACGTAGGAAAGGGGGTGATCCCGATGAACGTGAAGACCAGCCTGAAGGCGGGCGGCGTCCTGATCGGCGACTGAGATCCACCAGGCACGGCGTGCAGCCGAGGGGGCACCTCGCGGGGTGCCCCCTCGCGCTCGAGGGTCGTGGCTTCGGTAACGCACTCACCTCCTGTTGAAAGAGACTCGCCCCCGGAGGGACTACCAAGAAAGGTGCGCGCCGAAGCCAGGGGAGGGACGGTGTAAACTCACTCGCGAACGCGTCAGGAGGAGACCGCCTTGTCCGCTCCGGAAGATCCCGAAGCCTTGGAGCCCCTGTCCGCCGTAGATCATGCCTGGTTGCGGATGGACGATCCGACCAACCTGATGATCATCAACGGCTGCCTGGTGCTGGACGGGCCGCTCGAGCGGGAGCGCCTGCGCGACCTGCTCGGCCGCCGCCTGGAGCCCATCCGGCGGTTCCGGCAGCGGATCCTCAACCACAAGGGCAGCCCGCACTGGGAGGTCGATCCCGGCTTCGACATCGACGCCCACGTCCTGGAGATGGACCTGCCGGCCCCCGGCGGCGACGAGGCGCTGCGCAAGGTCGTGAGCGACCTGATGAGCGTACCCTTCGGCCTCGACCGGCCCCTCTGGCGGTTCTATGTGCTCCACGGCTACAAGGACGGCAGCGTGGTCATGGGGCGGCTCCACCACTGCATCGGCGACGGCATGGCGCTGCTGCTCGTGCTGCTGTCGCTGACCGACCGCACGGCGGGCGCGTCCCCGGGAGTGGCCCCGGGGCCGGTGGACCCCGACGGCCCGGACGGCCTGGAAGATCCCGACAACCCGTTCACCGACCTCTTCCGCCAGCCGCCGCGGGGAGCCGAGGCGGCCAAGAAGCTCGCCGAGCAGATCATGCCCGACGGCATGCGTCTCATGGAGCAGTCGGCCGAGGCCTTCAACTCCATGGGAGCGGTGGCGACCGGCCTCGCCTCGTCGACCGCCTTCGCCCGGCTGGTCGGCCGGTCCGCCGATCCGAAGACGATCTTCAAGGGGCCCCTCGGCATCCCCAAGCGGGTCGCCTGGTCCGAGCCGATCCTGGTGTCCGACGTCCGGGAGGTCGGCAAGGCGCTCGGCGGCACCATCAACGACGTCCTGCTCTCGGCCATGACGGGCGGGCTGCGCCGCTACCTCGACCGCCACGGCCAGCGCTCGCGCGGCCTGAATTTCCGGGCGGCCATGCCGGTCAACCTGCGGTCGATCGAGAAGATGTCGGAGCTGGGCAACCGCTTCGGGCTCATCTTCCTCTCCCTGCCCGTGGGGATCGACGACGCTGTGAAGCGGCTCGGCGAGCTGCGCCGCCGGGCGCTGGCCCTCAAGCGCTCGGCCGAGCCGGTCGTCGTCTACGCCATCCTGAGGCTCCTGGGCATGGTGCCGGCCGCCGTCCAGAAGATGGTCGTCGGCATCTTCGCGTCCAAGACCACGCTGGTGATGACCAATGTGCCCGGCCCCCGCGAGGAGCTCTATCTCGCGGGGCGCGCCCTGCGCGAGATCTTCTTCTGGGTGCCGCAGTCGGGCCGCGTGGGGCTGGGCGTCAGCATCTTCAGCTACGCCGGCCACGTGCGGCTGGGGCTCGCCTCGGACACCGGGCTGGTGCCCGACCCCGAGGTGATCGTCGAGGGCTTCCACGAGGAGTTCGAGGAGCTGCGGGCGCGGGCCGCGTCGGCGGGGGCTGCGGCCGCGGCCACCGAACCTCCGAAGATCCAAGGTTAGGCGCCGCCCCTTGATCGGCAGCACCATCTCGCATTACCAGATCCTGGAGCGCCTGGGCGGCGGCGGCATGGGCGTGGTGTACAAGGCCCGGGACCTCAAGCTCGACCGCCTGGTCGCCCTGAAGTTCCTGGCGTCCCAGCGCGGCGCCCCGGAGGAGCAGAAGCGGCGGTTCCTGCGCGAGGCGCGGGCCGCCTCGCGGCTCGACCACCCCAACATCTGCACCATCCACGAGATCGACGAGACGGAGGACGGCGCGCTCTTTATCGTCATGGCCCTCTACGAGGGGGAGACGCTGCGCGACCGGCTCGACCGCGGGCCCCTGAGCTTCGCCGAGGCCCTCGACGTCGCCTCCCAGGTCGCCGCCGGCCTCGCCCGGGCCCACGAGCTGGGGATCGTCCACCGCGACGTCAAGCCGGCCAACCTCGTGCTCACCGCTGGCGGCCAGGTGAAGATCCTCGACTTCGGCATCGCCAAGCTGGCCGATCAGTCCCGCCTCACCCGCGACGGCACGGCCCTGGGGACGGCGGCCTACATGTCTCCCGAGCAGTTCCGCGGCCAGCCCGCGGACCCGCGGACGGACGTCTGGTCGCTGGGCGTCGTGCTCTACGAGATGGCGACGGGCAGCCTGCCCTTCGACGACTTCTCGGAGCGGGAGATGGTCCGGGCGATCCTCGACAGCCCGCCGCGGCCGATGTCCGGGCGCCGGCCCGGCGTGCCGGAGGGGCTCGAGCGGATCGTGGCGCGGGCCCTGGAGAAGCGGCCGGCCGACCGCTACGCCAGCATGGAGGAGATGCGGCGCGAGCTGCGGGCGGTGTCCCCGATAGCTCCGCCACCCGCGGTCGCCACGCCCTGGGCGGCCGACGACGCCGACCGGACGCTGCTGGAGGTCCCCGTCTCGGGCGGGCTCTTCTCCCGGTTGGACATGGGAGAGCTGGACGAGGGGCTCCTCGGCCGCGCCGTGGGCCCTTACCGCATCCTGGAGCTGCTGGGCAGTGGCGGCATGGGGGTCGTCTACAAGGCCGAGGACACGCGCCTGTCGCGCGTCGTCGCCCTCAAGTTCCTGCCGGCGGAGCTGACGCGCGACCCCGAGGCCAAGGAGCGCTTCATGCAGGAGGCGCGGACGGCCTCGTCGCTCGACCATCCGAACCTCTGCACCATCCTGGAGGTGGGGGAGACGCCGGCCGGGCGGCTCTATCTCGCCATGCCCTGCTACGACGGCGAGACCCTGCGGCGGCGGATCGCGCGCGGGCCGCTGTCCGTCGAAGAGGCGGCGGACATCGCCGAGCAGATCGCCCGCGGCCTCGCCAAGGCGCACCGCAACGGCATCGTCCATCGCGACGTCAAGCCGGCCAACCTGATCGTCACGGGCGACGGGGTGGTGAAGGTGCTGGATTTCGGCCTCGCCAAGCTCGCGGGCGCGGCGGCGATGACCCGCACGGGCTCGTCGATGGGGACGCCGGCCTACATGTCTCCCGAGCAGGCGCGGGGCGACGCGGTGGACCAGCGCACGGACGTCTGGTCGCTGGGCGTCGTCCTCTACGAGATGCTGGCGGGAAGCCGGCCGTTCCGGGGCGATCACGAGCAGGCGGTGGTCTACTCCATCCTCAACGAGAGCCCGCGGCCGGTCGGGGAGCTGCGGTCCGAGGTCCCTCCGAGGCTCGGCGGGATCGTCGGCCGGCTGCTGGCGAAGGACCCCGCCGAGCGGTACCCCACGGCCGACGAGGTGTTCGCCGACCTGCGGGCCCTCCGGGGCGAGGCGCTGACGGGCACGATGCTGGCTCACCAGCTCCCGCCGGCGAGGAGCGCGGCCTGGGCCTGGGGAGTCGCCGTCGCCGCGCTCGTCGCGCTCGCCGCATTGGGCCTGGGGGCCTACTTCCTGCCTCGCCAGGGAGGCGGTACCGAGGCCGCTCCGGTCCAGGCCAACTTCACCCGCCTGACCGATCGGGAGGGCCGCGAGTCGTTCCCGAGCCTGTCGCCGGACGGCAGCTTCTTCGTCTACGCCAAGGCCGCCTCGCCCGACAACTCGGACATCTACTGGCAGAGGACCGGCGGCGGCAACCCGCTCAATCTCACGGCGGACTCGCCGGTCGACGACACCCAGCCGGCCTTCTCGCCCGACGGCCAGCAGATCGCCTTCCGCTCCGAGCGCGACGGCGGCGGCATCTTCCTCATGGGAGCGACGGGCGAGTCGGTGCGCCGCGTCACGGAGCTTGGTTTCAACCCCGCCTGGTCGCCGGACGGCCGGCAGCTGGTGGTCGCCACCGAGGGCGTCGAGGATCCGGGAATCCGGCAGACCAGCAGCCAGCTCTGGCTCGTGAGCCTCGCGACCAACGAGCAGCACCGCCTGCCGACCGGCGACGCCGTGCAGCCGAGCTGGTCGCCGCACGGCTCGCGGATCGCGTATTGGGGCCTGCCGTCCGGCAGCTCGCAGCGGACGATCTGGACCGTCGACGCGAACGGCGAGAACCCCGTGGCCGTGACCCACGACTCGTACGTCAACTGGAACCCGGTCTGGTCGCCCGACGGCAGGTTCCTCTACTTCGCGAGCGACCGCAGCGGCCTCATGAACCTCTGGCGGGTGCCGATCGACGAGGGCTCGGGCCGGGTCGGGGGCGAGCCGCAGGCGGTCACCACCTCGTCCCAGGAGAGCGCCCTGCTCTCCCTTTCGAAGGACGGCAGCAGGATGGTCTTCGCCGTCAGCGACAGCAAGACGCATCTCGAGCGGGTCGGCTTCGATCCCGCGGCGGGCCGGGTCACGGGGGCCGCGGTGCCGGTCCTGAAGAGCTCGCTCGGCATCCGCTCCTGCCGCGTCTCGCCCGACGGCCGGTGGATCGCCTTCTACTCGACCGTGCCGCAGGAGGACCTCTTCGTCGTCCGCACGGACGGCGGCGGCCTGCGCCAGCTCACCAACGACCGCTACAACGACCGGCACCCCCAGTGGTCCGCGGACGGCTCGCGCCTCCTCTTCTACTCGAACCGCTCGGGACGCTACGAGGCGTGGACGATCCGCCCCGAGGGAGGGGGTCTCGAGCAGCTCACGAAGACGGAGGGCGCTTCGATCGTCTATCCCATCTGGGCGCCCGACGGCAAGCGGATCGCGTTCCTCCGGGCGGAGCAGGGGACCGTGACGGTCGACCTGACGAGGCCCCTCGCGGCCCGCGCCCTCGTTTCCGTGCCCTTGCTGGGCTCGCCGGCCCAGCGGCTCGCGCCCAGCGCCTGGTCCTGGGATGGCCGGCGGCTCGCCGGCAACCTCATCGAGGGCAAGGGCTCGCGGGCGGCGGGGATCGGTCTCTATTCGTTCGACTCCAGGACCTACGAGAAGCTGACCCCGAGCGGCAGCACGCCCCTGTGGCTGCACGACGGCCGCACGCTCGTCTATCTGGACGACGGCAAGGTCTGGGCCGTGGACGCCCCCACCCGGAAGCGCCGGGAGCTCCTGGCTCCCGGACCGGATTCCGACCTTTTTTCGGTCAGCGCGAGCCCGGATGACCGCGAGCTGTACGTGGTGCGCATCCTCCGCGAAGGAGATGTCGTGATGTTGACGGCGAAATAGGCATGCTAAACTTTCTTTCTCATCGGCATTCAATCTTTTTGAAACTCGGGAGGCCGGGGTGCGCTCCGGAGAAGAGGAGAGAGACATGGCGTTCAGGATTCAGGACCTGATGACCGACGTGCTGCCGGAATCGGTACGCTGGGCCTCGTGCCCGGGCGGGACGAGCTGCGGAGGGGGCGGTTTTGCCGCCGCTTCCAACACCGGCAAGGGCGGCGACAAGAGTCCCCATTGCAACCAGGTGAGCGGTGCCGGCGGCGGCGGCGGCAGGCCCAAGCCCAGCCCCAGGCCGCCCCAGGGCTACACGGACCTGGCGCTCCTCCAGCAGCAGCTCCAGCGGACGCTGGACGGATCGCGGGCCTAGAGGTTCCCAGGCCGGCGGCCCTCGCGCCGGCCGCCATCCCCATGGAACAGCTTCTCCGGCGCGAGCTCCTCGCCAACCCCCGCTACGAGCTCGTGCTGTTCGACCGCCTCTCCCCGGCCGAGCGGGAAGCCCTGGCCGGGCTCCGCGAGGATCCGGCTTTCTACGGCGTGCTCCGCCCCCGGGAAGGCGCCGCCGGGCTCGGCGTCAAATCGGTCGACCGCGACACGGCTCTCCTCCTCTTTACGCTGCGCGAGCCGGGCCCGCTGCCCGGCTACGCGCTGGAAGCGCTGGGAGCGTCGGCCGCGCGCACCGTGGCGCGCTTGGTGGCCGATGGCGTGCTGGAGGTGCGGGAGGGGGATGGCTTCGTCTCTGGCGCGGCGGCCCTCGCCCTGGTGGCGGAGGAGAGCGGCGTCAGGGCTGGCGGCCGGCTGGCCGGCCTTGCGCGGGAGGCTCTGCGGTACGCGCAGGCGCTGGCCGTGGACGACCCGGTGGCGCTCTCCTGGCGGATCTACGGCTTCAACCGCCGGCCCGTGACGCCGCGCTGGAAGCGGCTGCTGCCCTCGGCCGAGGCCGTGGAGCGCCACCTGGGAATCGAGAGGGGAGGGAGGAACCGCCAGGCGCTCGACCGGCGCTGGCAGCCGGGGAAGCGCTCGGAGTTCTGGCTCACCTGGCACGCCCGCTCCGGCCGGCCCGGCGCCGCGAGGAGCGGCGGAGCCACCTACAAGCTCTACGTCAGCCCTTCCCCGGAGGCCCTCGAAGAGGGCTTCGGCGCAATCCTGGGCGCGCTCTCGTCCTCGCAAGCCCAGCAGTTCAAGGTGGGAGCGGACGCGGCCGGGCTCCTGCGGCCGGACAAGATCGTGGCCTACTTCCCGGACTTCGACCGCCTCTCCGAGGCCGCCGGGCGGCTCGCCGAGCGGCTGGCCGGACTGCCGGCCCATGGCGTGCCGTTCACCGCCGAGATCGCGGGCGACGGCCTCGTCTCCTGGGGCGCCGACCCGCCGGAGACCGAGCGGTCCCCTCTCCTGGGCGGCGGGGAGAGCTGGCGCCTCTGGCTCACCAACCGGCTGGCCGTGGCCCTCCTCGCCGCGCGGGCCGGGGGCGCGCCCAAGCCGTGGCGCTTCGCCCTCGACCGCGTGCGCCTCGAAGGGGTGGACACGGAGACCTGGACGCCCGGGGCCCTGCTCTGGAAGATCCTGCCTTGAGAGGGGAGCAATAGGTCATGCCGATCACCGATCCGCTCGTCCTGCCCGAGGACGTCGTCCTCGTGCCCGTCGCGGAGCTGCCGGACGACGTGCGCCGCCGGCTCGACTGCGCCGAGGGGGACTACGCCATCACGCGCCCCCGTATGCGCGTGCCCTCCCGCATCCTCGATGGCGAATCGGCCCGGCTCCTGGCCGAGTTCCGCTCGCCGCGCACGGTGGCCGAGGCCGTGATCCGCTACAGCCAGGAGCGGGGCGCCGATCCCGAGACGACCCTGGCGGAGGCCTATCCTCTCCTCGACCGTCTTTTCGGCGCCGGGTTCTTGGTCTCCGAGGGCTCGGCTGGAGCGGCGGGCATCGAGCCTTCGCTCTTGCCGGGCGAGGAGATCGCCGGCTTCCGGGTGCTGGACTGCGTGCAGGTGCTCGAGGACACCGAGCTTCACCAGGTGGAGTGGAGCGGCCGGACGGCGGCGCTCAAGCTGGAGCGACCCGGCATGGCCGGGAGCACGGGCGAAGCCTTCGAGCGCGAGGCCGCCATCCTGACCCGCCTGGACGGCGCCGTCTCGCCCCGGCTGCTGGCGGCGGGCGGCGCCGAGGGCCGGCGGTACCTCGCGACGGAGTGGATCTCCGGCATCGACGCCGCCGCCGCCGCGGGCGAGCTCCGGCAGGCCGGAGCGCGGGCGGGCCTGCTCGCCCTTTGCCGGTCGGTGGCCCGTGCCTACGCGCACCTCCACGAGCGCGGGGTCGTGCACGGCGACGTCCACCCGCGCAACGTCCTGGTCACGGCGGCCGGCGAGGCCGTTCTCCTGGACTTCGGCACCGCTCACTGGGGCGGCGCCGGCCTCGCGCCTCCGGGGCGCGCCGGAGTCGGCTTCTTCTTCGAGCCCGAGTACGCGGCGGCCGTGCGGGCGGGCCGCCAAGTTCCTGAAGCCGTCCCGGCGGGAGAGCAGCACGCCGTTGCGGCTCTCCTCTACCTGCTGCTGACCGGCTCCCACTACCTGGATTTCTCCCTGGGCAGGGACGAGATGCTGCGGCAGATCTCCGAGGAGCCGCCGCTCCCCTTCGCGGCTCGGGGCGTGGAGCCCTGGCCCGAGGTGGAGGTAGTCCTGGCGCGCGGGCTCGCCAAGGCCCCGGACGAGCGTTTCCCTGCCATGGCCGCGCTGGCGGACGCGCTCGCCGCCGTGCCGCCGCCCCGGGCCGCGAAGCCGCGCCCGGCGGATCTCTCGCGGGCAGAAGCCCTGCTCGCCCGCGTGCTCGACCGCACCGGCCTGGATGGCGCCCTGCTGCGCGAGGGTTTGCCGTCGCCGCCGCGCGCCTCGGTGAAGGGCGGCGCCGCCGGGCTCGCCTGCGCTCTCTACCGGATCGCTCTGGCGCGGGAGGACCCCGGTCTGCTCTGCCAGGCGGACCTCTGGGCGGAGAAGGCCGTTCGGGAAGAGGGGGACGAGGCCTACTTCAACCGGGCGACGGACATCGTTCCCGAGGTCGTCGGCCGGGTCTCGCCCTTCCACGGCCCCACGGGCCCGCGGTGCGTCCAGGCGTTCGTCGCTCACGCCCAGGGCAGCCCGGGCACGCAGCGCCGCGCCGTCAAGGAATTCCTGGCCGCGGCCCGCCATCCCTGCCCGAACCCGGACCTCACCCTCGGCCGCTCGGGGCTCCTGCTCGCCTCGGCGCTGCTGCTCGACATTTCCCCAGGCGAGGCGGGCGATCCGCCGTCCGGCCTGACGGAGCTGGGCGACGAGCTGCTCGCCGGGATCTGGGAGGAGATCGACGCCCTGCCGCCGATCCCGGAGTGCACCGAGCGGCCCAACCTGGGGATCGCCCACGGCTGGGCCGGCTATCTCTACGCTTCGCTGCGCTGGTGCCGGTCCGCGGGGCGCCCCCTGCCGCCCGGGCTCGGGGAGCGGCTCGCGCAGCTCGGCGCCTGCGCCCGGCCCCGGGGGCGCGGGCTCTGCTGGCCGTGGCGGGGCGAAAACGAGCGCGACCACGGCACCATGCCCGGCTGGTGCAACGGCAGCGCGGGCTTCGTGTTCCTCTGGACGCTGGCCCACCGGAGCCTCGGAGATCCCGCTTGGCGGGCTCTCGCCGAAGGGGCGGCCTGGAACGCCTGGGAATCTCCCGAGGGCTCGGGTAACCTCTGCTGCGGCTTCGCCGGCCGCGCCTACGCCCTGCTCAACTTCCACCGGCACGGGGGAGGGGAGGAGTGGCTGGCCCGCGCCCGCGGGCTGGCGGACCGGGCGGCGGCCGCCCTCGAACGGGGAGTGGACAATCCGCACAGCCTCTTCTGGGGCGAGACCGGCGTCGCCGTCCTGGCCGCCGACCTCGCCCGGCCGGCGGGGGCGGCCTTCCCCTTCTTCGAGGAGGAGGGTTGGACCTGAGGATGCTGGACCTGAAGAGGTACCTGGGATGCGGGAGATGATAGACTCCCCGCTATTCTTCAGGAACCCTTCCCTTTGATCGGCAGCACCGTCTCCCGCTACAAGGTCCTCGAACGCCTCGGCGGCGGGGGTGCGGGCGTCGTGTACAAGGCGGAGGACCTGAAGCTCGAGCGCACGGTCGCCCTCAAGTTCCTCTCCTCCTACCGGAGCGGCAACGAGGCCGACCAGCGGCGCTTCCTGCGCGAGGCGCGGGCCTCCTCGATCCTCGATCATCCGAACATCTGCACCGTCTACGAGATCGACGAGACGGACGACGGGCGGCTGTTCATCGCCATGTCCTTCTGCGAGGGCGAGACCCTCAAGCGCAAGATCGAGCGCGGGCCGCTGCCGCTGGCGGAGGCCCTCCGCCTCGCCGCCCAGATCGCCGACGGCCTCGCCGCCGCCCACGCCAAGGGCATCGTCCACCGCGACGTCAAGCCCGCCAACGTCATCGTGACGCCCGACGGGCGGGTGAAGATCGTCGACTTCGGCATCGCCAAGCTGGCCGACCAGTCGCGGCTCACCCGCGAGGGCACGGCCGTCGGCACGGCGGCCTACATGGCGCCCGAGCAGATCCGCGGCGACGCCATCGACGTCCAGGTGGACGTCTGGGCCCTGGGAGTGGTGCTCTACGAGATGGTCACCGGCCTGCCGCCGTTCGCCGCCGAGACGGACCACGACCGCATCCGGCGCATCCTTCAACAGGAGCCCGAGCCCCTGCCCGCCGTGCGGCCCGGAGTGCCGCCGGAGCTCGAGCGGATCGTCGCGCGGGCCCTGGCCAAGAGCCCCGCCGACCGCTACGGGCGGATCGAGGAGATGCGGGCGGACCTGCTGGCCGCCGCCGCCCTCGGCTCCTCGGGCCCGATGGAACTGCTGGACCCGACGCTGCGGGAAATTCCCTCCACCTCCGCCTCCACCCCCGTCTCCTCGGCCAGCCCCCTCGCCGCGGAGGCGACGGGCAGCCTGGTCGGCCGCACGCTGGCCCACTACCGCATCCTGGAGCTGGCCGGCGGCGGCGGCATGGGCGTCGTCTACAAGGCAGAGGACCTCCGGCTGTCGCGCACGGTGGCGCTCAAGTTCCTGCCCCCCGAGCTGACGCGCGATCCCGAGTCCAAGGTCCGCTTCCTCCAGGAGGCGCGGTCCGCCTCGGGGCTCGACCATCCCAACATCTGCACCATCCACGAGGTGGGGGAGACCCAGGACGGCCAGCTCTACCTCGCCATGCCCCTCTACGACGGCGAGACGCTTCGGAAGCGGATCGAGCGCGGGCCGCTGGATATCGACGACGCGATCGACATCGCCCAGCAGATCGCCCGCGGGCTCTCCAAGGCCCACCGCGGCGGTATCGTGCACCGCGACATCAAGCCCGCCAATCTCATGATCACGAGCGACGGCGTGGTGAAGATCCTCGACTTCGGCCTCGCCAAGCTCGCGGGGATGGCGGCGCTCACCCGCACCGGCTCCTCGATGGGCACTCCGGCCTACATGTCCCCCGAGCAGTCGCGCGGCGACGAGGTCGACCACCGCACGGACCTCTGGTCTCTCGGCGTGGTGCTCTACGAGATGGTGGCCGGCCGCCGGCCGTTCCGGGGCGAGCACGAGCAGGCCATTCTCTACTCGCTGCTGAACGAGCCGCCGAAGCCGCTGGCCCAGGCCCGGCCGGAGGCGCCGCCCGAGCTCGAGAAGATCGTCCAGGGCCTGCTGGCCAAGGATCCCGACGAGCGCTATCCGGCGGCGGACGGCGTCCTGGGCGACCTGCGGGCCCTGCGCAACGAGACGATGACCACCACCGTGCGCACGCAGCCGGGCCGGTCCGCGGGCGAGGGGATCCGTCCCTGGATGTGGGCCGCGAGCCTGGTCGCCGTGATCGCGCTGGCTGCCGGCGGCCTCTACCTGGCTGGCCGCGGGCATGCCGCGGGCGGCGGGCAGCCGATCGACGTGACCTTCGACCGCCTGACGGACCAGGAGGGGAGCGAGTCGTTCCCCAGCCTGTCGCCGGACGGCAAGTTCCTCCTCTACGTGAAGTCCGCCAACGGCAACGCCGACATCTACCTCCAGCGGGTCGGCGGCGGCAATCCCCTCAACCTGACGGAGGATTCGCCGGAGGACGACACCCAGCCGGCCTTCTCGCCCGACGGCCAGCAGATCGCCTTCCGCTCCGAGCGGGAGGGCGGCGGCCTCTTCCTGATGGGCGCCACGGGGGAGTCCGTGCGCCGCCTCGCGGAGTTCGGCTTCAATCCCGCGTGGTCGCCCGACGGCGGGGAGATCGCCTACGCCACCGAGGGGGTGGAGGACCCGCTGTCGCGCAAGCTCGCGAGCCGGCTCTGGGCGGTGAACGTGGCGAGCGGGGTCCGGCGCCAGATCACGAGGCAGGACGCCGTGCAGCCGAGCTGGTCCCCCCACGGGCAGCGCATCGCCTTCTGGAGCGTGCCCAGCGGCAGCTCCCGGCGCATCCTCTCGACCGTGCCGGCCGCGGGCGGCGAGCCCCTGGAGGTGACGGGGGACGAGCACGTCAACTGGAACCCCGTCTGGTCGCCGGACGGCAAGTACCTCTTCTTCGTCTCCAACCGCAGCGGCAGCATGAACGTCTGGCGGGTGCCCGTGGACGAGGAGTCGGGCCGGCCGCTGGGAGAGCCCAAGCCGGTCACCACCTCGTCGCAGTCGCTGGGCCTCCTCTCGGTCTCCCGCGACGGCGGGAAGATCGTCTACGCGACGGACGAGGGGAAGGCGAACCTGGAGCGGCGGACGCTCGATCCGGCGGCCTCCCGGGTGGGCAGCGCGGTGGTCTCGATCACCCAGGGCTCGCGGGCGGTCCGCTCCGCGGCCGTCTCGCCGGACGGGCAGTGGATCGCCTTCGACACCTCCCTGCCGCAGGAGGACCTCTTCGTGGTGCGCGCCGACGGCACGAGCCCACGCCAGTTGACGGCCGACGCCGCCAAGGACCGCATTCCCCACTGGCTCCCCGACGGCGAGCGGCTCCTCTTCTACTCCGACCGGGCCGGCCGCTACGGCGCCTGGACGATCCGGGCGGACGGCAGCGCGCTGCAGCCCCTGCCGCACGGCAACAGCGAAGCCCTCTACAGTCCCCTCGTCTCGCCGGATGGCCGGCGGATGGTGGCGAGCCTGGGCTTCCACAGCACGGCGCTGATCGACCTCGGCCAGCCGGGCGGCCCGCGCATCCGCGAGCTCCCGCCGCCCGGCAAGGCCGGGGAGGTCTTCTCGCCCACCTCCTGGTCGCCGGACGGCGCGTACCTCGTGGGCACGCTCGACCGCAACGGCTCGGAGGTGCCGGGCGTCATCCTCTACTCCCTCGCCGCGGGCACCTATGCCCGGCTGACGGACGCGGGCACCATCCCCGTCTGGCTCCACGACAGCCGGACGCTCCTCTACCTCCAGGAGGGGCGGCTCTTCCTCTACGACCTGCGGACGAAAGTGCCCCGCCTCCTCCAGGAGCCGCCCGCGCACTCCGTCTTCACCTCGGCCACCGTGGGACCGGACGACCGCACGCTCTACACCGTGCGCTCGACCGACGAGGGGGACGTGTGGATGCTGACCCTGGTGGGGGAGAACGGCGCCGAGACCCACTGAATCGGGGATTTCGGGCCGTTCTGGTAAACTCCACCAAACGCTTCAGATGATTTTTCGCGCGGCCTCGCGGCCGGCGATGTACCGGGGCTTGCCCCAGGAGGGAACGATGAGCTTCAATTCCAGGGATCTGATGATCGACGTCCTGCCCGCCGGCAACCGCCTCGTCCAGCCCGGTCTCGTCCTGTGCGGCCAGGCGACCGCCGGTGGCGGCGATGAGGAAGACAATCTGGAGTGCGGCCAGGCGACGGCCGACAAGCCGAAGAACGTCATCCCGGTCGAGGCCGGCCTGGCTCTCCTGCGCCACCAGCTCCACGAGGCGCTGGCGGCCGAGGCGCGCGCCTAGGACCTCTCCCGTTGCCCAACCCTCCGCGCTTCACCCCCTGGAAGCTCGCCGGACTCCTGGCGGGCTTCCTCGCTTTTGCCCTGCTCGCCGGGCTCGACTCCCCCTTGAAGCACGGCGCGGAATGGGGCCCGCGGCCCGCCTACGCCGCCGCCGGAGCGGCCCTCATGGCCATCTGGTGGCTCACCGAGGCGCTGCCCATCTACGTCACGGCCTGCGTGCCGCTCGTCCTCTTCCCGCTCCTCGGGGTCTTCGGCCCCGGGCTGGGCGCGAACGTCCGCCAGAGCGTCCTGCCCTACGTCGATCCCTACATCTTCCTGTTCGCGGGCGGCATGGGGATTGCCGCGGCCATGCAGCAGTGGAACCTCCACCGCCGCATCGCCCTGGGGATCATGGACCGCGTCGGCACCGACCCGCGCCGCCTGCTGGCCGGCTTCCTCGTCGCCACGGCCTTCATCTCCCTCTGGATCTCGAACACGGCCACGGCGGCCATGATGATGCCCATCGGCATCGCCGTCATCGCCCAGATCGAGGACCACCTGGGCGGCCGGCGGCTCGCCCGCTACGGCATGGCGATCATGCTGTCCATCGCCTACGGCGCCAACGTCGGCGGCATCGGCACCAAGATCGGCACCGCCCCCAACGCCCAGTTCTCCGGCTTCATGGAGCGTCTGGACATCTCGATCTCCTTCCTGCAGTTCCTGGCCGTGGGGCTGCCCTTCGTGCTGATGTTCCTGCCGGTGGTCTGGTGGATGCTCTGGCGGATCGGCCGCGAGGACGGGCTCGCCGGCGAGATCGGGGCCGACGTGGTGGCGGGCGAGCTGGCGAAGCTGGGGCCCGTCCGCCGGCCCGAGCGGATCGTGCTCGGGGTTTTCCTGGCCACCGCCGCCCTGTGGGTCGCGGGCAAGGTGATCACCGCGGCGCTGGCGCCGCACATCGCCTGGTTCGAGCTCACCTCGGCGCACTTCGAAGGCGGCGTCGCCATGCTGGCGGCCCTCCTCCTCCTCCTCTGGCGGACGCAGGGGCGCCAGGTCCTGGGCTTCCGCGCCCTCTCCCGGGTGCCCTGGGAGACGCTGCTCCTCCTGGGCGGCGGCTTCGCCATGGCGGCGGCCATCCAGAAGAGCGGCCTCTCCAACTTCATGAGCTCGCAGCTCGCGGTGGTGCGGGGCCTGCCGCCCTTCGGGCAGGTGCTGCTGGCGAGCATGGCGACCGTGGCCCTCTCGGCCGTCGCCTCCAACACGGCCACCATCGCCGTGATGCTCGTGGTGCTGAAGGACGCCGTCGCTCCCGAGGTGATGGCGACCACCCTCTTCGCGGCCACCATCGCCTGCTCCTGCGATTTCGCCCTGCCGGCCGGCACGCCGCCCAACGCCATCGTCTTCGGCAGCGGCTACGTCACGATCCCGCGCATGGCGCGGGCGGGCGTGGTGCTGGACCTGCTGGCGGCCGTCCTGGCGGCGGTGTGGTGCTGGGTGATCGTGCGCTGGGTGCTCTGAAGCTCAATCCGTTACGATCGCGTCCGCCTCGATCTCCACCAGCAAGGCGGGATCGATCAGCCGGCTGACCTCCACCATGGTGGCGGCCGGCCGGATGTCGCGGAAGAATTCGCCGTGGGCGCGGCCGATCTCCTGCCACTGGCCGATGTCCGTGGTGAAGACGCGGGTGCGCACCACGTCCTCCAGCCGCGCTCCGGCTCTCCCCAGCGCCGCCTCGATGTTCTTCAGGGTCTGCACCGCCTGGGCGTAGAGATCGCCCGCGCCCACCAGGTTCCCCTCCGCGTCCAGGGCCGTGGTGCCGGCCACGTGGACGTAGGGACCCACCCGCACGGCCCGCGAGTAGCCGACGATCGGCTCCCAGGGGGCGCCGCTGGATATGTTCTGCCGAGAGCTCATCCGGTATCTCCTCGTTCAACTGATAGATCACTAATCTGGCACATCTCTCGCAAGAGCATATCCCGGACGCGGTGGCCTGATCGATCAAAGGTCCGGTGTTTTCAACCAACTTCTGAGTAGGGCACGCCGCAGTAACAAACTACGGAAAGTGAGGTCACGATGGCGAAACGTACTGATGTCGGCGGTGGTCGAGATATGGCCACTTCCCCCGCGCAAAACACCCCTGATCTGCCGACCTCGAACACTGGTACCTCCGGTTTCGGAACCAGCGCCACGGGAACCAGTTATGGCAGCACAGGCTCTTTCGGCGGCTCGGACCTTAACCGGTCCGCTGAGGGCGTCGGCAACCAGCCGGCCCAGCAGAGCTTCGGGCAGGAGAACCGGGGCACCGCTCAGCAGGTCAAGGAGCTCGCCAGCGAAGCCAAGGACGAGACGAAGAAGATGGCCGAGCAGGCCCGGGATCACGTGCAGGAGCTCGTCGGCCGTCAGAAGGACCAGGCGGCGGAGCGCCTGGGCGGTCTGGCCGGCGCGCTGCGCGAGGCCGCGCACAAGTTGCAGGAGGGTGACCAGGGCGGCGACTTCGGCCGCTACGTGGACCGGGCCGCCCAGCAGGTGGACCGGCTCTCCGGCTATCTGCGCGACAAGGACCTGGGCGGCTTTGTGCGCGACACCGAGAGCTTCGCCCGGCGCCGTCCCGAAGTCTTCCTGGGCGGCACGCTTCTCGCGGGGCTGATGCTGGCCCGCTTCCTCAAGAGCTCGGCGCCCGAGCGGTTCGACCGCGGGCCCTACTCCTCCGGCTACAGGGCGTCGCTGCCCCAGGACCGGTCGTCGTACGCGCCCGAGCGCCGCAACCCCGACCTGGGCACCTATACGGGTGCCGGCACCGGAACCCCTTCTTACAACACACCGATGGGGGTTTGAGCCATGGCGGTAAATGAACGTCCCCAAAGGGACGAACGCTCCATCGGCCAGTTGCTGAAGGAGCTCACGAGCGAGACCAGCACTCTCCTCAAACAGGAAGTGGACCTCGCCAAGACCGAGATGTCCGAGAAGGCGTCGCGAGTCGGGGCGAACCTCGGCGAGGTCGCCGTCGGCGGCGCGGTCGCCTTCCTGGGAGCCATCGCCCTGTTGCTGGCGGTGATCTATGGGCTGGCGGCGATTCTCAACAACTTCGTGTCGCCGGAAGCGGCGTCCTGGCTGGCGCCGCTGATCGTCGGCGGGATCCTCGCCGCGGTCGGTTATTCGCTCATCAAGAAGGCACTTGAAACCCTCAAGCGTGAAAGCCTCGCTCCCGAGAAAACCACCCAAAGCTTGCAGGAGAATAAAGAATGGCTCAAACAGAAGATTTCCTGACCAAAGACACCGACGACCTGGGCTCGAGCAGAGGGCGGAATTCCAGGGAAATCCGCTCCGAGATCGACCGCACCCGTGAAAACATGGACGAGACCTTCGCGGCTCTCGACTCCAAGCTGACTCCCACGCAGATCGGCCTGGAGGTCTGGAACCTCTTCAAGGGCGGCTCGTCCGCCGGCGCCAGCAAGCTGTGGCGGGTCGCCCGCGAGCATCCGATGCCCGCGGCCGTGATCGGCCTCGGCCTCGGCTGGCTGCTGGTCGAGAGCTCGAAGGGCGATGAGGCCCGCACGGGCTACGACGGGCGGTACCGCAAGTACGAGAGCGACGACTACCGCGCCGGAGACTACGCCTACAGCCGCAACTCCTACGCGGGCTACGACTATGAGAACGAGTCCGAGGGTCGCCTGGCGGCCGCCAAGGACAAGGTGAAGGACGTCGCGGACAGCGCCCGTGAAGCCGTCTCCGGCGTCACGGACCGTGTCGGCGACGCGGCCGATTGGACCAAGGAGCATGCCCTCGACCTCGGCCACAAGGCCAAGGGCCAGGCCAAGGCTCTCAAGGGCCGGGCGAAGTACCAGGCCCGGCGGGCCAAGACGGGCTTCTGGCAGACTCTCGAAGAGAACCCCCTCATGGTGGGCGCCGCGACGCTCGCCCTGGGTGTCATCGCCGGGCTCGCCATTCCTTCGACCGACAAGGAAGACGAGCTGATGGGCGAGACCCGCGACCACCTCTTCGAAGAGGTCAAGGAAGCGGGGGAGCAGGTCCTCGAGAAGGGCAAGCACATGGCCGAGGCCGTGGCCGACAAGGTCAAGGAAGAGGCGCAGAATCAGGGCCTCACCCCCGAAAGCGTGGTCGACAAAGTGAAGGCCGTCGCCAAGGAGGCTACGAACACCGTCAAGGAGGAGGCCAAGAACCTCACCCCCGACGCCCTGAAGAATCAGGACCAGGGCCAGCAGACGGCCGAAGTCCGCGAGCCCGAGCTGGCCAAGAGGTAACGCCAGCCGTGAAGATTGCGAGATAGGGGCGCGGCCCGCCGCCGCGCTCCTACACCGCGCTGGGTCGACCGCAAACTCCGCATATCCGGGATATCCTGACCGCGTCATGACGACACGGCCCATCGTCGAGCCCGGCCCCGGCCAGGAGTCCGTCTGGGACTACCCCCGCCCGCCGGAGATGCAGGACTCCTCCAAGCTCGTCCAGGTCTGGTTTAACGGCGTGATGATCGCCGAGACCCGCCGCGCGAAGCGGATCCTGGAGACGAGCCATCCTCCCGTCTACTACATCCCGCCCGAGGACGTCCGGATGGACCTCCTGAAGGAGAACCCGCGCGCCACCTGGTGCGAGTGGAAGGGCCTCGCCCGCTACTACGACGTCGAGGTGAACGGCAAGTCGGCCGCCGTCGCGGCCTGGTACTACCCCCTGCCGACCCGGATCTACGAGCCCATGATGGGCTACGTCGCCTTCTATCCCCAGGCCATGGAGGCCTGCTTCGTGGACGGAGAGCGGGTCCAGTCCCAGGAGGGAGACTTCTACGGCGGCTGGATCACCAGCGAGATCGTGGGCCCGTTCAAGGGTGAGCCGGGCACGCTGGATTGGTAGGGTGCGCTGCGCGCACCAGAGGCAAAGAGGTGCGCGCAGCGCACCCTACAGCAGGTGGAATTCAGGGTTCGGCTCGCCCTCGGCGAATCGGGAGGGCCGGAGGGCATGGACGTCGAGCGTCTCGGCCTGCCCGTCGAGGATCATCTCCGCCAGGAGCTGTCCCAGGGCTGGGGCATGCATCACCCCGTGGCCCGAGGAGCCGTTGATCAGCCAGAAGTTCTCCAGGTTCGGCGCCCGGCCGAGCAGGGCGTGCTTGTCCGGCGACATCTCGTAGAGACCCGCCCAGCAAGCCGCGCGGTCCACCGGCACGTTCGCGAGACAGGGGACCCGGGCGTGGGCCCGGGCGAGGAGGCCGTCGAGCCACGTCTCGTCGAAGCCCGCGTCGAAGGCATCCTCGGGGGCGTGGTCTTGCGGCCAGAGCAGGAGCACGCGCCCATCCCGCACCCGCAAGTGAAAACCGTCTTCGAGGAAGATCGTCATCGGCATCTCCTCGGGCAGGACCTGGGTGGGCACCGTCGGAGCGATCTGGCGGCGGAGGGGAGATACCGGGACGTCGGTGCCGGCCATACGTCCCATGACGCCCGCCCAGGGCCCGGCCGCGTTCACGATATGCCGCGCCTCGATGGGCCCGGAGGTGGTCTCCACGCGCCGGACCCGTCCCGGCAGCCGCTTTTCGACGAAGAACCCCGTCACCTCGGCCCCGTGCTCGAAGCGGACTCCCAGCCGGCGGGCGGCCTCGGCGTAGCCGTTCAGGATGTCGAGCGGCCGGATGAAGCCGTCGATGGGGCAGAACGAGCCGCCGGGGATGCCGTTGGTCCGCACCGCCGGGTTGAGCCGCCGCACGTCGTCCGGGCCGACCTCCTCGACGGGAACGCCCTCGGCCAGTTGCACGGGCCGCACGGACCGCAGCGCCGCCATCTGTTCCTCGCCGCTGGCCAGGAAGAGATAGCCGCGCGGCCGGTACCCGGAATCCGCCCCGATCTCTTCTGGAAAGCGCAGCAGCTTCTCCCGCGAGAGGAGCGACAGACGGATGTTGACCGGCGTCGAGAACTGCGCCCGGAACCCGCCCGTCGCCCTGCCCGTGCTGCCCATTCCCAGCGCGGGGGCGCGGTCGATCACCACCACGTCCCGGCACCCCCGGGAAGCGAGGTGCCAGGCGACGCTGGCGCCCATGACGCCGGCGCCCAGGATGGCGACCTCGAACGCCGGAATTGCTCCCTTGACGGAAGCGCGCGATCGCGATATTTTTTCGTCCATGTCCATAACCCGTTCGGCGGTCCTTCGAGTGAGTGAAGAGCAGGAGGAGGATAATCCCATGGCAACACCAAAGCCATCCATCAGGCCCCTCTCCGGAGCGGAGCGCATCCTCCGGTCGCCGCACATCCGGAAGCCGACTCGCGACCTGGCGTCCATCGGCCTGCCGAAGGCCTTCCCGGTCAAGATGTCTCTCACCGAGGCCCTGATGCTGGACCGCGGCGAGGGCCGGCTTGCCCGCTGACATCCTGTACCTGGATTCCTCGGCCCTCGTAAAGCTCATCCTGCCTGAGGAGGAGACGTTGGCTCTCTTTCGTCTCCTTCTCTCCTGGCCTTACAGGCTCGCGAGCCAGATCGGATTCGTGGAGGTCAACCGAGCGGTCCGCCGCGCGTCCATGGATCACGTGGTCCTGCGGCGTGCCGAGGAGGTTCTTTCGACCATCCACTTCATGGAGCTTCGGATGGATGCCCTTGGAGAGGCCGTTTGCCTAGAGCCTCTGCACCTCCGCTCTCTGGACGCGATCCACGTCGCGTCCGCCCTGACGCTGAAGCCTGAGATCGGTGCCTTCGTTACCTACGACCGCACCATGGCGGATGCGGCGCGGCGTCTGGGCCTGAAGGTCCTGTCGCCCGTCTGAGCCTCAATCCAGCCTTTTCGCCAGCCGGATCCCCGTGAACTGGAACCGGGTGTCCCCCGGCCAGAAGTTGCGGTAGCTCGCTCGGATGTGGTTCTCCGGCGTGGCGCACGAGCCGCCGCGCAGGATGCGGACGTTGTCCATGAACTTGCCGTTGTACTCCATCAGGGTGCCCTCGAAGGGCGCATAGCCCGGATAGGGCTCGTAGTGATTGGAGGTCCACTCCCACAGGTCGCCGCCCATTTGCAGCAAGGCTGCGTCGCCGGAACCATTGGTATGGGCAGGGCGGGGGTGGAGGGCACCGGTGTCGAGGAAGTTCGAGCCGCCGCCCGGGAAGCCCGAGACGCGGGCCGCGTGCTCCCACTCCCGCTCGGTGGGCAGGCGCGTGCCCGTCCACTCGCCGCCCTGCTGCGCCTTCCAGCGGGCGAAGGCGTCCGCCTCGTAGAAGCTCACGTGAGCGACGGGCTCGTTCGGGTCCAGGCCGCTTTCGCCGCCAAGAGTCCAGACCCGCCAGCTTCCACCGTCCTCTTCCCCGTCTTTTTCCCAATAGAACGGCGCCGTCCAGCCCTGATCCTGGACCTTGGCCCAGCCGTTCGACAGCCACAGGAGGGGATTGCGGTAGCCGCCGTCCGCCATGAACTCCAGGTACTCGGCATTGGTGACCAGCCGGTTGGACAGCGCGAAGGCATCGATCCACCCCTTGTGCACGGGCATCTCGTTGTCCCAGCACCAGCCGCCCTCGACGTTGCCGAATTCGTGCAGCCCGCCCTCGAAGGAAACCCAGCGCGCGCCGGGCGCTCCTGCGTCTTTCTCCCCGGCCGTGGCGCGGTAGGGCTCGCGCAGGCCCGGGACGTTGCTCCCCAGGATGTGCTTGATCTCCGTGACCAGCAGCTCCTGGTGCTGCTGCTCGTGCTGGATGCCGGTGAAGACGAGGAAGCGGATGCGCTCGAGGTCCTCTTCGGGAACGGTGCGGATCAGCTCCGTGACCCGGGCGTCCACCGACTCTCGGAAGCGGTAGACGTCGTCGTTGGTGGGCCGGGTCACCAGCCCCCGGTGATCGCGCCGGATGCGTGGCCCGAGCGACTCGTAGTAGGAGTTCATGACGTACTCGAGCCGGGCGTCGTCCTCCGAGTAGAGTCCGAAGGGCTCGAGGATGTTCTTGGCGAAGAACCAGGTGGTGTGGCCGAGGTTCCACCACGGCGGGCTGACGTCCGGCATCGACTGGATGCGGTAGTCCTCGGCCCGCAGTGGGCGGCACAGCTCGACGCTCAAGTCACGGGTTTGGCGGTAACGGTCCAGCAGCTCGCTTCGGTTCATGGTTCCTCCCCCCTCCCGGAACCATTGTACCGGTCGCGAGATTCCGCGCAAATTGCGCCTGACTACGGATCGAGGCTGCCGTAGAAGGCTTCCCGCAGGGCCTTCTCCGCGGCGAGGTCGCCCAGGAGGAAGTGGACGTCAGCCAGCTTGAGGAGGATGGCGGTCTCCCCGGCTCCACCGAGCTTGGCCTGCCCGTAGAGCTGCCTCGCCTCGTCGAGGTCCCGCCGGGCGAAAGCCGCGTCGCCGGCCCGCTCCAGCCAGCCGCCGGCCGGAGCGCCCGCGGCCTTGAGGGCCTGGGCCATTCGGATCGCGTAGTCCCGGGCCTCGGCCGGCCAGCCTTCGAACATGGCGAGGTGGAAACGCTGCTCGCTGGCGAGCGACAGGGCGCGCCAGCGTTTCCACTCTTCAGGCGCCCCGGCCCGCACGGCCGCGAAGACCTCCTCGCTCCAATCGCCTCCGGCGAGGCGGGCGAGGGCCGGCGCCTTGCGCAGGGCCTCCGCGGCGGCGGGGGTAAGCCACGAGCGGGCCTCGCCCAGATCGCCCCGCTGGGCTCCGGCCAGGGCGGAGATCAACGCGTAGCGGGAGTCATTCTGCCAGCGGGCGTGGAGAGTGAAGAGAAGGTCGTCCAGATCCTCCCATCTCTTGAGAGCGATGAGGGCGAGGGCCCGCGAGAGATCGAAGACGCCCGCTGCCGGGTTCTGCCGGGCCGCCGCGTCGAAGGCCTTCAGGGCTTCCCCGGCCTTGCCGTCTTCCAGGAGGACGCAGCCCGCTTTCCACGTCCCGACGGCGAGCAGCTTCGGCGGAGCGGACGCGCCCACTCCTGCCCCCCGGCCTCCGGGATCGAGCAGCTTGCCGAGCAGATCGAGCTGGTTGCCGGCCCGCAGCTCGGAGACGTCCTGGTGAGAGAGGCCCGCCTCCGTCAGGTCGAGGACCGCCGGGCAGGAGGTGGGGCTCCCCGGCTGCTTCAGCCGCCGGAAGAGGCTGGCCTGCTCGGCGAACAGGTCGACGAAGAACTTGCGGCGCCCGGGCGCCACGAAGGGCCGGCGCTCGGCGTCGCCGTCCCCCGAGGCGAGCACGAAGTCATCCACGTAGTAGACGACGTTCGACCGGTCCTCCAGGTCGCCGATGAAGGAGAACACGTTCACCGCCGCGCCAGGCTGCGCGGAGGCGTTCGGCTGGTTCTTCAGGGAGACCACCGGCTTGGCATTGCCCTCCTCGGTGACGCGCAGGTCGTAGCGGCCGCGCGCGAGGTCATAGTCGACGTCGATCCCATACCAGGTGAAGGGTTTCACCTCCAGGAGGCGCTTGGGGATGCTGTCCGAGACATGGCGGAGCACGCCCTTCTCGACGGTGAACCAGAGGGCGATGCCGTCCTTGCCGAGAAAGAACCATCCCGGTCCGGCCAGGGCGGCGTTCAGCTTCTGGCGCGGGTTGGTGACCAGGAGGGCGAAATGGAGCGCCAGCCGGCCGTCCCGCCGCTCGGGGAAGAATCCCTGCAGCTCGGGGAAGTTGCCATCTCCGGCCACGTCCCGGATCTCCAGGGAGCGGTAGCCGCTGACATGGAACGCCGTCGAGAGCTGGACGCTCCCCTTGGCGTTGCGGAAGACGGTGAAGGTATCCGGCCCCGTGGCGGTGAGCCCGTCGTCGAAGCTGTAACGGATCAGGACGGGCGGCGCGGAGCCGGCCCCGGCCCCGAAGGCCGTCGCCGCCGCGAGCAGAAGCCCCAGCGCCAGCGCCGTGGTTACAGGTTGGCGCGGTATTCGGCGAGCCATTGTTTCCAGGCCTCGATACTCTTCCGTCTCTTCTCGGGGGGATCGGAGCGGCGGAAGCCCTTGCTCTGCCCCGTCAGGATGCTGAGGGCTTGAATGGAGACCACCTGGATCTGCGGCGTGGGGCTCGACAGCGAGTCGATGAGCCCCTCGTAGAGCCGGACCTTCTGGACCTCCGTCAGATGGACCTGATCGTAGGCGAGGGCGCAGGCCGCCTTGTCCCGGAAGAGGGGGTTGCCGTCGTGTTGCAGGATATCGACCAGGGTGTCGATCACCTTCGGATCGTCGCTCACCCGGCCAAGGGCGTACTGGACGCCGATGCGAAGCGAGGGATTGGCCGTGCGGGCGTCGCGGAGCAGAACCCGTTCGGCGTCCTTCGAGCGCAGCCCCAACTGGTAGAAGATGCCGGCGATGGCGACCCGGCGATCCTCGTTTCCCGTCTCGTAGAGCCGGGCCAGCTCGGGCATGACGGCCGGCCCCAGGGCACGCAGCCCTTCCACGTCGTTTTTCTCGACGAGCTGAGCCGTCCGCCTAGCGAGATCGGCAGCTCCTGCGGCGGGTCCGAGGACCAGCGCCAGCAGCAGAAGAAGCCCCCCGGTGATGCAGATCCGACGTCTCGGCACGACGCCACCTCCGCTTTGTTGAATGAAAGCCTGGAGAGCATAGCAGGTCGGGCGGGGGCTCCTCGCGGGCGGAATTCCAGGCTACCATGCGGCAGGGACGAGACAACCGAGAGGGGGAGAGCATGCCGAGGGCCATCTGGAACGGGAAGGTGATCGCCGAGACGGACGAGCACGAGGTCGTCGAAGGCAACGTGTACTTCCCGCGCGAGGCCGTGAGCTCCGAGTACCTGAAGCCGAGCGAGACCCACACCGTCTGCGGCTGGAAGGGCACGGCGAGCTACTACACCCTGGCCGTGGACGGCCAGGAGAACAAGGACGCCGCCTGGTACTACCCGGACCCCAAGCCCGCGGCGGCCAACATCAAGGATTACGTCGCTTTCTGGCGCGGCGTGACGGTGGAGCGGTAGGGGCGGTGTCCCTCCTCGACACCCCGGTCACCCGGCAGCTCGGCATCGACGTGCCGCTGATCTGCGGCGCCATGTACCCATGCAGCAATCCCGAGCTGGTGGCAGCCGTCTCCGAGGCCGGTGGCATCGGCGTCGTCCAGCCGCTCTCCATGGTCTACGTCCATGGCCACGAGTTCACCGAGGGCCTGAAGCTGATCCGCAGCCTCACCGCGAAGCCGGTGGGGATGAACGTCATCGTCGAGCGTTCCTCCAAGGTCTACGAGGAGCGGATGCAGCGCTTTGTGGATCAGGCCATCGAAGGGGGCGTCCGCTTCTTCGTCACCTCGCTCGGCAATCCCCGCTGGGTCGTGGAGAAGGCCCACGCCGCGGGCGGCTTCGTCTACCACGATGTGACCGAGCGGAAGTGGGCCCTGAAAGGGATCGAGGCGGGAGTGGATGGCCTGATCGCCGTCAACGACCGCGCGGGCGGCCATGCCGGCCCCCGGAGCTCCGAGGCGCTGATCTCGGAGCTGGGCGACCTCGGCCTCCCCGTCGTCTGCGCCGGCGGCATCGGCGACGAGGAGGACTTCACCCGCGCCCTGAGGATGGGCTACGCCGCCGTCCAGATGGGAACCCGCTTCATCGCTACCACCGAGTGCACCGCCCACGCGGACTACAAGCGGGCCATCGTCCAGGCGGACGAAGAAGACATCGTGCTGACCGAGCGCATCACGGGCGTCCCCGTGGCGGTGATCCGCACTCCCTACATCGCGAAGACGGGCACCAAGGCCGGCCCCGTCGCCCGCTGGATGCTGCGCGGACGCAAGACCAAGCACTGGATGCGGATGATCTACTCCCTCCAGTCCGTCTGGAAGCTGAAGCGCTCCTCCGCGCGCGCCTTCTCCTACCGGGACTACCTCCAGGCGGGCAAGAGCGTGGCGGGAGTCGAGAAGATCGAGCCGGCGGGGGAGATCGTGCGGCGGTTCAGGGCGGCGGCGGAGAGGTCGGATCAGGGTTTGTCGCGTCCGGCCCAGAGGATGGGGACGTCGTAGGCCGTCAGAACTCTGTCAGCAGTCATGAATTGCAGGGATTCCACCTGCGCCTGGGCGATGAGTACCCGGTCAAACGGATCTCGATGATGGGACGGCAAGGACTCGATTCTGAGAACGTGATCCTGACGAATCGGCAGCTCTTGGTATCCAAGCACCTCGAGGCGGTCTGGGACGTATTCGGATGGCGGCTGAGGAAGATCCAGCTTTCCCAGAGCGAATTTGACGACGATCTCCCAGGCGCTGGCTGTCGAGAAGAAGACCTCGTTGTCGGGATCTCGGAGAATTTCTTGAGCCTCGGGATTCAACTTTTCCGGCGTGAGGAGGTACCAGAGCCAGCAATGCGTGTCGAGGAGCAATCTCACGAGCGCCCTTCGAAGGGGCCCAGGATCTCCTCAGGGAGCGGCGCATCGAAGTCATCGGCAATGCTCCCCTGGCCGGCATCGATCCCGATCGGACGGAGCCCTGGCTTTCCTTTGCGTTCCGGTCCCGCAAGGACAATCACCTCGGCCGGGCCAAGAGGAAGGTCCCGGGGCAACTCGAGCTCGATATGGCGACTCTCTGGGATCACGATGTCGATTCTGACCGCCGATTTCATGCTTTTTTCCTCCGATCACTAGTCTAGCTTGCTTCGATGCTGCCTCGCATACTGATCGCCGCCGTCCTTGCCGCCGCGTCGGCCCCCGCCGCGGACCTCTTTACCGACCGCGCCGCCGACTGGGGGCTCGTCTTCACCTACACGACGGGCCAGAGCGGCGACTACTACTTCCCCGAGATCATGGGCGGTGGGGCCGCTCTCTTCGACTACGACGGCGATGGCGACCTCGACGCTTTCGTGGTCCAGGGACACCCTCTCAAGCCCGGTTCCCCCGTTCCCGGCCCTGCGGCCTGGGGGCGGCTGTTCCGTAACGACCTGATCACGCCCAATGGGAAGAACCTCGTGCCCCGCTTCGTCGACGTGACGGAGGCGAGCGGCATTCGGGCCACGGGGTTCGGGATGGGGGCGGCGACGGGGGACTTCGACAACGATGGGCGGACCGATCTGTACCTCGCCAACTTCGGCCCGAACCAGCTTTGGCGGAACAAGGGGGATGGGACGTTCGTCGATGTGACGGCTGCCGCCGGGGCGGACGATCCCCGGTGGAGCTCGGGCGCCGCATTCGCCGACCTCGACCGCGACGGCTGGCTCGATCTCCATATCCTCAACTATGTGGACTACAGCGCGGAGAACAACGTCCTCTGCCACGCTCCCAGCACCCGGCGCGACTACTGCGGCCCCAGCGCCTTCCCACCCCTGCCGGATCGCCTGCTGCGCAACCGGGGGAACGGCACGTTCGAGGACGTCTCCCTGCGCTCCGGGATCGGCCGGAAACCCGGGCCCGGGCTGGGCGTGGTGGCGGACGATCTGGATGGCGACGGCTGGCCGGACCTCTTCGTGGCCAACGACGGCGCCGCCAACTTCCTCTGGATCAACCAGAAGGATTTTACCTTTAAGGATGACGGGCTCCTCGCCGGCGTGGCCCTGAACGTCACGGGCCGGCCCGAGGCGGGCATGGGGATCGCCGTGGGCGACGCGGACGGCGACGGCGACGACGACCTCCTCATCACCCATCTGACGGCGGAGATGAACACGTTCTACGTCAACCTGGGAGGCGGACTGTTCGAGGACGCCACGGCGCGGTCCGGACTGGGCGCGCCCAGCCTGCCGCTCACGGGCTTCGGGACGAGCTGGCTCGACGTGGAGAACGACGGCCTGCTGGACCTCGCCGCCTTCAACGGTGCCGTCAACCTGGCCGGCGCCATGGGCTCGGGAGCGGGGCTGGCTCCCTATGCCCAGCCCGACCAGCTCTTCCGAAATCTTGGCGGTGGCCGGTTCTCGGAGGTGAGCGCCGGGGCGGCTTTCCGGACACCGAAGGTCTCCCGGGGAGCCGCGTTCGGCGACGTGGACAACGACGGCGACACGGACGTCCTGGTCGTTGACGCCGACACCCCGGTCCGCCTTCTGGTCAACGAGACCGGCAGCCGCAATCCGTGGCTGGGCCTGCGCCTGGTCGGGAAGCCGCCCGGCGCGAAGGCCGAGCGCGACCTTCTGGGCGCCCGCGTCGAGGTGAGTCGGAAGGGCGCTCCCTCGCTCTGGCGGCGCTCGGCCACGGATGGCAGCTACGCGTCGGCGAGCGATCCCCGGGTTCTGGTGGGGCTCGGCGCCGCCTCGGAAGTGACGGGCGTGCGGGTCGTCTGGCCGGACGGCCTCTCGGAGTCCTTCCCGCCGCCTCCTCTGCGCACCTACACGACCCTGGTCCGTGGATCTGGGAAGCCTGAGGCCCCGAAATGAAAACCGCCGTGCTCGCCCTGGCTTGCCTGTTCGCCCCTTTCGCTGCCACCCCGGAATTGACGCCGGTGCGCTTCCCGGACCTCGCGGGTCTGGAGAGCGCGGTGGCGGAGCAGATCTCGGAGATGCAGCGCCTGCTTGGCAGCCAGCCCTCCGCCAGCGCCTACGGCGACCTCGGGCAGGTCTACCTCGCGTACGGCTTCAACGACGCCGCGGCCGACTGCTTCCGTGACGCCGCTCTCCTCGGCATCGGGGACTACCGCTGGCCCTACTTGATGGGCGCCGCCCATCAGGCCGCCGGCCGGCTGGACGACGCGGCCACGGCTTTCAGCGAGGCGCTGACCTTGTCGCCGGACGGGGCCGGCTACGTCCATCTGGGAGAGATCCGTCTTCTCCAAGGGCGTCCCGAGGAGGCCGAGACGGTGCTGCGGAAGGCCCTCCCGACTCCGGCCGCCGCCGCGGCCCGCTCCCTTCTCGGCCAGGCGGCCCTGGCCCGCCGCGACTTCAAGGCCGCCGTGGAGCATCTCGAGGCCGCCCTGGCCGCCGTTCCGGAGGCGAACCGCCTCCACCATCCCCTGGCCCTGGCCTATCGCGGCCTGGGAGACCGGGCGAAGGCCGAGGAGCACCTGGCGCGGGCCGGCCAGGTGGGGCTGAAGCCCCCGGACCCCCTGCTCGACGCCGTGGCGGACCTGCGGGTGGGGGAGCGCATCGCGTTGATGCGGGGTCGGGTGGCCGCTCAGGCCGGGCGGTATCAGGATGCCGCCAAGGAGTTCCGGCGGGCCCTCGCCGCCCGGCCGGAGAGCGTCGAGGCGCGGGTCAACCTCGGCTCGATGCTGGCGCTCGCCGGAGACCGGTCCGGCGCCGCCGATCAGTTCCGCGAGGCCCTGCGTCTCGATCCCAAAAATGCCACGGCCCATTTCAACCTCGCTTCGCTGCTGGCGGATGGCGGCCCGGCGGCGGAAGCCGTCGTCCATCTCCGGGCCGTCCTGGCGGCGCGCCCCGACGACGCCGAGGCGCGGCGGCTCCTAGCGCGTCTGCTGCGCGATGGTGGCCGGCCCGCGGAGGCGCTGCCGGAGTACGCCCGCGCCGTCGAGCTCGCGCCGGGAGACGAGACGGCCCGCCTCGGCGAGGCCGAGACTCTGGTGCGCCTGGATCGTTATGCCGAGGCGCGGCGGCGGCTGGAGGAGGGGCTGAAGCTCATGCCGCAGAGCGGGCTGCTGAGCCATGCCCTCGCCCGCCTCCTCGCCGCCTCCCCGGATCCCTCCGTACGCGACGGCGGCCGGGCCCTGGATCTGGCCCTCGCGGTGTGGAACGCCCAGCCGGTAGCCGCCCATGCCGAGACGGTGGCGCTGGCCCTGGCCGAGTCGAGCCGCTGCGACGAGGCCGCCGTCTGGCAGCGGAAGGCGATCGAAGCCGCCCGCGCAGAGGGTCTCGACGCCCGGCTGGGCCGCTTGGAGAAGCTCGGCAAATCCCTTGCGGTCTACGAGCGGGGCACTCCTTGCCGGCCCTAAGTATTGACTTCATGCGCAACTAGCGATAACCATGGAGCACGAGCGCTCCAGCTCTCCACAACCGAGGTTCAAGGAGGAACACCGATGTCCAAGCTCAAGCTACGCCTGGCCGGATTGGCCTTCATTGTCCTGAGTCTGCTGGCCCTGGGAAGCCGGGTGGCATCCGCCGGCGATTGCATCGACCTCTACGTCTGGGCGTCCGATCCCGGCCACACGGTGTGCTATGGCTTCGCCAACCCTTGCTCCGTGCCGCAGGGATGGACGATCTACACCGACGGCTGTCCCTTCTAGACGAAGGGCCCTTTTCATGCGTATTTAGCTATGAATTAACCGGGAGAGACTTTCCCGGTGAAGATGAGAAAGGAGTCGAACATGTCCAACCTCAAACTCCGTCTGGTCGCCCTGGCTTTCCTCCTCCTGAGCTTCGCCGCCCTGAAGCAGACGAACGCCGCCGGGCCCATTGGCCCCGGTGGTGGTGGCGGTACGGCCGCATGCCCGCGGAAGCCGTTCTCCGGCGCCTGCATCCAGGTGATCACCTACGCCATCAATCCCGCGACCGGGCAGTGCTGCGTCTACCCCAATCCGTGCGTCGTGCCGGATGGCTGGCAGACGTCCTACAGCGGCTGCCCACAGTAGAGTCCGATCCCAGCCGGTGCCGGTCCGGACCTTCCGGAACCGGCGCCGGCTCACGTTCGCGTCCGGATTTGTGGTATCCCCTCTACGTGACTGAGAGAAAAGCGCTTTTCAGGATAGGCCTCGGGTTGCTGCTGGCCCTGCTCTGCGACTGCGGGGGGAGCGTCGAGGAAAAGGCCGCAGCCATGACCGGCGGCAGTCCGGCGCGGGGCAAGGACGTCATCCGGCGGTATGGCTGCGCGGCTTGCCACAGCATCCCCGGCATCGCGGGCGCCAGCGGCCAGGTCGGCCCGCCGCTCGACGGCATCGGCGGCCGTTCCCATCTCGCCGGCAGCCTGCCCAATACGCCAGCCAATCTCATCCGCTGGATCCGCGACCCCCAGGCCATCCAGCCCGGCACCGCCATGCCCGAGATGGGCGTCACCGAGCAGGACGGCAAGGACATCGCCGCCTACCTTTATACTCTGCGTTGACCCGTCAGGGAGCACCTGAAGAGCGTCAAGCGGCTGCACGACGACGATCTCCCTCATATCCACGAATCCTTTGGGCCGGAGCTTCCCAGGAGTACCGAGGTGTCCTTGTCGTCTTGGCTTCCGACTGTTATCCGCCAGATCGTGTCGGATAAGCTGCTGGGCCTCAATGGACGTATACCGCTGGTCTCAAACGAGAAGCGTCGTTTTTGTCACCCAGGGCGGAATGCTTAGCGACACCGCCCCTGTCGGCTAACGCTCTTAATCCACCTGCCCACTTAAGTTTTAGCCGACTCTGGCGGCCCGCTGAAGTCGAGTTTAAAAGGGATTGCCGTCGTGCCTCCGTTGTCTGGCTAAGGCTGACGCCTATCCGTCTCCTCCGGAAGCTTATCCGACAAGATCCTCTTTATTGACGAGCCTTAGAGACCAGCGTAGAATAGATATGTCTTATCGATTGAATGACATAGCTCTCTCTGGCCAGCGCCACAGGAAGCACAGCGTCTGTCGCGAAGTAATCTGCGGGCGTGCGGAGAAAGTCGACGATAAGGTTGGGCGTAACTAGGAGCTAGAGATATGAGCGAGCTTGTATCTACAGATATTGTGTTATTCCTAATCTTGCTGGCACTGACAGGTATTTTCATCATCCTTCTCTGCATCTTTGTCATAATGCAGAGAATGTTCTCGCCTACAGTGAACCAGCGGTTAAGAATGCTTGACCAAAGAACCCGTTTTAATGTTCGCCTGCTCGACGAAACTAACATTGCCAAGTTGAACCAGTTTGCGGACTCCGAGGCCGCCCTATCTGCCGTTTTGGACGAACGAGCGACGGAAGCATCCAGCGATTCGACGCGCCATCGGATCGAGGATGATTACAGAGATCGCCCGAAGGGCTTCGTAGAGCGAATCAAGAAGGGTTGGCGCGAAAACAAAGAGTGGATCAAGCAAAAGCTAATCGACAAAATTAACGACTTGGCCAAGAGTGCAGTAGGTCTTGGCGGAGGGGGTGAGTAGTGCGCCCTAGCAGGACATCGGCAAGGAAGGGCCGGGCGCTTGACATGCCTCCCGCGCTCGCGAGCGGCGCGGCGTATTATGCAGGAAATCAATAAATAGGTGGGTACATCCGAAGCGTTTGGACTGAAGGTCCCTCTTTCTAAGGAAAACCGGATGAGGACACCTCGAAACCGTGATTCAAGCGAGCGGCGCCCAACCCCAACAGTCGAGCGGACGGAAACCGCAAACAGCGCGGTTCCGCCGCTCACCGTCTGAGCGTTCGGCGACGTAATTGGAGGTAGTTAATCCATGCGGATTCTGTTCCGGCTGTTGTTGGTGGGATCGATGCTTCTCGCCCTCGCAGTCGCATCGGTGTCGCTCTGGAAGCTCGGCCTGACTGATCCCTCGGCTTGGGCGGCTGTCGCTGCGGCATTGGCAGTAATCGCAGCAGTGGCCTCTGCTTGGACAAGCCAACGCGTGCTTGAACTCCAAGAGGATGCTTCAGAGCCAAACCCAGTGCCCATCATTGATCTTCGCAGCCGGTATGAACTGGCCCAATTTAGGATTACCAATCATGGGGGTGCGAGCGCTCATAATGTTAGTATTAGGTGGGAGCAACAGCTAAGGAATGCGACCGGCGAGGAGGTCTTGCTCGGCCGAGACGTTGCAATACCTGTAATACCAGCGGGCGAAAATGCATCCGTATTGCTAGGCGATAGCCATAGATTCTTCCAAGCCCACCACGACACTACACATACGGGCACGATAGTTTATGCAAATGTCTCGGGTCGTCGGTATTCCAGGTCATTCGTCGTTAGCGCCGAGCACGAAAGAGTGAGCCTTGTGCACGATGAGGAGATTCCCAAAACGCTGTTTGAGCTACAGAAGATTCCCGACAAGCTTGAACACGTGACCCGTGAACTCAGGTACCTAAGAGAAGCTCTTGAGAGCAACATGGCACCGGCGTCATCTATTGCGGAAGAAGGCGATGAAGATCCAGATGCGTAGGAAGGTGGAGACTGAAACGTCGCCGAACCCTAGGCCTTAACCGGACAGGAACCGTGCTTCGCACGATCCCTGCCGGTTAGGCCCTGAGCCGTTAAATGCCAGCAAGAGCCAAACACTATGCCTGAAGAGCCTCATCACAAGATTCTCAACCGAGACCTCACACGTGTAGAGGTTAAGGAACTTTACGGCCCTGCTATTGATCTTCTGAACGAGGTCGCAGCGTATGGTTCGAACCTCATTCCACGATGCCTCGTTTCTAGTGATCGGAAGCTCGCTGACTTTGTGATCGTGGCAGTCTTAGGTAAGCACGCTGTTGCGATGGTGGACGGCGTAGCGGTTCTGGCCACTGAGGGGGCAGTAACGGCTGCGCATGTCCCCGCCCGGGTTCTTTTCGAGGTATACCTAAGCGTACTCTGGATTCTGCGTCGTGACCCTGAGCGCAGGGCCAAACTCTACTATGTTTGGAACTTGAGGCAGGAACGTATTTGGGCTCAGCGACTGATTTCCGGCACTCCCGAAAGTCAGGCTTTTGCAAGTACTTATTCAAGGTTCAACATGCAGGCATACCCCGCCAGTTCTAAGAAGTCGCAAGATGCAGCGGCGCAAGTTGCTGCTATCGATAAGCTTCTTTCGGAGCCAGCCTTATCAGGCATCAATGCTGAGTTCGATAACCTCAACACGCGAGGGTTCGATGTTCACTGGTCTAGGCCGGATAATGCAGGTTCAGCATGGAAGATGGCTGTTGAGCTAAGCGTCGAGGCTGAGTACAAGATGATCTACTCTACCTTCTCGGAAGTGGTGCACGGAACCAGATATTCAACACATATACAGTTTGATGGTGATACCGTATTACTTTCTCCGATCAGAGGTCTGCGAGGCATTGATACGCTGCTAACCATGACGCTCTCTTATGCCATCAACCTTTGTAAGGTTCTTCTCAAGCAGTATAGAGCAGGGGAGGAGGAAAACTTCGCGAGAAAATACGTCGAGGAATGGAGTGAGAGATTTAGGTCTATTCCGACTTTCCGAGAGACGTGAGATGGCATTTAACCCCGCGCTTCACCGGACGGCAAGCGTGCTTCGCCCGCCTGCCGCACGATGAGCTTCAAGGCGTTATACGATTTATTGGCATAGAGTAGTTCGAAGACTCAACGGTGTCGAACCCTCTTGCCAGTTCTTGCGGTGCTGAAGTAATGAGCAAGCAATAGAGAGTTAACTCTAGGTCCACCCACTTAAGGAGGTGTAGTATGAAGAGCGGAAAGCTTATCCTGTTTGGAGTTCTCTTTGGCATAGCTGCGATCTGTTGGGGTGCTCCACCAACTGGATCTAGCCTCCAAGAGGTTTGGCAAGGTAAAACAGAAAAATGTGGAAGCCTGGATGTGACTGACGGCACCTATAAGTTTGCTATCGCCTCTGCCCGAAGAGATAAAAAAATGTGTGTCGTTAAAGTCGGCGCTGACTTCGTCATGTTTGAGGCACAGGTACGCGGCAAGGTATACACGATTGTGCCAATGTCGCTAGTCGTTCTCGTCTCTGAGTAAAGAGGTGTCCTAGTGTATCACGGACTGCCAAGGAGAAAGTGTGCAAGGCGAGAATCACATGCTGCATTGGAAGATGAGCTGAACGTATAACCCCCACGCTCCACCGGACGGCAACGCACTGACGTGCGCTGACCGCCGGTGAGCTGCTAGCGTTACACGAGGAGCCAAGCCTGAATGAGATTATCGAACTTGGAACTTGGCCAAATAGGAGGATACGTCTTAAGCGAGCCCTTCAGGACTAGTTACCCAGCAGCATGTGCCAAGTGGGCTCAGGCCGCGGAGCTCTTGTGCGATGAGGAGTCGCCAGAGAGCCACACTAAGATTGACGATCTTTTACGTGAAGCTATGCAGGAATTCACGACTGCTCTCGTGGAACGGTTCAAGCCTCTGGAGTGCGATAATGATTCGACCAAGGTTAAGAGTCGGCTGCGCGCTGTATTCCAGGCTTGGCAAATAAATAAAAGAGAGAAAGAGAACAAAGCTCAAAAATGGCTTGTCACTTGGTGGGATTCTATCAGCGATCTAGTGCAGAGGCAGGAGCGTGGCTCTCAAAAAGAGGGCGCGCCGCTGGCTTGGCCAGATAGTCGCAGAGTAGTATTTGACGTGGCAATTTTAATGCTGGAAATAGATTTACAATTTCTGCAAATCGGCGTGTAACCTCGCTGCTCCAGCGGACCAGGAAGCTCCGCTTCCTGGCGCTGATTAACAAAGACGTTAGGCGGCGGGAACCGGTAATCACGGACTATCTCTATGGCCGAAAACAAGACCAAGCCCACCGACGCTAGCGTCGAGGACTACATCGCCTCAAGAGCCGACGCGCAGCAATGCACCGACTGCCGGGAGTTGATGGTTCTGTTCAAGAAAGTCACCGGGCACTCACCAAGAATGTGGGGACCCAGCATCGTCGGTTATGGCTCCTACCGGTACACCTACGAGAGTGGACGAACTGGGGAAGCCCCTTTGGCGGGCTTTGCCATCCGTGGCCGAGAACTGGTGGTCTACCTGGTGGCTGAGGAAGAGGAGCAAAGATCCTTGCTGTCCAAGCTTGGCAAGCACAAGATGGGCAAGTCTTGCCTGTACTTCAAGCAGCTTGCTGATCTTGACAGGTCGACGCTCGAAAAGCTTGTCGTCGGTTCGGTCGCGGATGTAAGGCGGCGCTATGGGTAGGACGACGCGAGAGCGCGGGCCGTCGAGGGAAGCCAGCGGATTTTAGGCAGGTCGGCCCATTTTTTCCCTGGATCGCACGCCGGCGAGCTCAATCGCCCCGTTTTTAACGTGGGATTGGGACGCAACCCAGAAGTTTTGGGATTTTTAAGCTGGGTCGCGGCTTTTTTAAGCTGGGTCGCCGGTTTTTTCCAATGGGTTGCGGCTTTTTTCTAGCAGGTCGGAGGTTTTTTCCAGTAGGTCGGGGACTTTTTCCAATGGGTCCGAGGATTCTTCTAGTGGAAAAAAGCTCCGACCCAATGGGTTCGCGGATTTTTCTCCCTTATTTTTTCCGCTCAGACGCCGGCAGGCTCGATATCCACCTGGATGGCGCGCCACTTCCCTTGTCGGAACCGTAGCACGCTCAACAAGCAGCGCGTCGCGTGTCCAAGCAGGATCGCCAGCCAGATGTCGGCTGGCCGCAGGCCCCGCGTCGCGTCGAAGAAGGCGCAGAGTCCGAGCGGAATGCAGATCTGCGACACGAGCGAGATGTAGAGCGGGGAGCGGGTATCGCCCGTGCCCTGCAGCGCGCCGGTGTAGGTGAGCGCCACGGTGATGAACAGGCCGGAGACGCTCAGGAAGCGGAGCAACTGGGTCCCGATTTCGACCACGACCGGGTCATGCATGCCGAAAAGCGCGAGCAGGCGGCCCGGGATGGCGAGGAAGAGCGCGCCGACGACCGCCGCGCCGGCGAGGCCGATCCCCGCGGCGACGTGGACGCCATGGACCGCGCGCTCGGGCCGGCCGGCGCCCAGGTTCTGGCCGGCGATCGCGGCGGCGGCACCCATCAATCCCATGGAAGTCCAGGTGATTAGCGAGAACAGCTCGGTGTAGCCCACGGCGTAGGCGGCCTGTGCCTGGGCGCTCTGCCCGAGCGAGCCGATGTAACGCAGAAGGAGCACGCCGGCGACGTTCATGGCGATCCCCTGGACGCCGCTGGGCAGGCCGAACCGGAACAGGGAGCGGATGATGGTCCAGTCGGGCCGCAGTCCCATGCCCCGGGACCACGTCACGACCAGGCGCCCCGAGCACAGGAGGTAGATGGCGATGCCGCTCACCACGGCGCCGGCGATGGTGGCGCCCACGGCCGCTCCGGCGGTGCCCAGGGCGGGGGCCGGTCCGAGCCCCTGAATGAAGACCACGTTGAGCACCACGTTCAGGACGGTCAGCAGGATCCCGAGGCGCAGCGGGGTGCGCGCGTCCCCCGCCGAGCGCAGTGCCGCGCCGAACATGAAGAACAGCATCATCCCGAAGTTGAAGACGAGCATGATGCGGAGGTAGGGCAGCGCCTCGGCCCGCACCTCAGCCGTGGCGTTCACGAGCCGGAGGAGCGCCGGCGAGAGCGCCCAGCCGAGCGGGGCGAGAATGCCGACACACAGCACGGCCGAGGCCAGGAACGCCTGGTAGACGGTCCGATTGACCTTCTCCCGCTCGCCGGCGCCCGCGAAACGGGCGACCAGCACGCTCATGCCGGTGAACAGCGAGCTCAGGAAGACGATGACGACGATGAAGATCTGGAGGGAGACGCCGATGGCGGCGTTGCCGGTGTAGCCGACGAAGTGCCCCACCAGTGCGTGGTCCACCAGGCCCTGGAGCCCGCTGATGATGTTCTGGAGCATCGACGGCCAGGCGAGCAGCCAGACGGCCCCGGCGATTGGGCCGTCGACGATCGCGCGGTCGAAGGCTTTGGGGGTGCGGGCAGGGGTGGTCATGGTGAGTGCAGATGATATGGATGCAGATAATACTTTGGGTGCAGATGATACTTGAGGAGAGATTCGACGACGCCGAGATCGAGCGTGCCCGCCGCAGGAAGGCGGCGTTTGAGGAGTCCGAAGCTTCATCTCTACGAGGATGCCCATGGCAAAGAAGACTTCTGACGCTACCGAGACCCTGGACAGGCTTACGGGAGACGATCCCGAGCTGCGCGAGATGATCGCCGAGGAGGCGGTGCATGCTCAGGTCGCGCGCATGATCTGCGAAGCTCGCACGGCGGCCGGGCTCACCCAGAAGCAACTTGCCGACCTGCTGGGGACCCAGCAGTCCACCATCGCTCGCCTGGAAGATGCCGACTATCAAGGCCATTCTCTCGGCATGCTCCGGCGGATCGCCGAGGCCCTGCACCAGAAGCTGGAAGTCCGCTTCGTGCCGGACCGGGCCGCCTAACTCCTCGCTGATTCCTCGGATACCGGCTGATCTGACCCACCTCGCGAATGATAAAAGGCGGTCCATGAACCGTATGACCGTGCGGCTCGTCCTGGCCCTCCTTCTCACCGCTCTTCCAGCCACCGCCGCCCCCCTCGCCTGGGTCACCAGCGAGCGGGCCGGCACCGTTACCGTGATCGATACGGTCACCGACAAGGCAGTCGGCACGCCTGCGTCTGATCCCGCGAAGGCCTTCGCCGACACCGTCGTGGTGACCGCCACCCGGGACGAGCAGCGCCTGGTGGACGCGGTGGCTCCCACGTCCGTGCTCACCCGCGAGGACCTGGCCCGCTCGCCTTCTCTCACCCTCGACGACCAGCTCCGCCAGATCCCCGGGTTCAGCCTGTTGCGGCGGTCGAGCAGCCTGAGCGCCCATCCGACCTCGCAGGGGGTCTCCCTGCGAGGCCTGGGGCCGAGCGGAGCCAGCCGCACCCTGGTGCTCCTCGGCGGCACGCCGCTCAACGATCCCTTCGGCGGCTGGGTCTACTGGGACCGGCTGCCGCTCTCGGCCCTCGAATCCGTCGAGGTCTCGCGCGGCTCGCTCTCGCAGCTCTACGGCAGCGCGGCCATGGGCGGAGCCATCCAACTCCTGCCGCGCGCTCCCAGGCCGGACACCTTCGAGGCGACGGCCCGCGGCGGCGGCCGGGGGACCCGCGATCTCGAAGTGTTTACTTCTGACGCCGGGGGCACCTGGGGTTATACCCTCGCCGGCCGCCTCTTCGACACGGACGGCTTCTTCGCCGTCGGCCCCGAGGATCGCGGCGCCGTGGACCGGCGGGCCACCGTGGATTTCGGCACTCTTTTCGGCCGCTTCCAGTGGAACCGCTACCACGTGGGCGTCAATGCTTTCGAGGAGGAGCGGGAGAACGGCACGGCCCTGCAGACGAACGACACGAGCCTGCGCTCGCTGGAGGCCGGCTGGTCCGGGGATCATTGGGAGTGGAACGTCCACGGCCAGAGCCAGCGCTTCCGCAGCACGTTCTCCCGCATCCTGCCGGATCGCTCGCAGGAGTTCCTGACGGCCAGCCAGGACTTTCCGACCCGCGGCTACGGCGGATCGACGGCCTGGCGGTCGGGGGAGGGACTGCTGGTGGGGGCGGACGTGCGCCGCGCTTCCTGGGAGAGCCAGGACCAGACGCTGGGCGGCGCCTACGCCCAGAAGACCTTCGGCCTCTCGTCGCGCCTGGATTTACTGGCGGGAGCGCGGCTCGACATCTGGCAGAGCTCCAGTACCAAGACAAGCTTCAACCCCCGGCTCGGCGCGCTCTTCCGCGCCACGGATGCCGTCACCCTGCGGGCCTCCGCCTACCGGGGCTTCCGCGCGCCGACGCTCAACGAGCTCTACCGTCCTTTCCGGGTGGGGAACGTCGAGACCCTCGCCAACCCGGACCTCGGCGAGGAGAGCCTGCTGGGCGCCGAGATCGGAGCGGACCTCCACCCCTCGGCACGCCTGTTCGCCAGGCTGAACGCCTTCCGCAACCGGATCGACGGCGCCGTGGGCAACGTCACCCTCTCCGTCACCTCGCAGCTCATCACGCGCCGCCGCGAGAACCTGGACCGGGTGATGGCCGACGGGCTCGAGGCCGAGCTGCGTTTCCAGCCCCTGCCGCGCTGGCAGGTGCAGGCGTCCTATCTCTATACCGACTCCAGCGTCGAGCGCACGGGCCTGCGGGTGCCCCAGGTTCCCCTGAGCCAGGGCTCCCTCGGCCTTGCCTTCGACGGCCCTGTCCTGGCGGTGCTCCAGGGGCGCTGGGCGGGGGAGCAGTTCGAGGACGACCTGAACCAACTCGTCCTCCCCCCCTACGGGGTGGCCGACCTCTCCCTGCGCCGTTCCCTCAATCGCCGCCTCGACCTGTTCCTCTCCGTCGAGAACCTGTTCGACGAGAAGGTGGTCACCGGCCGCCTTCCCGTCGAGGCCCTGGGAGCGCCGCGCCTGGTGGAGCTCGGCGTGACGGTTCGCAGGTAACCCCCCCTGGGACCGCCGGCGTCCCGCCGGCCTACTTACTTAATTAGCCAAGCCGGCGGGACGCCGGCGGTCCCAGGGACACCTCAGAACAACCCGACTACCTTGCCGTCCTCATCGACATCGATCGCGCAGGCGGCGGGCACGCGGGGCAGGCCCGGCATGGTCATGATGTCGCCGCAGATCATCACCACGAATTCGGCGCCGGCGGCCAGGCGCACCTCGCGCACGTTGATCGTGTGGCCCGAGACCGTGCCCCGCAGGTGCGCGTCGCCCGAGAAGGAGTACTGCGTCTTGGCCACGCAGACGGGGAAGTGCCCGTAGCCGTCGGCCTGCAGGCGGTCGATCTGCTCGCGGACCTTGGGCTCGGCGGTGACCTGCGCCGCGCGGTACACCTTGGTGGCGATCTTCTCGATCTTCTCCCACAGCGTGTCGGCGTCTTCGTAGACGTACTTCACGCCCGGCTCCCGGTCGCAGAGCCCGACCACGGCCTTGGCCAGGTCCGCGGCGCCCTTGCCGCCGTCGGCCCAGTGCGTGGCCCGCACGGCCGGCACGCCCGTCCCCGCCATCCGCGACTCGATCAGCTCCAGCTCCGCCTCGGTGTCGGACACGAACCGGTTGACCGCGACGACGCAGGGGATGCCGTAGTGGTCCCGCACGTTCTCGACGTGGCGCTCGAGGTTGGCGAGGCCCTTCTCCAGCGCTCCCAGGTTCTCCTGGGTGAGGGTCTTCAGCTCCGCTCCGCCGTGGTACTTGAGGGCGCGGACGGTGGCGACGATCACGGCCGCGGACGGCCGCAGCCCGGCCTTGCGGCACTTGATGTCGACGAACTTCTCGGCCCCCAGGTCGGCGCCGAAGCCGGCCTCGGTGACCACGTAATCGCCGAGCTTCAAGGCGGCGCGGGTGGCGATCACCGAGTTGCAGCCGTGGGCGATGTTGGCGAACGGGCCGCCGTGGATGAAGGCGGGGTTGTTCTCCAGCGTCTGCACCAGGTTGGGCTTGATGGCGTCCTTGAGCAGGGCGGTCATGGCGCCGTGGGCCCCCAGGTCGCGGGCCCGGATGGGCTTGCGGTCGCGCGTCGCGGCGACGACGATGTTGCCCAGCCGCTCCTTGAGATCGGCGAGCGAATTCGCGAGGCAGAGGATCGCCATCACCTCGGAAGCCACCACGATGTCGAAGCCGTCCTGCCGCGGGTAGCCGTTGCCGACGCCGCCGAGGCCGGCGGTGATCTCGCGCAGCGCCCGGTCGTTCATGTCCATGACCCGCCGCCAGGCGATCCGCCGGACGTCGACGCCCAGCTCGTTGCCCCAGTGGACGTGGTTGTCGAGCATCGCCGCCAGCAGGTTGTTGGCGAGGCCGATGGCGTTGAAGTCGCCCGTGAAGTGGAGGTTGATGTCCTCCATGGGGACGACCTGGGCGTAGCCGCCGCCGGCCGCGCCGCCCTTCATGCCGAACACGGGCCCGAGCGACGGCTCGCGCAGGCAGATCACCGCCTTGTGGCCGAGGAGGTTCAGGGCGTCTCCGAGGCCGACGGTGGTGGTGGTCTTGCCCTCGCCGGCGGGCGTGGGAGTCATCGCCGTCACCAGGACCAGCTTGCCGTCCGGCCGGTCGGCGAGGCTGTTGAGGTAGTCGAGCGAGAGCTTGGCCTTGGTGTGGCCGTAGGGCTCGAGGTGCTCCTCGGGGATCCCCAGGCGGGCGGCGACGGTGACGATGCGGTCGAGCTTGGCCTGCTGTGCGATTTCGATGTCGGACGCCATGTCGGGCTTTCCCCTCCTCGCTAACGTTGGTCCTTGGGCGCGCTATGGTACCTGAACGCGGCATGCTAGAATCCGGACCTCCCATGGTGACTGCATGATCGTCGAGAAACGCCACCAGGACGGATTCACTCTCCTCAACGTCGAGGGGGTCATCAAGCTCGGCGAGAGCGCCCAGTTCTTCGCCCAGACCCTGGAGCGCACCCTCTCCGACGATCACGGCCACGTGATCATCGATTTCTCGAAGATCAACTTCATCGATTCGACGGGCATCGGCGAGCTGGTCGGCTACCTGGGCCGGTTCCGCAACTCCAAGCGCGAGCTGATCCTGGTCAATCCCTCGGAGCGCATCCGCAAGCTGCTGCAGGTCGCCCGCCTGGACGAGCTGTTCCCCACCTACGGCTCGGTGGACGCGGCCATGGCCTCCGAACCAGGGCGCTCGGAGCGCTAGTCCCCCTGTTCTCTCCGCTCGCCACGGTCTCCCGCAACGGCCAGCCGGAGTCGTGGCATCTCGGCGCCGTGGCCGCCGCCACGCCGGCGGGGCGCCTGGTCGCCTTCCAGGGCGATCCCGAGGCCGCGACCTTCCTCCGCTCGGCCGTCAAACCCTTCCAATGCCTGCCGCTCCTGCTCGCCGGCGGAGCGGAGCGCTTCGGCCTGGAGGCGGCGGACGTGGCCCTGATCTGCGCCTCGCACGGCGGTGCTCCCGAGCACGCGCGCCGGGCCGCGGACCTGCTGGCCCGCGGCGGCTTCTCCGTCGACGACCTGCTCTGCGGCGCCCACTGGCCCATGGACGAGGCGTCCGCCCGCCGGCTGCGGGAAGCCGGGGAGGCGCCGACGCCGCTGCACAACAACTGCTCCGGCAAGCACGCCGGCATGCTGCTCGCCTGCCGCCTGCTGGACCTGCCGGCGGAGGACTACGTGGCGCCGGACCACCCCTGGCAGCGGCGCATCCTCGGCCACATCGTGGACTTCTTCGGCGTGCCGGAGGGTACGATCGGCTTCGCCGTGGACGGCTGCAGCCTGCCCACCTACCGCGTGCCCCTGGCCGCCACGGCCCGGGCCTACGCCGCCCTCGCGCATCCCAGGGGAGCGGGGCTGCCGCCTGAGACCGCGGCGGCGGTGGACCGGATCGTCCACGCCATGACCACCGAGCCGGCGATGGTCGCCGGGCCGGGCCGCTTCACCACCCGCCTGATGGAGGTGACCGGCGGCCGGGTGCTGGCCAAGGAGGGCGCCGAGGGGTACTACGGCCTGGCGGTGCGCGGGCCGGTGGCCCTGGGGATCGCCGTCAAGATCGCCGACGGCGGCGAGCGCTGCCGGGACGGCGTGGTGCTCGACGTGCTGCGGCAGCTCGGCTCGCTCTCCGGCGCCGAGCTCGAGGAGCTGAAGGCTTTCCACATCACGCCCCTCTACAACCACCGCGGCCTGCGGGTGGGCGAGGTCCGCCCCGAGGTGGACCTGGAAGAAGCGGACCTGGAAGAGGTGTAGAATTCCGCCCCGCATGAGCTTCGCAGGCAATCGTCTTCCACGTTGGATGGTGCTGTCCCTCGTGCTCCTGGCCGCCGTGCCCCTGCTCGGGGGCTGCGCGATGTACCGGCGGCGAATGGCCAACCGTCCCCCCTACAAGACGCTGAGCCCGCCGATCGCCTACGAGCTGATGCGGGACAATCCCGAGATGCTGGTGATCGACCTGCGCCCGGTGCGCGAGTACAACGGCGAGACCGGGCACGTCCGCCGGGCCATGAACATCCCGCTGGAGCGCCTGCCCTACCGCATGCTCGAGATCAGCGCCTTCCGCGACGACACCGTCATGGTCTACTGCCGGGCCGACGACTGCGGCGAGAAGGGCGTCGCCCTTCTCCTGTCGAGCGGCTTCGACAGCATCGTGCTGATGGACGGCGGCATCGACGCGTGGATCCGGAAGGGGTTCAAGACGGTGCTGCCCGCCACGTCCGCGAGCCAGGCGCCCAAGCCTGGAGAAGAGGACGGCCGGGGCGTCGTGATGCCCACCCGCCCGGGCAAGCCCCAGCAGGAATTGCAGGTGGAGCCGCCGCCATCCCATCAGGAGCCCCCGCCCCCTCCCGGGCTTCAGGTTGCCGCGCCGCGACAAATCGGCTAAAAGAGTAAGGTTCGCTTTTGATCCACCAGAAGATAGACCCTCCAGGGAGACCCCTATGACCGTCCATACCGCCGTCCCTACCGAGACCTCGACCGCCGCCGATTTCCGGGAGCTCCAGGAGATCCTGGGCGACCGCATCCTGCTCGACGAGGAGGTGCGCTCGCAATACCGCTCCGACTTCGGCCGGCTGGTCGACCGGCTGCCCGGGGCCGTGGCCCGCTGCACCTCCGCGGAAGAGGTGGCGGAGGTCGTCCGCTTCTGCCGCGAGCGCAAGATCCCCATCCTGCCCCGCGGCCAGGCGCACACCCAGAGCGGCCAGACCACGACCGAGGGCGGCCTGCTGCTCGACACTTCCACCCTGAACACGATCCACGAGATCGACGAGGCGGCGGAGACCGCCACGGTGGGCGCCGGCGTCGTCTGGCGCGACCTGGTGAGCGCCTCCCTGGAGAAGGGCCTGGTGCCGCGAGTGCTCACCAACAACCTCGGGGTGCAGATCTCGGGGACCCTGTCGATGGCCGGCCTGGGCGTCGCCAGCTTCCGCTACGGCACCCAGGCGGACAACGCCGTCGAGCTCGAGGTGGTCACCGGCACCGGCGAGATCGTCGTCTGCTCGCGCGAGCAGAACCGCGACCTCTTCGACGTCGTGCGCTGCGGCCTCGGCCAGTTCGGCGTCATCACCCGCGCCAAGGTCCGGCTGCGCAAGTGCCAGAGCATCGTGCGTAAATATTACCTGGTCTATGACGACCTCGGCGCGGTCATGGAAGACGCGAAGAAGGTGATGAGCCCGGACAACCCGACCTTCTCTTCCATCGAGTCCTGGTGCACCCCGTGCCTCCAGGGCATCAAGAAGATCGGCGAGGGCATGATGCTCGGCGAGGGCATGCAGACCTTCGCCCTCTGGCTCTACCCGGTCCACGTCACCGTCGAGTTCGAACCCGGCCAGGAGCCGGACGACGAGGCCGTGCTGGCGGGCCTCAACCCCTACCGGCACGTCCACACCGAGGACTTTTCCCAGCACGAGTTCTGCAACCGCATGGACCCCGTCTTCGAGCTCTGGCGGCGCAGCGGCTACTGGGACATGGCGCACCCGTGGATGGAGACGACCCTGCCCTGGGACACCGCCCGCGAGTTCATCGAGTCGGCGCTGTCGATTACCCCGCCCCAGGCCCTGGGACCGGGCGGCCACGTCCTCCTCTGGCCGGCGTACACGGCCTCCTCGGACGTCCCCCTCTTCATGCACCCGGAAGGCGAGTTCGTGATGGGCTGGGGCATCCTGCCCGGCGTGCCGCGGCAGTACCTGGACCGCGCCCTGGCCCAGCTCGACATGGCGAGCGACCTCTCGATCGCCTACGGCGGCAAGCGCTACCTCTCCGGCTACATCAGCTTCGACACGGTGGAGAAGTGGGCCGGCCACTTCGGCGACCGCTGGCCGATGATCCTGGAAGCCAAGAAGAAGTTCGATCCCGAGGGGATCATGGCGCCGGGGTTCATCCAGTACGAATAGAAGATTCCTGCAGGGCCTACAAAAGGAAAGGGCGGCCGAGAGGCCGCCCTTTCGCGTCAGAAGAAAGGCTCCTGTCACCGGCGAATGATTTCGGTGACCTCGATGGCCTGTCCGCCGCAGTTCGAGCGCAGGCCGTCGCGGCCGACCACCCGGGCGCGGGCGCCGTCCCGGAAGCCGGAGAGGTCGCCGACGAGGTCGTAGTACTCGCCGCGGTCGCCCCGGATCACCGGGCAGTCGCCGCTGTCGTCGAGCCGGCCGTCGATCGAGATGGCCCGGCGGCCGTCGGGGTTGTAGCCATCGCGGTCGTAACGGTCGTCGTACCGGCGGTCGTCCCGGCTGTAGCGGTCGTCCCGGTTGTAGCGGTCGTCGTACCGGTCGCCGTTGCGCGAGGAGTAGTAGTCGCCGTCGCGGCGGCGGTCGAAGAGGGTGTCGCGGTGATTGGCGTTGCCCCAGATCCGCTCCACGCTGGAGACCCGGAAGGCCGTGCCGCAGGACGTGCCGTTCTCGATGCGGCCGTTGAGCAGCAGGTGCTCACCCCTGCGCAGGTCGCCGGGATTGCCGACCAGCGGGATGACCTGCCCCTGATGGTCCTGCACCAGCACGCAGCCATACTGCTGGTTGACGAAGGTGCCGTCGAGCTGGAAAGCGTTCGAGCCGTACTTGTTGTACCGGCGGTTCCAGCCGTCCCACGACCGGCGGTTGCGGGGATTGGCCACCACGACCGGCTGCCGCACCACGACCCGCCGCTGGGGAACGACCACGCGCTGGGGAACGACCACCACGCGCTGGGGAGCGACGACCACGCGCTTCGGAGCCACCACCCGGACCGGCTGCCGCTGGCGGGCCTGCTGGGCCTGCCGCTGGGCCTTGTTCGCCTGCTTCTGGGCCTTGTTGGCCTGCTTCTGCGCCTGCTGAGCGTGGTGCTGGGCCTTCTCCTGGTGCTGCTTCCCCTTGTCGGCGTGCGCCGTAGCGGGAACGGACAGGGCCGCCGAGAGGAGAAGGGCCGGCAACATACCCTTGGCAAGATTTCGGTTTTTGGTAGTCATGGTTGTATCTCCTGGTTGACGGGATCGGGCGAAGCCTTTGCGGCCACCCCTCTCTGCTGCCAGCCTATTAATACAAGGAGCGTGCCAGTTCTGATTTTTGCTGAAAACAAAAGAGTTACCCGGAGGACTGAAGAAGAGGCCTCGAAAGGCGTCCTCCCCAGGGGACGGGCTCCTTGGGCTCGCCCCTGACGCGGGCGTCCTCGATCCAGTCTCCTTCCTTCCGGCGGATTCCTTTTGATTCGTTCTGATAATCTCCGTCGCCATGACCGAACCAACCAAGACCCTCATCCGCATCGCCCACAGCCCGGACTCGGACGATGCCTTCATGTTCTACGCCCTCACCCAGGGGATCCTCGATACGGAGGGGCTGGAGATCCGGCACGTCCTCCAGGACATCGAGACCCTGAACCAGGCGGCCTTCCAGGGCACGTACGAGATCACCGCCCTGTCCTTTCATGGCTACGCCCACCTCGCGGACCGCTACCAGGTCATGCCCTCGGGCGCGAGCTTCGGCGACGGCTACGGCCCCGTCGTCGTCTCCCGCCAGCCCCTCGGCCGGGCCGACCTGCCGGGGCTCAAGGTGGCGATCCCCGGCGAGCTGACGACGGCTCACCTCGCCCTGCGCCTCTGGCAGCCGGAAGTGACGACCGAGATCGTGCCCTTCGACCGCATCCTGGACGTGGTGCTGGCCGGGGAGGCGGACGCCGGCGTCGTCATCCACGAGGGGCAGCTTACCTACGGCGACCTCGGCCTGCGCAAGGTCGTCGATCTCGGCGAGTGGTGGAAGGGGGATACCGGGCTGCCCCTGCCGCTGGGCGGCAACGGCATCCGGCGCGACATCGAGCCCGGCCTGAAGCGGCGGCTCTGCCGGCTCCTCACCGAGAGCATCAACTACGGCCTGGACAACCGCCAGGAGGCCCTGGACTACGCCATGCGCTACGCCCGCGGCCTGGAGGACGACCCCGCGCGCTCGGACCGTTTCGTGGGCATGTACGTCAACGACTGGACCCGCGATTACGGCGAGGCCGGCCGCCGCGCCGTGCAGCTCCTGCTCGACCGCGGCTTCGAGGCCGGCGTGCTGAAGCAGCGAGTCGAAGCCGAGTTTTTGGAACCTTGAAAAAACTGGAAGCTTGATGACGCGTCCCGCCGCCCTCGTCTTCGATCTCGACGGGACGCTCATCGACTCCCGCCGCGACATCACGGCCGCCATCAACCGCATGCGCTCCGAGCAGCTCCTGCCGCCCCTAGCGCTGGAGCAGGTGGTGACGATGATCGGGGAGGGAGCCCGCCTGCTGGTGGAGCGGGCCCTGGGCCCCGAGTGCCCGCCGGAGCGGGTGGACGAGGCCCTGGCGCGCTACCTCGAGCACTACTGGGACCTCTGCCTGGAGACGACCTGTCTCTATCCGGGAGTGGAGGAGATGCTGGCGGAGCTGGGCGGGCGGTACCCTCTGGCCCTGCTCAGCAACAAGGGCGAGGCCCTCTCCCGCAAGATCCTGAATGGACTGGGCCTCGCCGTCCGCTTCCGCGAGATCCTGGGCGGCGACAGCCTTCCCACCCGCAAGCCCGATCCTGCGGGCCTGCACCTGCTGGCGAAGCGTCTGGAGGTGCCGATCGGGAGCCTGATGCTCGTGGGGGACACCTGGATCGACGCCGAGACGGCAAGAAACGCCGGCTGTCCCTTCGCCCTCGTCGAGTGGGGCTTCCCCCGGCCCCCGAAGCTGGAGGACGTCCAGGCGGATCTCAGGGTGGCGAAGGCGGGGGAGCTGACGGCGGCGCTGGCTCCTACAGCCTGAAGTCCCGCCGCACCTGTCCGTACTCCAGATCGAGCACCATCACCCGGCCGCGGTCGTCGGCGGTGATGAAGTATTGAGGCGTCAGGCGGAGGGTGGCGCGGGCCGTCCGGCCCAGGGCGACCTCGGCGCGCACGGCGGCGCTGGGCAGGTGGATCAGGTAGAGGAGGAGCGCTTCCGGCGTGTGGACTGGCAGGGCGGCCCAGTCGCCGGCGATCACCGGGTTTCCCGGCTTGCCCGGCCCGGGCAGCGGCACCTCGAAGCGGGAAGCGCCGTGGATGTGGAGCGCGAGCCTCCGGCCCATGCCGCCCAGCGCCTCGGCGAACGTGCCTTCCGGCGAGATGGCGACGGGATGGGTGCGCCGGTTCTCCGGCGCGGGCGGCACCGCGTCGCGGCGGCGCAGGGTGAGGGAGGGCAACTCGTAGCTCCACACCTCGTGGCCCTCGCCGCCGAAGGCCAGCGAGCACCAGTTGGCGGAGCGGGCGATGGCGAGGGTGGGGCCCGGCAGGCGGGAGACGCCCCAGGAGCCGTCGAGGCGCCCGGCGGCGGCCGTCGTCTCCACGGCGACCAGGCCGTCCGGCCCGGCCGCGAACCAGAGGGCACCGTCGTAGTCCGGGGCGAAGGCGTCGAGGCGCGCCTCGCACCAGGGCTCGGCCTTGCGGGTCGCGAAGTCGAGCCGCGCCAGGCGCCAGACGTCCCCCCGCCGCGCCAGGGCGATGGCCCGGTCGCCGTGATCGGAGAGCACCAGGCGCTCGGCCGGCTGGTCGAGCTCGGCCACGGTGCGGCCGCCCCGGGAGAGGAGACGCACCCCGGCCTCGCCGAGCGCCACGGCGGTGAGGCCGTTGGGCAGGAAGACCGCGTCGCAGGCGGGCATGGTGCCGGCGTCCCGGGCGGCGATCTCGACGCTCCAGGGCTCGGGCCGGAACGTCCAGGGCTCCCGCGGCGCCAGGGGGAGGGCCAGGGAGTCGGTGCGCAGGGAGCCGTCGCCCGCGAACGCCACAAGCTCCCGGAGGTCGGCGGGCTCCATGCGGGCGCCGAGCCGCCCCGAATCGCGGGCCACGGCGCGCACGGCGGCGCGGGCGAGGGTGGTGGTGGCGGGCGTCCGGGGACCCCGGCGGACCTCCTCCGCGAAAGCCAGGCGCGCGGTGACGCCTTCGGCCCGCCAGCTCTCCAGGAGCGTCAGGGCCGTGGCGCGGAGCTTTTCGAACGGCTCCACCCCCAGGGCGGCCTTACGGGCCAGCATGCGGCCGGCCGGGGCGCCGCCCTGCCCGATCGCGAGGTCCATCCATTCAAGGGCTTGATGGCGCTCCTCGGGGAGGGGCCAGAGCACGTCCACGGCGGCGGCGTAGTCGCCCGACTCCGCCAGCTCCTGGGCCCACAGGCGCCGCAGCTCGGCGGATTCCCGCGTGCGCTGGCTCCGTTCCAGGCGGGCTACGGCGTCGGCGAAGGTGCCGGTGCGGCGGGCGATGCGCAGGCCGCGCCGCCGGTCCCCGGCGAGGAACCATTGGCGCACCACGAGGCCGGGGGGAAGGTCGCGGGCCTCGGCCACCTCGGCGGCCAGCCGGAGCCGGCCGTGGCGTTCGAGGAAGGCCACGGCCTCCTCGTGGGCGTGCAGCACCTCGGCGAGCAGGAAGGCCGCCTCCTCGACGCGCCCCTGCCCCTCCAGGCGGTGGAAGGCGTCGCGGTAGAGCCGCCGCAGCTCGCCGTGGAGGCCGGGCGCGATCTCCGTCACCGACCAGGGCCGCGAGCGCTCGGGACGGATGTGGAGGTCGAGGCGCGGCGAGAAGGAGCGCAGGGGCAGCCGCCGCGGGCCCGCCTCGGCCGTCAACGGGATGGCGTGGCGCAGGGCATTGTCGAAGTCGCCGCTCTCGAACATCTCCTGCATCTTGCGGATGTAGGCCGCGTGGCGCCGGCCGATGGCCCGCGACAGGCGCGAGGCCAGGGCCGTGCGGCCGGTCAGGCGGTGCAGGGCGGTGCCGAAGCGCGCGCCGAACCCGCCGCGCGGGCGGTGCGCCTCGCCCGAGGCGTCGGCCCGGCTGGCCAGGGCGGCGGGCTCCCGCCGGGGCGGCAGGTCTCCGGCTGGGGCTTCGGCCGGGGGATCGCGGTTTTCGACCCGGCGGGTCGCCGGGGCCGCGGCGCGCAGCAGCCGGACGCAGTTGGCGTCCTTGGGCAGGTCGAGGAAGATCTCGCCCGGGCTCCAGAGGCCGCGCTGCAGGGTCATGCCGACGCGCAGCAGTTGGGGCTCCAGGGTGTCCCAGATCAGGACGTGGGAGGCGCCGGTCAGGTCGGGCGGGGAGCCGAGCCGGGGCGCGCCGATCATCCAGAGGTCGTCCGTCGCGTGCCGCTCCTCCCGCCGGGCGCGCCAGGCCTCGATCTGGGTGTCGGTGGCCTCGCGGGAGGTCCGCGCTCCCACCAGGCGGCGCAGGCCGTCCGCGGCGCCGCCGGGGGCGAGCGGCGCCTCCGGCTCCTGCAGGATGCCCCACGCGAAGCTGCCTCCGGCCTCCTCGGCGCGGCGGGCGAGGACGATCAGGACGGCGATCTGGACGATGCGCGGCGAGCCGAGCTGGCCGGGGCCGGCGTCGAAGATCGCCAGGGTGGTCCGTCCCGTCTCCTCCGGGGGGCCGATGAGCATGGAGACCCTGTCCAGCAGAGGCACGAGCGACGTCGCGGCCTCGCCGGGAAAGACCTCCAGGTACGGCGCCCACACCGGATTCGAGCCGGGTGACTCCATGATGTTTCGAACCCTCGCCCCCCGCTGGCCGCCGGGAAGGCGGCCGGACATCCCAGATCAAAAGAAAAGAATTTTCGGCCCTATGGTAGCCCTATGGTAAGGGTGCGGCGAGGGTGCCGTCCAGGGACGGGTAAAAACAGCTTCGATGCGCGGCCTCCGGACGCGCCCTACTCCAGCGTCACCTCCGCCGTGCCTCCGGGCGTCACCGTGGCCCTTGCCGTCCATGTGCGGCCGTCGGGCGCGCGGGCCGTCACCTGCCAGGAGCCCGCGGGCAAGCGGGGTAAGCCGGCCTCGCCGCGGTAGAGATCCCATTCGGACGTCACCCTGCCGTCCCATCCGAAGCCTTGGAAGGGGCCGCCGGAGCCGTTGAGGGTGATTTTCACGACCGTGTCGTCGCCGGCTAGCGCCGGCACCTTGACGCTCAGCGCTCCGGCGGGCGGCAGGATGGCGCGGACGGCGGGGCTCGGGACCGTCACCCAGACCATCGTCTCCGCCGACTGGCCCGAGCCGATCAGGAGCCGCCAGCTTCCCGGCGGCACGTTCGAGACCCTCGTCCGGCCGTTCTCGCCCGTGGGATAGGTCCCCGTCGCGACGGTCTCGCCGCCAGGGCCGAGCACCGCGACCTGGATACGGTCCGGCGGCTGGCCCGAGGCGAGCAGGGCGTCGACGGTGACGCCCTCGGTCGGGCTCAGCCGGATCTCGATCTCGTCGGGAGCCGAGCCGTCCACCTGCACCTCCCGCTCGGCGGACGCGTAGCCATCCCGGCTGGCCCGCAGCGTCCAGGCGCCGTCGCCCACCTCGATCAGGCGGAACGCTCCCCTGGAGTCGGTCGTGACGTCGGAGAAGGGAGAGGGCCTGTCGTCCCCGGCCGCGATGGAGATCCGGACGCCGGAGAGGGGCGAATCGTCACCGTCGTCGATCACCCGCCCCGAGAGGCCGGCCGTGCGCAGCTCGACCTGGATCCGCCGGTCGGCCGAGATCTCGACGCTCTCCCGGTGCTGGGCGCCGTTCGGCGTGCCGACGTTCAGATCGTAGGTGCCGTCTTCGAGGCCGCCGAAGCGGAAGCTTCCCCGGTGGTCGGACACCGCCGTCTGGCTCCCGGCCGTTCCGCCGCGAGTCAGGGCCAGGGAGGCTCCCGCGAGCGGCTGCCCGTTGCGCAGCACGACGCCCGTCAGCTCGTGCCCGCCGCCGAGATCGAGGTCGACCCGCGCCTCGGCGGCGCCGGGCTCCAGTATGGCGCGGCCCTCGGCGTGGAGCGGTGTGTCGGGCACGACGGCCGTCACCCGCCAGTAGCCGGGGGGAAGGTTGGCGATCCGGTAGTTCCCCTCGGGATCGATCTGCCCCAGGTGCAGCTCCGAGCTCGCCCAGACGCGCACCCGGGAGAGCTGGCTGGGCTCGAGCCCCGAGATCCGGCCCGCGATCGTGCCGCCCGCCGAGAGCTTCACCTCGATGCCGCTGACGGAGCTGCCCGCCAGCCTCAACGTGTCGCCTCCGCGCTCGGAGGCGTAGCCGTCCTTGCGGGCCATCAGGCGGTAGGTGCCGTCCTTGAGCCCGGAGAAGCGGAAGGCGCCTTCGGGTCCGCTGAGCGTCCGGGGGGCCAGGAAGAAATCGTCCCCCGCGATCAGGGAGAGCTGGACGGAGGGAATGGGGGTGCCGGCCGCGTCCACGACCCGTCCGGAGAGCTCGAGGCCCCGCTCGAGCCGGAAGTCGACGGCCCGCGTCTCCGGCGACACCTCGACGTCGCGCACGGCACGCTGATAGCCCTCGGCGCGGGCCTCCACGACGCGCGGGCCGGGGGCGACGCCGTCGATCCGGTACCGGCCGTCGCCGTCCGTCCTGGCCCGCAGGGAGGAGAACGCCGGGCCGTCGCCCGGGGAGGCCTCGACCACGACGACCTCGGCGCCGGTCACCGGCTCGCCTTCCGGAGACAGCACCCGCCCCTCGACCGTGGCCCCGGGAGCGAGCACGAGCTGGAGGCCGGCCAGGTCCTGGCCGGGCTTCACCTCCAGCCCCTCCAGCTTGGCCTCCTGGCGGCCCGGCGCCCGGGTGTTGAGACGGACCGGGCCGGCGGCCACGCCCTCCAGGGAGAAGCTCCCGTCGTCATCCGTTATGCCGTCATGAAAGCGTCCCGAGGACAGCAGGCCCGACTGGCCGCCCAGGCTCACGGCCGCCAGCTCGCTCAGGAATACGAAGGCCCCGGCGACCGGCTTGCCGTCAGGATCCGTAGCCCGGCCCGAGACGCGCGAGGTGGGCTGCAGGACGATGCGAACGGGCGCCTCGGACGGCACGGCGACGCCCGGCGCCTTGCCCGGGCCGTAACTCGGGTGCAGGACGCTCAGGTCGAGCGATTCGCCCGGCGTGCGGTCCTCCAGGACGAACGAGCCGTCCGCCGACGTGACCGCGTCCGCCGGTCCCTTGCCGGACGAGAGGAGGGCGGGAAGCTCGCCGCGCTCGGGCGCCTGCGCCCGCACCTCGGCTCCTTCGATCGGGCCGCCCTTGCCATCGGTCACCAGGCCGCGCAAAGACGCGCCCGGTGCCAGCAGGACCGTTCCAAGGTCGGTGCGGCCCGATCCTGCCGGCACTTCGAGGCCGGGCACGGTGAGGGGCGCGAAACCCCGGCCGCGGACCGTCAGGTCGAAGGTGCCGGCGGGCAGGCCCTTCACCTCGAAGCGCCCGGCCGCGTCGGTCGAGCCCTCGAATTTCTCGGGATCGCGGGCCGCCCGCCGGCGGGCGGCGAAGTCGGCGGGCGCGGCAGGCTGAAGGGTGGCGCGGGCTCCGGCCACGGGCCGGCGGCTGCCGTCGATGACGGCGCCGAAGGCGACGCGGCCCGCGCGCAGGACGATCCGCAGCTCCGGCGCCGGCTGGCCGGGCTCGCGCGCCGGCAGCTCCTGCCGGGCGGGGGCGAATCCCTCCCGGTCGATCCGCAGATCGTAGGCGAAGCCCGCCAGGAAGCCGCCGAGCCGGAACCGGCCGTCCGGTCCGCTGCGGGCGAACCCGCCGCTGCGGTAGGCCCCCTGGTCGTTGAGGGTTTTCGGGTCCGGCCGCAAGGTGGCTTTGAGGCTGGCGCCGGCCACGGGCTTGCCGGCCTCGTCGACCACGGTGCCGCTCGCCGCGAGCCGGGGCCGGAGCGCCAGGGTGGGAAGGCGGTTGTCGGAGCCCTCCGCCCAGGCCGGGAAGAAGCCGGCCGCGGCGACGTGCACCCCTCCTTTCGCAGGCAGGGCCGGCAGCCGGAACGTGCCGTCGGCTGCCGAGCGGACGACCGGACCGTAGTCTCCCCCGGGGTACGCCAGCGCACCCGGCAGAGCGCGGCCATCCTGGGCGGAGACCACCTTGCCGGTCACCGGTACACCTGTCGGCAGGTCGATGGCTGCCGGGCCCTTCTCCTCGGGTTTCGCGGGCTTGAGACGGAAGTCGACCCCGCGGCCGTCCGTAGCCGCGAGGCGCAGCTTGGCGCCCGTCTCGGGGATGGCGAGGTCGAGGAGGCCGGCTTCGGAGGTGAAGCCCACCGGCCAACCCGTGTCCCCCAGGCGGACGAGCACGCCCGGCACGCTCTTGTTCTTAGGATCGCGGACCTGGATCTGGCGAGCCCGGCCCGCCGCGAGGCGCAGGGCCGCCGAGCCGCTCCGCACGTTCTTCTGCTCGGTCAGCGGGAAGCCCGGCGCCGCCGCTCGCACCGTGAGGACCTCCTCCCGGGTTCGCGGCAGCACGGCCACCCCCTTCGCATCCGTCGGAGCGAGCCGGGGCGAGATCCACCAGAGGTCGTTCGAAGATGTTGGAGCCCGCGTACCCTCGACACGCACCCGGCCGCCGGCGACCGGCCGCTCCTGCGGATCGGTCAGCCGCACTTCCAGCCGGACGTCCGGAGAGAGCCGGGCCTCGGGGAGGTCGGTCTCCTCCAGCAGGGGAAGGAGCAGGGTCTCCACGGCGACGAAGCCGGGAGCCTCGATCTTCACCTTCCACATGCCGGCGTCGGGAGCCGTCAGGAGGTAGGCCCCCGCCGCATCCGCCGCCGCCGTCAAGGCCGGCTCGGGATCGATCTTGCCCGCGAGCTCCAAACGGCCCTGCTCGATGCTCGGCGGCACGAGGATCAGGGAGACCTTCGCATTGGCAAGAGCCTTGCCCTCGGCGTCCACGACCCTCCCCGCGACCGCAATCTTGACGGCGCGCAGGGGCGCCGCGAGGAGGAGGAGCGGCGCGAGGACGAAGACGACCGCGAGAGCTCTCTTCAAGATCGGCCTCCTGGAAGGGGACAGCCCTTCAAGGATATCAAGAAGAAGCGGGCTGCCGGTCCTACCCGGGCAGCGAGAACGGCTGGGGGAACAGCTCCGTCAGGCTCGTCTCCTCCCGCACGCCCTGGGCGTTGACGACCAGGATGGGGAGGTCCTTGGCGAACTCGACGAGCGTCTGGCGGCAGAGGCCGCAGGGGCGGGCGGGCGGAGTGGCGTCGGTGACCACGGCGACCGCCTGGGGCCTGCGCAGCCCTACCGAGGCGGCGGCGGAGATGGCGTTGCGCTCGGCGCAGATCGACAGGGCCGGGATGCAGTTCTCGACGTTGGCGGCGGCGTGGATGGAGCCGTCCTCCATGAGCACGGCGGCGCCGACGGCGAAGTGGCTGTAGGGCGCGTAGGCGTGGGCGCGGGCGGCCGTGGCGGCGGCGACGAGGGGTTCCCAGTCCATCCTCGAATCTTACATGGGATTACAACCGGAGGTTCCGCCGCACCAGGCCGTGCTCCAGGTCGACCACCAGGACGCGGCCGAGCTCGTCCGCCACGGTCAGGCTCCCGGGGAGAAGCCGGAGCGCCGCCCGGGTGGTCCGTCCCAGCATGAGGGTCCCGCGGATCTTCCTGGCTGGCAGGTAGATCAGGTAGACGCGCAAACCGTCCGCGGCATAGAGCGGAGAAGCGATCCAGTTTCCCGCGATCAGCGGCCTGGCCGGGCGGCTGGAAAGCGGAATGGCGAGTTGGAGATCGAGCCTGCCAGGAACGTGGATCCGGAGGGCCCGAGCTTCCTTGTCCCTGTTCTCGTCTTCCCCGATCTCGGGCCACTGCTGGACCAGCCTTCCCCCAGGGGAGAGGGCCACCAGGAGGTCCGGCTCGTGGAACCGCAACGGCTCGCGGGCGCGCAGGGTGAACGAGGGCAGCTCGTAGGTCCAGACGTCGGGATCGTGGCCGGCGATCAGCAGCGAGGCCTGGGCGGAGGAGCGCTCGATGGCATGGACCGGACCGGGGAGGTTCGAGGCTCCCCAGGGGCCGTCGAAGCGCGAGCCCAGAGAGTCGATGGCGACGAGGCCGTCCGGACCCGCGACGAGCCAGAGCGCGCCGTCGTAGCTGGCCGCCCACGCGTCGATTCGCGCGTCCGTCCAACTCGCGGCCCGGCGGGTGGAGAAGTCCAGCCGGGCGAGCCGCCAGACCTCCCCGCGCCGGGCCAGCGCGATCGCCCGGTCGCCCCGGTCGGCGACGACCAGGCGGTGCGCCGGCTGGTCGAGCCCGGCAACCGTCCGTCCCTCGCGGGAGATCAGCCGCACCCCCACTTCGCCCAGGGCCACGGCGGTCCTGCCGTCGGGCAGGAAGGCCGCGTCGTGGACGGCGAGGCCCCCCACGTCCCACGGGTCCACGTCGATCCGGAGCGATTCGCCGCCGGCGAGCCAGGAGCCCTTCGCCGGCTGGGGCAGGGCTTGGAGATCGGCCCGCAGGGCTCCATCGCCCGAGAGCTCCACCAGCTTGCGGAACGCGGAGGGCGTCATGCGGGCGCCGAGGCGGCCCGAATCCCGGGCGATCGCCCGCGCCGCGACCCGGGCCAGCACGCGGATCTCGGGTGTCTTCGCTCCCTCCTGGAGGGCCTGCGCGAACCCCAGGCGCGCTTCGGCGTCCTCGGCCCCCGGGCTCTCGAGGAGCGCCACGGCCTGGTCGCGGATGGGCCCGAAAGGCCCCGGCGACATGACGACCTTGCGCGCCAGCATCCGGCCGGCCGGCGCGCCGCCCTGGGCAATGGCGCGGTCGATCCAGTTGAGCGCGAGGGCGCGGGCCTCGGGGACGAACCAGGCGGCGTCCACGGCGGCCGCGTAGTCTCCGGCCACGGCGAGCCCGTGCGCCCAGAGCAGACGGAGCACTCCCGCCTCCTGCTCCTTGCCGCTCGTCTCCAGGCGGCTCACGGCATCCGCGAAGGCGCCGGTGCGGCGAGCGATTACCAGGGCGCGCTCGCGCTCCCCGGCCAGGAACCACTGCCGCACCACGAGGCCGGGCGCCAGCTTGCGGCCCTCGGCGAGCTCGGCGGCGAGCCGCAGGTTGCCGTGGCGCTCGAGGAAGGCGACGGCCTCCTCGTGAGCCTGCAGGACCTCGGCGAGCAGGAAGGCCGCCTCCTCGATCCTCCCCTGGGCCTCCAGGCGCGCGACGGTGTCCCGGTACATCCGCCGCAGGTCGCTGTAGAGGTCGTCCCCCAGGGACACGGCCGAGGTGGTCAGGCGCAGCCCGGGGTTGATCCGCAGGTCGGCGCGGGGGCCCGGCCGGCGGAACGTAACTTTCTTCAGGCCCTCGGCGATCCCCGAGTCCAGGGGAATGGCGTGGCGCAGGGCGGCGTCGAGGTCGCCGCTCTGGAACATCTCCATCATCTTCTGGATGTAGGACGCGTGCTGGCGCCCCACGAGCAGGGAGAGCCGTGTGGCGAGCAGGACATCCAGAACGGCTTTCTGGAGGATGCGCCGCCACCGGCCCGGCTCGGCCGGCGATCCCAGGGATCCGGCCGACGACTTCAGGGATCCGGCCGGCGATTTCCTGGCTCCGGACGGAGCGGATCGGCTGCCTCTCGCGAACAGCGCGCGCAGGCCGCGCGCGGCGGAGAAGACGGCGGCTGTCAGGGCGGAGGCCGCGCCGCCGCCCGCCGTTTCTCCGCGCCTCTTCCCCCGTAGGGCGACGATCACCGAGGAAAGCGCGGGAGGAGGCGGAGCGATGCCGCCCAGCTTGGCGCGAGGATCGAAGGCGGGCCGCCCCTCCTCGCGCTTCCGGGGAACGGCGGCCGGCTCCCCGATCGAGCTGGCCCGGAGGGTTTCGAAGCCGTCCACGTCGAGCCAGGAGGAGAGGTCCTCGCTCTCGGCCGGCGAGGGGCTGGCGACGATCCATTCGCCGCCATGGAGGAAGACGGCCGTCCCCGGGCCAGGCTGGAGCGCTTCCATCTCGCGCGGGGTGAGGGGAGATCCCACGAGGACGCGCCCGGCGGTCTCCGTCAAGGCAAGCCCGGGCGTGGCGTCGCATCGCACCGCCTGGGGCCGTGGCAGGCTGACGAGCCAGCCCTCCCGCAGCCGCTGCACCCGCGTTCCCGGCCTCCAGAGGGAGAGCACGCGGCGGCGGGCTTCGGCTTCGCCCACGAGGGCGGCGTCGACGAAGAAGCCCGCGGCCTCGACGACGCCCTGGTGGACGAGCCGGCGGGGGAGAGGTGTCCTCATTCTTCCTCCAGGACCCACCGGGCGAGCACGTTGCCGTTCTCGGCCGAGGCGATCACCACCTCCCCCTCCGTCCAGTAGGCGAGGCTGGGCGCGGTGGGGCTCGCGGTGACGTGCCGAATGTCCGTGGTGGAGGTGAGCAGCTTCTTGGACCAGTTGCGGCCGGCGAGCGACAGCGTCCGCCCGTCTTCCTCCAGGAGCAGCATGCCCACGTCGCCGTGCTGGGCGGAGCGCGCCACGCCCACCGCGCGGGTGCCGGAGAAGAGCTGGAGGTGAGTGGTGCCAGCCTTGTGGAAGACGACCCACTCCCGCTCGGAGCGCTGCACCGCCGCGAGCCCGTAGGGCGGCCGGTGATACCGGCCGGCGTAGCCGAAGAAGGCCTCGGTGGCGTCGAAGTCTTTGAAGACCTCCAGGGTCCGCACGAAGCCGGCGGCATCGACGGCCGCGAAGCTGATGCGGCGCTTCAAGTCCGACGCGACGACGACGAGGACGGTCCCGTGGACGGCGCCGGCCAGGACCCGCGGCTGCACGAGATCGAGGCGGCGCAGGTCCGCGTCGACGAAGCGGTAGAGGCTGCCTTTGGCATCGAGGGTGAAGGCGGCCTCCTGCAAGCGAAAGATGGCCCGCAGGGGGCTCGGGTCGCCGGTCCAGAACAGCTCCGGGCTGGATCTGAATCGATAGACCCAGCCGATGGCGTCCGGCTGCGTGGGAGTGCTCGTGCCGATCTCCAGGCCGGCCAGGCGCCTGATCCCCACCGAAATTCGCAGTTTTTCGGCGCTCACGGCGAGGATTTCCCCGCCGTCTACCTTGGAGAAATGGAGGGTGGGAAGCTTGCGCTCGGCGCGGGGGGAGTTGGGCACCGGCAGGGCCACGACCCCGCCGCCCCGGGCCCTCGCCAGGACGTGCTGGCCCTTTCTGGAGAAGACCAGGTTGGAGGCCGGCCACTCCATGCCGGAGAGGCGGTTGGGCGCGGCCATCTCGACCCCGAACGGGTCGCGCAGCAGCCGGGCGCAGGCGGCGTTCTCCGGCAGCTCGAGGAGGATCCGGTCGCCCGCAGCGCCGCCCCGGTGGACGGCGACCGACACCCGCCGGGCCCCGGGCTCCAGCTCGTCCCGGATCTCCAGGCAGGAGGGCATCAGGAAGGAGGCTGCTCGGAGCGCCGGCGCCGCGCCGAGCCGGGACGGGCCCACGATCCAGGCGTCGTCCAGGTCCGGCCAGCCGTTCAGCCGCTCGTGCCACGCCTCGATCTGGGACTCCCCGGCCTCCTCCATCGTGCGCGAGCGCAGGAGATGGAGGACGCTCTCGGGGGTCACCGCCGTCTCCAGGGGCAGGTCCGGCCGCTGCAGGGTGCCCCATTCGAAGCGGGCGCCCGCGGCCTCGGCGCGGCGGGCGAGCACGATGAGCGCCGCGAGCTGCGCGATGCGCGGCGATCCGAGCTGCGCGGGGCCCGCGTCGAACAGGGCCACGGAGCGCCGCGAGCCGGCGGGCTGCGGGCGGTGGAGACGAAGGAACGTGTGCTCGCCCGCGGCGGCGCGGCGCAGGAACTCCTCCGGGGCCTCCTCGGCCAGCAGCCACTCCGACACCAGCAGGCGCTCGTAGGAACCGCGACGGGCGAGACCGTCGAAGCCGTCCATCTCGCCGTCGCCATCCTGCTGCCGGCCGCGCAAGGGGCCGAGGGCGGAGGCGAGACGCTGAAGCAGGGGACCCAGAGACACCGCGAGATCGCGCGGGAAGATCTCCAGTTGGACGCCCCAGGGGGCAAGGGCGGGCGGGAGATCCATCAGGCCTCCAGCTCTACCCGCAGCCAGGCCTCCAGCGAAGCCCGCACGATGGGCCGCGCCTCCACCGTCGAGACCAGCAGGGGAGGATCGAGGAGCACGGCGAGCGGCGGCGAGAGCCGGTCCGCACCGTCCGCACGATCCGCCCGCGCCACCAGCGCCCGTTCGAGGAGCTGGGGAGGCACCGAGGAACCGTGCGTCGTGGGCAGCAGGAGGAGGGGAGAGTCCGGGTCTTGCCCCAGATAGACCACCCCGTCGGCCCAGGGCAGATTCCCCCCGGAGCCCAGGGCGATCAGCACGTCCGGCCCGGCGACGCCGCGCAACGTTGCCAACTCCTCGTCCGACCGGGAGAGCAGGCGCGCCGCCAACGCCCGCGCCGCCTCCCCCCGGGCCGCCACTCCCACCGGCTCCAGTGGGATCGGGCGGGGGAGCCAGGCGACCGGGATGCGTTCCGTCATGTCCTACCCGAGCGCCGCCACGATCCGCCCCCGCACCTCCGCCAGCTCCGCCGGCATCGCCTCGCGGGCGAACCCGGCGTCGATCTCCCGCACGATCCCTTCGAGCTTCAGCTTCCAGTCCCCCAGCTCCCCGGCATCCTCGGGACGGGCGGCCAGCGCCTCCCGGCCCGCCGACGCGATCCGCGCCGCCCGCGCCAGCGGTCCCAGCGAGGCCTCCTCGGCGGCGGCGGGCAGGGCGGCATTCTCGGCCCGGGCGAGCACGTCGCGCAGGCATTCGCGGGCGAGCGCCTGCTGCTCGCGGGTCGGCACCGCCAGCACGAGCGGCCACAGGTCGGCCTCCGTGGCGGCGTCGCGCCCCGCGAGAGCGGCCGCGGCGGCCACCAGCCGCTGCGACTTCACGGCCCGGCGGTCCGAGAGCTGGATGCCGGCCCCGCGCAGGAGCCGGATGGCGTGGGCGAGATGGGGCCGCACCCGCGACACGTCCGAAGCCTGGGCGATGGCCGCCAGAGCGTCGACGTCCGCCAGCGACACCGCGCCGCCCGTCTCCCCCTGGGCCAGGCGCCAGCCCCCCTCCAGCAGCTCCTCCAACCGCGGGTCGGGGATGGGATCGACGAACACGCGGATGAGGAAGCGGTCGGCGAACGCCGCCAGCGACTCGTCGTCGGGCAGCCCGTTGGAAGCCCCCACGCACACGCGGAGGGGGCAGGGCACCACGCTGTGGCCGCGCCGGAAGACGCGCTCGTTGAGGATTCCCAGGAGAGTGTTGAGGATGGCCGTCGAGCCCTTGAAGACCTCGTCGAGGAACGCGAATTCCGCCTCCGGCAGCATGCCGCTGGTCTCGGTCTCGACGACGCCCTCGCGCAGCCGTCGCAGGTCGATGGGGCCGAAGATCTCGCTCGGCTCCGTGAAGCGGCCGAGGAGGTACTCGAAATAGCGCGCTCCCGACGCCCGGGCCACGCGCCGCACCGCCTCGCTCTTGGCTGTCCCGGGAGGCCCGATGACCAGCACGTGCTCACCCGCCACGGCGGCCAGCGCGATCGTCTCCACGAGCGCCTCGCGCTCGACGAGCCCGCGCGCCGCCCCGGCCAGAGCCTGCCGCAGCGAAGCCGCCGGACCGCTCGAAGGTCCACTTGAGGGATTCACGGGCGCATCTTAATCCAATTGGAGGCTCGGGATTGTGGTCGCAGCGACGCCGGCCGCCAGCCCGAAGGGCGGCAGACCCTGGCGAGCCGTCCGCCAGACCTGGCGAGTCATCCGCCAGCCTTCGCAGATCATCGCTTTCGCCACTCTAAAGATGTAGAGACCGCGGCAAGAGCGACGACTGGCGATAAGATCGGGGATGAACAGGGAAGTCATCGAGAGCGTATTCCGCGATGGCTCAACGGAGCCAGGCTCTTGGAAACCGGCGGTACTTATCCATGGGGGTGGCTACACATGAGAAGAGAGCAGTCGTTACGGTGCGTGGTACTTGCACTCGTGTTTTCATTACCGTGGGCTTCCGTGCGAGCGCAGACTGCGAAGAGCGAGGTAGACAACGTCCAGATCGAGGCTGCCGTCAGCTACAACAACAAGCCCTTGCCGAACTTCCCGCTGCGCTACCGCGGGGCCGGCCGGTTCCGGCACGCCGAGATTCCGTCGTTCCAGCTCGTCGCCAGCTACACCTTCGATATGGAGGCAGGCGTCAACCGCGAGGTGGCAACGTTCATCGATCGAGAGATCGAGATCTTCAACGTCTACGACATGGACCCGAGCGACGGCCTCGATCCCGATCGCGAGTACTTCATCGAGCGCGATCAGCAGACTGGCAAGCTGCACTGCACGCTGAACAACCCCCCTCTCCCCAACGTGTTCAGCCGCGACTGGTGGCTGAGCAACAACATGGTCTACGTCGGCACCGAGATGGTGAGCGGCTTCGCGGCCGACTGCTGGGCCGGCGCTGTCCCGGGCATCGGTCTCCCGGTCAAGCTGTGTAGCCGCGCCGACAAGTATCCCGAGCTGTCGCTGCTCTTGAAGCAGCTCGGTCCCTTCGAGTTCTACGACTATTTCGGCGTGTCGCTCGAAAGCGAGAACGCGCCGCCACCGGCATATTTCAAGCTGCCTCGGATCTGCAAGGACCTCTGACGCGACTCCTGGGCAGGCGGGGGCGTCATTCCCAGGACTGACGCCCCGGCCGCTTACACTCCGGGTGGCTTCGGGGAGGCCCTCACCGCGAGCCTGGAGGGCGGCATACCCGTAGCCCAGGGCGGCAGCCCAACCTCTTACACATATCTCGACTGCTCCGAACGGACGATGTTGTTTTCGCCCTGAAAGGGCGGTCGTTGAATAGCCTGGCCGCTTTAGCGCCAGGAACGGGGCTCCACCCACCCATCTCCGCCCTGAAGGGGCGGTCCCCAACGGTCCGAAAGGCACCGCCCCCTCGGGGCGGGTATGGGGAGGGAGAACTGCCAACCTGGCGCTAAAGCACCAGGCT